>Ga0209208_10000963_pt1 | contig 39614 bp, 33 predicted proteins | sample S1TSphfallax_3_FD_187694 | JGI IMG/M metagenome (GOLD analysis project Ga0209208, IMG submission 187694) | Host-associated microbial communities from peat moss isolated from Minnesota, USA - S1T2_Fd - Sphagnum fallax MG (SPAdes) (version 2) | ecosystem: Host-associated > Plants > Peat moss >... | reverse complement strand
ACTGCCCAGCACTATCTTGAATGTCTAGATGTACACAGGAATCCATCTCTCCTTTTTGAAAACAAAAGCTCTGAAATTGAGGGAGCCCATCACAGAGGATTTATGCTCGGCCTCCACTTTCATGTTCTCACTATCAGAGTTCCTTCATGTATCTGAAGATTCCAGGGTGGCATGTTCTGATCACTGTGTGATGATGAACCCAGACCTCCTCCTGATCATGTCACATTTACAGCAGCTTTGAGTTGTGCTACTGATGGATGATGGTCTCTACAGCTCCATGTACCTGTTTGTCAAGTAGGACATTCATAGCAAAAAGTCCGAGACTTTTGATGATTGAGAAAGCACGTGCACGGACTTGGCCAGGTTGTTCTGCCATCAGTTCAGCCAGCTTGACTGGATCATAACTACAACATGCTCAAAACAGCAGCCATGTCCAAGACAAGGAAGGGTGTCAGTCAGCTGCTGTACAATCACATCATCATAAAAGAATTCCAATTCACAAACATGGGAGGGATTGGACATAAAACTAAAAAGCTTGTCAAACAATGCAGGAGACAAACAAATCCCACACACTAAACAAAACAAGGAAACCTCTTGAAAAGTGGAGATGGTGACCCAAAAGCCTGCTGCTACAATTGTATACCTTTGAGCAAATTCACGGGCAACACTGGGTTTTAGCTCCAGCATTTCAACCTGAAAAAAAACCAAATGTAAATGTGATTCTCTGTCTGCATTATACTAAACATGGAGCAAATATGCTCAATGTCCTCCAACTCTGTGAGCTGATCATTGATTGGTAAACCATTCCATAAAACCTTAAGAACCAAAAAAAAAAAAAAAAAAAAAGACTGCCAAACCCTAAAATGCTTGAAGAAGATACAGACATAAAACAACCAGAAGAAGATTTCCATTGGTTCAAGAAACAAATAGACACTTGATGAACCTTACCCATCCATTGAGAGCTGTCTCACCACCTGGCCATCCTTTGGACCAGTCTCCAAGTTTGTCTGCCAAGTTCTTCTCTACTTTGCTGTCGTACTCTTGTGATTTCTTCCCCATCATCACCTGCCAAATTGGAAAAACTCCTTTATCAAACAGACTTATCTGATTTGTAAGGGCAAAAATTCATTCATACCCTAACCCTAGACCGAAAATAAGAACCTGCCTGTGTCTCTTTCTCTGTCTCTGTTTGTGTGTGCTACTTGTGAAGTTGTTCATCATCAGACCCATAATAAATAAATAAATTGTGCTATGTATTATGGGAAAACCCTGTACAATTCTGCTTCTGCTGCTGCTGCTGGTCTCATGACCCGATCTCTCTCTCCCCCTTGATAGGGAATTTTTCACACAATGCAAAAGCCACCCATCATCACACACCCCTTGTACCTGTGATCTTGACTTGATTGAGGTACTACTACGAGTCTCATTATTGTCTCCTCGCCTTTCTCGTCTGCCGCTGCTGATACCCATGGGAGTTGAGCGGGTCATTGCAGCAGCAGACCTGATGCCAATTCCATATGTGGCAACGGAAGAATACCACCCCAATTCCATCACTTGTCTCGTCCTCCTCCTCCTCCTCCTCCTCCTCCTACTCTAGAGTGCGTACAGATTGTGGCGCAAGCTCGTCGCGCAGATTCCAAGCACAAAACTAATATTGGAATTAAAAAACAGAAGAAGAAATTCATAATTAAAAAACAGAAGAAGAAATTCATGTGACTCATATGATAAAACCACAACTCCACAAATTGGACCCCAAAAATTCATTCACGTGATTCATGTCACAAACACAAAGCACAAATTTGGAGCGGGTCAAATTCATCAGATTGGGTGGCTCAGACAATCATCAATCATCACCTACATGGATGGATGGCTCTAGGGTTTAGGGTTTAGGTTTACTGTTTCCAAATTGCAGCACAGCTTTTTTGCACACTTCCCTAGCTACTAGGTAACTAAATCTTTCTCACTCTCTTCTAACTAATTTTGTTTTTTGCTTCTTTCTTTTTTCTTTATGAAGCAAACACAAACAAGTTTTTTTTTCTTCATCAAATCACAAATCACTCCAATCAAACAAGCACAATTTGGTCACAATCACACATCAACTCCCATGGTGCAAAGCTACACCAATAAACCAATGCATAATTTTTTGGGGCTAAACTGAGTTTCACGGAAAGTTATACGTAAAGTCAGGCTATTATTAGGGAGCGATAACAAGCAGTTTTTTGCATAATAGGCCATCAAACACGTACTAGGAATGAAAATTTTACTAAAGGAAATAACTGGGACCCAAACTAGCTGAGATTTAGTAAAATTTCCCTACTTTGCGGATACAAAGAGGGGATAGGGGGTGAAAGAGATGGTGACTTCAGTCAGGCTATTATTAGGGGGCGAGAACAAGCAGTTTTTTGCATAATAGGCCATCAAACACGTACTGGGAATGAAAATTTTACTAAAGGAAATAAGTGGGACCCAAACTAGCTGAGATTTAGTAAAATTTCCTTACTTTGCGGATACACACTGAAAGAGGGGATAGGGGGTGAAAGAGAGGGTGACTTTATGGATAACTCTACAGGTGTTGTGAAACCTCACCCTATGTTGTGTGTTGATCTTATCGCTTGCAGAAGAAAAGGGTTGACAAATTTTATGATGAACTTACACCTGACACTTTTCATCCAGCTTGGGAGCCAAAAGAATGGGCTTTGGGATTTCTTTTAGGTTTTAAGTTTTTGGCCAACTAGTGGGTGAATGAAGAAATGGGTTCTTCTTCACCACCATTTTTTTCATCAAATTGTGAGCAAGAAGGATGGATTTCTTTAGTTTTCTTTTTGGGGACCAATTTACATGCAAGTCAGTGAGTTATTCAATATCTACATTTCTTTTCAGCTCTACTTTTCAATATAAACTTGCCCAAACTTTATTGTGATAAAAACACACAACAAAGAAGGAAAAAATGAAAAATCATAGGTTCCATCAAACCTTTGCCTAGTTGAGCACCCATATTGAGTAAATGAGACTTTTCTCTTTTTTAACACACTTTTTTTTTTTTAAAAGAGAATTTAAAACAAAACCCAAGTTGAAGAATTTTCTATAAATTAATTAATTATGAATTTGTAAAAAGTGATAATGGTACCATGTAATGCCATGTGATTGGTGGGTGTAGCACCCCAAATCATCAAAAGAGGACCTTTAATATGGTCAAAGGAAGAATCCTAAAAACCAAGGCCATATATGTGCTCAAAATAGACCATGCAATGGACTGGACTTGAAATGGGTTGGACTATAATCTAAAACTAGGGTTTAGATCTAAATTATTTTGAAACTAGGGTTTAGATGAGTCTTTAAATTGAAAGGTACTGCAATCACACATTCACAAGCATAATTTGAACTATAATAACTTATGGGGAGGCCATAAGAAGGCACACTTCAAAGTTCACAAAAGGTTTTTTTTTTATGCTACAGCTCTAATTCTTCATACTTCTCGAACTTATCAAACAAGTGGGCTCATCCATCCAGTAGATAATTGCTAAAAGCTTTAGAATAAGCTTGTATGATGAGATGCAATAGCCAGGGTTTGTAGGAACTATGAACCTATGCATGAAGCTAGCATCTATGACAAATTCAAAGTTCAAACCAGGAACACTAGTTGAGCCCTGACCCCCCCAAGGGACTATGGCATTCAATCCAACTTTTGGAAGTTTTACCTTATTAGAACCAGTTTCAAATTAGGTGAACCAGTTTCTTTGATGAAAGTGTTTCAAATTAGGTGAACCAGTTTCTTTGATGAAAGTGTTTAGACCGTTTAGATTGGAATGGATTGTTTTGGTGTTCAGAGTGTGGACACAGTAGGTAGATGTACAACATCATCTTATCTATTGGCAGGGCCAACGTGTTTGTGATGCCTTCTTAATGTAAGAAATGTTCCATGAACTTTAAAAAAAGATTGAACTCATAATTCACACAGGTGGTGAACATTCCTCAAATGGAAAAAGGTGCAATGTTGTTCCATAGTCTCTCTCCCTTGCAGGACAGAGCCGAGCCAATAAACGCAGTTGGAGTAGTTGTTGTGCGTTATCTTCTTCTTCTTGTGGATGAGAAGGAGATAAAGCATTTGATCACAACATGATTCTAGACTGTTGCCCAAATCAAGTGTGATTTTTACTCAATTGATTAGCCTTTACTTTCAGTGTGACTTTCACTCTATCGATTCAACTTTTGTGTGACGTTCACTCAATCAATTAACCCTCCGTTCTCTCTTGTGTTGCCCAAACTGCGATTTCCACTCAAATGATAATCTTGCTTCTTCTTCTTTTTCTTTGTGTTCTCACTGCATTAACAAGTGGGCAGCTGGACTGAACTCCAGGCAGAAAAAAGGGTGAAACCAAATTTTAATCCTCTACTAGTTGATATATTATGTCATGACTTGCTTGATGTGCAAATTCCGGGAATTGTATATTGTAAACTAGTGTTTTCTGGTTTTGTATCGTGATCAACATACGAGTCACATACGAGTGTCTATATACTTGTCCCTTACCCGTTGTTCCATTCTTTCCTTGAAAAAGAGAGAACCGCACATTTGTTCGTCCCCCCTCCCTCTACACCACTCAAACCTAACAACTAGAGGAACTACATACCTACCTACCCAATGCGCCTTTTGCATGTCGCTTAATATATGACAAATGGTTGCACCCAATTTGTGGAATCTTTTGAGTGTCGTGGAAGATTTTACAAGTGGTTGTGTCTTATTTGTCAACTAGTTAGTTTGAGAAAATTGATTGAATCTGATGTTGGGGTTTTTAAAAATTAGAAGAATATCAAGGGGAATTTGAAAGAGATGAAATTTTGTGCTTGTAATTTCATCTTGATGGATTATTATATTGATTTTTTTGTATTTTGTTATATGAAAGCCTTGGATATTTAACAAATATTATGTTGTAGGATATCTTTAGTATTGAAATGTAACATTATATCCTTATATGATATATTAAATGGAAAACGAACCAAAATTAATGAATATTGATCAATTGAATAACTAGAACTAACTTGGATATTGAAAAATATAATATTCACCCAAAACTGAAAAAAAAAACCCTATGGCCGATTCTTGATATATACTACAAAATTGCAAATTTTCAACTCAAGAAGAAGATCAATTTGTCAATGAAGATTTATTTGAATGGATAATCTTGTCATGTAACCAAGTAATGTTATTTTGTTCAAATTTATGATGTAACTATTGTGGTGATCATCTATAAGCAAATTTGGTCACATTCAACTATTAAAAAAATGAAAGGATTTTTTTAAACATCTTTTTATATTTTATCTACTTGCTTCAAACATGCATAAAAATGTAGCATTTGAAAAAATATTTATTTGATTTTCTAAAATGTTGGAAATTTAATTCTTTGTAATCAATGAATTTTCTAGCAATTTTTTCAATTTTTTTGCTACAGTGCATAAAATATCTCAAAAAATGGTTGAGCCAAAATGATGACCATCCATTGGAAGATTTAGAAATATGGAAATAAAAAAATTGAAACATTCTTTTATGTTTTTGGCTACCTTCTTTAACAATGAAAATAATTTGACATCTTTTTCCCTTCCAATTCTAGTGATTGAAAACATCAAAATCCTTTCATTCTTAGCATTTTTTTTATAAGGGCAAAAAGTTGCCAAGAAAAAACAAGTCACACCCCTATTGTTGATATGGTGGGTTAAGCCCTCTTTGTTTGATGCCTTCTTAAGGTATAACACCTCCCTACTTTGGTTTGACATTTTGGTGATCATTATTACAATTGGGTTGATAAAGCTATGCAACATAAGTGCTTCCAAAAACCACAAAATTTCAGCATGGATTAACTTGTGTTGGGTGTGTATATCAATTGAATTTATCAACCTTTTAAGTATAGGTCGTTTTCAATTATAAATAATTTTATGTGTTTATAAAATTTCAAATTTTATCATATTCATAAACTATATATATATTTATGCCATTTAGGATTAAATAAAAGTACCCTCCAAATGCAAGGAATTCCCAACAAATACTGGAACCATGTGGCTAGGGAAAAAGTTTCTAGAATAATGTGAGGTTATATAATGTCAATTCAAAAATTACATAATTCAATATAACTCCCATTTTCTTTAAAATATCCAAATATTATTTGTATTTTATGATTTTTCAAAGTTAAAATTTTAAAAAATGAAAAAAATGGAACATTTTATTAGAAAGAAAGTATTCAAATTGAAATATAATATATGTTTAGCATTGTATACTTAACCCAAGCCCCTACCCTTTGTGCCATTTATTTGCCCAATGCCTTTTTTGTCTACTTCTACCTACAACAAGTGCATTAGATTAAATGAAACAATTCAAATTTGTTTATATGTTATTGTGAGTCATCCTAATTATTTTGCATAAATTCAAAAACTTAAACTTTGATATTTCAAATTGTCACAATAGTTGCATTAGATTAAATTAAATAATTAAATAATTGTTAATGTTATTTCATTTATTTAGTATCCATGCAAGTAGCCAAGAAAAAGGAGTAAAGAAGGTATGAAAAATAGGTTAATGTGCTTTTCATATGCATGAAGGGAGTGAGATATTTAGGATTAATAATAATAATTGTGAAATATACCCAATAATTTTTTTAAATATCATAATTACACCATTACATAATTAAAAGGCTTAAAGCCATAGACTTTGGATAAATCTAAAACATAAAAGAATGATAATTGCAACTTGCAAGTTACACCACAATTTGAAGGTGGTGGGGCAATGGTCTTGAGGCCATTAAACCTGGTTAAGTTGTTAAATGTTCAAGCCTAAGAGTTACATGCATTTCAAATGCTTTGATGCAAATAATGGTTTCATTAAAACATCAACTTCCATGTTAGATGTAAGACAATATTGAAAAAACATTTCATTTGTTGTCATCTTCTCTTTGACATAATGGTGTTGTATGTTGATGTGTTTAGTTCTTTTGTGGTGGACATGTTTTTTAATAACACAAAATTTCCTTGACTATTGTTTAAAATAATTGTGGTATCCTTTTGTGGGAAACTTAATTCAACATTTTTAACCACAATATTTTTCTAATAGCAAAGGAAGTTGCCATGTATTCTACCTCTAATGATGAAAATGCCACAATTGGTTTTTTTTAACTTGCCCAACTCATGGCTCCATTTTTTTAACAAAAAGGCAAACCTAGTCATGGACCTTTTGGAATCCAAATCTTCGCTTCAATCTAAGTTTGAATATGTTTTAAGAACCACCATTGTTGATCCATGTCTTGAATGTTGTAGCCACATATGTTTGTGCCTTGTAAGTATTTGAAAATTCTCTTAGTAGCTACCCACTATTCATTGGAAAGGTCATACATAAATCAACTAATTATGTTTATTACATTAAGAAAAAATGGTTTAATTGTAACCACTGCATACATTAAACTACCCACATTTAATTCCTTGTATGGTATGTCTTTCATTTTAACAATCTATTCTAAGGTCTTTGGTGTGGATTTCTACAACTTACATCAACCTCCAAGGGTGTAGACATATGTTTATAGGTTTCCATGCTAAAGTGCTTCAAGATTTTTTCTATGTACTTAGGTTGTCCAAACCTAATCATTTTATGTTGTTGATCTCTCAATATTTAGATTCCAAGAAAAAAAAGGTTAATTTTCCTAAATCTTTCATTTCAAACTCTTGTGAAAGATATTCTTTCACTATTCTAATGGCAAAGGATCTTTGTTAAAAAAGAGCAAATCATATACATACAATGCTAGAAACACATTTGATGATTCTTGGCTATTAAAACAGTAGATGTTGGGATCAACTTGACACCTTTTGAACCTAAAACTCAAGAGGAAGGAATCTATTATCTCATTCCAAACTCTTTGAACTTGCTTCAAGCCATATATGGATTTCTTAAGTTCACAAACAAGCCTTTTACATTCTAGGTCTCATTTTTCATAAGTGCACGATATTATTTGTTTGTAACTTCTTTCCATTTATTCACATCTCCTCTTTTGAGAGCTTCATGCCATGTCAATGGTTCATCCATAACAACAATGCATGCATAGTCATGTAATCATTAAGGGCCCCTTGTTATTCTAGATGATTCCTTGCTAGTACTTTGGGAGTAACACCAACCTTCATAGGTGATACTACAACAATTAACAAGTTCACAAAAAATTTATTAGATGGGTTGATTACTTGTTTGTTGGTCATTTTTGGAATTAAAATATTTTCAAATGTAGCATCCAAATCAAAATTAAATTCATATTCTTCATTGAAAATCGTTTTTCAAATTTCCTTTCTAATTAATTTTTTCCTTGTGAAATGATTTTTTCTCCTTCATTGAAAATGACATCATGACCAATGATTGGTTCTGATGTTTCCAAATCTATCAATATGTACACCTTTGCATTTTGGTGGTACCAAATGAAGATGCACTTTGTGTTCTTTGGATCCACCTTTGTTATTGTTTGACTTAGTTTGTGAACATAAGTGTCATAACCATATATACTCACAAGTGGTTTATTGAAAATTTTCTCCCACTCCAAATTTCTTCAAGTGTTGTTCCTTCACTTCTTTTGTGGGGAATTTTTACTTTCAAGTATGTGTTAGTTGTTACAACTTTTGCTCAATATCTTGGCCTTAAATTGCAATGTTAAAACATGCATTATTCCGCCTCCATAATTGTATGGTTCAATCATTTTGCAACTCCATTTTGCTACAACATCTACAATGTAAACATTTGGTGATGAATTATGTGCATTGTCAAGAACTCTTGAAAACCTTTTGACATAAATTTGTTTGCATTGTTGTTTCTTAGATTTTTTATTTTCTCTTTAGTTTGGTCCGTTACAAAAGGTTTAAATTCTTTGAATTTTGAAAGACATTTAACTTTTCTTTTCAAAATATAAATCATCTATGAAAGATAAAAAATATTTTACTCCATGAAGAGATGGTGTTTTAGATGATCCCCAAACATCATTGTGGACAAGCCCAAATAATTTATTTACACATGATTCTCCTTCTTTTGGGAATTTTTCCCTATGTTGTTTGCATGACGCACAACTTTCACGAAAGGTGAACTCTTCCTATTTATTTTGTTAATGCTTTCTACAAGATTTCTTTGTAACAAAATTTTCATGTTTTTAAAACCTAGATGACCCAAACGCTCATGCCACAATTGGAGACTATTTGACTACTAGAAATAACAAGGTGAACATTTTCTATCTTTCCCAACTTGGTTTCACATGGCAATTGATAGAGACAATTTTTTTGAATGCCAAACCCAACTACCTCTTTTGATTATTTTTTATGATGCATTTTACTCTCTAAACTCAACATGTTCTAGTGAAGTTGCTTTAGTCATAAAAAAGAGGTATTTGCCAATCTAGGGACATGTAGAACATTAATTAAAATAACATCAACATTATTTTTTCCCATTGACATTAACACCTTAATATTCCCCTTTCCAATAACTTCTTGGGTGGAACTATCCTACACATAGATCTTGATGGGTGAGATTGTTTCATAATCTCTAAACCACTCCCACTCATGAGACAAACATGTAGAAACATTATAATTTACATACCACACCATGGACCCTGATGGTGGGGGCAAAGAAAATATGAAGGCTTGAACATTAACCTCATCATTAATTTCAACAACACTATTCTTTTTTTTTTAATTAGTTTTTTTTTTGGGCACTTTCATGCCCAATGGCCAACCTCTTTATAACAATTACAAATATATTTAGACTTGTTCCTATTGTTCTTGGACTCTAACTTTCTTTGAATTAACATGAATGCATATTTGGAAATTGATTTACAAGACCCAAAGTTTTATTTTCTCATGAGTTCCTCATTTAATAACCTGGTTGCTATGACCTCCCATGTTAGTTTTTTGGGGTCAATGGATTCTAACAACTTTAGAAAGGTGAACTTGTAGCTTTCAAGCAAACCCATCAACAAGACCATGACCATGACCTTAGGAGGAATGGGTGCCCCAATGGTGTCCAATTCCTCTACCATTGTTCCTAGCTTGTTCAAGTCCTCCTCCATCATGTTACTCAAACTTATTTGGGAGGTAAAAAAAAATTAGCATAAAAAAAAACATGTTGGTCAAGCTTTTAGCGATAGTTTCTTTTCTCATTGCAATTAACTAACTATTTAACAAACTTTGTATGATGAGGTTAAAAAATCAACTTTCTTTCTTTGCGTAGGTGGATAGTGTGATCACATCATGTTCATTTTGGCCTCTTTCCCATATACTCTTTCCACTATACACTTTGCACCATACTTCTTTCCCATTTATTAGACCTTGCAAGGTTTTAGCTTTCACCATGGTCTCCATTTTAAACTTCCAAAACAAAAAAAAATTCTGGCAAATCTGTCTACATACTCAAATCATGGGCCTATAACTTGTGAAACTTCAAAATCCTGATCCATAGTATGCAACATGACTAAAGATAGCAAGTAGACAATATAATAAGCAACAAAAGGAACTTATTTTTGAAAATTAAAAAACTTGAGACATTGTAAATTAATGATCTTGAAACTTGAAGGTGAAGGAAACAAAAACAAGAGTGCCAAATATATTAGTTCAGGGTGACAATTAAGTGAACCACATAAAAGAACTAACAGGTGAGAACTATTGTCATGTAGAGAAAATCAACTTCGAAAAAATTGAAGTGCATTTAGGTATTTAGTTAATGTGCTTAGTGGCAGTGTAGGAAATTAATCTATTGCATGTGCAAATGTTAGGGAACTATTGAAACTATTAATTAGATGATAGTGAAAACTTGCTTTATTACCATATTTTGTTAGCTGTCTAAATATGGTTCTCATTAAAGTAGTTTGATTACTATAATACCTTTTCAACCAATTAAGTTTGATCCTTGAACCTTTTCGATTGGCTTTCAATAGTAACTTACTAACCATCTAACCACAAAAGCATTAAACTTCTCTTTTATAAGCATTTGGTTATAATAAATTTAATATAAAGTGCCAAAATTTTTAGAAACCAAATTTGAATTGTTGAATTAAAAATTAAGAATTAAATTAATTATTCAACACTTAGGTGTTGAACTTGAAAATATACTACGATAGTTATTGTTTACATTTTCTTCTTGTGATGCAAATTTGCATTTTGTTTTGGTACACATTATATTGCAAGTATGTTCAACAACACTTTAATATTAATGTTGTGTGAACCTTTGTTTGTGTAGTTGTTTTGAGAATTCAATACGGCTTTGTAAGACATTGTTATTATATATATTTTGAAAATATTTAAAGTTCAATACAAGATGAAAATTTTCCTTTAATCCGCCAAACAAATCAAAGAGAATGGTGCAAAATGGTTCCACGTCGATATATGTAAAGCCTATGCTTCAATCTATTCAATTATGCTTATACCTTTAAAACAATAGCACTTGACATTGGGTTGTTAGTGTCAATCACAAGAAAACACACACTATCACAAAAATCTTCCCACAAAATGTAATTTCACATGAATTGCCTCTTCCACTTGATTAATTCCTTAGTGCTACTAGCGTCTCATTCATCATGCTTGATGTTAGAGTTGTTCTTAAAGTCACCTTGTTTGTGGACTTGCATTTTCTTTTTCATCCTAAGTTTTGAGCTATCTTTAAAGTCACATGCATATGGCACTGATGTCAAAACTTATGATGAAGGAACAAAAAAAAAGGTGTGCTCTTGCCACTCCTCTCTCCTAATTGGGAAAAAAAGAACATACATAATGTTGCTCCTCTCTTTGAATCACAACAAAATCTATCACAATTGCTCCTCTTTATGAATTGGGAGAAAAAAAGAACACACATGAATACAAAACCTACTCTCACCACTCCTCTCTCCAAATTGAGAAAACGTTGTGAAATCTGCTCTCATCTGCTCCACTCATGAACAAGTTGTATTGAAATAGTATTCAACCTCTTGAATGATCAATTGGTCATGTTATTCAAAAGGTAGGAAAGCAAATAACAGTTCATATAAGATGTGCTCCTCCTATTTGTTTAAATGTATTTGATTGAATGTTTGATACACTAGAGTAAAAGTCATTGGGGATGAAGATGTCAAGCATTCATTTAAAGTGGGCGGGGAGATATGAAATGGAATACTCTTATTCCTGACCATAGCTGTATGCTACAAGATGCGAGCCAATTTCCCTTGTAGTTGTAATCTTTGTTTTGAATAATATTGTATACCAATTTTTTTCTTATCAAACCAGGATTGAAACTTCAACAAGTCCATTTGAACGATTTTGAAGTTGCATAGTTTTACCTGCTGGCATTTTTTTGTATGGTATGATTTATTTGTTAAATAGGTGGTTATTTATCCAGAACCCAATATGGTAGAATTCTATTAGATCCTGGATGAAGAGTTAAGGGCTAAGAGATAGCTAGAGAAATAATGGAGGGAATGTGAAAATGGAGGGCTAGTGAAAGTTTTGGTTGGTGGCATCAATTTCTGCAGCATGACCAATTATCATACTATTACCTTGACTGCGGACCTGGGTAATGTTGTGGAATATTTGAAGAACATAAAAACATAAATGCAAATGGACACACATTCCACACAGTAAACGGGTCTTCAGAATATGAAGGGAAATTCTTTGAAGGTGTTTATCTGGGCATGCAAAAAGATCATACAAAAGAGAAATTTATAAGTGAAATTCATGAGACACAAAGGATATAGAAGCCTCTTTATCAAGCATTGCAATTTTCTTATGTTGGGTATTTCTAGAATCTAAAGAAGATGCAAAGTTTGAAAAATAACCCTAAACCCTAAACCATGCCACTAGGCATCGTGTGTTGTGGGGAACAGCAGCATCAATACTGCCAATGTGAAACATTTGCAGGCGATTCACAATGTGTTTTCAATTGTTCAACTTCCAATGCAACATGAGGGCATAGCAGAGCATACACTGTCTTGCCATCAACCATCAACCAGAGCAGGATGCCAATCACAGAGCACCAGAACCTGAAGCAGGCAAACTGCAAAACCATGAAACAGTAGCCTCTCAAACCAAGTCCCATCCCCCCAAAACACTTTCCACAATGAAATGCAGTTTCACACTTCACAAAAGACAAGTCCAAGGAACAATGACAAATGGAGAAAGATTCCAGACTTCTTGGCATGGTTGAACAACAAGATCCAATCCAAGGAACAAAACAAACAAAGAAAAGGAAGAGGAAAGGAAGACATTCACCACCATTGTGATGATATTTTTAACCTAATCAGAGACTTTTTCCACTGCAGAAACCTTAAGCAGAACTGCAACAAAAGAAGGCATCTTTCCAGCAGAGAAATCTTACTTCAGTGTCAAAAACAGAAGACACCAAAAGTTCCAAAGTTTCAGTGATGCAGACTGCACAATAAGGTAGACATAATAATTCTTTTCAAACTCCCTTCCTGGTGCAGGCATAAACCAACTGTATTCTTGACCTGAGGAAGAGCAACCTCTCATATTCAACACATGATAGACCCCAACATATCAGCAAAATCAAAACTCTCTTCCACAAAGAACTTTATATCACACACTTACTGCCTCCCTTTAACTTTACAATAGTTTCCAGACAATTCCCCTTCTGCTGCAGCCACCTTGCTGTAGTCATAGAATGAAGGTAATCAATTAAGGAAAAGTCATATTGCCACTTCAAATTTGTAAAATCATGGCTGGATCCCATGTCAAATTCAAGGTCCTGATTGTTTCAATCTTTCTCAAACACTCTTAAGATAAATAGGCTATGAAGGATATTGTACTTCTGACCACCCAAAACCCCAAAAAACTTTCATGCTGAAGTGCACAGCTTTTGAGATGCTGCTATCAGGAATATAAGAGTTTCCAGAGACTACAAAACATGCCAGAGAATGTAGCATACTCTCATACACAGTGAACACTTAAACTATTTCACCATTTTTCCAACTTTCTTCAGTAGATCTAAATTCTTCAGTTGCAAATCCTTGATGGATTTCTGGAATTGCTTCCATCGTCAAACTTTATCTGCTTACAATTTCTGCATCCATGCACATTAGATCATTGCTCACTATGGCATTGAACCAATGCTCCTTGCCATGTTCACAACAACAAGACATCTAACTCCCAACATGGACCACAAGTAAGATCAAGAAGTCTAGTGCTTCCTCCACCTTGTCCTCCCCAACACACAAAAATTTGCTGAAGCTAGGAGGAGGATGTTCCTGCAGATCCAATCCAAGCTTGGTTCTCAAAAATCCAGTCAGATCAGTGCATCATTTTCTGAAGAAACAGCCAGCATTTTTGCTCCAACACACTCTGATATCTCTATGCCACTCCTTTGCACAGTGCAGGACTTGGGGCTTCAAGAAATCTCCATGGGGATTGTAGAATACCAGAACTACATAGACAACCTAGCCTGAGATTGCAAAAAAGATTGTACAGCAGTCTCAATCTAGGTTGTTTATGCAGGGTCCCAGTATGCAATTCCACATCCATCCCACAGCTTCACCTGACACCTGGCCGGCCAAGGCAAACAAAAGAAACACCATCTCCAACAGCCACCATCGTATGCTAAAGGAGTGTGTCTGTCAGGCTGGGCAATTTTTTTTGCCTCTTTGACTGTACAATGCTGCTGGAGGAATCAAAAGAGGAGGAGGCAGACGAGAACAAAGCAGGCCAGGAGGAGAAGTAGCCGAAAAAGAAGGGCCTCCTGCTGTTGGTCTGCAGTTGTTGCCGCCGCTTGTGCTGGGTGACTGTGGCTGGCAGCCAAGCCAGCTGCAGCACCACCAACATGATGGATGCCATGACTTCCGCCCATCGAAGTGGCATCCGGAAAACCTGGCAACTGGAAGCCAAAGAGGGAAGGAAACAAACCAAAGCTAGCTGAAACAGTAATGTTGCCAAATCGTGCAGTGGTTGCAGGACCTGCCACTGGTGGCATGCCGGCCGTGAAGTTGAAGGCATGGTGCTGATGCTGATGTTCATGAGTATGATGCCTTGCAGTGTCTGGTCGTTGCCCCGCGGGCCGATGCGGAATATTGTTCACTCCTGGCACTGTCTTAGTACGAGGGTCCACGCTCCCTATCTTGCCTCTGCCATACAGGGGTATCACCTTCTCCTCCTCCACGCTCGCCTTGCACACCGGACATTCTTGACACACACTGTGCATCTGCAACCAGCGGTAGAGGCATGGCCAACAGAACAGATGCCCGCAAAGCGTCACTACGGGGTCCTGGGCGAGCTCCAGACATATGTTGCAATCGAAGCTCCCTCCCTGCTCAGTACTACTACTACTACTACCTCCTACTGCTGCCGCCGCCGATTCACGTGCAGCAGAGTGAGGAGGAGGAGGAGATCCATGGGCTTCAGAGCTCGCCCCTGCTTCTTCTTCTTCTTCTACCTGCTCCATCTCTTTCTACGCATTCTCCAAAAACCCTAACCCTAACAATTCAGACTCTTCTCTAGCTCCAATGGCCAAATCCTCGAGAAAAATCCTTCCTCTCCTTGTACAACCGGAAATGCACGTTGCCTAATTTTGTTGAAAAAATTCAAAAATTTCTGATCATTTTCGAAAGGATGACAATGGCCCAATATGAAAAGTGAAGAACTCTGGTTACTTTTGAAAGCAATAAATGTGTCACACTTTGGCCTTGTCATTCACATTAAAATGGATCTTAAGGCAAAAGAAAAATTATGGAAACTCAAATATTTCACCATAGCAAATCTTCAGAAAAACCCTCTACAAGAAACCAAAATCCTTCAAGATATTATAACACTCTATAACTAAAACAATCTTCAACACAAGCCAAAGTATCATCTCTCAAAAATCCTGATATCAAAATAGACCTATTATTACCTAGGGGCCAAAATCCATTAAGCTAATATACTCTATAATGATTCTAAACACAATATCCTTGCCTACCGCAAGTAGATGATTACTTAGAGAGAAACAAGCACCTGCATGCATGAAATGATAAAACCCTCAGATCACAATTTTGGTGCAACATTAAAGCTCAAAATATCCAATCATATTGCATATAACATCTAGCGCATCCAATCATCACTTACACTGGGTAGAATTTCCATAGAGGGCAGCTACCAAACTGGTAGCGTGTTAGCAGCAATTCCTTCACTGCTGCTGCAGATCAGCAATTACTGATAACAGGCTAGCTGTTGGCAGCCCCACTCTGCTGCATAAACACTATGTAACTCTTTGTCTGTTTCAAGCATAGTTATCTTAGAGGTCTGCCATCCCTCTACAGTATTCTATGCACCTTTATAACGCTCTTTTTCATGGAGTCAGCCATCTCAATAGCTCCATTCTTTTCAACCAAGATTTTCATGGCACCATTTTGAGGTCAACTAACAATATAATTAGTCAGACTGGGATTTTTTTGAATGTCACACAGATTAGCCATACATTCAGTGCTACACTCTTGCTCCCCCCCAATTTAAGTGCAATCCACACTGATCATGTCCTTCATTTGATTGGCTCCATATTCTGGGCATTCCAGCTTAATCTTCTTACCTCCAGGATAATCAGATCAGGGATGACCTGCTGCTGTGTACATCCATGAGATCACTGAAAGAGAAGTGCACTTGATGTGTAGACTATGCAGTTGCACTAGCGACTGAATCCATGAAGATAAACCATTTGCAGATGTAGAGGCTGCAACTCCACATTGAGACAGGAATCTGGGCTTGCCTGTGTGACAAGTACAGTGCAGAATAACTTGATGGTAGCAATGCAGTGATGGGTAGACCTATTATCTGCAAAGTATAGTATCTCAATGTACTGAATGAACTGGAAGCAGATCCACATATTACTGTTGCTTTTCTATTCCAGCTTCTTGCTTGCCTGAGATGGAAGATCAAAAGTTCATGAATTGCTTCTGGGGCAAATCAATACGTCAGTCAAGAAGTCAAATGTGTTCCTGCTCGTTAAAACTGAAACCAGCACGAGAGAAAATCAATAAATTCCTCAGAAAGGAAACTAGAGCATACCCATTGCTTAATGAATGTTAGGCCATCTGACCACCTGTGAAAACAGGCTCCACAAAATGGACAATGACAAATGACAGGACCCCTGTCAAGAGAATGTGAAGACCAACCTGTGGCTGGAAGGTGGTCGAATGATGTTCTGATCAGGCCTTCAACAACAATACCTGCCAAAATTTCCGCAGAAACACTAACTGTCCTACTACCAGAAGCACATCAAAGAGTGTCCCTCTCATTTTCCAACCCTTCCTTGGGATACAAAGGAGGTTTCTTCTCCTTTTTACTCTTCCCCTTTTTCTCTCGCATTCGTTTCTTTTTCTCCTCCATGTCTACCCACAGGTAATCACTGGGAATTAGGAATGGATCAGCTTCCTCATCAAGCTGCTCCTCCAAACCATTCAGGGTACCTTCCTTTGCCAAATTCTGTGACCCTCTGATCCAATAAAGCCAGGACCCATTTGTTGCTGCAGTAGGCACCTCTGCTACTTTTGCATCCTGAAAATGCCGTGGGCTAGAGAGGGGAGTGGAAAACTCCTCTGAAGGTTTCATTTCCTCAAACTTAGTAAATGTGACAACAACTCTGATGGTGGGGACCACTGGAATAGCCACCTGCCAATTGCGAAATCCACTTTGTCACTAAGCTATGAACTATGCACAGCTTGCCAGTTAGGGTGTGTTCATGAGAATCAAAAGAAAGAGACCAAAGAAAACAATTACATTTGAGCATCCAACAGACCTTGACAGGGAACGATCCTGCAGGCAGCTTGGTGGTAAGGAGCTCCCGCAGCCGGCGCACAGCCTTGACCTTGTTTGCCAGAATATCTAGAAGTGGCAACAATTCCTCTGTCTTCAGAGGGAAATCATGTGTCAACCAAAGGATAGGTCTCAATCCTTTCTTGTACTCACTCTCTGAGGTGGCCTCAGACCTTACTGTACTTCGACGAGCCTTATTTTTCAATAACTCTTTGTGAGTGCTATTTCTAGGGCTACTGTGGCTACTGTAACTGCTACTGTGCAAGTTGGTTCCCTTTATCTCCTTTCCCTTTCCCTTGGCAAACAAAAGACCATCAACATTAGAAGCTCTCCTGTCCACTGGTACCCGGTTCTCAAAAGAAGAAGTGAGTTGGCTGTCAACAGACCTCCGACCATCAACAGGCCTTCTTCTGTTCACCTGCTTCCATTGGCTTTGACTTTCTGGTGCTGGACGTCCTGGGCTCTGGTTGGCCATTCTAAAGGTCTCACTACCAGAGCTGGATGCCTCAGACTGTTTATCAGACAGCTGTTCATTTGATTTGACTGCCTCCAACTTTTTAGTGTCCTCTCGCTTTAAGCTTTTCTTCCCCCAACCAAACCAATGCCCTTTCCTCTCCTCTTTCACAAAACCCGGGGATTCCCTGCTTCCATTCTGATTAGGTGTCTGCTGAAGATCAGAATCATCATCTGGAAACCCATACTCATACTCCTCTGTCCAGTAGTCATAGCTTCCATTCTGGATGCCTTGATCATGCCTTCCCACACCATGTGAGCCTTCATCTCCATTCTCTACATTGTCAGATTTCAGGACAGATTCAAGCTGCTCCTTCTCTTCTACTGTCAGCAGATTGCTGTAGTCTTCATCAGCCTCACCTTCTTGCCTGTCACTTTCAACCGCAAAGAGCTCCTCATCTGTCATTGCTCCAGGAACTCTTCTAGACCTTACACTCACCTGTACATGAACCAAATTGGCATACATTTGGGAAACCAAAATATAAGCTCACTATAACAGTACATAAAACTCACAGTGCATTCCTCACTTAATCAGATTCTTCCACATTTCCAGACCATGTTTAGCTCCAGAGAAGTCCACATAGATTTGACTTCAAAGCTAAGAACAAGAAACACCAACCTGCACATTGTGCATGTCATAAATCTTGGCCTTCCAGGAACCAACCATCTCTGTTTTCTCTTGGCGCCTCCAAGTGGTCTGGGCCACAAGTTCTGCCTGCATGACATCAATGCCTGTCACAGGCAGCCTCTTTCAGCCATTTCACATGAACACAAGAAACAGCCTTGTGTGCTTGCATACACACTGGCAACTATACTTCTCTTGCTTGGTGTTGTAAGACTGTCATATCTTGGGCACTCTATACACAACCTACATTGACCACAAATCCTTTTGATTTGAACAAAATACATCCCACCTTCTAAGGTCAAATTGCATTTCAGATCTTGAGCCCAGGCTGCTCTGGCACAACTCTAACATATCGCTAGCTTCAGCATCTCAAGCATATTCATTGCTGCATTGATATAGATAGCTCAAAATGCATGTCTAGCTGTGATTAGATATAGGAGCAGACATTGAAAAAATGAGAAGGATGCTAACCTGGCCTGTACATATTGGTCCGTGACATTGCTGCAACTTCTTGCACAATCTCAGCCTCTGATGGCTGAATACCGGCTCCTTCCAAAGCATTTGACACCTCCTTATCTTTGTGAGTTAAGACGCAAAGTGTGCCTGGGGCGAGTTTTCCATCCTCGCTTCCATCACCCAAGAATAAGAAACTCTGGTCTGACCTGTGGATTCGAAACCCATCAAAACCAGCAAGAGTCATGTCTGCCCTAAGATTTGAACCCCGTTTCCATATTCGGTAAGTGTCAGATGGAGCAATGCGACCTATGAAAGGAATCACTGAACTCTCAAAATGGAAAGTGATTTCCATGTAAAAGTCCCGCATGCGCTGCATAGTGGCTGAAAGACGAGGAAGACGGCGGCACCACTTGGCCCATGCCATAGGTTGGTAATGCCGGGTTATGATGACAGCAATCTCTTCCTCTCTTGCACACACAGCTTCTTGCAATGCACTCCACCCTTGCTCATTTTGCAAGCTCCAGTCTGCTCCTGCACTCATCAACATCTCCACAGCTTTGCTATCACTGAGACGAACTGCCAGGTGCAAGGGCGTTTCCCGACCGGGCACATCACGTCTGTCAATAACTTTGGACACATCATCAGCCTGCTGCTCGGCTTCTATTGATTGTGCTTCTGTAGTAACCTCACCAGCTCTTGCAGGCCGGGGCAGTGTGGAAAGGATGTGGCACAGGGTAGCATGGTCCCGCTGGGCCACAGCAGTATGCACTGGACTATGTGCATATAGTGCACAATTGACTCCCACAAACTGAGCCATATGGTCTTCTTCCACTTTCCAAGTTGCCTTCACATGTGTGTGATGCTTCACACCAGCCAAAACCTTTCCTGTAGAAGATAGCCTCTGCCCCAAACTAAAGACTTCCTAATCTAATCCTGTTGTCCACTATCACACTTGGTGTACATCAGCAATAATACCCTAGACAAAACCATTATGGTATTAACACAATGCTACCCTCATCATCGCAAGCAACAGGCTCCCTACTGTTGTTTTCTTTGCTTCAGTAGACAAATGAGCCTACAGTACAATGCTGCAGCCATATTGAGCATATGTCCAAGCTCCCTCAACCCCTCTAAAATTAGGTCAGATAGCTTCGACACCAGCTGGAAAACACTGCTCAAACACTCCCACCCACTAGTCTGAATGCCACTAGTAGAATTGGAGTACCATTAGCAACAAATTGCTTCCCTTGTCAACAAGGCAGTCCATCAAGTTCTCTGACAGACGAAACTGGCTGCTAGCGCACTGCCCCATCACAAACATTCCTCAACACCTCAAGGTAGGTCGGCTTTGTTGTTATACTCTTTGCTTCAATGATTATCTGCATTCTGGCAGAACCACAATTGTATATGTCAGTGGATGCCCTAATCCCTTCCCTCTACCTGTGACATCATTTTCCAACATGGAAAACATTTTTGATATTTTCTCTCTTCAACCCTGTTGATCCAGGCAGAAAGAACACTAACATGAAGCCCAAAAAGAAGTGCAGCACCTCTGTGAAGACAAACTAAACCAGGCTTAACTCTCATCAGTTTCTGAACGAAACCCTAACTCCACTTTGGCTGAACTCTCCTCTCTCCCTGCCTTCTCTGTCTGTTTTTCTGCCTGGTGCTCAGGTATCCATCTGCCTCAGCACACATTGCCCGAACCCCAAACAAAGCGATCCACAAACTTCACGACTACTAGCTTTTATCTCTACCATCGATTTCTATACGATCATTTTTTCTCCAGAAAAAATCTTCAAGTGGAGTTGAGAGAATGAGAAAAGACTGCTTTGTTACAAGTATTTTCCAAAAATAAAATTTAAAAATCATACAAAAATAAACAGCAATGCTACTGCCTGTCTGCTGTCTGTCTGCTGTTGCTACAAAACAACGACTTCTTCTCTCCCACGCAAGTTCAGAGAGGCCTCAAAAGCTCAAAGGACATGAACAAAACACACAGAGACAAAGAGACAGAGACCGAACCAAAAAAAAAGAAAAAAAAAAGAGACATTGTTGCACATGAAAGCGAAGAAAGCTGTGATCAGGAATAAGTACTCACCTGCTTGAAGCTCCAAAGTAGGATCCTGCAACGTCCAATTCCCTTGCCGCCTCTACAGCATCGCCACCACCTCCTCCTCCTCCTCAGACGACGACGACGACAACAGCGGCAGCAGCAGCTGCGAAGTCTGGGCAAAGGAACAAGAAGACACACAACAAGGGTCACAATTTGGACCGTCAGAATCATACACGCTTCGGAATCTGGAGCGTCAGATCAGATCTCAGATCAGATCTCACAATGGACGGTCAAAAATTTTGGACGATCGGAATCAGACAGTAGTTACCCCACCAATTTTGGACGGTCCGGATCACACCAAGGAAAACAAAGAGAACTCTTGCTCAAGAAAATCCACAAATTAGGTATATACTCCAAAGTAAAAAAATTAAAATAAAATTTTCTTTGGTTTTGGGTTTTGGTATTTTTTTTAAAAAAAAGAAAGAAAGAAAGTTACACTTGCTACCTTGGCAAGCTTTGACACTAATTATATTATTTTCAGAAATATTGATTTTTTTTTCCCCTCTCTCCATAATTTTTTGAAGGAAATCATGGAACCTTCAAGAGTATTTTATTTGTCAAAATGAAAATTTTAAAAATTAATTAATAATTTGACTACAGACGTGTGTCCGATTGTTTATATTTTTGAAAGGCAAATAGGGGGGGGTCCCCAAAGCCCATCTTGCATTTGTTTGCTTATTAGGTATACCATCCATACATATGAAGTATTATTGTTTGGGAGGTGGTTGACACATACTTTACTTTAAAATGAAAAACAAGCATTCTTTGAAGCCATGCTTCTTACAAGCAACACATTCAACCCACTTTTCCATGAAAAAAAATTGTGGATTTGGATCTGACATATTCATGTTACAAATTAGACAAAGAAGACTTGTGCTGTACCACCAACACCCACAAGGTCACGAGGAATGGGTTTATTTAAAAATTTTAAAAAAAAACCTAACTTACTATCAAGAGCAATTTCATATAATTATTTGGAGTTTCCTTAAAAAACCCATTTTAGGAATGAAGAAGAGTAGAGATCTTTTTTTTGTGTTGGGGTAATTTAGACAAGTTGAATTTTGAAAACTCTTTAAGCATAATAATGCCCAATGGAGTTTTCTGTTTGTCAAGGAAGAAATCATATGGAAAATTAATTAATTAATTAATTAACTAATTACTTACATGTTTCTTTTCATGCATAGATGATTAAATATGGGGAAGAGTTTGAATGTAGGAGGTGGGGGGCGGGGGTGGGGAGGAAAAAATAACAAAAGAAAAAGAAATGGGAGTCAGAGAGGGGACACAAAGAGAAAGGAGAAAGAAAGCCTGCCAACTTCATCTATGCTTATTGCAGATAAAAAACTGAAAAATCAGGAATGAATTTATTTAGGAAAATTTTAAATTCACACCTTTTTTGGTTAAATTCACACCCTTTCTTCACGCAAGTGTGGGGTCTGTGGTCAATCAGGGCACAACTCGAGAACTTGCCCGCAGAAGTAATTGAACTGATAAAGGAACATACTCTTAAAGTTTAATCTGCATAAAATCGGACGTGCAAAGGGTGTGAATTTAACCAAAAAAGGTGTGAATTTAAATACTGCCTTTATTTATTTTCCAAATTTCTCCCCAGATGTTGTGACTTTTTTTTATTAAAAGGGAAAAAATTAGCACCCCATGAAGGCAAGGAAAGCAAACTGAAAAGACTGGTACAAAGTGTGTGAGTCTTTCCATCATTTGCTCAAATCCCGGACAAATTGTTCAGCAAAAGTTAAGTACAGAAGTACTCTCAAACAGAGGGCATTACACAGATTCTATACATATACAAAAGACAGTCCTGCATATCATTTGTAATACTATGTTCTCTTAGTACGTGAATCTTTCAACAATTGAGTTATCCGTAGAGTCCTGCGCCTAGGGGGGCTAGAACGGTCAGTTTCAGCATAATAGGGCATCAAAACGTACTCGCAAATGAAATTTTTTGCAAAAAAACGAAATAACTGGGACCCAGACTAGTTTTTCCAGCAATTTTGGTGGTAAACTGAGTTTCATCCTGTCTTTCCGTTTTCCTGAGCGCTTTCCGTTTTCCTGAGCGCCTCCTCGAATGCTGCTGCATATATTTTCATTGCTCCTACCTGTACAATTACTATACTTACTTTCGAACCTTGAGCATTAAATGCTGAGTTTCATTATTTGATACCGAGATTCAATAAATTTTCATTACTTTGTGGGTACCACAGAAAAAAGGGAATAAGTGGTGAAAGCCAAGGGCCCGACGACAAGGTGAAGATAGGGTGACTTTACGGATAACTCTAATATTCAGGCTAAATTCATCACTAGCCGTAACAAAATGCATCATACTCATGATCAAAGCCAAAATCTATAACCAACCCCATTTGGCATAACTTATATGATTTTATGTTCAATGGGTGGGTTGGGTTTGTGGGCTCACCTTGATTGATTGATGATCATGGCATCAAGAACTTTGTTCTCAAGTTATCAGCACTCTTCTGGATGAGATTATTATGTACCCAACCACCAACAGCAGCTGCCGTGCCTGCAAATCACAAGAAACACAGGCGATCAGAATTCATTGTGGGATACAACCCAATCTAGATCTGGCTGCATTAAACTTGAGTGCATCATTACTTTCTCTCCCACCACGAGGCACATTTTCTAAAATACTTTACTTTCCCTACTGTTTGTATTTCCGTGGACTTGCAAAATCCCCAGAAATTGGCTGTTTGTCAAAAGGAAAGCAATTTTAGCAAAAAAAAACTTGCTGGAGAGTGAGTTTCTTCACAGCAAAGGAGTTGAGTACTGTAACATTGGTCAAAACTGCAGTTCACTTTTGGAGGGAAATCATTAGACTTTCATTGCAAGAACACCTTAGTTTGTTTTGAGGGGAATCAACAAGTGGAGTTTGAAGGGAACCAGAAAGGCTTTTGAAGGAATACAAAGTTTTTTCAGAATTTTTTTTTTCCCTCATAGGTATCACCCATTCCATTTTGTTGCCATGTCCAAGGCCCTAGACAAATATCTGTCCACACACAAAAAAAAACCCCGCACCCAGAATTTTTTTTGCGCATATCACGCATTCCATTGTGTTGCCAAGTCCAAGTTGCTGGACAAATATTTGTACACATACAACAAACCCCACACCCCACCCTACCCCAGCTTGAAGAAAACAGATCTGTGTTTGCTCGTCCTTGTTTATCCAGGCTCTGCAAAAGTTTTGTTTCTGCATGTGTCATGCTGCAGATCTGTGCTCTGTCAATCTGTGCATTTACAAACCATGCCTTCATAAATCTCCCGACAACATTGGCCCCACTCTCTTTCACAGGAGCACAATCTCTGTGATGCAGGTCACAGGTGCCATTCTGTGACAGTACTACCTCTCTTCTTCTGTCCTTGTTGCAATCTATAAAACATGGAGTGATGAAACTTCAGGGTCATCCCCATTACTAGGATCTGGATTCTGTGTGCCTTCTGTTGAAGACCCAGAGAAAAAACTGCAAAACCTGCAGCAAAGAAAATGGGTGTACTTTGCAGGACAAATGAAAAGACATTGCAGTACAGTGCTCAGTTCTCTCAGTTTTATTAAAACCTGTTTGGAATAGAGATGCTGGGGGTGATGCAGGTCCATAATATACCTGGTCTCATTCCTTGTAACCTAACATGAAGATCTGCCCAATCTTGGTGCCCACCATCAACAAGCTGATCGCAGGCGGCTATGGGTTCAACTGAAAAACCCCTGCAACTGAAACTAAATCTACTACCCTATAGAAGTTCCAGCCACCAATATTCCTGCTTGAAGATTTCATGTACAACATCAGTAACAATGTGAAATTGTCATATGTCTTAAGACCAAGAAAGTGAAAGATGTATACCTCTACAACTGCAACATCCTTGTTTTTGGTTGATAGCAAATGGGGAATGCCTTTTGCTAAACCCAAAACCTGATAACTGGGAAGAATGGGTGGTGAGACCAATGACACTCTGCTGCAGTAATCAAAGACCTGACATACATATATATGCATCATCTGAGGTGATTTCAGCTGGTTCACAAGTTCAGACAGATTGTTGAAACATGCACTGTTAATCTAAATAGAAGAGAGTTATACAAGCATTTTGTGCATTCTTGGCTTCTCTGCATGTTTCCATCAGCAAGTTGCTGCCAAGAAAAGCAAAACATATTACTTGTTGAACATGTGATAAATCTCAATGTTACAGATCCTGCCAATAACACGGCAGAGAAAATCTTATCAGTTTCCAATAAAACCAAAGACTTTTAAGGGTTTGAAGTTCTGGTTCTCACTTTCGAGCAAGCAGTAGGGTTTAAGATCTTAGGCCAAAGACCTTAGGGATTTACAAGCCTAAGGAAGGGGACTGACTGAAAAGTCAAAAATGCCTGAAGCTCAACATACCTGCTAGCTTTCATCAGTGTCTGATGGTTCATTGTGAAGTATCTCCACCACATTCCCTGGAATGCAGCAATACCAAAGATAATAATTCAGCAAGAAAATGATGCAATGAATTCCCCTCCCCATGAATTCTATAGGGCATCAGTGACAAAGTACACAAGTCCCCCCTAATCTCCATCCATTGCCATCTCAAAAACAAAACTAAGGACACGCAGTCTCTGAACATCACTGTGTGGAAAGAAATTTTTTTGCAATGATTATACAGTAGTGATTCCATGTCTTGGTATGAATATCATAAGGTTGATAGCAACTCTTGACTCTCAGGGGCCTGCTTTTTCAAGCTTTGTGGCTCTAAGTCCCAGATCAACTGTATTTTCTTCTACTTTCCTGAACAAGAGGAGGAAGCAAAAAGCAGATCTGCATCCTGGATCAACTGTAATTCTTTTCCTAAGCTTCACTGAACAAGAAGAGGAAGCAGAAGCAGATCTGAGTCCTGGATCAACTGTAGTTGCTCTCTCTTTGTAGTGAATTGGCATTTACTCTCAAATCTCTACACAGCACCCAACATGAAGTTTGGAGAAGCTCCAAAAACAGAAAAGTCCACATTATTTTGTTTTCATCCCATCAACCTTTATTCTCATTAGCTTCAAATCCAGACCAAGACAAACTCCTGTACTCTTTCGTAACTCCTGGTGAAGTTTAGCATGTCACAGATGAAAGTGTGGCGAGTACAGAAACCCTGTGTGCTTGGTCCAGTGTGCAAGATATTTCTGCAGGACTTCTTCTTGGCACACTGGAAGAGGGAACAACTCATTAGCAAGCAGCTGGGAAAGAGGTGGGAGCAACAGCAGCAGCAAACCTGTACACTTCTGCAGAGGCCAGTGGATTCAGAGCTTCACATCCTGACCTACAACAACAATGCTGAAATTGGAACCCAGCAAAAAACAGATTCTTGTTGAGAAAAAATGCTTGAGATTCAATTGACTGAATAAAAACCAAAATCTTCAGAGATCTCTCTAGAGAAACTGCATTGGAAACCATCTGCAATTCACCCTTCTCTGGCAGATTCAACATTCCTGAACAGCAAAATGAGTATTTTGGATGGAGGATCCATGGATTATAGAAGAGCAAATGAGCATTTCGAGACAAGCATGTTCATGGTTTCTTCGCAAAGCTCATTCCAAAAGTCTGGCACTGACCAACCTCCTTCTGAAAGTTTGTGTCTGCATGGTAATCATCTTCTAGTATCTGGTGTCAGGAACTTCACTCTGACTTACCCCTCTTACACATTCAGAATCTTTCAAGTATAGAAATTTGTAACAATGGACTGTCCATGCCTGATCTAATGCAGTTTCTGTCTGTCAAGTGCCTTCCTAATCACTCAAACACAGGGAGACTCCCATGAAGGAAGGAAGCACACACACTTTCGCTTTACTGGCAGACCAGGAATTGGTCTTCTTCACAGCTGAGGGCTCTACCATTGCAGATTTTGCTACTAGGTAGAAAGAAACAAAAAAACAAAGAAACATACACCCTCTTTAAGCACAATTGACAGGAGCACACGATGCAAAGTGATGTACCTCATGCTTCAACAGAACCACCAAAAAATCATGTTGGGTGTGGACTCTTGAAGATGGTTTGAGATTCTTCCCCTCCAAACAATACAGTACAAATGCCCAGAACAATGCATTCCAACAAAGCTTAAGATTGAATAAGGGCAAGGCAGAAATGTTTACCAAAACCAGTCCTTTGTAATTGAAACTTTGTTGATACATCATCACCTGCAATTTTCCAAATGGGGTGGCTGAAAGCTGTAGCTCCAGCCACACAGCTGTGCCCCCCAGCTGGCCTAAATTCTTCCTATGTAAAAACTACATCTCTCTGATCACTTTGAGGTGATCTCCTAACATTTTTTTGCTTCTTCGAGCAATCCACATTACCTGGAACAAAATTCCAACACTACAAACAGACTGGGAGAGGGTGGGGCAGGGGCCCCACAAAAGCTCTATTTTTCTTTCAAAGGATTTCAGCAACATCTGCAGAAACTATACTTTGTTTTAAGGACCCAGTGTCACTTCATATCATGTGGAACTTCAGCACCTAGCTAAATTCTATACCCATAATGTGTGGCAAGGGATATTTGCTAAAACCCTCTCTGAAATTTCTCTTCACCCTCTTTTTGAGCATGCAATCGCACCATGTCATTGCTTCAGTGAATTTCACAATCACCTCATTCCAGATTGTATTCAGGTGAAGGTGTGAATGATTGATCCATCAAGGAACAAGTTTGAAGGCCAAGATTAAGCATACTTTGTGCAGGTCACACAAATAGAAGAGGAGTTGGAAGCACCCCTTTCCCTAGAATACAAGCATATAGTACAACAGCACCTGCCTCCTCTCTCAACCCCATCTGACACTCAAGATCAGCCAACCTGATGTTGGAATTTGTCATTGGTCAATGAACATTGCAAGTTCCATGGTGGAATTGGAGAAACAGCTGATATACAGGTTGGCGACCACTGCCTCTCTTATAACATTCCATGCACCCACCAGAACTTCAATATTCACCCCCTCACACATAGTTCAAAGAACTCCCACCTCCAGGCATTGAGTATGTTTGCTCAGGGATACTGTACCCACCAACTACCACAATACTTCCCTCCTGAAGATCTTTGATTTCCCGCAGAGATGAGCTACCACGTAGCTCCCCTGCAACAAGCCCCACTCTCTGGGGCACCTTCTTGACCAACTGGCTTGGTCGGATAACAATTCCATCCAAGAGCAGACCACTGCTCCAAATACCTGCATGGAGTTCTGTCATGGAAAATTGCAACTCCAAGGACCTGCCCTCATGTTCTACCTGAAACTCTCCACCATCAAATTCAAGCCACTTGTGGCTCCCTCTCAATAAGGGGAAGCCTTGAAGCTTGTTAGTGCAGTTGAGGTACTGTTGTGAGTCTGCACGCTGGCCATCGTTTGTAGCTAGGCGGAAGATGACAGGTTTAGTATGTTCTAAAGTATATGGTGTTACAGGCAGGTGTCTCTCCCTTGATATTGGTTGGACTCCTGCCAGTTGCAGCCTCCACGACAGTGTGTATCTTCCTTGGGGCAAAGAGCAGTTAAAGACTCCACTCACTTCCACCAATACTGCAGCCTTTGAGTATGCCACCTCTGAAAACCTGCAGTCAGAAAAGTTTACAATCTGTCATAGACAAGAAATACTCCATAAACTCAACTCTGTCAAATCAGCTAAAAGTTGAGCTTGGCTTCAAACAAACAGACAAATCATGATCAGATATGGCCATGATGATCTTCTATGAAAACAGCATCAACTAAAATGGGATATATCTTGAGAGGTCTCATCTGTTGCATTATGTAACAAGAGAGCTGTGCATTGAGAACTCAAATTTGCACTGTCAGATGGTTGTTCGCGTATGTCAGGTGGATGGCTTGGCTCAAGAAACATCCCTTCCCCTAATAACTGACTGGCCCTTCAATTGTTGACAGACCTGGATTCCATGTTATGGGGGAGCCATTCCCAGTATCTGGCATCGTCTCCACGTACAATTGTGAACTTTTTAGCTGAAATAGTGCAGCAAACTCCTCCAGTTGCACGATCCAACCAGTATCCCTGCTCAATCATTACCAGTTATTAGTTCTTAAAAAAAATAATTCAGAGCTAACTCTGCCCCATGATATAGATCAATGCCATATCCTATTTGTCAAAACCCAAACCAACAAATCCAACTGGGTTATGTTCTTCTCTGCAAGGGAAGAAGCCAGCTGAAATCCAGGACCAAAGCTGAAGACAAGGACCAAAGGTAGTTAAAAGCTACACTGCCATCTCTTTTCAAAACACTGAGCACATACAATGTGCCCTAGTCTGCTCTATGGGAAAGAATGAAGATGGAAATAATGTTTATTACCTCAGTCCCATCTTGAAGAAAAATCTGTTTGCACAAAAGATGGTACAGATCTCTCTTTGAATTGTATGGAGCCAAAGGCCTGTAATTCATTGCAAGGGATACAACCTCACTGTAATTGAAGGGAAGCATGTTCTCCCACACCAGATCGCAGCCAGATGCTTCTCCAAAAGTGCGATTAACAAGGGCAAGCCTTGCTACATCCCATGGACTTGTGTATGCCAAAATCAGTGCAATACAACCTGCCGGTAGATTTCCTAGTCCTCTGGATTCTCCTTCATCATTATAACCATCTATAGTTCCAGCATCACCCTCTTCTTCTTCTTCTTCTTCTTCTTCAATATCATCATCATCATGCTCAGCAAAATTAAACACTCTGTTTTTGATATCTGACATGCTACACTTATCCCCTATGACCTTGTCTGAGTGTTCACACTCCATTACTATTGCTGAGTTCCCTGACACTCCAGCAAAGTGAAATAAATTCTCTTTTGATGGCACTAGCCCCTACATTCCAAGTACTGTCTCATTGTCAACAACAACTACAACTGAATAGTAAATGCTCCAGTTTCCTGAAGTGATGGACACACTTCTTGTTCTTTGCTCCAGAGATAGATTCTTCATTGTATCTGCATCTTCCATCCTGGATGGCATAACCCATTGTCTTCTTTGACAACAAATCACTCATGACTGGATGATGCTCGATGACTGTGTTCTATTGCTCAAAGATTCCCAGTAGATCACAGAAAGTCCTGCACCACTTGATTACATTTGACCTGCACACACACACACACACACACACACACAATATAAGGTCCAGTTCTTCAATGCCAGCAGCGCTCTTATTTTCTGGCTTTTGCTACACATTGCTCCTTCACACATGATCTAGCAAGGATTTATAAGTCCTGTCATCCTCATACCTCATACTTGCAGAACCACTCTAGAATGTTCTTGTTGTTATTTGTCTTCCTGACATGATTTGTATTCTGGATGAATCTGCACTGAAAAGGGTTTTGCTTTTTGCAATAAAGCTTAGCAATGTGTGAACAAGGAGCCACATCATCCTCTGCTGCCTGGAACAGGCTGAGGCAGAGCTTGTGTTCCACACTTTTATCATCAACCATGGACCACAAAACCATCACCAAAAACCACATAATAATATAAACTGATTCCTCTGCATCCTCTGCAAACACTAAGACCATACATAACAGCACAACAACAACAATAATAATGTGATGCAGAAGAGCTTGTCAATCCTCCTGCAACACCTACAACAACAACCTGAAAGAAAAGAGAAAAAACATAGAATACAACAACATGCTTCCCAATTTCAAACTCCCTGGTGTTCAATGGTGAGAAGTTCTTCTAGAAGCTTCTGGACTCAAGCTAAAGGTCCCTCATAACCCGGAAAAAAATAGGGTGCAGCTTCTCCTCCACTCCTTCTCTCTGACGTGATCTTTAAGGGGAAAAACGCCCCATATTCCATGCAGAAACCATGATGCCTGAATGGCATCATCATCATCATCACAAAGTTGAGGAAATTCGGCTGGTGAGAGAACAAGACTCAACAAAGTAAAAGAAAGAAGAAGAAGAGACAGAGAGAAATCTACCAAAGCAAAATCCGATTCGCAGCATCAGCAGCAGCAGAAGTACGATGTGATGCCAAAGAAAATAAAGGGGGAAGAAGGCAAAAAGGGGGAAAATGTTTGATGTTCACACGATGTGGTCATTTGTAGCACCAGCTGCTTTGCAGAAGCTTGCATGACGTTGTTGTAGTTGAGGAGGAGGAGTCGAGGGGGGAAAAGAAAGAAGGCAGAAGAAGAACAACAAGAACAAGCTACAAATAGCAGCTGCTGCCATTGTTGTTCTCCAAAGCTTTGATCTCCAAACCCTAATAGCACAACAACAAGCTTACTTTTGCTGCTGCTGCTGTTACACCACCATTTTTCCACCTATCAACTTTCTCTCCTACAATCCGAATCTCGTGTTCACAAATTCTTCAACTGCACTCAACACTTCTTCTTTGGTCTCAAGAAGAAGAAGAAGAAGAACGGAAGAAGAAGACGATGACGACGAGGAGATCACCAACTCCCGAGACTTTGAAGAATTCCTTTCATTTCTCCAACTTCATCACAACTACCACCTACAATCTACAACACCGCCACGGAAATTAAAATAAACATAATTAAAATTCCCCAGTCTAAGAAACTTCAAAATTTTTAAAGAAAATTCCTGACATTCATGTGCTTGTTTTCCTCAAGAAGACGAAGACAACACCAACCGAATGCTCCGACAATCGCACCCATTCCTCGACGCAAGAGCACCGAGAGTAAGCGACAACGTCGCCAATTGGGAAAAACGAGAAAGCTCGCGCGAAGGGCAAAGGGGGCCTATGGTGCGCGCGAGAGAGAAGAGAGCGAAGAGGGGGGGCGGGGGCAACGAAGAGCGTCGTTTAAAATTAAAGGGATGTGAATTTGGAGTTATCTACCAATGGGGAGGGCCCGTTCTATATTTTTGAAAGCTTTTGAATTTTGGATTTTTTGGTTTTTTGGGGTCCCGAGAAGGAAGGGCAATTACATGAGGACTCCATTAGGTATTATTCCAGGTGCTAATCCACGTGCCAACGCGCGTCCGTGCCTGCCTGCTTTCCACTTGGTGCGTCGTCGCCGACAATTTCGGGACCTCGACTTTGGTCTTATCCAAAGCTGACCCAGCCACCCGGCCGGGCCCGCGGGCCAGGTGTTCCCGCGGGAAAGCAGGTTCTTTAAAAGTTACCAAGCGCAGGTAAAAACAGATTTTAAGCATTTAAATGTTTTACTTTTTTACTTTTCTCACTCTACTAGTTCTATTCCTAGTAATTTTGTCTGCTGTTGCATGTGGGAGAAAAAACACACACACAAATATATAAATATTTTATAAATTTCCGTATAAAAACGAGAAAAATTAAAATAATTTTAGAAAAATAACATATTTCAAAATCCAAAACTATTAATTGAATATGAAAAGATAATTAAATGTAATGCAATTTAAAAATAAATTAAAAAGTTAATAATTGTTGGGAGGGGGGAGGAATTAGCCATAATTCTTGTTTAGGTAATATGTATTTAGCATCTCATTTATGAAAATTAAATTACCAAAACTATGGATGAGCATTGGGTACCCTTTAAGTTGTATAATTGTTTATGACAAGTTATATATATATATTTGCAATAAACTTCAATGCACTTAGATCTGGTGGGTATTCTAACTGCATTATATTGAGAAAATAAGCAAAATATACAAATGGGAGTTGAAGTTAGGGGTTTGTTTGTTTGTTTAGTTTTTTGATCAAATTTGTGATATGCAAATTTAGATAAAAATTTCAAAAAAAAAGAAAAAGAAAAATGACTTGAATTTACACTTTTAAAACAAAACACACATTTCCCCAAAAACTTCTCAATTTTTTTGGTCACAACAAGAATGACACAAAACAAAATGGAAAACAAAGGCTTGTGTGCACATGAGTTGGGGTGTTTTTTGTACTATATATATAGTTGGGCACCTTTCCACCAAGGAACATGTTGAGCCTGGTAGAGTGTATGATATGTGTTGAGTTTCCATCTAGTAATGATATTCAGTTCAAGGATTAACCCTCAATTAAGGCAGTGTGAGAGCAGATCCACCACCTACACCCCCAGGGAATTATTGCAAGTAAAGGAAGCCTTGGTCCCACAATCTTTAAATTTCAAAGCATAAAAAACCTGGGATCGGTACATGACATAAGGTACCCACCTAACTATGCAAGATAATAATAATAATAATAATAGTAATAATAATAACAACAACAACAACAGACCCAAACTTATAGTAAGACAAAAATCATCTGGATCAAGAATGCATAGTGATTAGTGCAAGAATGCTGCCAAAAGTTTTTCAATTAAAAAAATACGCACAAAAGTGTAAAATGTGTGCAGCAAGCAAAGCAAAGTTCAAGCAAAGTTCAAGCAAAATCAAAGCAAAGGCAAAAGGGCAAAGCATAGCATAGCATAGCATGCATGAATTTTTTTGTCTTGACACATCGTGGGGTTGGTTTTCTGGAAAAACAAGTTTTAAAAAATATATATATATTTTAATGGAAACAGATGACAGACTGATTGATGGGATTTAGGCTAGAGTGTGAAGTCATGCAACAAAGCTTATCCTCAAGAAGAACCCCACTTAACTTATCAAGAAATATAATAATAAATTAGTAATCATGCGGAGCAATTTCAGGGTGTGTGAAGATTTTGCCTTGTGCACATGGAGACTGCAGAGAAGATTTAATTAGAGAGAGAGAGAAAGAGAGAGAGAGAGAGAGAGAGAGAGAGATTGAGTCCTCCTCCTTCTCCTTGCACCATGTCCTCTGCTGAGATCAAGAGAATAAAATACAATACACATTGTTTACATTTAACATGATCTCCTTAGTACTGTGAGGAGTCTTTGTATTATGTGAGAATATATATCATTCTAGACCATACGTCGTGACGCCAGCCTTGTCATTGCATTGACTCAGGCATCCTTAGAACCGGCCATATATATTTTGATGATAGGCTTTCTCACAACTGCCAAATTTGAGTCCATTTGTTGAATTGACGCCTTCTAGTGACTCAAATTTTTATGTCCATTTATTAAAGGAATTATTGTTTTTCAACCAGTTGCGTGAAATCCTCATTTCAAAGTTCCCAAATGACAAGCTCCATCAGAATATTGTGCTTCCATCATTATTTTCCACGATGGGGCATAATATGTATACATGGTAAAGAACTTGAGGACTAGATTGGTGATCCCCTGTGAGAAAAAAGTACCCATATCAACCATTTTCCTCATTGAACTAAACTCAATATTATGTTTTTCAAAAGAAAACTTGTTTATGAAATTTTCTGTTCAGAAGGAAGAGTTTCCCCTGTAGTCATTGTTTTGATAACAATCTTGGGTGGGAGCAATATCTTATCATTTCTGATAAGGCTTGAAAATGTTTGCAACTAAACTTAAAGTAGTAGGTGGTCCTGTATCAACTTTTGAACATACTAGACTGGTCATCATCTAAGGTACTTTCCAAAATATCAGTACCAGCATAGTCCTCTTATTGGGTTCAAGGCTGATTTTTGGCTGGTATGTCCCCAAATACATATCAGGTATTGGGATTGATAAAAAACTAATACAAGGTTGGTACTGTGTGAGGTCCCCTACCAGACTTGTATTGTCTTAGGTCATACCAGCATGCTAAGAACTCGCTAATTAATTGGCAAGAGCTGCCGGGATATTGCAATATAATTGAGCTGTGGGAGCATCAAGATTCTGGGTAGTAATAACCAGGCAGCTCAAACCAGTTACTGGACATAATTGATTGTCTGTGACAACAAGTTTACAGTGGTGTACCAATGATGCCTCAAGGTGCTTCACATGTCTTCGCACATACCAGTTATGGCTTCTGTGTGCATGCAGCTGCCCATTGCGTGCTGCTACAATGATCCTTGATATGAGTGTTCATACCAGGTGCAAGCCTATACACGAGACAAACACTGGTTGTATCCAAGGGTTATTTGCTCTAATCAGTTGACAAATTTTTTTTCCATGCACACTCAGACCCAGGAATACTCTCTTTGTCACAAATACTTTCAAACGTCCCATGTGCGAAAACAAAGAGAATGGCCTAGTACACTGCATAGAGAATGCTTTTAAAAAACCAAGCATGACAATGAAGAAGATTGCAGGTTTGTTGTTCAGGCCATTGCCATCACCTCAACATGCACAAGCTTTTTTTATGCTAATTTGTCCCCACTAGCTGTGCTTTGTACATAACAAGCCAGCAGTGGTAGTGACAGAGCCTATGACTATGTGCATGAAGGTGAAAGTAGCAGCAGCAGCAGCAGATGTGGCCTGATCAAGGGTTTTTTTTCTTTTTCTTCTCAATTTTTTGCTATTGGAAATTTGTCAAGAAAGAGACTAAATTTGTCAGAAAAAGATCACTCAGCATGATATGTCATGACTCTGATTAATAATCAAATTGAACCTTGCATCAAAATCACTTGAATGTGTGTGTGTGTGTGTGTGTGTGGTCATGGACTTATTATTTCATGCTTGATGATAATGCTCAATATTTTAAAAATTTAAACCAGTGGTATGAATGAGATTACAAAATGAATCTTTCAACTCAAAGTTTACACACACAGAATATTATTTGATATCTTAAGTTTCAGCCAAAATCAAACAACAATGTTTGAGATTAGCAAAACTAGATTCCAGTTCATGTCATATCAAGCAATTGTTGCCCAAAGGTTGGATCCAAAGCTTCACTGATGTTAAAAAAATAACATAATTCTAACATGACTCTAATGCACATTCGTACTTTCTTTTTTGGTGCAAAATTTCGCCAAAATATGAAAACTAAGAATAAAAAAGGAACATTTTGTTGCAATGTACTCTTTTTTCTAAAAATTTCTAATTACAATTTTTTTGAGAAATGGTATTTTTTGGAATACAATTCATCACATTTGGACTCTGCTTTTAATTTGGTAGCAACTTTTTTTTAATTAATTTTCTTTTTATTGTTTCAACATGTTCTAAAAACCTGTTGCCATTTAATTCTCAATCCAACAGAGATGCTAAGCCAATGATGCAACATCTGAATTTTTTTATAAAAAAATTGCTGATCAGAATTGGTGGTTTTTCAATTCTGAATTTTTTTAAAGAACCAGAACCTGCAGTTTCTTAAAAATTCAAAGAACCCACAACACTAGTATTCATATTGGTTATAGACCAGTGATACTATTTTCTTCGGCAAAAATTTCACCAAATTTTGACCTGAAAATTTTGAATTTAACCTATACAATGGATACTTTTTCATGGAAAAAAATGACCCAAATTTGCCAGATATTTAGAAAAAGAATTTTTTAAATTACCAAATTAATTTTATGATATGTTCAAGTAAGTAGCCAAGAATTTACAAGGATCCTTAAATTTTTCTGCTTTATATGCGGTTTGTAGCCAAATTTGGCTAAATTTTATTCTGAACGATGGCCATTTTGGCTACATGCATGTCACAAAATTGAAAAAAAGTAGGTTACATGGATATGGATAGTTTGTTAATAGAATTTGTGAATTGTGATGATTTTGAAGGCTGGATTACCAAGAGCTCAGAAAGTCTTGTACATTAGCCAAAGGCTTTGTATTGAAAGTGACCAGAGGGCAAATTGGCAAGTGTCTAGCTGCATGTTAGCTCATTGATAATTGCTGGGTTTTTTGTGCAATCAATTATAAAATAAAAGTGTAAACTACACAAGCAAGTTTTATTTTTTATTTTTTCATTTTTTATTAATTAAAAATTTAAAAACCTTAGCAGCAAATCTTTGCCACTTGGCTACAAAAAAAAGGTTGGGATTGCCACCCATATGAAAGAATGTTTTTGCAAAAAAAATCCAAATTTGCCATATTTCATGAAAAAATAAAGGATGAAATTGCCAAATTTAGACCATAGCTTCTAGCATGCCCATGGTTGCCAAATATCTACTTGGGATCCAATTTTTTTATTTTACTTTCCTCTCTGACCTGTAGCCAAATTCAGCTAAGTCCTCTTGTGAAAGATAGCCAGTCCAACTACCTTACAAAATTGAAAAATCAAAAAAAATAAAATTACACAAGGTCCATGCCACAATATTACCACTAATTTTAATTAGTGTTAAATTTTATTATATTTTAGATTACCTCATTTATCTTATACACAAAAAAATTTGTCATTAAACTTCAACATGGGATTAAAGATCACAATTAAAACCCAAAATGGAACAAGGAAACAAAGTAAAATGAGATGCATATTATTTATAAATTAGAACTTTGAAATAGGTATGTGGAAACTATCTTACAAGTAGTAATAAGTGTGTCTTAAATAAGTTGGAAAATTTTAAAACTTAAGTTTAATAAGTGTCCTAATAAACTTTTTAGTTAGTGGAAACTACCATTTCACCTCAAGTGTACTAGTTTCACAAATTAAGTAAGACATAATTATTTCCTTCATTTTGGTAAGACACTTTACTTATTTCTTAAATTTAGCACTAAATTTTACAAAAAATAAATAAATTCCCTTTAGTAAGACACAAAGAAAGATATACATATTTCTTTTTTTTTTAATTTTGTTTTTGAAGAAGAAATTGTCATGTCTTTAATTGATGTCCCTTTCAATGTTCACATCCAACCAACCCTAATGAGCATCTACTTACACTTGATCATCATGTGCTCAACTTCATCTGCAACTTGATTAGGATTTGATTTCAAGGATTGAACTTTTGCAATGACAGGGCCATGATCATCATCCCATGATCACCAGCTACTATTTGTGAAGAAAATGACACTGCAAAATTTGTGTCATTTCTGAAGAACTAATTTCTAAATTGCAACCCTAAAACCTAATTGCAGGCACTTTGCAAGCTTTAGAGATATCAGGGTTGTGTTTTTTTTGGCTGTTTAAAATTTAGTCTTTTTTGCTCTAGAGTTTGAGGGAGAGTTGTTGTATTAACTATGTTTTGTGATGTGTGTGTAGAATGATTTGCTTGGGCCTTAGTCGTGTTGCGTGGAGAACAATTGCATTGGACAATCATATAAGAAGTTGTTGCATCATTACTTGTAGCACTTGTGTATTCCACTCTTGAAAATATTGCTCTCAGGTCTTCACTCTCGACTCTATCACAATCCTGTTTTTGTTTTTTTATTTGCCTACTTTATTATTTCCGGAGTGCTGGATGGAGTTGCAGATCCTCGGAAGAGTGTGCCTGTGACGCTGGACCACATTTGCTGAAGGATAACGCAACTGGGTGGTGGTGGATATACTCACAGCTGCTGCAGGAATGTCTCAAACTCAAGTTACCCAACCAGAGGAGCGGATGCAGCCTGTTGCTTATACGTCCTCCCGCGTACCATCCTGGCACACCAGTAATAATTCTGATGGCACTCGTACTAATTATCGTGCGGCAGCACCTCGCCACCGTGCTTCTAAAGCTGAACGGAAAAAATTGAAAAAGCTCAAGAAGTCTCTGCATGAGGCCAACATGCAGCAAGTGCAACAGAATAATTATAGCAGCAGTAACAGCACCAGCAGCACCAGCTCCACTATATCAACTCTAGTGCAAGCTGCGGCTCATGATCAGAGTATAAGTACTACTACTGATCATCGTCCAGGTGCTTATGGTACTGATCATCTTGCTACTGCGACAGTGTTCCAGTTCAATATTATGCAATGCTGCTGTTCTATTGTTGCACCTACAAACGAACCTTTTGAATATAATAATACAACAGTAACAACAGCACCAGCTCCTCCACCTTCATCACTGCAGCTGGATCAGTACTCACCAATTGAAGAAGAAGAAAGAGGGGTCATGCAGGAGGATCAGCAGCAGCTCCTAGTGAAGAATCTGAGGACCCAGTGTTTCATCACTCCCGCCTTCCAAAAGCGTGGAGCTGAATATGATGCCCACATCTGGTCAATGCCCATCAATTTCATGTTGCAGGTCAGGAAAGAAAGAAAGAAAGGAATTTCATCTGCAATTCTCACACAAGTTTCATTTTGCTGCACTGATCTTTTGATTAGTACAGAACACTAATTATTATGATTACTAGACACTAATTACTTTCACTAGTACACTAATTACTTTGATTAGCACACTAATTACTAACTCAGAGTATCTGTATTTTAATTTGGATATTTCTTTCAAGAATGAATATTGGCTTGCCATCGCTTAAGCCTTGGCTGATCAGTAAATAGTGATTTATAATAATCAGGCTCCATGAGCTAATTATTATTAGTCTGAACA
>Ga0209208_10000962_pt1 | contig 39671 bp, 27 predicted proteins | sample S1TSphfallax_3_FD_187694 | JGI IMG/M metagenome (GOLD analysis project Ga0209208, IMG submission 187694) | Host-associated microbial communities from peat moss isolated from Minnesota, USA - S1T2_Fd - Sphagnum fallax MG (SPAdes) (version 2) | ecosystem: Host-associated > Plants > Peat moss >... | reverse complement strand
GAAAGGTGTGATGGTTGTTGTTTTATTAGTCATGGGGTCTCAAGAGAACTTGTGCCCAATCCCTAGAGCCATTTAAATCATGGCATTTGGGGGAGACATGACAAAAATATGGCTCCCCAAAGCAAAGGAAGGGTGGTCCACTTGTTGGAAAAAATCTTAAATAACTTACACATGTTATCCTTATGAATAAACACTTTGTACCTTGTCAACGAATTGTCAACATTTGACATATGCAAATGAGATCTAACACTTGTTCAAACTAGATGAAATTGAGATATGTTGGATTCTTTATGTAAAAACGTTCATCATACACCAACATGGGGATCAATGCAAAAAAAATAAAATGAGGTCCAATTTATGGTTATTGGGAAACCCCTATTAATTTAAACTTAAAATTCCAAGCAACATGTGAAGGTTCTAGGTTTGACACTCCCACCTTATATTCCAATGGTAGTTTCCCTTCTCTTTTTTTTGTCTTTGTGTTCCATCTCCAGTGTGCAAGTGTTTGTACTTATTGCTTGCAACAACATGTGGTGTTATTCAATCATTGGTGTTTGTGAGATGTTCTTCATCACCTTCTATGAATTCTCCTCCCCTTCTTCGTGTTCACGTAATCATGTAGTTTGAATCTCATTTTTGTCTATTTTTTTCATGGTCATTTATTTTGAGTTTCATCCTCTTCCTCCCATTATGTTGAACATAACTTTTGATGATCTTTGTGGTGTGTTGTGCAAGTGATTCTTTTTTGGTCTTGTTTTCTAGTCATCTTGTATGTCCTCTTGTTTCGTAACCATTTAATGCGATGTTCATCTTGTTCATCCTCTTGTTTTGCAATTACTTCCCCCCTTTACATGTGGTGTTGTCTTCTCTAAACACCAACCCCCCCCCTTTTTTTCCCCCTTCCCCCTTCTAGTATTGGCTACTTAGGCTTAACATGTCTTTTGCTTGCATTCGAGCCTAAGCCCTTACTTTGGCCTTTTCTTAATTTTGTGATGTAAAAGGTTCACATCTATGTACATTAAAGGGTTGGTTATAATGCAAAATTATGATTAAATCTATCCCCTACCACTTTTTTTGCAATTGCACACCAAGTTGACTTGAAATTTGTTCTTACACATTTGTTTATTAACCTTTGAATTCTATTAGACACATCAAAAAAATCAACAACTTGCTTAGTTATGTTTTCCTCCCTCTCCTTTTTTTATTCTTTGATTTCTTTTGTTGCCTCTTTGTTAATGAATTTGTGTTGCAAATATTGGTTACTCATTGGAGATTACTATGTTTGAATAATTATAATATACTAATAATTATCTATCTTTTATTTTTCTTGGACTTGCATATGTTGTAAGGACAATTGTTTAACAAGAGACAAATCCTTTTTAGGTTGCATTCATAAAATTATAAACTTGCTACACTTGAGGTGTAGGTTAATTTAAATCAATTGTTAGGCCACAAACATTTTTTATTGGCCTAGTTTTTTGTGTGATAGTAGGATTCATAAACACATCCACATATGGGGGTGAAGGCACATTACAAGGGACCCCTTTGGGCACTATTTGAATATAATATTATAATATGTACAATATATATTTCAAAAGTGTGGTGCATTTAATTTTGGGTTTCAATTTAATTGTTCGAAAATATAATACCATATTTACAATTGATGTTTGACACAAGATAATCACAAAATGTTTAACCAAAGAGAAGAGGAAAAAATATTGATATTTATCAAACTGTTGAATATTGAAAACCATTGGTTTATCATTACAAATGCACAAGTTGTATTTTGCATACTTATTCTTCAATTATTGACAATTTGGAAAATTCAATTTGAAACTTCCAAATCTTGTTTTTTAAACTAAATAAATATTCAACAAAGAACTTCCAAACATTGTAAATACAATGTTGATTTTTAGAAAAATAACGTTATTTAAAAAAAGTAAAACTTCAAATTCAAATATCCATGGGTATATTTATGGTATACATAGTTATAACATTGATAATTTTCATTTTATATTGCATTAACATGAAGGCCTCATTAATCATTAAAATAAATATTTGTAATGAAATTTAAACAAGACACTTTAATTACACTTGTCATTTTCCATGTGAATGTGATTGTCAAAATTTCAATTTATCACATATTTACCATGTAGTTTTTGAAAAAACTAATGTTGGTGGTTTTTAGCAATCCACCAATTTTCGTTCCAATTTTCAGTTTGATTTTCAAAAAAAATTAAATTGAAAAGTTGACATTTTGAAAACCAGTTGAGTACCATAAAGGCTCAAATTTGATACCCATGAAGGTTATCAAGTGAACCTTGAAAGCCAATTCATAACTATATAAGTTTATAAAAACCCAAAAAGGTAAAACCACCTATTCATTGTCATTAAAGGTTTCAACCCAAGACTTTCTAAAATTTTAGAAAACATTAACCATTATGTCAAAACCCTTTATGGGTGCAAAAGGAAATTGAACTCTACATTTAAAGTTTACACATGTTAATGGTTTTAACTTAAAACCATTAGGATGAATGAACATTAAATAAAAATAATCGTATGTTTTATTTAAGTGTGCATCTATGCTTGATATTTAAGTATATTTCAAGAAATTCTTGGATTCAAACCTCATTTAGGTGAGAACTAACCTATTTGACAATTGGTTTGAAAATTGATAGTTCTTATTTTGACAATAATTTGAAAACCAATTAGGGTATCAGATTTTGAAAAAATAAATCAAAAATTAGATTGGTTCTTTTTAAATTCTTAAGAAAATCAAAACCAACAATTCTTTTGAAAATATGAGAATTGCCCAACAATAGAAAAAACCCTTGTTTTGAAACTCTGAAATTTTTCACATGGTTCACAAACATGGTGCAAGCTATGTGAAATCCACAGTTCAATATATCCTCAACTTTCATAAGGTTAAAAACTATTAAGATTGTTTTTGGAGTATATATATATATATATTTCAATACAAATTAAAATATTGAAATCAAAAAATAATTTCTTTTAATAATTGATTTCTATATGTAGTGGGCTATCATAATATTCAAAAACATTGTGAAAATCCTTCTTAATAATGACATTCTTAAACCTTTTAAATGCATCACTTAAAAAGACAATATGTAATGATGCACAAATGGGGTCCCCCATAGTGTGTTTTCATTGATGGTTGCATTTGGTCATCAACATCATTTCCTATTCCAACATTTTATACTATAATTATTTTATTCAACAATTTTGTGCCACTCCATCTTCATCCCATTACTAACTATCACTAGTTATTGCATCAAAAGTCTTGTTGCTTTTATCTAAGTTGTTAGTATGTGAGGTGTTTTAAAATTGTAAACCTACAATCATTAATTACATCTAAAGGATATTGTTAGGTTAAAAATCACAAAGAGAAAATAAAAAAGAAAACAACTAGTATGGTTTAATTATCAATTATCTTCTAGTAAATAAAGTTGTAAAAAATGAGAAACACAAAAAAGAATCACAGAAGGCAATCATTGGAGTACACAAAGGAAATTACCTTCTTAGTTAAACCACACTAACATTATTGTAGATTGTTTGAGGGACAAATGGCATTTTCTTCCTTGACTACCTTTTGTCACAACCAATATCCTCCATGACTAAAACTACTATCTAAAAAGTAAATGAAAAAAAATCCAAAGGGTCATAGTCTCCCATATTAAAGAAAACTACACAACTCCAAAAGAAAACAAGTGAATACTTTATTTTAAACCCAATACAAAAAGCATTGTATTTCCCCTATTTCTTTGCAAAGTGCATCTCCTTTAAAAGCTTCTAGAAGCAATCCCAAATACTCTAGAAGTTTCCCCCTTTCTATAGATGAAGTGAATTCCTCCTCCCTAACTAAGAAGATGGTGATTGACCTTATTTACTTCCTGGAAATTTTTTCCAAGTCAACTCAACCTAAATCAATGGTTATATCCTACCCAACAACTCACCAAACCTTTAAAAACTTTAGGACATATCTCTTAAAATAATGGAAATATAGTTTCCAAAAATCAATTTACATTTTAAATCAACTGCATTATTTCAATTACCTACTCCCTTTCCAGAAGATTCACTATAACATGGATTTAAAACACATTTGGAGATAATTGAAATTATCCTCTTAAAGTAGTGAAGATAAATTTTCAATGTCCATATAAATTATCATCATAATAATAAAAAAATAGGAAATCAAATTTGTCCTCTAGTATTGTGTATACATCATTTGGCCTAGACTTGTCATCTACGACCTTCAAAATTGTTTGGTTAGAAATTTGAAATCATGAACTTATTTTTTTAATGTTTTATTTGGATAATGACAAGTCCAAATCCTTGTCTAAGCTAATGAATGTACATTTGTCTAATTCGTAATGATTATTTTAAACCATGGTGTTGTCTTTTCTTTTCTAAAAGTTGTTTTGAAAGGCTTGAAGAAATTCACATCTATTGATGGTAGGGCATGGGAGATGTGAGAAGGTAATGGGTGATCATTTGTCCAACCCAATTGTTATGCATGTTCTATTATTTCTATTATAGCATGCAAACTATGTCCATTTAGAAATTGATAAATGCATATTATATTGAGAAATGCCATTTGGAATTAACCTCTTGAAAAAAACATGAATTCTTTGAATATAAAAGATATAATTCATGCCTTCCTTTGCATTGCCATACATGTATTTGTTTTGCAATGTCTGATGTTATCATTTTTAATATTTTCACCCTTGAATACGTAGAATTCAAGTAGGGGAAATCCCCTCACCATCTATGGTATAATTTGAAGTGCACCTTTTCTTAGATCTAGGAATATTTTATGTACTTGTTGTGAACCTTTTTAAGCCAAAAATATTGCTTTTGATTATTGCCCTACCTAAATCCACGTTTCATTTAAATTCCATGAGCAATTTATACTATACTTGTGATGAATGTATAATGTTGTAGGCTTTGATCAAATGAATTCCATGATTGACTAATTAAACCTTGTGTTTGGTAAACTTTGAATCCTTTTGAAAGTTGAAAACTCAATTCTAGACGTTGACACTAGAACCAATATCACTAATTATTCTCAAGAATTCGATTTTTGAAGGGGGACTATATTTTAAGTAACTTTTACCACTTTCATTATGAGTTGTTACAAGATAATTGAAAGTCCACATTCTTGCATAGACAAAATCCACATTCTTTACATAATATGTGTCATGACTTAATGTCATATTGTATTTTTAATGTTGTATATGCCACAATAAACATCACATAATGTACATTGTAATGGATGAAGCCACAAAGTTTACTTCACATGTGTCATGAGTTGCAACTTTTTGTATGAGAAAAACCATGTTCTTTTGTAGGGGTTGGAAATGTACGCAAGATTATTCTCTTTATTTGTTGTTATTTGTTGTAACATTCCTTTTTGTCACCTATGAAGTAAAATAGGCTTCATGGTAATCCCTCACCTCTTGGCCTTAACATTTAGCAAATAAATGAGAATACACACTAATCCTCCAAGAGGTATGCATTTCAACCTCCTATACACATGCCAAGACATCAAAAAATGCATTAGGTCTAGGTAATTTAGAAGTGCACGACTTTTTAAGACTTGAATTGAAAAAAAAGTTCATAAATGTTTCTAAATTCCTTTCACACTAAATTGATGTAAATGTAATTGTTGTGCAAGTTGTAGGTGTGAATCACAAGCTACAATGCATTGCAACACACTAAAGTCTACAAATCCAAGATCTATGTGAACTCCTTGCTACCCTTGAGATTGCAAATTGCAAGATCCAATATAACATAATATAAAAACTTGTAATGATTTTCCTTGTAAAGTTAATTTACATAAGAAGTTGCTATTTTTTTAGTTTTTTCTTGATTTTTTTGATCTTATGCTTTCTAATCTTTTACAAATTGGTTCACACATGATTCCTTGTCTTGATTTCAAATCAACTTCTATGTCATCAATTCTAGATTTCAACACTTTTGCACTAGGAATTAAAAGCTTTAGGAAATATTAAAGTTCATCTATCATGTAATCTTTGGTAATCTTTGGTAGTAAGGACATTTTTGAAATTGTGCTAAAGTATTTGAAAAACTTGAATGCTTATTCAATTTTATTTTTCTTTGTTGGTTAATTGGTGATTTTGCTATGTACTCACAATGGGGGGAACTTTCATGTTTTTGAAATCACTCATAATTGTGTTTTGTTTTGGGATCCAAAGTTGTTACTCCAAATATTAAGTTTTAAAGCATGTTTGTGCATTTAAAAAAGTTTAAAACCCTAAACCTTAAATCCTTTAAAACTGCAATATTAAATCACCCCTTATTACCAAATAGTCCCTTGTTGAGTGGGGTGAAATTATTGATTATTTTTGCTAATTTGCATTCTAAGCCAAACACTTAATTTGAATGTATAGTTAGATTTACAAAAAAAGTGCATTGAATCACCCCCATTGTCAAACAATTCCTTATGCTAAGTGGGGTGCAAATATTGCCCATCTTCAACTTAATTTTCTCCTTTGGTTGAACACAAAAATATTCCAACCTTGTGTGGGTGTTGAAAAAACCAAACACAATTTCTATCATAAGGTACACATTGAACATTGATGTGTAGGCATGGCACAATAATTAGTCCATGTTCTAACTCTCAAGGTAATCAATCACTAACACGTGTTTGACAATGGGTGCTTCTACTTACCTGTATGCTTTTGAATAATAAAATAAGGCCTAATCAATAGTTAAACATTGTTCTATAAGGTATATACATTTTATAAGGTATAAGTCAAATATGGAAAGAAAAAAAATGTAGACATCAAATTGAAAGGAATGTGACAACATGTTGACATGTGATGGCCTCCTTTTTGCTTTGGCCAAAAAGTTTAAATTTATTGAAACCTCAAAGGCTTATCTATCAATATTTTTAAATCTTATTATTATATTTTTTTGGGGTACAAATTTTTTTGGGAGAAATATTTCAACAATTGAAATTCAATTTCCTTCAAAAATTGAAGATTTATTTATATTGAATTTTCAATGACAAAATTTACTCAAAAGTAAGATTTGGGAGACCTCAAAATGACAACACAAACAAACAACATTCCTTAATACCATTATACCTTCGCAGATTTGGCACCAATTTTATATATTTACAGTTGTTGAAAATTTCAAAAATAATTATTTTAAAAAGAAAACAAAGTTTTGTGAAGGAAATGATTTTTTTTTGAACTATTCCAGGAATATTAAATAAAACTTCAAATTTAATTAATATTTAACAAACATGTCCTAAAACCACCCTAATATTAAGGTAGTCAGATAAAGTTGCAATCAAACCTGATGTTAGACCTCATAATGTTAAATAACCTAATGTTTTAATAACATCATGCTTTAAAAAAAAGACCTATGTTAGGTCACACTAACCTCAAAGTTAGTCAACTTTTTTGTTCACACTTTAGAAAACTATGAAAAAACGTTTTTGTTGACATAACAATGATTTAAAGCCTCTTATGGGTTTGCTCCTAACATTGTGTTTTTATTCCAAAATCTATGTTTTAAAAAAAATTGATGTTAAGCTCACATCCATTTAACACCAATTTAACACCCATTTAACATTATGTGCCATTTAAGATTTTGCTTAAAATTTGATGTTAGTTAACATTTTTATCCGAATGCAACAAAAAGGAACTTGCCTTTCTTAACATTGACTTTGCATTAGGTGTGATTGTAACATAAGTAAGCTATCCATCAGTCCATGGGGCCATTGTGTTTTGTGTTTGCAACTACCATAAAATGTGGGTGCAGTTCATTAGTCCTTGTTCATTAGACTAATAAATTCATTGCATTCCTTGTTAAGTCTTGTTCACTATGAATTGTGAATTCATTCAAAATTTAGTGAAATGACTTAACGTACCTTTTATTGTAGTCCGACTAGTTCCTTTCAGATCCAATCAGCCTGATAGGCTTCACAAAATTAGCTAAGAAGCTGCAGCTCTTTGCTTTTCTTTCTTCCCAAGCATCCCCAGCTCCAATCCAGGAGAGATCTCCTCCATATGCTGGCTGGGTATTTCTAGTCCACCTCCTCTTTTCTTATTATTAAGTGTTACTTGGGCACAGCTAAGGTTGAAGCAACTGGTGATAGATTTGTCAATGTCAAGTTGCAGGTTGCAGGTCTTCATCATATGTTAATGATCAAAGTCTACAGTTTTTTTTAATTAAGAGGGACATCGGACTCCTCACACTGTGTGGAAAGCAGGCATATTCATAATACATATGAGATAAAAGCAAAATGTGGCAGTTCATTCAACACGCACTGTCCACAGTTAATATGGCAGCCTCTGTGGTCAGAAGGGGGAAAAACCCCAGGTGCTCATCCTTATTAACTCGCCTAGACTTTGCAACCCTTGTTATTTGCTCGAGAAGTTGAAGTTCATAACTGCTGTTCTCAGCTGCGTAAATGGACATGGGGGATCTCAAATCTTGTCATAAGCTCAAGAATAATATCAAACTCTCATCAACTGATACCAATAATAGAGAAAGATCACACAGGAAGACCACAATGGCTAGTGGAGTCTGTCTCTAGAACAACTCTGCAAGACTGATCTAAAGCAAAGTATGTAGTTTTCATCCCCACAGGAGTATTGGGAAAATTTGAACACATTCTGGGACTTCAAGAAGGTGTGTGCCCATTCTTCACCCCTGCCCAGGAACTTAGGTGTAGGGTAAAGCCCGAGCAGCAGGGCTTCACCAGACTAAGGGCCCTGTGGAGGCGGACCAAAGGGTGGGCACACTTTGTGGCTTCAACCATTATAAGGTACAATGTGTGATGTTTATTGTAGCATATAATATATTAAAACGAAAATTTGACATTTGTCATATTAGATGTGCCAATACTAGTGTCAAAATTGTCATTTTATCACAATACATATCCCAATAAACATCACATGTTCTACATTGGAATGAATGAAATCACAAAGTTTACCTCACACATGTCACGAGACACAGGACATTTTGTGTGAGAAAAACCACATTCTCTTGTCCTGTCTACAGGAAATGAAAACAAATACCCAAAAGAGGGTGAAGGAAATACGACACAGTAGTAGCCTAGTTGTACTTGTTCACCTCAATAAACTCAAATTGATAGGGTATGTAGACTCAAAAGGACTGTGAGAGGATGAAGGGTTGCAAGTAGAGAGAGAGAGGGAAACTTGATACTGATACACGTCAGGCTACCATCATGCAAACTCTTTGATTTTACTCTGTCTAGAGCAGTCATTTTCAGACAGGATTTACATGTATAAGATACTTGTCAGACGCCAAATAGGATTTTCCAAGGACAAGATTTGTGTCTGACTTTTTTTGCTTGGGCTTCAATTTCTACATAATTCTAAAACTCTGTTTTAAAAGCCTTGCTTGCAACTAGCTTGCTGCTGCTGCTGTTGTAGATTTAATGCAATGTGGCTGTTGTGAATGAAAATGAATGAATCAAATGAAAGAGAGTGGGGGGGGGGGGGGGGGTAAAAGTGAAGTTAGTTTCTATTACACAACTGCAAAACCCACCCACTCTGAATCTTTAGTTTCTTCATGAAAAGTTTTTGAACACCCAATTCAAGGCAAAAACTGCAGCAGATGAAAAAAGGGGAAAAAAAAAAGAAGCTGACCAAAATATTATGGCAGCTTAAAATATTATATATATATCTTTTATGTATCCCAGGAACACTGGGGTTATACGCACATATATTCCATAGTACCTTTACCATTCCAGCATCTTGAAATGCCAGTCTGAAAAAGGAATACCATCCTTTTCTTTAGTTTTTCATTCTAGCAATAAAAATGAAAATTTCCTGAAATTTCAGCTACAATTGAGATGGGGAAAAAAAAAGTCCATAAATAGCTACTATTTGGAGCAAACAGTTTCCTGCATTTTTCAGTAGATAATTGAATTTCTGCAGGAAAGGTAAAGCTACTACAGTATATATATATATATATATAGAAAAGGAATGGAAATGAAGGATATACGTAGTTGACAAAGTAATAATAAAAACTTGAAGGAAATGTGCAGTGATGTGCCTGATTTAAATAGAAATCAACTTCCAGCACGTTTTAAACTTTGCGTGTATGGTATTTTTTGTGATTTGTGTGGGCCTGTTGACGTGAAGAAGAAGAGGAAGAAGAACAACAAGGTGGTGGATAAGTTCGTTATTGCTGTGCACTGTAGCCTCTCTGACTGGACTTTATATTTTTTCAGGACTCTGGTATTGAAGAATCTCTCTATCACCTTGTTCAAAATCTCAGCTCATTCCTCTGCATCTGTTTTCTAGTGGGCCTGGTGGCTGTGAGGAATTTTTGTTTGTTTGTTGTTGTTGTTGTTGTTGAAGGTAAGTTATGATCATGGGTAGTAGAGAATAGTGAGCAATTTGCTGCTTCATGGAGAAGTACCAATAGAGAAGTAATTTGTGTGTTTGTTGTTATTGTTGTTGGTTTTCTCTTGTTGTTGTTATTGTGAAATCTGCAAGAGCTGGTGGGGAAAATTCCTACGTCTGTTTTGTTTGTATCAGCTGTCACCCCACCCAACTGTTTTTTTTTTCACACTGAGGTTGGTTGGGTTTGTTTTTTTTTCTTTTGGTTTTGGGTTTGTTGTTGCTGTTTTTGGTTTCGTGGAGGTGGGTGGAGCGAGAGAGACAGTTTCTTGATTCGGTTTTTCCAAGTGTGCAGGAGGAAGGAAGGGGAAGAAAATTGGTTTTGTTGAGCTGATTTTGTATCTTGTTCTATAATACACCTGTGGCGTTGTGCTGCTGCATGAGGAAGTCTTGATATGATCATGGGTTCAACAGTAAGTCGGCTACCGGGGTGAGGACCAAGAAGAGAGAGACGCACAAAATAGAGGGCAAACACGAGAAGCTTTCTCATTCGAAGTTTTAGAGGCAGGTATGATCCGCCGGTCTGCAGCTGGAGTTTTTCAGCTATGGCTGTCACTGCTAGCCTGCATCAGTCATGCACTATCAGCGACTTCCGTTGTTCTCATCAACGACGATAACAGTGAAGGTACTGACTGTCAGCTACACAGAGTGCATCATCATCATCAGCTCTGGCTTTTACCTAGAGCCCACATGAAGCATAAATGATTTTCATGACAAAGAAAGAAAAGGAATTGACATTCCAAAATCAAATTGTTGTGGGTCGGATAACAAACAAATGAGAAAAGAGAAGAAGAACCTCACATAAAGATTGGTGCCTTGGTAGAGAGAATGTCTCTCAAATCTGCTGTTTGTTTGGGCTCTGGTGTGGGGTGAGGATGATTTTGCAGTGATGGCATTGTGGGCCATAAGGCAAGCTCTACAAGATCCTCAGAATGCACTTGCAACTTGGGACAAGAACTACATTTCTCCTTGCACTTTTGCTTACATCCAGTGCTCAGCTGAACAAGTGGTCATCAGAGTGTAAGCTTGCTTGCTGTGGGCCACCCCAATTGTTTGCCTCCCAACCCCTGCTGCTGTTGTCTCTTGCTCACATTTTTACCCAAGTCCTTCAGAAAACCAAGGATTTCTTCCTGTGCTGCTGCTCCCTGCATACTAGCTAGGATTTCATGGCCCCAATTGTAGTGGCAACTGCCTGATAGAAGAAGAGAGCTGGAAACGCTGTTTTTGGGACTGAAGTACTACCCTATGTTTCTTTTAATGGGGCTACAGCTGTTGGTGCTGCCGTTGCAGGGATTTACCGAATGAGCAGCTGGGTGGCAGCCTCTCTCCTCATTTTGCAGGCCTGCCAAACCTTCAATACTTGTAAACTTCCAGACCCAAACTCTGTTAAGATTTTAAAGTGTGGAACCATCAGTTAGAAAAAATCATAAACAATTGCAGGTCTTGCGAGAGAGAGAGACAGAGAGAGAGAGAGAGAGAGTGAGTGTCATTCAAGAATGTTTAGAGTAATGTACTAGCAGAGCTAGCATCAAGGTTCATGATGGAAGAAGATAAGAAGGGTGGATAAAGGGTGGTGGGTGGGTGCCACCTCTTTTTGTTCAGGATGCTTCAGAACAACAATATCTCGGGTCCAATTCCATGGGAGCTTGGAAATTTAACACAACTCATCAGTTTGGATCTCTCCAACAACAACCTCACAGGAAGCATCCCGAACACACTTCGGAACTTGAAAAGCCTCACTTACTTGTAAGCAACACACATGTCAGTCACCCCAAAAAAAGAAAAAGGTTTTGTTTTCTTTGAGCTTTGCTGATCAACAACTAGTTAGAACTTCTCTTTGTCTGTTTTTTTAAGAGCTCCTGAAAGATGCTCAGTGATTGGCAAGCTTGCATAAGTAAAACCGAAAACCCCCCCCACCCCAAGTCTCTGTGTCTCACTTGCTCTCTTGCCCCTTTGCTTCTTCTAAACAAACAGATGGCAAATGGCAAGCAGAATTCTAGGGGGAAAAAGAAGTGATTATAGTTGGCAGGAAGAATAGTTGCTGATCATGAAGAGTATCATGAGAGGTGCATGATGACAAGTCTTTTTGTGATGGGTGTTGCGCAAATGATTTGTGGGGTGCGGGGAGCACTTCATGAAGACAGGAATCTGAATAACAATAAACTCACAGGAGGGTTTCCAGTATTCTTATCATCCATCACAGGCCTCAGCATTTTGTAAGCAGCAGCAGCATCCTTTAACCTCCTCTCACTTCTATTCTTCTCTTCATGATCAAGTTGACAACAAAGGTGTTATTGTTGTTGTTGTCATCCAAAGTCACAAATTCAACCTGCTGGGCACTAACAGGAATGGGAGTGGTGGGGGGTTTTGATAACAGGAACCTCTCAAACAACAATCTGGCAGGCTTTGTGCCAAATGTCTCATTTCCAAACTTCTCGTAAGAAACTTCTGCCACACCTAGCTGGCTTCTAGTTTTTCTTTGCAATGAAGTGCAAGAGACAAGGGTTGCTTGTGTTCATGAGTAGATTTTTCACGAGTTCCTTGCAAAAAATGTGTGGTGGCAGAGTACAAGGGAATCCACGTCTATGTGGGGCAACCATCAAGCGGGAGTGCTTAGGGGATGCTCCACTGCCATTGGCAGCTGCAGTGAATGTTTCAGAAAGTAAATAAATTGCAACACCACTCTTCTAGATGCTTTGGGATTGCTATAACACTTTTTCTTGCAAGCTTAACCCACAATAGTTTCCGATGACCATCTCAATCCTGCATTGTATTTGCTGAGACGACAGACATGCAAATTCACCTTGAAGTTCAAAATCAAGGAGTTCACTTTCTTGTAGACTTTGTCACAAGTATATATGATGATGAAAGGATTGAAGGAAATGCTAAGGTTTCTGATCCTTCTTTTCTTTTTGCAAAAGCAGCTTATAGTGCACCAGCAGGGCAGAGCAGCAAAGGGCCAATGGCAAGTGGACTGGCTTTGGGAGGAGCAGTTCTAGTAGCTGCAGTTGCCCTAGCTGTACTGTGGCGACAACACAACAGCAATCAACAATCCTTCTTTGATGTTGTCAATGGTACAACTCTTTCCAGTAACTCTTCAATCTGCTGTAACAGTTCCTCATCTGCTGCTGTAGGGCAAGAAATCATCACTGATAGGAAGAGATCACATTTTGATATCCCTTTGTAGGCAACTGAATTTCCAAAGTTGAAAAGCTCCTTCAAATGATAATCAACACACATTGCTTGCCATGACTTTTTCCAGAGCAACAGGAACCAGATGTTCCGCTTGGCCAGCTTAAGAAGTTCCATTTCCGGGATCTTCAAATTGCAACAGGCAATTTTGACAGCAAGAACTTACTAGGGCAGGGGGGATTTGGAAATGTGTACAAAGGCTGCCTGACTGATGGTTCATTAGTGGCTGTCAAGCGTCTGAAAGGACAGGGAAGTGCTGCTGCTGAACTCCAATTCCAGATGGAGGTGGAGATAATCTCACTGGCAGTTCACCGCAATCTACTCCGGCTACGAGGCTTTTGTATGACACCCACAGAGCGACTGCTTGTCTATCCTTTCATGTCCAACGGGAGTGTTGCTTCTCGCCTTCGGGGTTTGTCCATCAATCTTTTCTTAATGAATGCCTGTTAGCTTCGTCCTTTTCCTTCTTGTTCCAGACTTGTTCCTGGGTAAAATAACAGGAGATAACCTAGACAAAGAAATATTTCATATCTTCTACATGAAATTTGTGAGAGAAAAAACTGAGAAGTCATGCATCACTTTGTCTACAGAGACCAATATACATGGGAAGCCAGCACTTGATTGGTCAACCCGAAAGCGGATTGCTCTAGGGTCTGCACGTGGTCTTCTCTACATGCACGAACATTGTGACCCAAAAATAATACACCGAGATGTGAAGGCTGCTAACATACTCTTAGATGAGGACTTTGAAGCTGTTGTTGGAGATTTTGGTCTCGCAAAACTTTTGGATCATTGCGACTCCCATGTCACCACTGCTGTCCGGGGCACAGTGGGTCACATTGCCCCTGAGTACCTCTCCACTGGTCAGTCTTCTGAGAAAACTGATGTGTTTGGCTATGGTGTGCTGTTGCTGGAGCTCATCACTGGACAACGAGCCTTTGAGTTTGATCGCCTCTCACGCCACAATAACATGCTGCTTCTTGATTGGGTCAGGCTTTCTTCTTGTTATGTATCAATCCTGCTTGCTGAATCAGATTTTCAAAACTGCTAACCCAATCTGCACATTCAGCTCCCAATGATATCATGAAGCTCTCTAGTCTGAAACAAACTTCATCAGTCATTGCTTGTGCCAAAGTTCCAGCCAAATGCTCTTTAGAACAATCTACATACCTACAGTTTGAAAGCTCAGACATTTCTGGTATGTTGCTGTCGCACAAGGCAAACTTTCAGCCAGGTAGGAGTATTCCTGCACTGACATGTAGTTGGAAAAATATTCAGGTGAAGAAGTGTCAAGCAGAGAAGAGACTAGACTTGCTGGTGGATGTTGACCTCAAAAATGATTATAACAGGATGGAGCTTGAGGAGATTGTCCAGGTAAATTGGTTCAACTCTCCCCACCTTGAAGCTTCCATAGTGATTCCTGAACTTGGGTTATGGCCTTGTGGACTACCATTGGTCTCCTTGTACATGGTGCAGGTTGCACTTTTGTGTTCACAAACATCACCAAGTGAGCGACCCAAAATGTCAGATGTGGTCAGAATGTTAGAAGGGGAAGGGTTGGTGGAACGATGGGAGAAATGGTGGGAGGCAGAAAAGCGACGGAGTCTTGAAGCTCCATCAATGCCACATTGGGAGCTTATCCATGATTCCTCCTGGGATATTGAGGCCACACAGCTGTCAGGGCCTCGATAGCATCAGTAGTACCTAAATCAACCACTGTCGCAAGAACAATGTCAACAGTCCCTTCTTCTTTTGTGATCTCAGTTATAGTCACGGCTTTGTGTTCACGCCCATGGAGCAAGAGAACTCTGAGGACTTCCAAGAATACTATTACAGGCAGTACTATAATTCTATTGGCAGAGTTCCTGCAAGTCTTTGAGGCCTGATGTATTGAAAAAACATACAAAAAGTTTTTTGAGTGTAAAGAGCAGAAGCTAAACTGACAATGAAGTGTTGGCCATTGCAAAAAGTCATTGTCCAAAACTGATAAAAGTCCCATGTTCATGCCCTTTGCAATTTCGAGCTTGCAGGTTGTTGTCACACCATCTTGATGAGCCTTCACAATCCTTGCTTGCAAAACTTGACAGATTTATTTCACAAGCCATGAGCTACAGTAGAGGTGGAGCTGCAACATGTGTAAGGATGTGCAACAAAGGGAGATGGTTATGAACATCTTCAAGGTAAAACCCTGTGATGCCTGTAATGTAGTATATGAGGATCATCCACCCCATAGAAGATAGCGGTCTATGTTACAATGACAAGCTCCTGCAATGGAGTTCTGGCAACAGTCCAAGTGTGCCATGTACTCCTCTTAAGGTGAAGAGAAAAGGCTGAGAAGAAGAGTTTGAGTTGCCATGCCACAGTGTACCCAGCTGTTGTTTCAGCTGAACAGCTATCTAGTTGATATTTAACAGGTTCTCTTCCTTGACAATTTGATTTCCTTAGATTATGCTTCCTCCAGTATCACAATCACAATCACCCTGCAACAACAACAGTGGTGATTTACAGCAAATGAGCTCGGAGAAAAATTAGATGGGATGTGACTGTTGTAAATCAATCATTTTGAAATGGTTTCAGAGATGCTGCAAACCAATTTGTTTTCACCTGAGAAGAACTCGTAAAAAGGGGTCTTAAATTTTCTGGCAACTCTGTAGATCTCCAACGTCTGTCACTCATATGTGTTGATTGAATCCACATCTGCCAACACATTACAAAAAGCTTGTAGAATCAGAAAGGACTTGCATTTGTTGCATGGAGTAAATTCGAGACTATGAATTCTTGATCAGATACTTCACACATTGTTCTGCAATTTTCAGGAAGCTCCTTCAAATGCTCAAATTTTTCTCCAAGGTTATATATAGTACAACATTCTCTCAAATTATTATTGCAACAAACAAAGAAAAGAAAAGAAAAGAAAGAAAAGCTTCCATGGAGGAAACGATTCCCATGAGTTGAAGTTGAACTATGGTATTGCACCTCTCTCTAGAAATCTGAAACAGGGTTTCTCACTGGGGGGAAGGAAGCAAAGCATCTGTACACATCTAGGGTTCATCATCTGTACACAAAATTGCTTTTGGATTATTTTTTTTGCGCTGCTTTGCTTCAGAATCCAAAACTCCAGAACAATTGGGATTTGGATGTGGTGAATGCAGAAGAAGGAGAAGAAGATTCAGTTGTTTTTTCAGACTCTAAACATGATGCAAACTTGTGGAAGACTAGTACTACTGTCTTCATTGGAAAAAGGAAAAAGCTGAAGGCCTGATAGCTGATGAATGGAAGAAGAAGAAGACGAAAAGCCATGGCCCTTTCGTCGTTTGCTTTTTAATGGGAAGAAGAATCGTGATGCTATTTGGATTCGCAGATTTCGTCGTTGTGAGGTGCAGGATTTTCTAGAGAGTCCGGTGGTGAGATCAAATACGAACAATTTCATTTCTTTCAACGAGAGCTTGAGGTCTGTGGACTTTAGACAAAAGGATTTGGAGAAGGACAGCAACAAGAACAAGAACAAGGAACGGAGCAGAAGTAGTTGAAGGGAAAAAAGAAAGGAGGAGAAGGGAACAACAGTTCAAGATTGCGTGCTGCTCTTGTGGCGATGGCCTGCTGCTCGACCTTTTCTTTCCTGGTGGTCCCTCACTACTACTGCTGCTCCTCCAGTCGACTGACTTGCAACTTTGCCTGCTCCTCCTACTGCTCTTCTGTCGCGTCCTCGTACACTCTCTGACTCTTGCGTCTTTCGCGCTGCTTTTGTTTTGGTTTTTTGTCTCGGGTTTTTTGTGTGTTTTTTTTTCGTTTCGCTATAGACCCTTTTGGCACCTACGCACATCTTCTCCGATTCATCAAGCATATCAGCGCAACAGAAGCATAAATATAGCTGAGCTCTTCTGTTGTATCATCTCTCTTCTATGTTGTTAGGTTATGTGCTGAAACTGCAAGATGGAACGCATGTATGCTGCAAGGCGTATGTCGTATCCTCCTCGCCTGGAGTATGAAACCTTTTCTCGCCAAGAGTGTTTCTAGAGGCAAAGGAGAAGAGAAAACAAATAATTTGATCAAGAGCTCTGGCAGTGCCCCGAAAGAATTTTCCATCTCGGCAACAACCTAAGAGTCTCTCAGTTGATAATAAACCTACCTGCCTCTTCTTCTTGATTGGAAAGCTGATGTCTGCTGTTGTCAGTAGCAAGATACATACATATGAGCCCATGAAGAGTGAAGCTTCTTCTCGAGAGTTTTGATTCTCACTCGGTAGTTCTCTTGCTACCAGTTTGTTAAACTGTAGCTGGACTACTAGTCTTGATAGCACTCCAGAGTGTCTTTCTTTCCATTTTAGCAGCTGTGCTGTTGGCAAGCCTTTTACTGGGGCAAAGTGTGAATGCCAAATTGAGGAATTCTTCCAGTGCTGACATTGTACAGGTCACAGGCATACTATCATGCATCAAGGAACCACCGATCAAGCATATTGACCTCCAATTATGAACAAAGACATCACCCTCTCACATCAGGTTTGCCCTTTGCATCAGTTTGACATTGTAATTTTCTAATAGTAAGAGAAGATTGATGAGATTATCATTACTCCACCAAAACATTTCTAAGGCAAATATATATGCACCACTGCTGGCACCAAACTCAATGTAACTGCATCTAGTAGTTTCTTAGTTTTGTTAATGCTTTGAATGCAGTTGTACCGGAGAAACGAGATCTAAGAACCAAAGCAGGCCTGTGGGACTCCATAAGATCAGGGTGAGAGAGTCATCACACTCACCCAACTATTTGTGCATCTTTTCACAGGTTTCTTCATTTTGTGGCCTTCCCCAGTTTCCCCCTTTGCATACTTATTACCTTGTGCAGCATACTCATTCCTCCTCTTCACATGTTCCCACTCAGTTACAAGAGTTGCCGTGAATCAAGTGAAGGTCTGGAGAATGTTATTAACCTTGATACACAACTGCTACTGCTGCTTCTGTAGTTAACTTTTTGCAGGCAACTGTTGGAGCTTTTGGTAGATTTTTAAGATAACATGCATGCTCGTGCAGCTTGTTGAAGACCAGTCCAATGGCAGTGACAGAGCCAGAGATAAAGGATGATGAGATTGAGTTGGAGGATGAGGTGGTGTTGGTTGAGAAGGTACAAACTGATGGCACTATTGAGAAGATCATCTTTGCTTCCAGTGGTGAGGTTGATGTGTATGAGCTTGAGCTCCTTTGTGATAAGGTAATTCAACTGGCAGCAGTCTCACTTGTCTGGCTCTTTTGCTTTTTGTGTGGGTTTTGGAATTGGTTCATGAGGAATTTCACTTTCGTCTATTGCATTTTCTGGCATGCCTTAAAGTGTGGAAGGTGGGGCAGGTAGGCTGGCCAAGGAGGCCACCATCGAAGGTTGCAGCAGCTCTGAAAAACAGTTACATGGTGGCATCTTTGCACCTTCATAGGCAACCACCCTCTACAGGCAATTTATTGATCCACATTGGTCTGTCTAGTCTGGATGAAACTTGGTGTCTTTGGCAATTGTTGTGCTGTCATCACTGCTTCTCTGGATAAATCAAAGCTGTGACAGGGAATAACTCAGAATTGTGTGTTGGTGAGGAACAGATGGTGATATACCAGCACCAGAAAAGCGTGAACTGATAGGCATGGCCCGTGCAACATCTGACCATGCCTTCAATGCCACCATTTGGGATGTCCTTGTTGATCCTTTATACCAGGTAAATCATGTTGACCTTGTCATTGGGGTTCATATTAGAGGAGTCCTTAGGAAGCTGATAAATTGTTTTGCAAGTCATGTACTTCTTATAGTGCACCCCTGCTAGTCAAAGTGTGGTGTAAAGTGCTTGTGTAAATAAATGAACCACTGACTGTGAGATCACACCCAAGAATGGGCACTTGATCAAAGCTTTGTGTTTCTGCAGATCATAATCCTGCCAGCTCATCTACATTAAGATAACTGAACTCATTCAATGCAGGGACAAGGACTAGGAAAGGCATTAGTAGAGCAGATGGTACGCACCTTGCTGAGAAGAGATATTGGCAACATCACCCTCTTTGCAGATGCTCAAGGTCTTGACATCATCTGTTTCCATTGCTAGGAGCAGACCAGAGGACTCACTTTTGAATTCACTATGATGAAGCATGAAGGAAGTTTTTGGGATTAACTAGGGTCATTAAGGTTTTGTTGCTGGTCAAAATCTACCAGTTATTCTAGGTTTCTAGGGATGATTGCAGCCCATCAATTACCTGGAAAGAAAGTTGTAAGCTCACACTTCTAACTTCAAGTTGGATGGTGTGTTGATGCAGTGGTGGACTTCTACAGAGGATTGGGTTTCGAATCAGATCCAGAAGGCATCAAGGGCATGTTCTGGTATCCACGATATTAGGAGGTTCAATGAGCTTACAGCAGGTATTGTATTTTTAGTCATCAACTCACATCCAGGCAGTTGTCTTCTTTTTGGGCAATGGATATAGCTAGCTTATTTCCTGGCCTTTGATAATCTGAAAGGTTTACCCAACCCTAATTTTTGCCATTGATCAACTAGAGTATGATGGTCACTTTGTTGTTGTTCGATCTTTCTAGTTCTAGGAGTCCAATTCTGATGCAATTTCCCAGTTCAAAATTCATGATGGAGCCATCTAAAGAGCTATTCTTCTGTGATCAACAGAAGCAAGTCTCTTGTCATGTCTCAATTATTAATAATAATTAACTTGGAAAATAAGTTCATCCAAAAGGACTACTATTGGGATCATTTACATATCAACCCAAATCTAAAATTGCATGGAACTTAAAACCATTACATTCAATATAAGAGCATACTTTCCATGGCATTGCAAATTTGATAAGGAAAGCTGAAAAATGGGAGGAATTAGGTAATGCTAGTTCCAGGATGTTGTTTTGGACAGATTTTCACAACTTAGCAATTTTATTTTTTCAGAAATTTTTGAAAACATGAATTTTTTTGTGATTTTTAGTGATTTTTTTTCCCCATTTTTCAATATAAGTAAATTAGCCACATCTAGACTTATGTACTTCCTAGGTTGCCACTTGTAGTAGCACTTTTGAAAAAATGTTACATCCCACCTAGGTCATGTGCCATTTAATGCTAATCAATGTGCCAATGGAACTACTTGAGAAATGTGGGGAAAAAAACCATGGTTAGTTACATTAAAAGGAAAATTAAATATGATGTGATCTTTATTTTCATGAAAAGACAAAAAGAAGAAAATTTCATCTTATTGGTTGATAGGAACGATGAATTTGCCAATTATGTCAATAAAAATGTTTTGGTGGTGTTAGGATTTCTTTTATTTTAATTCAATTAATTGTATTATCTTATGGTTGTTATTTATAATGTCAATACAATGAATGAATATTGTTGGCATTATGATTGTGCCTTATTTTGTTTCAGGCAATTGTATGATTATATTACGAAAAGTTTTGAGCAAGTAATTGGCATAGTACCATGGGTTGTTGATTGGGGATTTATTTGTGTATATCATTAAGGCTTTAGAATGTTGTGCACCACTAGTAATTGTATTGATAATTGTTTATGAGGATTATGGTTCTTAGATACTTGAACCTAATGACATTTATGGTTGAAAGTTATTTGTGCAACCATTTATGTACATGCAACTAAGTTAGTTTTTTAAATGATTTTTTTTTGGTAAAGTATGTGATAAACAGGTTTTAAAAAAAAAAAATTTAAATCAGCCTATGAGAATATAATAATCTGTATGTCCTCAAAAGTAAAGGAGCAAATAAATTTTGAATAGACACCAAAAGTATTTCGTTTATGAATTTATTATCTAATAAACATGGTTACTTTTGGTTTTTTTAAAAACTTATTTGCCCCTTTACTTTCAAGGATGTAAAATAATACATATTCTTGAAGTTGATTATTACAAAGAAGAAAAATTTGTGGATTCATTTTTTGTATTCATTTGCTTAGATACTATTGTAATTTTATCTTCGTTTTCATAACCATATGTTTAATATTTAGATTTTAAAAAAATTAATAATGGTCTACAACTCCATAATACATTAAAAATAACATGTAAGATTTTTAATAAAAAATTAAAGATTCAAAGTTATAATGAAAAGTTGTTTATGATATTTATGATTTTTATTCATTTGCAAAGGAGTGAAAGTTTGCACCACAAGTTTTACATTATTAAACAATTGAACTGAACATAACTATTTAAAATATTGTGTATTGAAGTATGAAGGCCCATGTGACCCAATTTTTGTGTTATATGTGTTATTTTGGTTTTAGTTTATCATTTAATTTTCCCATATTTCATGTGTAATCAAAGCTTAAAGTCTCAACTTTTCATTTTTATTCCATTATATTTTTATGTCAAATTTAACATGTTTCTTGTTTAGTTTTATACCATTGTTGATATTGGATGTTTTGTTGTATGTATTTTTTTATTATTAGATTAACCAATTATTTCATCCTTGAAATGCCAAAATACATGAATTCATTACTTACTTTGTTGATCAATTTCTTAAATCAAAATGTGATTCATTAATTGATTAATCAATTTTTTTTCTTCCAAACACATTTCCACCAATTATTTACAAGAGTAAGATCTCTTATTTTTTAAATCATCAATGGTTAACTTAAGCTTGTTATTTTCATGTTAAATTTCATGCTACCTATGAAAATTGTCTTCTTTTAATTATTACTGTCATCATTTAAAACTAACTAGCATTTGCATTATAAGCATTTAGTTTTCCTTTTACTTCATAAAATTGTTCTTGCAAAATCATAATGTTTTGACATTGTTTTTAATTTATATCTAGATTTATTATTTTTAGATTTGATTAATTTTACATGTGCTTTCATTTTCTTATAGTTTTCCATATATTATTTTGATTGTTTAAATTTATTATTATAATATGAACTTTTTCCATTTTATGCCTAACATTTGTTTGTAGTTATTTTTACAACATATATTGAAATTATAAAAGAACCCCTTGAGTGAACTTAAAATGAAAGACGGGATATCAAGTGGAACTTTTATAAAATCAATAGTTGAACAACTATAATGTCATCCCATGTGCAATAATAAGTGTTAACAATTAATGAACTAGTAATTGAGAATAAGAATGAAACGTGCATTAGCAAATGTCCTACCACACATTGCATTCTTTGCCACCATTTTCATGCATGTGTGATTGAAAAGGTGGGGAGGGGGGCATGTTGGTGAGAACTAGTGAAATTTTCATCAAACCTTCTTTGCATGCATTGAATTAGGTTTTTTCGAAACGATGCAAAAAAATCATGAAAGTAATTTACAAAAGATGCCACCATATACATAGAAATAACATCTATAATGTTAAAATTTATCAAACACCTTTCATCACATTAGATTATATCAATGATAGAAGTAATTTGATATGCATATGTGAGTGTTCATGTGCAAAAAAACTTTTATTTTACGAAAAGCCTTGAAAGGAATGAAGAATGCTCACTAGAAGAAAAATAAGGTTAATACGATTATTTAGTCCATCATGAGTTAGTTCATTAGCTTCTTCCACCCATCTAAATTTTTCACCACAAAGTTATCCACCCATCCAAATTTTTCACCACAAAGTGAAATCTCAAAATTGAACAAAATCGAGGGGGTGTCAAAGAAAAAAATCACATTTGTATATTTCAAACAAGAATTAAACAATCATGAGCTTTGAAAAAAAAATGACATGGTTTTTCAAAAAATGAATGGTTCGAATTTTTTTTTGTGAACATATTATTTCATGTGGTGTTATTCATTAATGAACAACCACCAAAAGATGAATTTATGGATTATGCTGACAAAATTGAAATACATGACCTCATGAACTTTTTCTTACATTTTCCATTAATTTACAGACGTAAATAACTAAACTAATCTTGACTTACAAGGTCTTGACTTTTTTTTAACAAAATGTCAATCTAACAACCCTTATGTTTCTTAAAAGTGTGATGATTTTCCTTTTCAGATACTTAAAAAGTTTATGCATCTTCCAAGAAAAGGATTTTAAATTTCCATAATCTACCTAATTCTGACATGTTAGGATCATGATAAGTTTAATATTTAATTCAAACATACTCGTTTTTAAATAAATGACATATTTGTTCTCGAATGTTTTGTAATGTTAAATGATACCAATCCACTAGGAATCAAAATGTTATACTTTTACTAAATCATTTTCATCCTACTTGATCCTTTTCATCCCATTGAATGGCAAGAAATAAAAGTGGGGTTGGTTGTAATTGTGAAGCTTGAATATTTTCCTCAAACTTTTTGGAAAAGATCATCCTTTTGAAAAAAACTCATCAAATCTAATTTTGAATTATTCTTTCCTTTGTAAATTTTCACAATGTAGCCAAAAAACCATGTTCCCAAAAACCCTTTTTCAATACCTTACATTTCAACATTCATTCCCTTTCTTACATAAGCAATGGAACAACATTACAAATTTTCCATCTTTAAAAAACTTGGAACAACGTGTATTCTTTCACGTTCACTAGAAAAAAATCTTGTCATTTACAACCAAGAAATCAATGACTAAATGTCCAAAATCAACAACTAGTAATTGATTATAGTAATATGATATTACTTCAAATCCTATGTGTAAAAAGTTGTAATCATATATCAATGGCGTATTTGACTAGTACATGATGATGTGTTAACAAGAAAGATGTTGTTTTTCCATTACAACTTTTCATCCATATGGCATCCATGATTGATGACAAATTGACGTGGATGTCCAAAATATCATATGAAAATGTGACTAAAATAAAATCATTTCAAATATAACTAAAGAATGATTATTCAAATGATGTGTCATTACATACATAATGTGAACATAAAATTATTCTACAATGATTTTTAAATGAATATTTTTATAAATTCACACATAAGGAATTATGACATGTAGGGAACTCATTTCAACTAATATTATACATATAAGTAATATAAAAACTTTAATTATATATTTTTCGAATATACTTGATATATGATGCGTTTTAAAATATTTTATATGAGTACATTAATTATTACACATTGAAATAATTTATTTCTTAAAATGTTACTAAAAAAATTATATTAAAATTTTAAAATAAAATAAAAATGCAAAAAACACAAAGCAATACATGGAAGACTAACAAGTTTTACACAAATTGTGGAATGACTAATCATAATGTGGAGACATGTAGAAAGGAATAGACTAGAGTGGCAATTACAAAAGTAGCCCAACCTAGTCAAAAACCTCAAAAGACATTTTTATATGCATGTCGCATTTGTGGTTTGAATGGACATAAAATGATAGACTGTCCAAAGTTTATTGAGATGTAGAAAATGTTTCATGGGAAATATCTAACAGTAGTAGAGGTTCATAACATAGGTTCATAAGGGTTTATTTCATGGGAAATTTTTAATAATAGTAGGTTCATAATAAAAGTTCATAGCATAGGTTCAAAGGGTTTATATTTTGAACTTGGAACAATTGTTTAAAATAGCTCTTGAGTTAAATAAATATTTGTGGCAAAAGCTAAAACCAGAAAAAACTCAGAATTTAAGTAAAATAACCACAAATAAACAAGTTGGTTTTTCAATGCCAAAGGTAGGATTAACTATTATAACAATAGATAATCATATGGCAATTATCTAAGTACAAATTGGGAATAATACAATAGAGGATGTGTTGTTGGATGGAGGTTCTAGAGTTAATATCATTACAAAATAGTTGAAATTAAAGTTGGGGCTTCCAAAGCTTAAACCTACACCATATAATCTAAGGATGGCAAATCAAACAACCACAAAACCAATGGGCTTGATTAGAGATCTAAAAATATATGTTCATGGCATTCCTTACATAACTACATTTATTATACTTTTAGATAGTGTTGTAGATTTTAGTTATTCCATGTTGTTGGGGGAGACCATGCATGGTTGAGGGATGCTAAATGGCACATGGTTGGGGGGGTAACATTATTACCATATAAGGGAATGGGACAATCAGAACAATTATAGTCACCAAACATTTGGGAAATGAAGTAAGAAAACCAAAAGTGTTATTGTGCTATGACTATCAGAATGGTATCACATATGAAGAAGAAGATATCATCTTTGTTACATAACCAAAATTATTCTCAATAGGAACAATTAGTTTACCTAAAACAATTCAATATGTGAAAACCATAGATGTGGAGATCATGGATATAGATGTGAAGACTAATATTTCAGAATAGGAATTTGGAATATAAAGCATAGAAAATAAGATAACTTGCAATGGATATGAGTCAAAATTAGTTCTGGATGATAAGGTGTATTTAGAAATGTATTACAATCATCAACTAGAGAGTGTTGTAGTGGATGAAATTTTAGCAAAAATAAAAGCATAAGAATTATAGATAACTGGATAGACGTTAACTAAAGATCAACAATTGATGAAGCTCAATATGGGAACTAATGCAGAACCACACATGGTGAAGATTAATGCATAGCTAAAAACATGCAAGGTGTTGGAAGTGGAACATATGTTGAAAGAATTCAAAGATTTTTTTGCAGACATACAAAGATTTAAAAGGGATTCCACTAGAGCTAACACAACATAGAATTGAGTTGGACACTACTATACTATTGGCACATCAAGCTAGGTACATATTAAATCCAAATTGTGTTACAACAATCAAACAAAATATAGATAAATTGTTAACAATTGGATTCATTTAATTTGTATAGGAAGCTACATAGTTGTCACCCATAGTAATAGTGCCCAAGAAAAATGGTGAGTTGAAAATTTGTATAGATTTCAGAAAACTAAATGCAGCCACAAAAAAGGATCCATACCCATTATCTTTTATAGATGAAGTGTTGAACATAGTAGTAGGGTATGAAACATTTTTAAAAAAAATGGATATTCAAAATATCATCAAATCTTTATGATTTTAGAGGATAGATACAAGACTGCATTTGTTACAAACTAAGGGGCTTTTATATGGAAGGCGATGTCATTTGGAGTTAAAAATGGACCTCCAACACATCAAAAAACTATTACCAAAACATTTAGAGAATATTTTGACAGTTTTATGAAGATATTTCTAGATGATTTTATAGTGTATAATGACATGGAAAATCATTTGCAAAAACCTAAATTATGTTTTCAAAAGTGCTGAGAATATGGCATTAGTCTAAATCCAAACAAATGTGCATTTATGGTATTTACAGGGATGATATTAGGTTTTATTGTTTCCAAAGAAGGGAAACTACCATATCTAAAAAAAATACAAGCAATAGTAAGCATGCCACTACTAAAGAATCCACAATAGATTTAAATATTCAATGTGATGGCATAGTTTTAAAGATGTTTTATAAAAACCTTTATTGCTATTATGGCACCTATCACTAAATTGACTAGAAAGACAAAGGCTTTTCTTTGGACAAAGGAATGTCAAAAGGCTTAGAAATTGATCAAACAGAAGTATATTGAAGCACCAATATTGATATCACCAAACTAGTAGGTGGAGTTTCATGTTCATACAAATGCACCCTTATTAGTTGTGGGGGCTATGTTGTTTCAAAAGGTAACAAGGAAGAGTGATCAACCAATAATGTATGTTTCCAGGCATATGAACAAAATAGAACAAAATTATAACACAAAAAATAGAAAGGTTTGAATAATGTTTTTGTTTTGTATAAATTTAAACATTACTTGCTAGGTAATAAATTTGTTTTTTATGTGGATCATATGGCATTGGTCTATTTGGTCAACAAACCACAAGTTTCAAGGAGAATAACTAGATGGTTGTTATTGTTCCTAAAATATGACTTCACAAGTTAGTATAAGCCAAGCAAAACTCATGTATTTGCAAATGCATTGTCAATATTACTAAATATTATAGAACTCACAGGTGTGCCTAATTAAACCACAAATACAAGTTTTTTTACACAGAGCTTGAATGGTTGAAGGATGTAAAAAAACTTTTAAGAACATGATAGAATGAAAGCACATTATCGATACATTAGAAGCAAAGATTGGTTAGGAGAGCAAAGCCTTTCACATTGAAGAATGGTGAATTGTACATAATGGGCCAAGACAATAGACTATGACAGTGTTTGACAACTACGGAAGCATAGATGGTGATGAGAGAATTGCATGAAGGACCATTAGGAAGGCATTTTGCAATTGAAATAATGGAGAGAACTATATTGGATGCTAGATATTGGTGGCCAACTTTGTATAGAGATGTGCATGATTATTGCAGATCTTATGATGCATGTCAAAAAACAAGAAGATTGGCAACTCAAATTCTTGCAAAGCTGATTACTAGTCTTCTAGAGGAACCATTTATGGTGTTAATCAAGCTAACAAGAAGATATACAAGAAAAAAAAATATTTTTGTAGCCACAAATTATGTTACCAAGTGGGTGGAAGCAAGAACATTGAAAATTAATACTACAACAATCACAACAAATTTTTTATATGAATGCATATTAACCAAGTTTGGATGTCCTTTGACTATAGTCATAAATCATGGAGTTCATTTCATTAATGATGCCATCAAATATTTGACATATCATTTTTTGTTAAAACATATGAGTTTTACAACCTATTATCCTTAAGGGAATGGGCAAGTTGAGTCTATTAACAAGGTACTTGGGACATTATTCACCAAGTTAGTAAGTGGGAATAGAACATATTAGGATGAACATCTATCTATAGTGTTATTTTCATACAAAATTGCATACAAAGTAACAACATGGTATACACCATATCAATTAATGTATTATGTATCCATTGATGCCCACAAAATACATAGTGTTAGTTGTTGGTGGAAATGAGAGAAACAATACATCAATGAGAGTTTTAACTAGCATAATTATAGAGTTGGAGAAGTTGCAAGAAAAAATTTCATTGAAGTACTATTTATCTCATTTCTAGATAAACAATTCAGTTTTGGTGACTACGTTTTGTGGTTTCTAATAGGCAATAAATCACACCTAAGGAAGTTTACTAGGAAATGGTTTAAATTTTGCATAATATATTGTGTTGGCAAATAACATTATGTTATTGATAACCATTAAGAAGTTTGAAACTAACCATGTGCTGGTCAATGTGAATAAACTCAAACCTTATAAATACATGGAATATGAAGTTCATAAACAAGAATAATGATGCCAATATATTGGGAACATAATGCAAGTGGAGTTTAGGCGGAAGATTTTGATATGGACAAGGAAGATGAAAACTATGAAATACAAAAACCACAAATAAATAATATAAAAGATGAAGAACAAATGAAAGATCTTGTGGTCAACACAATATTGATTTTGGAACTGCAAATGATTAACAAATTTATAAGTAATAACTGCAGAAGTGAGGAATTTGGGATGTAGAGATCTAAAGATGATATTTCAAGGGTATCGATTAAATCGGCATAAATATTTGCCTAGTGATCGGGGGTATTACTACAATCATTATATTTATTGGCATAGTAGAAAAATCAATATAATCAATAGATGTATTATCATAGTTAACAAATGAATTAACATAATTAAGAGATAAATGGGCACAATTAATAGAGGGTGTATAGGGTGAACAAGGTGGAGTTAGTATAATTAATGTAGAAAAATTAAGGATGTGGACTAACTAGAAGATGAAATTTGAAGCATTCATTCATAATGATGACGCAAAGTGCTTCCACATAGTTGTACAAAATACACATAAATTCGTAATGATGGGCCATAGTAATTATAAGGATCGTGTGTTAATTAAAAGACAACGGGCAAGTAAAAAAATGAATGTGATAGGTGAAAAGTTTAAGGACAAAAAAAAAATGGGGTAATTGTCGCAAGTTGTTTTTGTTTATTACTAAAGGTTGTGAGCATTTTCGAAGTTTTGGAGTTCACAGCAGCGTGAGTGCAAAGAATGCAATTGAAAAACTACAAATAATAGCAAAGGAAAAAGAAGCACCAAAGAGTAAGCACAAATGGGGGCAGGAGGAGGAAGTGGAATTGTTGAGACAACCAAAAAACAGAAGAAAAGTTGAGAAGAGCAAAGCATGAAGGTGTGTTGAATATTCAGTTGTTGGTTGTAAGGTCACCACCGCATTCATCATCATCTTTGAAATGTGTAAAAAGGAAGATGTATAATGAGAAGATACAATTTGCGTAGATGATAATTCATGATATAAATATGAATGGAACATCTGTAGTTGATTTTTTACATAGAACTAAAAAACGTTGATGTGCAAGAAAGTAAATACGACTAGGAGCTACATTAGTAGATCTGGTGTTCATTGAAGAATTGAACACTAGTCGAAAATAACCCTTTTTTAACCAAAATGTTTTCGACTACATGTCATTTGTAATTAGGATTTTTTAATTAAAAAATCAAATATTGGTGATTCCCATTTAAGTTGACCCGTCTACATAATTGGTAAATAGTTGAAAGTAATTTTCGACTAAGTGGATAATTGCCGAATATTTTTAACATCAATAGAATCTTTTTAGTTGGATAGCCTACACTTTTGATGGATAGTAAGAAGCACGTCTCGACTTCACATGTGTGCTAACTTCACTAGTCTAATATTTAACTACATTAGTGACATCACCAACTAACAAATGGATGATAAAATGTGTTGGGGGTTGGATGAAACAAAAAATGGATTACATAAATGAGATAACATATGAATGTAAATGATTTCAACTAATGGATTGCCATTAATGAAAACAAGTGGCAACTATCATCTAGCATATCACCATTGAATCCATGTACAACCAATTACAACCATGTTATAATCAGGTAACATATGGATGTTAAAATGTGATAAAATATTTTATATATCAAAATTTCAATTGATTTAAATATTTCTTGACATTTTCATCATCAATGTTAATGTTTAAGCTCAAAAACATGTTTATCAGCTCCCAACAATGGGAATATATAAGTGTTTTAAAAAGGAACCTAATCTATGATAATAATTATGATAGTTGGAAATTTCACATCCGAAAATGAGAGACAAAAAATCATAGTAGCCTCTCTCTAGTCTTGCCATTTTCAGGGCCTTCCAAAAACACACCCAATACTGATGAACAAATCATAAGTTGCTTCAAGAGTTGTTGAATAATCTTAGAATTCAAGTATGTTTCATGGAATACAATCTTTGAAATAATGGCACTTGTCACAAACTCTTAATACTAGAGTTTTCTATTTGTTGATCATTAGATGTGCACAAGTTCTTGCCAATTTCAAATGGAATTCAATTTGATATTCAGAATTCTCTTTAGTAAAAATTTTGATTGAACATTTCCTTCTTTGCCCACCATCCATGATTATAGGCTTTTCTTCTTTGAATAAATTTATAATAATATGTTGTTTATATTGTCTTTTAGCCTCATGTAAAATTGTGACTTCTACATCTTAACTACCTACTAAAAAAAATTGCCTCAAAATGGAAAATAGATTGCCAAAAATCTTTCCAATGTAGGAAGTGGGAAGTAATCAAAGATATATACGGAAATATTCCACACATTGGCATTCCCATACCTGCATGCAAACCCAACACATGTACTACTTAGTACTTGATTCATTAATGTAATGGTTGTTTTGTTAAGAAAAATATAGTTTGGCACATCAAGGTGGTTACAATTCCAAGGAACTTGATGGACATCATTGCACTCTCAAGCCATGCTTATAAAAAATGAATAACAAGACCTAAAGCAAGAACACAAATTGCTCTCAAGTGGCCCTAATAAATGCCCAAAGTGAAAGCCACGAAATGGTTTTTTATAGGTTTTTAGCAAAATTTCTATGAATTTTGACTTGAAAAGTATGATCTTGACCTATACATAAAAGAATTTTCATAACTAGTTTTGGCCCAAATTTGCCAAATTTTGAAGAAAAAAAAGTTCACCTGATTTTGATGATATAATTTCTAGTAGGTAGTGTGAGGCGACTTCTTGTCCTTCTACTCTTGATTCTATGAGGTAACTATACTTGAAAGTGCATGTGCTATTGGTGAAAGATAAAAATGCAAGTGTATTTCTAAATGTTAAATTTTGTTTGTAATTAAAACCAAATAACTTGCCTTCTATGCATCATTTACGATTTAAAATTGATAGATATATTTTCTAAGTTCAAACACTCCAAATCCTAGAATTTTATGTTAAATTATCATTCATTCAAACCAACTTTTAAGGATTCAACACCATGTTCGACTTGGCAGCAGACCACCATTCATTTAAAATATTATTCCTATCACATACATTATTCAAATTCATCTTGCCTTAGCTCATTAAAAATTTCTACAATGTGCATATGCCTACCAAATTCTAAGTTCTGCACCCAAACTAGTAAGAAGTTATGCTACCAAACTTGAGAAGGTTTTACAAAGGTAGGAAGTTCAATTTGGTTGCAAACCTCTAGTCATTCAAAATATTATTTCTATCACAAATGTTGTCCAAATCTAACTTTCCTTAGTTCATTGGAAAACTAGTTACATGGCGCATCTACCTACCAAATTCTAGGCTCTGTACTCAAACTAATAATAAGTTGTGCTACTAAACCCGAAAGGGTTTCTGAATTTTTTTCTAAGATTTCAAGCTCCCAACATTATCCCTACTCATTTCCATTCTTTCAAAAGTACTACAAACATCCAATCTACTATCATTCTTTCCATCTACTAAGACTAATCATTCTTCTCTTCCCAAGGACGGTTGTAGGAACAATTATTGTCAAGACTCAAATCAAAAATTATGTCGGGAAAAGAGAGAGCCACTAATGATTTGAATTCGCCCTTTTAAAGAAAAAGAGAAGGAAGGAGGTGAAGGAAGATCCCAACTTGATGGCTAATGGAAGGTTCCATTGCTTTATAGCCCTTTGTGAGGCGACTTTCTGTCCTTCTACTCTCGACTCTATGATGTGACTATACTTGAAAGTACGTATGCTACTAGTGAAGGAAAAATGCAAGTGTATTTCTAGATGTTAAATTGCGTTTGTAGTTGAAATCAAGTAGCTTGCCTTCTATGCATCAATTATAATTTAGAATTGATAGATACATTCCCCAAGCTCAAACACGCCAAATCCTAGAATTTTATGTTAAATTATCATTCATTTAAACCAACTTTAAGGGTTCAACACCATGTTCAACTTGGCTACGGACCACTAGTCACTTAAAATATTATTTTTAATGCATATGTTATTCAAATCTAACTTGTTTTAGCCGATTAAAAAGCTAATTACAAGGAGCAACTTTGTACCAAATCCTAAGCTCTCTAGCTAAACGAGTAATAAGTTATGCTACTAAACCTGAGAGGGTTTTACAAAGGTAGGAAGTTCAACTTGGCTACGGACCACCAATCACTTGAAATATTATTCCTAATATACATGTTATTCAAATTTGGCTTACTTTAATTCATTAGGAAGTTAATTACAAGGCTTACTTTCTTGACAAATCCTAAGCTCTCTAGCAAAACCAATAAAAAGTTGTGTTATTAAACTCGAAAGGGTTTTACGAAGGTAGGAAGTTCAACTTGGTTACGAACCATTAATCACTTGAAATATTATTCCTAACACATATGTTGTTCAAATTTGACTTGCTTTAGTTCGTTAAAGATCTAATAACAAGGCGCACCTTCCTACCAAATCCTAAGCTTTGTAGCTAAACCAATAATAAGTTATGTTACTAAACCCGATAAAGTTTGTAAAATGTTTCTAGGATTTCAAGCTCCCAACATTATCCATATTCATTTCCATTCTTTCAAAACTACTCCAACCGTCCAATCTACTTTCCTTTTTTTTTTTATCATCTATTAAACATTACTCATTCTTCTCCTCCAAAGAAGGTTGCGAGAATAAGTCTTCTCGAGATTTGAATCGAAAATCATGTTTGGTGGCCAACAGAAGGAGAAGGAGAAGGTTCCCATGCTTGATGGCCAATGGAAGGAAAAGGAGAAGGTTCCCATGCTTGGCGGCCAATGGAAGGAGAAAGAAAAGGTTTCCATGCTTGGTGGCCAATTGAAGGAGAAAGAAAAGGTTCCCGTGCTTGATGGCCAATTGAAGGAGAAAAAGAAGTTCCTTTTCACCTCTTCTCATTTTCCCCCCAACAAATTTTACTCAAACCTTCATTCTTTCCTTTGATCTTAAGCTTTTACTTTACCATGGTTCTAGGTTGTTACTTATGCATTTCCTCCCTTTTCTTTGAACTATAAATTATAATTGTGCATCTTGATGTCACAAGTCCTCCACACATTCATTATCGATTTGATTTTGATTGAAAATCTTTTCTCTTTTCCTTGAAATTATGGCGTTGTGTATGGCCACGTTTTACGGGCTTCAAGCTGCACATGTGAATGAAGAATTGGCTCCAAAGTCATCTTTAGATTTGAGGTTGATGCAAAATCCTTGTGATGAAGACCCCAAATCGTGAAAGGTGCATGCATGTCTTGAAGTCGATCTCCTTCAAGCTTGGTACTATCGCATTTCTCCGAACTCCTGCACCTTGGTGATTTTGTTGCAAGTTGACCTCGCTTTTAGTGATGAACTTAAAACCGTTTATGAAGGTTGTTACAAGACTGAAGACACTTTCATCTTTGCATGGTCTTCAATCCCTAGTGTTGGACACTATCGTTGGTTCCATGGTCCAATTTGTCGACTCCCTCCTAATAACAAGGCGGACTACCTAGTTTACATCATCGATTTCCTATAGTTATGAACTATCATTGTGGCATAGCTCAGGACTCAACATGTAATTGTAGCTCCTCGTTGAATGTGAGGATTTTTTCCACACCTTCCACATGAAGATGTGCGCTCACAAAACCCACTTGGGGGTAGAACTACGATGTAATCATATATTTTAACAAATCAAGGTGGTGCAATGAAATGCAAAGGAGTTCATCAAGAATTTAATGCGTTGTGTCCATTTCAAAGGTACCAAAACACTGTGGGAAAATCAAACTCACCATGATAGAAGGTGAAGGAGTCTTACGTTGATGTTTAACCCAAGTTCACGCTTGATGGTTGGCCCCTTTTCGTTCCATCCGTCATGAGATTTTCATATAACCTCCTAATCTAACATGCATTAAAATTTTAAAAAGCTAATCCTTTAAGGAGAATGGTAAAAAAATTTATAAGTTATTTTTATTTTTATTTTTTTGTCAAAAGTTATGCTTAGAACTAAAATTATTTTGATTAGACAAAAAAATAAATAGTTTCAACCCCCTCTACTTTCGGCAAGTGTAGCTCCCTTACAACTAAACCGATGATGTAGAAATTTGGAGAAAACCTTCTACACCTCCTAAACAAAAATTGTTTAAAGTTTGACACAAATCCAACAGTGGATTTGGGAGGAATAACTATTTGAAATAAAATTCCAGAGGCTTTGTCATGGAAGTCCTTCCATGAACTCCACTATAACACCCTCCACTTCCGACAAGTGTAGCTCCCTTGCAGCCAAACCGATGAAGTTAAAATTTTGGGAGAACCTTTTACACCTCCTAAACTGAAAGTGATTCAAGTTTGACACAAATTCAATGGTGGATCTGAAAAAAAAAACTATTTCAATTAAGAATCCAGGGGCTTTGTCATGGAAATCCTTCCATGAATTCTACTACAACTACTTGTTACCCATAACTTCCCTTCATGGACTTTGTTTACACACATTTTTTTCCTATGAACAACACTTTCCCACACATAAGAACTAAGAATTTCTCACATTCTCATTCTCCTCCTTCTCCTCCAAAAAACACACACACAATGCCACTCCCCTTGATAAGCCTCCTATCAACCCTCCTTGAGCTTGTTCTCCTTGTCCAATGGAAGGTTGGAAATCTTTCCCTTCAATCAATGGCCTCCTCATCCTTCATGAACTAATGAGAATCGAGAAGGATTTTTCTCTCCTATGAGATTTAGGATGAGAAATCCTAGGCCCAATGAAACATTAAGAAAATTCCCCGCACCAATCAAATAGGATGATAATCCTCATGATCGATGGAATTGGAGGACTCATCCTTTTCCCTATCTTGGACATCTTGATGTGCCTCTTGAGCTCCATCATTATCAATTTCGTCCATTTGACTTTAACATCCTACTTTTTCATCCTAATTATTCTAAGTAACTAACTATTAGATAATTTACCAATGGTTATAAGTAAACATCCTTGAATTCCCATTTGATTAAATCAACTCATTGATAGTAATAACCCCTTCATGCACCAATGACTCCTTTAATATTCCCTGATTATTCTTTACCGTGTACTAATTAATTATGTAATACATAGTAGATTAAATGAAATTAGGAATTATAAGGATTCCCATGTACTTTTAGATCCACCGTCAATATTAGGGTTTCATGAATTTGTTGGAACAAGGATGCTCGGGTCTTCATGGAGTTCCGTCGTCACTGCCATGCTTCATGCCTACCCTAATTTCTTGAATAAAAGGAACGACCCTTTTGAACACAAGTGTCAAATTAATTCGGCTACCTTTCGAATTTTGTTGATGTAAGTGAAAATTTTGTTATGGTGGATGATGTTGCTATGCCCTCGGATCCTCTCATTGCACCTGTAGAAAAGGAAGAACTTGAAGAAGCACCATTTGACGCGAATGTCTTTCAACGATCGCACAAAGAAGAATCGTCCAAAAAAATGGTGCACACTCGAGTCGATCGTTCAGCATGGGATCGTCGATTGTCTCTTAACCCACATGCCCTAGCCATTTATTTAGAATTTGTTCTTGCTTGTGGAACCACACCAAAAAGGTTTGAAGAGTGTTAATGTGAAGACAATGATGTTCGTTTTCATTGTCGAACTTGGGTTCCCGGTGATGGCCATTATCGTTGGCTGCAAGGCCCAATCAACCCCTTTTACATGGAGCATCGAGCCGAATACCTAGCTTGCGCCATTCGTCGCATTCTGGAGTTTTTACAATTTTGATTTATCCCCTTATAGTTGTTTACTAAGTTGTAATTCACTAGAGGCCACTCATGTGGAAATGTTAATACTTAAGTTTGATTTGGATTCTATTTAAGAGTCTGATAAAAGTGAAAACTAAATAAAGATGTATTAGGACTACATCTTAAAAATCTTTCAAGTACATCATTCTTGCTTGAAGATTATTCTACAAACTAACTTAATATTGTCATGACGAAATGTTATTGTTAATTATGGACTTGTATTCCCAATATATCAATAAAATCTCATTTAATTCTACATCCCCTTTCACCTCTCTACAACATAAAAGGATAATATACTTAAAAAGGTTTACTAGGTCCTAAAATTAACTAAGCCTTACATCAATTTAAATAAAAGAGTCTTCTATGCTGAAATATCCAAAGGCTAATTCAACTTTTAATAATTATTACTTGGAGGTTTATCAGGATTCAAATCATTAACACTAAGGAAAACTATGGAACTAAAGTTTAACAATTTGTGGTATTATAATCCATGACTCACAATGGCTCATAGTAGACACCCCCCAACAATAAAGACATTTATCCATCAATGTCTTCCCTTCTTATTCCCTCTATTTTAAATCTTTTTCGAAAGGAAAAGGCAGTAGACCATGGTAAGCAGCCCCTGGATGCACCCCAATTCACAGATATCAATCCATGTGGTAATTCCAATTACATTTTAAAAAACCCCATATTGCCATATTGCCATATTCCCATGAAGCTTGAAATTATTATCTATGTAAAAGAAGGAAGAAAGACATAAAACATTGATTTTTTTGGGGTACTAATACAACATCATTTGCCATATTATTTTCATAGCAGAGGAAAAGAGGACAAACACTTTGTATGGTCAAGTATATCATCATATTTACACATAATTTGAAGCAAAGTGTTGCGAGCTATTGCCGAAAGTACATGTCCTCTTCAAACAACATAGATGCAAGAATAGGAAGAAAGCTTAGCACAACACAAAAATTTCATGCAACATTAAAAATATATGGTGCATCAAAGAAATATTATGCAATTATTTTCTAGACCTCAATGTTAAATCTCCATGAATATCTTCATTGTCTGATTTTTCACAAATAGAAAACAATGTCCATGTAACAACCAAGGTGCATTGATCACTCTTATCAACTAGATATCAAAATGGTTAGGCTTCAAATTAGATCACATAAGACATTATACTTTGTTTTTTTTAATGGCATGAAACATTTAAAATTAGCCAATTGTCCTACAATCTTTCTATTAATCTTTGTATTGGACTCAAGAAAAGCTAATTGTCCTACAATCTGTTAACATTCAAGAAACAAAAGAGATTAACATTGGGTTTATATTGTCCTTGGTACTAGGGCAATTGTCTTAGGCCCTAAGATACTTGTCTTAGGTCCTAGGCTGATTGTCCCAACTTTTAACACAAATGTCTTAGGCCTTAAGTTAATTGTCTTATGGCCTAAGCCAATTATCTCAAGTTCTAGGTATGTCTTAGGCTTTAGGCCGATTGTCCTAAGCCAAAAAGGCCAATGAGCACCCTAAGCCAAACATCGTAGGCAAGAGGCCCATAGTCCCATGAGCACCTTAAGCCAAATGTTTTATAAAAACACAAAACCAATTATTTTAGGCCCTATGCCAATTATCTTAAGCGAAAAGGTTGATGAACACACTAACCCAAGCATCATAGGCAAGAGGCCCAAAGTCCCATGAACACCCTAAGCCAAATGTCCTATAAAAACACAAAACCAATTGTTTTAGGCCCTAGGCCAATTGTCCTAAGCCAAAAGGCCAATGAACACCCTAAGCCAAACATCATAGGCAAGAGGCCCAAAGTCTCATGAGCACCCTAAGCCAAATATCTTGTAAAAACACAAAGCCAAATGTCCTTAAGCCCATTTTAAAATCACCTTAAGCCACACACCCAAAAACATGGGTTCAAAATAAATGAGTTTTGGTTTAATGTTAGACCTTAAGCCACAAAATTGAACCAAATCATGTTTTGGCATGGGCATTTTGGCTTAGCATTAGAATATTGTTGAGAATTTTGACCTAGGGTTAAAATATTATTGAGCATTTTAGCCTCAGGTTGGCCACTTTGCTTTAGTCCTAGGGTTAAAACACTACTACAAAAGTGGGGTGCAATTCATTAACCTAAATCACTATGGGACCTTAAAAGTGAAATAAATTCATTGCATTTTATTGATTTCACTATAATATCACTATGTAAACATCATGTTTCATTACTAGTTAACATAATGCACTATAATAAATAAGTTTATTTATATGTTTTTACAAATATTTATATATGTTATTTTATGATATACCCTTTATTACTTTAAGTTACTTTAGTTATTCTAACTTATACCTTGTGTTATTATAAATTATTGTATCCTAAACTATTATACATTATTTTAACTTAAAGTATCTTAATTAGCTAATTATAAGCTTTTAAGTTATTCTAAATTAAATTATTCAACTAACTTTAAGCTATACCTTAAGTTGTTTTATTTTAAGTTAATATATGTTATTTCAAGTTATACTTTAAACTATTCAAGGTCATTCTACTTTATGTTATTATAAATTATTTTATCCTAAGTATAATAACTTAAAATAAAAAATAATAACCTAAAACTAATAATTTAAAATACCCTACAATATAATAACTACCAATAACTAATGGCCATTAATAGAATAACCAACAATAGCCGTCAATATAATAACATTAATAACCACTAATATCCACCAATAAAATAACCACCAATATCCACCAATATAAGAACCACCAATATCCACCAATATAATAAGCACCAATAGCCACTAATATATTAGCCATTAATAAGCACCAATATCCCCAATAAAAAAACAACCAATAACCATATAATGGAATTGTTTAAGATTGTTAAAAATAACTTAGGGTGAAATAGTTTATGATAGAAAAAATAACTTAAGGTGAAATATCTTAAAATAAATGAGAATTGTCAATAATAACATAAGGTGAAATAACCTTCAATAGCCAAAAGTAACCAATAATAACCTAAGATGAAATAACTTAGAATAATAAAAAAATAATTTATAATAGTTGCAAATAGCCTGAAGTGAAATAATTTACAATAGCAAAAAAAAAAAACAAAAAAA
>Ga0209208_10000961_pt1 | contig 39686 bp, 41 predicted proteins | sample S1TSphfallax_3_FD_187694 | JGI IMG/M metagenome (GOLD analysis project Ga0209208, IMG submission 187694) | Host-associated microbial communities from peat moss isolated from Minnesota, USA - S1T2_Fd - Sphagnum fallax MG (SPAdes) (version 2) | ecosystem: Host-associated > Plants > Peat moss >... | reverse complement strand
TGTTTTCCATTGCGACTGCCGATGATCATGACACCAGGCTGCGTTTCTTTTTGCTGTGCTGCCGACATGTATAAACAGAATAAACGTGGTGGTAGAGTGAAATTGCAAAGCATTATGATGCCACTCATGGAATTTGATCATCCTGAGAAAGGAGATGCTCTCTACTGTAAGTGAGCCCTGTGTGCTTTTGCATGCGAATTTCAGATCACTTGGGTTCCACTGTTTTTCGACTTTGTGAAGAGCTCCAGTGCTCCTTGATTGAACCTTGCATGTATGGATAATCTGTTGTCACTTGTGGGCAAGAGGCTATTGCACCTATTCTGTACTCAGATTCCTATCCATTTCCATTGTTAGGGTAACATCTCTGTCTTGTTTCCAGCTATGGAGCTTGTTCTTGGGCTGGAGAAGGTAACCAATGAAAAACTGCTCTCACTTCACCAGGTACAAAATGTCACCTTTAATCGTGTATCTTCTGTGCACTTGGTAGCATGAAAGATGTCCCAGGTGATGACATGTGCCATTTCAACAGACAGAGATCTTCTCATGCTATCTGAACAGAATCACCATATCTTAATTGCAGCGCATGTGTCCAGAAGCTGACCTGCTGACTTCAAAAGCAGCAAACAATTTGTTTTTCTTGAGCAGGTTGCAGCAGATAACAATGACCCTGAGATGTCTCACTTCATTGAAGCTAAATTCCTTACTGACCAGGTACTTTAGGGTCTCAAAAGATTTCTATAAAGAATTTGTCGCCACCAAATCTGCATGTCATTTAGAATTTAGAACATGCTATTGAAGAATTGTTGGCACAGATGCATGGAATTTGTGCAGCTGTCTTGATAAATTACACCACTCTTTAGTTCATATTGCAACTTGAATCTTACCTTCCATTGGAGTTTATATTCATAGCTTGCAGACTTCACAGATCCAGTTTAGGTTTTAAGCTCTCAGGTACAGTATTTGCACATTATGGTCACTGCATTTCTGTAGACTCAATACCTGAGTCAACACTTGGCATAAGGCAAATTATGAATGCTCAAAGAGTCTTCACGTGCACCAGTGATCTGGTATCTCTAAGTCAATGTCGGCAGTTGGCTGATTTCCGTGACTATGGGTGTGTCTCCTTTGCAGGTGGAGACAATCAAGCAAGTATCCCAATATGTGTCCCAACTGCGGCGAGTGGGTAAAGGGCATGGTAAGTCATAACAATCATCTCACCTGAGGGCAGAGGCCAGTTATCATCGTCTTCAGGTTTGAGCAGTTATTGGTTGAAATAGTATTTGTAAAGATATAGATTCTAGGTTCAGAGGTTGCTCCCCTCAATGTCCTCATGACCACATACCATTTCTTGAAACATATATGTAGAAGTTTCTACTTCAAGTAGTTTCCATGGGCCTCTTTTGTGTGCTATTGGAACTTGGAAGAGTCTTCTGCTGAAGTTTTCAACCCTCAAAATGCTTTGAGAATGATGGTCGGGTACAGGGGGCTTCAACATGGTTGTTTAGTGCACAGTTTGTGTTTCTGTACCAAATGTGAATGCACTCACATTCAGTGGCTTCTGTGTACATTCAATCGTCTTCATGATGTTGGCTGGGTTCTACAGGTGTCTATCACTTTGATCTTCAACTTCAGGAAGAGGAGTTCAGTGATTGATGGAAGCCAGCTCAGAGATTTGTCAGTTGGAAATGTTAATCCAATCCTGAGCACACCAACTAAGACATTTCTCAGAATGTTAATATCTTATCTTGAGCAGTATGTCCATACAAAAAATGGCCATTCAGTCCTTTCCTTGTTCTGTACAAACTGTCAATTTTGTGGCTATAGGATGTGCAGCAGAGCACAAGTTGAGAAGACTTCTTTGCAATTTTGGATGTAGTCTACATGTATTTTCAGGAATAGAAATATCCTACTCCAATCCAATTGTGTATGAATGGAATTTGCTTTGCACATTATAGTGAAGGAGTCTAAAGTTGAAAACAAGGACCTAGTTTAGCTCTGCATGCACATCTTGGATTTCATTGCTTGTCCAGAATAACAAATCCAACATTGATGAACATCCTGAAAATGGTAGACACAGCCTCAGGCGTGCAGGGCTAGCACTATGGTTCTGCAAAATGTTGAAAGTGAACTGCAGAGCTGCTTCAATACTATGAATGAGGTAGAGTGCTCTGTTACTCATTACACTTAAAGATGTGCTTTGTATCCTACTTTGAATTCAATGTTTAGAAGCAGAGAACTTGCTGCTGCTGCTGCTGGTGGACCTGACTAGATCTGTGTAAAATCCCCTATATGGAATGATAGAAAGGTAGTGAAGCACTAATAAAATCAAAGAGTTCATTGACAAAAGGCTTATTCATGGCTGACAGAGGTTCTTGAACATCCCTACAACAATGAAAAAACCTGATCTGCCCCCTGCTCTAAGTTGTCTTCTGCCCCTGCATCAACTTGTTTCACAGCCTTCAGACAGCTCTGGATCATGTGTTTCCCTCAGCAACTTCAGTTACTCTGGAATATATCATGAGCAGTTATTCTGTGGACACAGAGCTGAAGTTGGAGCGGCAGATCACAAGTGGATGCAAATTGTGACAGATACTTTTAAACAAGGGTAAAAAGTCTTCCTTTTTTTCCTAACCCTTTTGAAAGGCCATTTTTACAGCATTTTAATACACTCTCTTTAGTTTAAATATTGAAGTACATCCCCATTTCTCATGGACATTTGCTCAGAACCAATCTTTGAGCAGTATATGACAGAGTCAGACAGATGCAGTTTCCTGTAATAATGTGTTAACCTAAATAGGACATGGATACATTTTTGCTCTTGTTTAGTGTTTAGGGTTCACACTATGGTATGGCCATTTTTTAGCTCTTCATTATCCAGAGATAGGCAATAGCTCCTTTTCTAAACATTATGGCTGGGCACTTCTGGGATGCATTATGGTTAGGACTGCAAGTGCAGTTTTCCTTTTACAATTACCACATTACCCTTGCTATACAACACTCTCCAGCCAAGAGGCCATGATGTATGTACACGTGGATTCCCAAGCTGATAGATAACTGATTGATCATCTGTGAACAATAGAACAATAGATGGGGCACTACTAGTTAAGGGGTAGTTTAGATCAGAATAATTCAAATTGTTAAGGACCAGCAGACAGCAAATGGCATTGATCTTGATTCTAGGTATACTAACTTGCCTTGATTGTATTCACAGGACTCCAGCCGCTGGGAGATACTGACATGACACCAGTTGAGCTCCCCTCCAGGCTCACACTCCTTTTTTGCCATTGTGCAAGTACTAGGTAAGCATATTGTATATCTTTATATTCTCCTCGCACACATCTAGAACTCAAGTGACATACACATATAACTCTTGTACCTTGTGAGAGCTGATGCATATATTATTTGCACAGGATCATTGGGACGAAGAACTACCAATTCATTCATGCACAATTGGGTTCTGAGTTCCAGAGTGAACCAGCACCCACCAACCAGCACCCACCAGCACTGGATGCCCATTATGACTCAGTCGTGGATGAACCTCAAATCATGTATATAATAGGATCCTCAATAGGTTAATATGTGGTTTCACCTCGGTAACCCCTTGTGTCAGAAGTAATGCCTATATATAGGTAGGAAAATAGGTGAATACTAGGTGAGTAGATGGTTTATACATAGGTAAGGGCTATCTTTTATACCTACCTACTAACCACCATGGTTAGCTAAGGAACTGGAACCTAACAGAAAACTGTTTCCTGACCTCCTACCATCCATCCTTCATTGCGCACTGGAGGGTACCGGTGCACTATGGCGGGTTCTGAGATATACTCTGAAAGGGGGAATGCGGCCTCAAGAGCACACATCCATCCTAAATGTATATACAGTTGTTTCCATGGCAGTAGACTCAAGGATTCCTTGTCATCTGTCCTGCTGTATTTTGTGTTTACCTACAGGCTCCCTGTGCTTGGACAGTTTATGGAGGCAGTGCCATACCTTGAAGATGCGTTGAAGCAGAGAGTTCTAGTGTGCACTGTGTGGCTACTTCCTTTCCCCACACACGGATTAAATCTCATAACTACAATGGATGACTAGGTCAATGGACGGGTGTGATGATGAATATCGGTTTGAGGGAGCGTGCGAGACTTAGGTCTTCGTTTGAGGGACCCAGTGAGACACAAATTGTTCGGTAAGAACATGGAACCCTAACTATGGGACCCATGCATGACTCTAGAGGGTTCAAAACCCGGGTTCCCAATTGAGGACCAAGCCCTATTTGATCAGAGAACTAAGTATTCATTGAAGGTCAAGAAACTAACTGAAAATGATGGAGCTTGGTTTGACCATGAGAGTGACTCTGAAGTGGTCAATGGCAGCAGCAGCAGCAATTCCATTTTCTTGTGGATTGCAACTTACAGGGGGGAGGAGCGGCATGGGGTCTTGCGTAGTTGGTGAAAAAGTGGGTATGGCCACTCTTGGTCCAGCTTTATGCCTCCTGACAGACTCGTAAGGGAAATACTTGCAATTCTCCTTTCCTTTTTGTCCAAATTAGTTCGCTGCAAGTAAAATGGTCTGATGTTGAAAGTTAGAGACCTGTTAGGACTGTACTTTTTTCTTGAAAGAAGAGGAAAAAAATATAAGTTGAGCCTTTTGTCAGGAAGGAAGAAGAAGACTTGGTGACCACCGCACAAAGAGCTGCATAAGTTTATCTTGGTAGTGGTCACCATTCTTCCTACAAAAAGACAAACACAGGGCACACCCCGCCATTGTTGCTGAAGAGACAGAGTCTTAGAACATTTTGCAGGACACATTTGGGTCCATATTGAAAAATATCCCAATGGACCCAGTGTTTCTGGAACATAATTTGTTTTGTAGTGGGGGGCAGTTATTGCAATGTGGCGTTTCTTGTGGTTGTTTCCTCTATTTTTTTGTCTGCTTTTTTTTAATCAGTTACAACAGAATCCAGGAGACTTACTCCTCTGTGACTTTACTGAGATCAGCAGTCTGTGTGAGTCTGGATTTCTGAAAAGAAAGCAGCAGCAGGTGCATGCAGCGTGGGAGCTGAAATGATGACATGTGATGTAATGCACATGTGGTGCTGTGATGCAGATGACAAAATGAGAAAAGACACACAAGGGAAAAAAAGGATTATAGTCATTGGAGTTCGGAAATACTTGAAAAGTATCTCATCAAGAAGACCGGAGTTTTACTCATCATGCCTATGGCAGTCTGCAGAGGTCAGTTACTTTCAGAGCCTTGGGTTTAACTTCACTCTTAAAGAGTCTTAAGTCCTTTCTATACCCATTTCACCTTTATTCAAATCTGGTCTGACCTACTCATCCATGAGTGAGTAGGATTACACAAACCAAGAGTTAGTAGATCCAGCTGTTATAGTGTGTTTTTGTTTTGTTCCAATTTTGTGATATTGCTCAAGTGAAAATCGTCCATAAGAATATTTAGCCAAATTTGGCAATGTTCAAAATATTAAAGTAAACAACCTTAAGCACCCTCTAATGTTGCAGGCAGTCATGGCAAATTTCAGCAAAAAAAAAATTCAAGAAGCAGAGGATTTTTAATGAAAATTCCAGGAAAAAAAAAACCCACTAGTTTACACACTCAAAAATCTTTGCTAAATTTTTTTCCTAAAATCAAACAAGAGATGATGAAAAAATGAAGCTACATTGAACTCATGCGATCCTTTTAGCCAAAATTAAGCAAAGGGAAGATCAAATGGCAAAAGCTATAGATTGAACTCATAAGGGTCTGGCAAGGTACACTACTACTTGAGGGTGAGTGTGGAGCTTCACTGGCTAAAAAGGACTTCTGACATGACATGAATGCTTGCATACTATTATGGCACTCACAATGACCAAGTTAGATACCTTATATCCAATTCAGGTCGAAGTGCATGCAATCCATCAAGTAAGAATGAAGCCTTGCAACTTTTGCCTTTTAAATATGAATGTGAATGCAAGGAACCTTGAAAATGAGCAACATCGTGAAATGGAAACTAGGTTGATTTAGGTTGATTGCAATGGTAGAACTCCACTAAGTTGATTTAGGTTGATCACAATGGTAGAACTCCTAGGCCAACTCATAAATGAGTTTAGATAGTTAGCTCACACCCATTCAATGTTCCCCGAAAAAGTCATTTTGGCTTATCAAGCATCTATTGATCATGGTTTTTTTTTCAATTTTTTGCTCTTGAGAAATTGGAGAAATCTACACTTTTAAATTAGCAAAATTGGTCAAATTTACACTAGGAAAAACAAAGTTTTCCTTCAAAAAAATTGATCCAAAATGCAACTCTTTTTTTTTGGCAATTCAATCTGCTGATGGGGATCAAATTGTGACCTTTCCAAGACCAAATGGTCAAAGGTGGGAGCATCCCTGACTTCAGAAGTCTACCTATCAAGAATTCAGCACAAGATGGAAGACTGGCTGGTGTTCTGAGATTCAAAACCTCAGGTTCAGGTGAGCACTGGGGTCTGAGACTGAACAGAACCTGATGGAAATGTCCAAATGGAGAGAGAGAGAGAGAGAGAGGGCAGGTTTCAGGTTTCAGAGTGACTTGGTACCAGGGACAAGGTTATGGAATATCAAAAGGGAAATGGTTATGGAAATATTTTATAAGCCCGGGACATATTCCATTAGCATTGGGCAAAGAATTTTTTTTATCTCAGAGCCCACAAAGCCCGCGATATTTGATTTTGTGCAAGGGGCTTTTCACTCCTAATACTGGGTTTTTTATTCTAAGCACAGGGCCTTTGATTTCAAGCAAAGGGGTTTTCATTTTGAGCATGGGGGTTTTCAACTCCAAACACACTTGGAATCAAAAACTTGAAATTGGGTGTGAATGGGCTTGAATATTTTTTATATAATTTTATTTTATTTTTTTAAAATATGGCCAATTTGCACAGAATTGAAGCCTCATACTTGGATTCACATGAAACTGCTTTGGGGCCTGGAAAAGGTTCACATGCTACCAGGGCCCTCCTAGAGCACTTCTGAGCACTAAATGATTTGTTTTCTCATTGGCCAACTACAATGATTGACCCCGGTGGGGTGAGAGTTAAAATAGTCTCTCACTTGGAAGAGTCCATCTTTTCAGCTTCATGGGTGGGGATGGGGGGGAGAAACTAAGAGTGCACACTGAATGTGCTACATACTCATAGAAGGCTGCTCTTGGCCATGCTCTGAAATTATGACCTAAAATTATGACCTTTACATATTCTGGAAGAGGGGGTGGATTCAAATGACTTGTTGTGATTGAAAGTTTGGACATCAGACCTCACCCAGCCCAGGCACACTGCCATCCTCATTAACAATGCTGATAAAGTTCTATGTTTTTATTTAAACCTTTTGTGCCCTGTTCTCTGAAATGTAGGTGACAAAGACGCTCTGGGGTTGATCAACAACTTGCACTTTCCAGCACGTTGTGTAAAGTACTAGCCATCTGGTTTCTGTTTCGCAGCAAGGCAAAACAATCCGGTTGACCCAAAATATTGCTTCTTCGAGTAAGAATGAAGCCTTTGCAAGTTTGCAGTTTGGAATGTGAATACAAGGAACTATGTACTAACAATAGAATTGCAAATAAAAACTGCTCAGATCAAACATAGTGATATACTCATAGCAGTCACTATCAAAGAAGGATGACTTGAAAGTTCAACAAGCAAGTAAGATTGCATATATTTTCATCTTTGGACGATGGATGTTTTGTAACAATGGTGATGGGGGCCAATGTGGTTGAATGCCCTTCATACAAGGTCTAACTCTAAACAATCACATTTTGTTTCTAGTAGTCAATACTGGCTTTGATTATAACTAAGTTGGTTATTATGTGTCATACCTAGCATGGCCTAGAGAAGATTTGAATCATTTGTAAGCTGGTCATAAATGAATTTAATGGATATTCCTTTGTGTGGCATGTTTCCTTTGTGTTTGTCTACTCATCCATTTTTACAATGGAAACTTAGAATTATTTCAGGTTTGGTCATTCCCAAGTTGTATTGCGATTTTCACACCAAAGGTTAATCCAAGTGATGATCTTAGTCATGTTTTCGTTTTAATCTTTAATTGATACTTGACCAAAATAATCTCAAGTGGAAGCAAAGGGCTCTAAATCACATATCACATTACTCTTCAACATTCATGTAAAATGTGGAAATTTTAAAATTTTGATTTGGCAAAGTTGTCGAAGATTTCAAGTTGAATCTTTTGGTAGAAAAATTTGGAAGCTGATTGAGGAATGAAAAATCCTCACTACTGAAAGTGCAACTCTAGAAGTTATGGGCAACTTCCAAATTTTTACATTTTTGAAAATTTTGACCAAGCCATTGTGCTTCATGACGCTAAAAAATCTAGGGATAGAAGGCATCCATATGAGATTGGTTAAAAACAAATTGCTCCATTTGGACTTGGGATGAGAGGGAATTGAATATTCAAAGATGCACATCTAATAGGTATGTACTCAAAATCACAGAAGATAACTCTTTTGTCACGAGTTCGGGGTACTTTGATTATTCCCAACCCCTCAAAATTGAAAATGTATGAGATAATTCATGCCAACCAATTATGATAAAATAAGAGCTTGAAATAGATTAGCAAGACCACTTAATGCAAAAGGGGTTTAGTTTCTTTTGGGTGACTAAAGCTTGTATGTAGTTACATAATAAAAACCAAAGAACTTATATATACCTACTAATTAAAAAGAAAAACCTTCAAAACTTTAATAATGTGAATGGCACCTTGATTTGCAAAAAAAAACTTCCACAACTCTAAAATTCAAGTGTGAATGGGACCATGAAAAATTCCACATTAAAAAAAAAAAAATCGAGTGTGGATAGGACCATTTGTGAAAAACTCATCCAATCCTAAAACTTGTGTGTGAATGGGAACCCTTTTGGGGGGGGGGGGAACCTCTTCTCCAACCGCAAAACTTGCGTGTGAATGCGACAGTTTGAAAACAAAAAAAACGTGCATAATAGTGGGAAAGACAGAAAATGTCAGTGTAAAAAGGGGAAAAGTAGAATCGAGTTTACCTTAACCCTAGTCCTTAACCCCCGGTCTTCTTCGCGGTAACCCAACCCCTCGATGGTTTCCCGAACACCGGAAGAGGAACAGATCCGGATTATCACTAATTAAAATCCAATTAAGACTAAGTAGGATTAATTAGCGGATAATTAATTAGTAAGATCTTCCCTGCAAAGGAGAAGACGAAGCGGGAGAGCTTTGTGTGTACTCTCTCTCTCTCTCCGGCGATGGCGGCTCTTTCCTCTTCTCAGACTTCCTTCTCTTTTCTGGCCTCTTTCTCTCTCACACAAGCTAATGCTGTTGCGCTACATATACAGGAGGGCAATCCTACCATCGATAGTTTCATTTCGACGTCACTCTCTTGCGATTTGTTGCAGTTTTGCAACAGATAGACTATGCCCTAGTAGTGCTGTTTGGACGAGGTGAAGGAGGGAAGGTTTTTTCCTCCCCCCCCTACAATTCTGTAGTGCGATTGTTTTTTTCTTGCTAAAGAGGATGGTAAAGGTGAAATGTGTAGGTAGAGTGAAAAGAGAAGAGGAGGAGATGGAGTTGTGGAAGCCGCTCGTTGAGTGTTTTTCCGGATGTTCATGAACCTTGGAGTCTTCCTTTGTTTTCTTTTGTTTCTTTGCCGGCGAAGGATGATGTTAAGGTAGACTAAGGAGTTCTGGAGCTTCTCTAGTGCTGCTGCGTCAAAGGAGAAGAATGGCAGCACCAGATGGAGAAGAGCGGGTGCTAATGACGGCACAACATATAGTGAGATCGTTAGGCACTACAGACACGATGACAGACGACATGCTGCAAATTCTCTCGAAGTTTGATCACAGATTCTCCAGCATGAATGACATGAACAAGAAACAAGAATCGACAAGTTCGCAGGACTCAGACTACTACGAGGCCGCCGCCGCAGCGGCGGAGTCTCAACAACTACAGAACCACTCTCGACGACCTTCTTCTTCCAACGTCTCCCGGAACAACACGACTACTGGCAGTGCGAAGCTTCGTGAATCGAGACTTGATGCTGCGGAGGATGTGGTAGTGCGATGGGACATGGGATACTCAGAGCAAGCCAAGCAGCAGATGATCTTCGAGTGCCCAGAAGAAGAAGCTGCCGCTTATCTTGAAGCTGTGGACGAGGTACAGTACATGTTGGATTCGTTGTTTCTGCAGAATAGAGAGCCTGAAACCCAAGCGAGAGCGCAGAACTTGCTTCAGCTGGCGATGGAGAGACTGCAGGAGGAATTCCGTCATTTGCTGCTGGAAAACAGCCGATCTGTGGACCCTGACTGGCTGTTTGACTCGCTGGCAGCGGCAGAGGCAGCAGGATCGTCATCGTTCCAACATTCTCTTGATGATCACGACGATGCCATAGCAGCGGAGGAGAGCTCCGGCGACGACAATGCAGATGAAGACGTTGCTCCGGTTGCAACACCTGCAGCACTGGTGCAACAGACTACGACAACAGTAGTGGATTTGGTGCATCCTGACGTTGTACTCGACCTTGGCAACATTGCCCAACGCATGATTGCGGCAAAGTACCAGAATGAGTGTTGTCAGTTGTATGTTAATTCCAGGAAGACTGTGTTGGAGGAGAGTTTGTATGGGCTCGGTGTGGAGAAGCTCAGCATTGATGAGGTCCAGAAGATGCCTTGGGAGACACTGGAAGATAAAATTAAGAAGTGGATCCAGGCCATGAAAGTGGGAGTCAAGGTGCTTTTTGCAAGTGAGAAGCTACTTTGTGATCAGGTGAGAAGCTGCTTTGTGATTGGGTTCTGTCCATTTCTAATCTCAGCTTTTATCTTCCTTGGACAACAAGATATTATGCACATAAAGATATTGCAACATCCTAGGCACGACAAGGAGGAGCACCTCCTTTGGAGGCTGATCATCAGAGGACATCTTGCAGAGTTTGATTGCATACTTGCTAGCCCTTGTTTGCACCTTTCAGACCTCCATAGGGAGCTTTTTGGTGGAGATTCAAGCCTATATGTGCCTGATTTCTGTTTCTAAAGTTTAATCTCTGGCACCCTTTTGGCAGGTGTTTCCAACTCCCATTGCAGAAACATGTTTCAGTGACATCTCCAAAGGAGCAATGATGCAGCTGCTGAGTTTTGGTGAAGCCATAGCCATTAGTCGTAGGTCTCCAGAGAAGCTCTTCAAGGTTCTGGACATGTATGAAACACTTCGAGATCTTGTTCGTGAGATTAAAAGCATTTTTTGTGGAGTGTCGGGTGCAAGTGTGAAGTCAGAGGCGTCAGGGATTCTGATGCGCCTGGGAGAAGCAGCAAGAGGAACTTTTGCTGAGTTTGAGAATGCTATCCAAAGAGACGGGTTACGGACTCCTGTGCCTGGAGGTGGAGTGCACCCTTTGACTCGATATGTGATGAACTATATCGTGCTCCTGTGTGAGTATAAAGATACTCTGGAACAGCTCTTTGGGGAGAAGAAAAAGGATGGATCTAATCTTTTGGACTCAGGGAATGGGGAGACAGACTTGTTGGGTGATGATGGCAGACATGAGGGAGAGAAGATGTCACGGTTGGCTGTGCAAATAAACTGGCTGACCCATGTGCTGCTCAACAATCTGGATGGTAAATCAAAGATTTACAAGGACCCAGCCTTGACATACCTGTTCCTTATGAACAATGTCCACTACATAGTGCAGAAGGTCAAGTCTTCATGTGTTATAGTCCTCATTGGGGATGACTGGGTGAAGAAGCAAACTGGAATTGTCAGGCAGTTTGCTACAAGCTACCAGAGGGCAGCGTGGATCAAAGTTCTTTCCTTCTTGAAAGATGAAGGCATACACAGTTCAGGGAGTTTCTCGAGTGGTGTTTCCAGAGTGGTGCTTAAGGATAGGTTCAAGAACTTCAATGCAGCATTTGAGGAGGCTCATAAAGCACAGTCAACATGGGTTGTGTTTGACCCTCAGCTTCGTGATGAGCTCCGCATCTCCATTGCTGACAAGTTGCTACCTGCATATCGTGCATTTGTTGGTCGATATGGCAACTTCTTAGAAACAGGGAGGCATCCTGACAAGTACATCAAGTTCTCAGCTGAAGATTTGGAAAGTGCCATTGGGGATTTCTTTGAAGGGTCGTCTGGGTCATTGACTTTGAGAAGAAGATCATTCGCAGCACAATGAGCTACCACATGAACACCTGTCTGCATTTGCAATCTGTACAGGGCATGATGAGAGCCCAAACTTGAAATAATAACTAGCTCAATGTATGCTGATTTTAGTACTGTGTAAGAAATCCAAGATTTCTGGTACCTGAGACATATGGACAAAACAGACATTTTACTACTTGTTTACAGGCAGGGTATCTGATAACCATAGACTTCTGCTTCAGGCAGATTCTGGTTCAAGTTATGGCTTTCTAGGATTTGCAACAGGGCATGAGCAAAGGGAACTCTGGATATGGGTGTATGACATTGCAATTTTTTTGGATGAGACATTTGAGCCATGGAAAGTCTTTTCAAGTTCTAGTCTACAGCTTGAGTCATCTGAAGGAATGCATCAGGCAGGCAGAACAATACTGCCCAACTTGAGTCTCCCCCTTTTGGGTCCTAATCTCTCTCTCTGCTTGGGAAGAGGTTTCACCTTGGAGATGAGTAGAAACTGTACCAGAAGCTTTGGAGTACTGGCTATATTTCGGGTGATATTGAATTCCGCTCCTGCTATATCTTCCTATCATGCTCATTTACTGTTAGAGGCAAATTGCCATCTGCTTCTAGATTGGCAGGGTTTAGGTTTTTCAATTGACAAGCAAATAGGATTTGCCATGTGTGTCTGCTCTGTGCAGTTCTGGCCCATCAAAACACCCTCACATTAGCAACCACAAGATTGCTATTCAGCATAGGGATGCATAGTAAGCGCTTTTCTTCCCTAACCATGCTTGTTCTTATGGTACAAGTCTTCAAGTTTTGAGTAGATTTACTAACATCCACTGTCAGGAGCTGATGAAGTCAGTGGCAAGTAACAGCAGCTAGTCACTTACATTCATGATGAAGATGGTGGTCCACACATTTTATGATGTGCACAATAGGGTCATGTCTATTTTCAGGGTCTGTGCAGTGTGCTTGTATATGGCTCTTTTACATTGTAGGTTCGCTCTCGTTTTCTCTCTCTCTCTCTCTCTCTCTGCACTCTTTGCTCAATCCGATTTTCACAACATGGCATTTTTGTGTTTAGGATTCCTCATGGAGCATCTAGGCTACACCAGGTATTGAAAACCTTCCCCTCTTATGCATCATGATCTACCTATGTTTAGGCTTATGATAGCCTTCAACTCATGCTTTACAATGGGTAAGGCCCACATGTGGGGGATGTTCCCAAAATGCAAAATCCAACCCTGCATTTTGGGCATGGCCCCACCTTTAGGGCTTCACTCTATACAAAAGGTCTTCAATCTTTGTTCAAAAAGTCATGTTTTCATGTCAATAGGGAGTTTGTAGCCAAGAGATGTGGTGAGGTAAAAATTCTCTTTAGACATTCGATTGGAACTGTGATGAACCCATTCACATCCTGGGACAAGATGCTCAAAGACTGAATTTGAAGGATGCCCCTACTCCAACAACCTTTACTTGGCATGACAACAAGTCAATCATGACAGCCACTTACACAAAAAAGTCCCAGGGCAGCAAATCTTCAAAATGAGATGTGAGATGAATTATGATTATTTTGTGTAGGGAAGGGTCTCTTACACTCAATGTGCTATGATCAGAGCAACCTAATGGAAAGCCAGTGACATAGGGCCTTGTTTCTTGATGTAAGGATACGTAGTCGTTTTTCATGCGAGAGCTGCAAGTGCCTTGAAAATATGTAGTTAATCGTCTTAAGAACTCTTGGAACACATGTTTTCATAAAGAAAGATAGATGTCATTATGATGAGTTGCAGTTTGGGTCACAACTCTCATAGCTCCCATGATGGGTCAATGCTTGAACAATAGAGCTATGAGACGACCATGAACACATGTACATAGGTGAAAAAGTTGTTGTGATCACAACAGCCTAATGGAAAGATGTCCTTAGACCTCAAGGTGGGGGCACTTCTGAAATAAAGGCACCAAATGAGGACATAGCCAATCTAGCCTTCATGTTTCATGAATATTTTTCACCCAGGGGTCTTTGAGCATCTCCACTACACAGTATTAAAATGACCTTTACACGAATTTCTAGATGAAGCCATCATTCAAATAATGTAAAACCCTTTGGGTTGACAAAATATGTGCAAGATATTTTGTGGCCACCAAAAGTGTTGTTGGAATTGATTTTTTTTTCATTGGCCAATGATAGTGATTAGCTTAGGTGGTTAAATTTAAATAGTTTTTTTTAATTTTATAAAATCCATTTTTTTCATTGTTTATGGGTGACAAATGCCTTGATGTTAAATCTGCCACGGGGCTTTAAATGTAGGCAAGTACGTGTGGGAATTATAATTTGATTGAAGAACATGACTTTTTTTGAATAATTGCAAGTTGATTGTGAAACCCCACACCAAACATATCTTTTTCAAGATCTAGTCTTGTAACATCAACCATTGCTACAACAACAACTGCATTAGCAAAAGGGTTCAACCAATCAAAAACACACCATTAGAAAAGGAATGACAACTTTGACATCATATTAAAATATCAATTGTATTGCGTTCTTACATCTCACTAAGTTTTCCATAACACGCAAAACGTTGAAATGTGAATTCAACATGATAGCCATCATATTGTAAGCTTGTCATTCATCAAAAGATCTCAAAAACCTCAAAAAAAGATAAAACCACCTTTATAACCTCCAATTGCATATTTACATGCAAACATAAGATTTTAACCCCAAAAAACTTCAAGATTTCAAACTCACTAGAAAGCTACAATAATTCAACTTCCATTTTCATATTAAATGCAATAGGTGTTGTCAAAGCATTTGGCAACAACCAATGGCCCTTAAATTGATTCATCACAAAGGCCAATACAACATGATTTAAAATAAATGTCACTACCTTAACAATAGCCCACATTTAAATCTTAAATATTATTTGTTGTGAAGCCATTGATTTTTACTTATGATAACAAAGAATTATAGCATCCTTAAAACTCCATAGTTTTTTCAAACATAAAAACCTATTGGCAAATTTGATCTTCATAAAATTATTTTATTTTCAACACTATTTTTTAATTTTCTTAAGTCAAAATAGGAATGCTCCTAGCCAAAACAAGGATGCTCCCACTTTTGCCTCTCTTTCTTAGACTTTTTGGTCCAAGTAATGTTTTTTTGTAAACCAACGTGACTTCTTTCACATTGACATTTTTCAATTCAAAACATAATTTAATCGTTTGTTGTAGCATACTAATAGGCCTTAAACATCACATGCCCAAAACACTTATTGTCATAAATGCTAAAAAAATTCAAAGATTTATAATCAACGTTAGAATGCAAAGTTGTTGCCATAACTATCAAATCAATGCCCTCATCCTTTACAAATGCCATTACTCAATGTAACAAATGAAACTCCTCCAACAAAAACCGAAGTTGTATAACCATGGATTGCTTAATTGTTTCATTCATTTCAAACAACCCCATAACAATATGCATGGGTATTGGGTTTCACTCAAAAAATTGATAATAAAAAAATATATATTCACATTGCCACGAGACATCCAAAGATCAAAATTGGTAGAGACTATTATTATAGATGCAAGATTTGGCAAAACATGTTAGTCCATTGTCTTCTTGACCATGGTAGGCAAAAAAATTTCTACACAAATTTTTTTTTAAAAAATTAAATATAAAAGCACTATTGATATAAATCTAACCTATGTAGCCAAATGTTCTCGCAATTCAACAAGGGCCTATAACCCTTACAAATATTCTTCCTTCCGGTGAGGGCAAAAAGAAGATTACGCTTCATAAAGTACCTACACTTTACGGAACATTGCTTGCCTTAACAGGCTTGCCATGTTCCTCCTAGATGATAATGGGTTCTCTTGGGCCCATTCCATGTTACGTAAAAGCACTAGTCAAAATTCCTGGTATAAAATTCCAGGGTGGGTAGGATGAAGGGGGAAAAGAAGGAAGATTACGGTTCTCCGTAATGCGCCTGCAAATACAAAAAAAAAAAAAAAAAAAAAAAAAAACTAAGTCAGGATTTTTAGGGTTGTGCATTCTACGCTTTCCAACGCAACTCCAAGGTGTCCACTTGAGATGGTAATTTTCAACACGTGTCATCGACCCATTGGCGAGGAATAGAACTTTCCACCCAAAAAACACAATAATATCGGACACCTGTCACGACACTAATAACGATGAAGATTCGCAAAACTTTTTTCATCCAATAGCGTTTCGCTCATTTCCTCAGGACGTATTCATCCATACAGGATCCATCCACATCCTATCCAGAACCGCCGTGCGCCGCCATCGACGGAAATTAGATGATGGAAGGACGATTATTAGTACTCAAACTATCATCTATGGGATTTGGATGATGGAAGGATGATTAGTGCTGATAATATCATCCACGGGATTTGGATGATGGAAGGATGAATGGTGTTCATAATGCCATCCATGGTGGTTTGGATGATGGAAGGATGATAAGGGATTGTAATTTGCATGACGGATGGATAAATATGAGTTGCATTATTTATCATCCAGATCCAGATGTTCTGCCCTGCACTTTGCATCCATGAGTCGACGATATTCATCCATCCATCCACCAATCCGGAAGCTCTCGCTGTTGTTTCTCGCGGGGTCTTCGTCGCTCACTGCGGTTTTGTCGCCGTGCAACGACGCTTGGTCCCATCGCTGCCGTCGCGCCGTCGCGCGAGAACCACGACACGGAACTTTCAGGAGCGTGCGTTTTGTTTTCGGGCTTGTTCTTATCTTGCTGCTGCAGAACGGTGTAGGCATTTTCGAGAGTTTTTTTTCTCATTTGGTGGAGCGGAACATCTTCTGAGCTTTCTGTATCTTTGTTTGTGTTCCGAGAACTGTCGCTCATTATGGCGGGATCGATGGCAGCATTAGCTAGGAGAAGCAGGCGCTTCATGTCGTCGTCGTCATCATCTTCGGCAGCCGCAGTGGCGTCTTCTGGTTCTTGGTGGAAAGATGTGCAACCGGCGGCGCGCGATCCCATCTTAGGCGTCACCGAGGCATTTCTCGCTGATACGCATCCTTCCAAGATGAACGTCGGCGTGGTGCGGTTCCCTTTCCTGATCCCTTGTGTTTTCGTTTCCTTTTTCCTTTTCGATTTGAGCTGAACTCCTTATTCCAATCTTACAGATGTTATAGCTGGGGCTGAACGACAGGTTTCTGCAGAAACCTGTCGTAGTTCTTCATCATCATCAGCGATATGAACTCTTGTTTTCAGATTTGGAAATCCATCCACGTCGTCGTTTGAACTTATATTGAACTTTCTGAAGATTATCGATGTTCACGATCCCTTTTGATTCTGAGAAGTCTGCATATTGTCACCAGGGGGCATATCGTACTGACGAAGGCAAGCCGCTGGTGCTGGAGTGCGTGCGTCAAGCAGAGCGCCGCATCGCAGGCTCTAACTTCATGTATGTTTCGTCTTCACTCTCCTCGCTCCCTTCGTTCGTTCGGTCGTTCCTTCCTTCCTTCTGTTGTTTTTGGTGATCCCCTCTCTGATTGTTCTGGTTTTGAGTTGCAGGGAGTACTTGCCAATGGGGGGAAGTGTGGTCTTCAACGACCACAGCATGAAATTGGCGTATGGAGAAGAAGCTAGTGTATTGGCGGACAAAAGAGTGGCGGGAATTCAGGCGCTGTCGGGCACAGGTGCATGCCGTCTTTTTGCTGATTTCCAGAGGCGCTTCAAGCCTGAATCACATATCTTCATCCCAGTTCCGACATGGGCCAAGTACGCTTCTTCTGACGATCTTCACTCTTTACATGTTGTCCCCAGTTAGCAGACTAATGTTGTGTACACAATTGTTGTTTTTTTTTTTTCCCTGGTTTTGATGTGTTCTCTGGATGTCTGCAGCCATCACAATATCTGGAGAGATGCCCACGTCCCACAGCATACCTTCCGCTACTACGACCCTGTAACCAAGGGCCTTGACTTTGCTGGTCTCATGGAAGATGTGAAGGTATGATTCGGTTTCTGTTTCCAAGTTGTATATGAAAAGGGAACTTCTACATGTATTCTTTTAGAAAGATCTTCATAATTGCTTACACATGCTGAATTTGTAATGGTTTGAGGTGTCAAGAGTTCTGAGAGGTTCTGTTATGGCTGCAAACTGGCTTTTGAGAAAAACCAGTGAAATGGTTGTTTGCAGAGAGCACCAGAAGCCTCAGTCTTCCTGTTGCATGCATGTGCGCACAATCCAACAGGTGTGGATCCATCCCCTGAGCAGTGGAAGGAGATCTCTGCACTTTTCAAGGTAACCTAACTTTGCAAAAACTTGGTCTTTCTGGCAATTATTTTTGTTCAGCTCCTGGCATTTACCACAATGTTAACAGTTGAAGTGTTTGTTCCTTCAGACAATGGAGTGTGAGGATACTGTTTTGTCAGCCCATGTTTTTCTGAGTTTCTGGATTTGTTGGTGCTCATGTTGGCATTGGTTTGGTGATCTGGCAGGAGAAGAACCACTTTGCATTGTTCGATATGGCTTACCAAGGCTTTGCAAGTGGAGACACAAACCGGGATGCTCAAGCCATTCGCATCTTTTTGGATGATGGCCATCAAGTTGCCTGTGCTCAGTCTTTTGCAAAGAACATGGGTCTCTATGGCCAGCGTGTTGGTTGCCTAAGGTCCTCTTCTCCACCTTTGAGCTTCATCTGATGTATTTTTCAGCTCAAAATGTGTCTTGTAACTCTGGTCATGCAAGTTATATCTATTTGGGCCCTCCAGCAAATTTGGATATGGGCTGTCATTGGTAAGGGAGCAGTATAGCCCGCAGTAGGTTTTGTAATGCCCTGTGTGTAGAACAAATGATGAGTTCCAATGTGTCAATCAGTGCCTTATGAATTGCCAGACAACTTTGAGACAAAACTTGAGGTGAAAAATTGAGATCAGTGCATGCAGCAAGCCCAATTGTGTTGTTAGTCCACAATAGAATGATCTATTTTCTTGCTACTGAAGGCACATCCAGCAAGTATATGATCAAGAATTGAAGTCTGCAAGATTTCTGCTGTGGTTTTGCTCACCTTCACTTTTTTTCCCACTGGACTATAAAAACCAGGGTCTTTGCAATCAAGGGGCTTGGTGTAATAACAGATGTAGATGAGACTGTAAATTGCCAGAACAGCAGGTCATGGGAAGTGGTCATGTCATGTCTCAATGTTGACTCTTAAAGCTAATCACAGTGGTTCAATACTAATCTGAGGTCCTTGATGCTGTTGATGGGAGCAGTGTGGTGTGTGATGACACACAGCAGGCAGTAGCAGTTAAGAGCCAGCTTCAACAAATTGCCCGTCCAATGTATTCCAATCCTCCTCTGCATGGGGCCCTCATTGTGTCTACCATACTTGGTGATCCTGATCTCAAAGCCCTCTGGCATACTGAAGTCAAGGTATGTCTCTCTTCGAATGGCCATTGTTGGTTCTCCCTGGTGGGTTTAGATCCATCATGTAGCATTAGGAGAGACAAATGAATTATGAACTGTGAATGTCATGGCAGGTGAAGCTTTTTTTCCTAAAAAGTTCTTGCCCCTAAACTTTTCCATCTTGTTTCTGTCTTTTCTTCCTCTTTCCTCATTTGTTGCTTTCTTTTTATTTCTCTTTTTGTGTTCATTTTTGTTGTTGGTTAGGTCAGTCATCTCCTTCTCTTTTTTGGAGTTTGTTGACCTAGCCAGCATCATGGCTGAGTCTTCCCAGTACTGATTGTCTTGGAACAGAAACTGAGTGCATTGGTTATGTATGATATTGACCTTTACCCACTGCAGGAAGGTGATGTCCCTTATAGTAGTTGGCCACATACATGTTGCTGTTGAATGTCTCTGAAAATTTGTGTCTGTCACTGTTGTTCAAAGCAATCCTTCAGAAGAGTTCATCCCCCTCTGTCCTTTGGTAGTGGGTTTCCTCTTTTCCCTGCTTCCTGATGTGTTATCAGATCTGAAGTCTCTATTGCCTTAAATTGGAGTCACCTCTCTATTCTTGCCATGTTTGTTTTGGTTTGACCTGAACTAACATTACCATTGGCTTCCAAGTGTGTTTTTGTTAAGTTCCAATACAATCTCATAGTTATGTTTTTAAGTGTCTAAATCAGTTGTACTGCATCAAGCAGTGACCAGTGGCATGCTTAAAGTATATGTTCTGGTGCAGGAGGCCCCAATCACGAACCTCTATGTATGCCTGTCTCTGCCTTATGCTTATTTGCTTGCTTGAACAGGGGCAAGCTAAACAGAGATGAAGTTAGCCCTCACAAGCTTATTGCAGCTTGAATGAGGATACTATTTGACCTCTTTTGTTAGCTATGTGTCCTGAGTGCTAGCCAGCATCATGATTGAGTTTTCCCTTCATTCCAGAAATGCAACAGAAACCCAGGATGCAGATTTTTCGATAGTTCACTGAGCACTTGTCTACACCCACTGTTGGGAGAAGATGCTGTTGGTGGGGATTACTAGTTAGTCACTGCCATGCATGATGAAGGTGGGTCTGATACTTTGTGGGTCACAAGGTTGTGACTGTACTCATTGTTCTTGTGTTTGTTCTGGTTTGGCCAGAACTTACATATCAGTTACCTCTGAAGTGTTGTTGTGGAGATTTTCTTTAATCTCATTGATAAGGTCATCTCTCAAGTTTATTCAGGTTGACTTAAATTGTATCCATGGAAGAGTTCTTGGTATGAAGATACATAGGTCTTTCAAATGTATATTACTGTGTCATTGATGAGATCAGCTATCAGATCACTCTTGTGACATGATAATGATCTATCATTGGGAAAGCTGTAAATGTCTGAATATGAGATGATCACTGCAATGCTGTAGCCATTTGATCCAGTGATGTTGGGCTGAAACTACCCTATCAACTAACAGTTTTCCACCTTGATGGTTTTGTTAGGCAGACATCTGGTTTTGCATCAGTAGCCTGTTATCTTTCCATGCTGTGCTGATTGTGGTTGAATTGCCAGATCCAGGAATGCCAACTGGCTTCATTCAATTGAATCAAAATTCTGAACCTCTGCAGTGAATTGTGTTTCAGGGAATGGCTGATCGCATCATAACCATGCGAGAGTTATTAAAGAAAAACCTTGTGGAGGCTGGATCTCATCTAAACTGGCAGCACATCACGGACCAGGTTGAGGACCCTCCATTTTTTGGAATCCACCTCATGATCACTTCTGTTCTTGATTCTTTCTGCAACTTGTTGTCCATTTCTAGGCTTCTCAGATTCTTTTCCTTCTCACCTTGTCAATTTTAGCTTGGTATACTATCTTAGGTACTTCTAGCCTTTTGTCTCTTCGGTGTTGGGATAGTTTGTTGTCTTTGTTAAGTATTTGCTGACACTAGTGGTTGTTATGCAGATTGGAATGTTTTGCTTCAGTGGGTTAAACCCTGAACAGGTGGATCGCTTGACGAGCCAGTTCCATATCTATCTCACCCGCAATGGGCGCATCAGGTACTGCTCTGTGGTTTTGAAACCAACCTGATAATACCTTGCCCTGTAGTCATATCAACTAGATTAAGTTGGGTATAAGCTTGATACTGCTTGTAACATTTGAGTAATTGCAATGTCATTGAGTAACACAAGTGTAGATCTGGACTTTCTAAAAGCCTAGTACTACTCAAATGTTGAATTCTAATTGCCAGATAATTTATGCTTCATGATCACTAGCAGGACCTCGACTCCATGTATGGAAGTTCTTGAGACCCTTTGAAAATCCTGGACTTTGTAAATTCTCAGTACAACTTCCTGTTCTTACACAGATTTGAACTGACAGGAATGCTCTTGCAGAATGAAGGGTTGACAGTTTGGATTTGTTGGATGCAGCATGGCTGGTATAAATTCAAACAATGTGGAGTACTTGGCAAATGCGATACACGAGGTTACCCGGGAAGAGGAAGCTGAGAAGGCAGCATGAGCAATTCTTACAAGATTTACACACAAGGCAAATCTTTTGTGTCAGTCAAGTAGGTAATCTGTTGCAAATTTCAACATTCATATTGAGACATTCTCACTTGCTCCACCAGAGATGGTGGGCTATTTTTGTTGAATAAGAGATTGGATGAAATGTAGTGCAGGATGGTAACATTCACTCAGCAGTTTTGGAAGAGTAAGAAGCAGAGCTTGTGCACGAAACCCCCCTTTCTGTCTAATGAGAAATAAAAAATACTGTTTCTTGCATTTTTAGAGAGCTGATGTTGGGAGCTGATGAAGTGAGTGCGATAGTCATGACAGCTCTTGCCTGCCATTCATGACTAAGGTGATGCTCTAACATTTTGTGAGCAACAGATCATGCATGCTGATCTGAGAAGATGTCAAGAGAATTGCACTGAAAATGCAAGCAGTGATGTTGCAAGATGCTCTGAGAAGATGTGAATAAATTTGTAATGAGTGATGATGCAAGATGATCTGAGATGACAACAATAGAACTGCACAGAATTTGCAAGAATGTGCAAGACAATCTGAGAAGATGTTGATAAAATTGCACAGTTGCAAACAGTAGTCTGAGAAGATGTTAACAAATTGCACAGAATCTACAAGCAATGATCATGCAAGATGATCTGATAAGAATATGTCAGTGAAATTGCACAGAATTTGCAAGCAAATATGATCATACAAGTGGATCTGAGAAGATGTCACATGAAATTGCACAGAATTTGCAAGCAATGAGCATGCAAGAAGATCTGAGAAGATGTTAAACAAGTTACACAAAATGTGCAAGGCGAAAATGATGCAAGATGATGAACTGAAAAGATTATTAAAGAAATTGCACAAAATGTGCAACCAATGCTGATTGTGCAAGATGATCCGAAGATATTGTTAAAGAAATTGCAAAAAATATGCACCCAATGATGATCATGCGAGAGATGATCTGAGAAGGTTTTCTTATCTGAAAAACTGTTCTCGTAGACTCTAAAGTTCGAGAACTGTTTGTACTATTCTTCAATACATACTCCAAGACAAAACAAATCTCTTCGGCATCTTCCGTATATCTGCATAGACCTGCTGCAATCGCAGATCTTTCGTAGTTTTTGTTAAAGAAAGCAGTACCGAGCTTCCGGTGTTTTGCGAAGTAAACAGTACCTCAACTTCGCGATCTTCGTCGATCGATGCAGCAGAGGAGGACACGTCTGAAAGTGTAGATTGTCGTCAATCGATTTCACACAACTCTTGTGAGAAAAGCATAAACTCCTGAAAGTGTGACGGATCTTTTTTCGCCAAATCCTCATTTGCGGAGGTGCGACAGAACGCGTGTTTTCTCATCTTTCTCGATTTGCCGCGATTGGTAATGTTGTAAATCCTTCCTGACGTCTGCGCAAAGGAAACCGAACCCTCTCTCTCTCTCTCTCTCTCTCTCTCTCTCTCTCTCTCTCTCTCTCGTCTTTTTCTGTAAAGAAAGTGTGCAGAGCTTTGGTTGCTTTGAAGTTGGAGTAGCATTTTCAGGGTTTAGGGATTGTAGGGTTGCAATTGCAATAGTGGGGTAGAAGAGACAGAAGAGGGAAGGGAGAGAGTGAGGAGTTTGCGGGCGGCGCTCGCGTGGGGCCTGGCGGGCGAGGATGCAGTCTTTACAGCAGCAAGCGACTACTCGGAGTGGCGTGAAGCAGGAGGATGCATTTGCCATAGAGGAGGTGAATTTGTATCAGAGGCTGGGCCGTGATCCCTTCGTCAAGCTCTCCACTAATTTCTACAACAGGTAAGCCTTGCGTTTCTCTCTCTCTCTCTCTCTCAGACATTCAAGCCAGAAGTCGATGTGTTGCATTGCTAGCTCAGAAACGATTTTTTGTCTTTTCCTTCTTTTTAGCAACAGAGGCTTTTGTTTGTAAGATGCATCGATTTTGTAATCCCAGCAATTAGAGGTTTCCCATCTGCAAGATTCATGTTGTGGAAAAAAACCTATTAGGTACCACCAGCATTTGGCCACATAGATTTGCTGTGATGGTTTTTGTGTAGAAACTACATTATTGAGCAATATAGATCAGTACTTATTTGTCTGCAGGGTTTATGAGGACGAGCAGCAGTGGTTTCGGTCGATGTTTGCAAACATTCCGAAAGAAGAGGCTATACAAAACCAGTATGAATTCTTCATTCAACGCATGGGAGGGCCTCCATTGTATTCCCAGAGGAAAGGTGACTGCTCTCACTTGTGATATTTGCCTGTTTCAGACTTGAATCTTCTTTGCATACAATGATTGCTCAGGAAGCTGCCACCTCACATGGATTCATCATTCATACTCCCAATAGAATCAAAGGTTCTTCCAACAGTTCCATTGAAGTCTCAGGAGCTCACCAAACTAATAAGACATCCAAGCCTTCTGTCTGATTTTGTATGTGTCTCTTGAGTGCTAGCCAACATCATGACTGAGTCTTCTTGTTGCTCATGGAAATGCGACAGAAACTCAGAACACAGACTGTGTATGATGGGTATAAAATTTTGCCTGAAATTTTTGGTAGTATGTTATATAGTTGTGTCTATATCCACTGCCAGCAGCTGATGCAGTCAGTGAGACAGCCAGTTATGGCAGCTCATCACTGCTATTTGTGCTGAAGGTGATGGGTCCGATACTTTGTAAGCAGCCCTCATAAGGTTATGACGGCACATTGTCATGCTCCCTTCAAATTGTTGTTGTGGAGATTTCTTTGCACTTCATATAATCAGAGGAGACAGAGGCAAACACAGTAGGATTGGACTTCTGAACTTGATCAATGGACTGTTTCTTGAACTCAAGCAGATTTGCAAAGATGAATTCATTGTTTTCTCCAAGCCTGAAAATCAACCACTTGGGCTTACAACACAAGTCATGGATTGGTTTTAATGGAGAGTGTTACTGTGTGCAGGACATCCAGCTTTGATTGGAAGACATGTCCCATTTGCTATTACAGAGCAGGCAGCAGTGCGCTGGCTTGAGCATATGCAAACTGCCATTGACAGTACTCCTGAAATTGACCCCGACTCCAGAAAGCTCATGCTCAATTTCCTGAAGTATGTCATCCCTCCTTCATTTCCCCTGCACTTTTGCATTATCCTCCAGCAATTATGTTAATCTTCACGCAGCCCATCTTCTATGTGTAGCACATGAGCAGGAGTTGTCATCAAGAATATTTTGCCATCATGGCAATACTGTACTGAACTACCATGCAGACAACATCAAGTATTGGTGAATTGAAGATCAGTTAAGAGACCTTGTTGTAGCTATGAAGGTTGCAAAATAGCTGACAATCCAAAACAGAGTACCACACTTTTGTGAAGACACAAATGAATATGGGGGTACTACAAAACCATGTGTGAATTGCAGAGGGAGAGAGAGTGCCAAATGCCCTTGCTGCAGTCTGTTTCAAATGTGTTGAAAAGTGTAATGAGGGGTAATTATACGCAGCAGAGAACTTGATATGTGTGTGATAATTTGGGTGGATACAACAGACACACAGCTTATTTCTTGGTTGCTGGAAAGGAGATTATGAACCGCCGTAATGGTGCTGTCTGACAGCACTATTGACACATTCAACCCAAAAGGCTGCTCCCATTCCATCAAAGGATCAATGTGAGACTACATGTTCTTTGGGGAAACCTGATCTAGTTTCCTGATGGGGATTGAATATTATTCTTTCCATTCCATACCGGGGCGGGTGTTAGAGGACACATTCTTGGGCAAAATTTAACCTAGTTTCTTGCTCAGCTTTCAATATTATTCTTTCTCATTTAAAAGCAGTCTTGCTAGATATCAAATGTTTGTCTAGAGTATTAATCTAGAGGACAATAGAATAAATACGTGGTGCACTGCTTTGACAAAAGACCATCAGAAGTTGAGTTTGGTGTCATTTTTTGACAACTCTTGATATGTCTCACTTTGGCAGAGTAGTCCAGAGATGATGTTGATTCTCAGTGTCATTCGTCCTGCATTCCATTTTTCCTTGAGGTTTTATCATCACTGTGGAGCAAACTGTTAATTTGACCCTCATCCATCATCTGCACTCTTACCAAGATTTGCCACATCTCTTGCAGACATTTGTCTTTGGTACAGTGTTACATGTTCACCTCTGTTTCATCACCTCTGTCCTCAGGGAAAAGGAAACACCTTAAAAATTTTGGAGTGCCAATGACAGAGTTGCCAACACTGCTGGAAATCATCATGTCTATACTTTCACAGATACAATGTCCAACAACTTTGGCACTGAAGTACTCAAACCTGTGCAAAGTGAACAGCTCACAAATTCATGACTAATCCATGTGCCTTTACATACCTGCAAAAAAGCTTTTCCCTGGTACAGACTCTTGAACCCCTCAGCAGAAGTTCTCTGAAGACAAAGCTCTCATATAAGTTTGTCTACATGGCAACAGCCCTGAAAGATTCTGTCAAAACAAGGAAAATGTAAAATGCAAAGTTGGTTTATTTGCTCTAAAACCAACTGCCTCAGGAACTCACTCATAACTCATTGTGATCCATAACCATACTGGTTGCTAAGTGCCTCAGCAGTGCATGAAAACACTGCTGCTTCTGTATGATGCAATATGTCATTCGCTATCAGGAGGGGGACCCACACCAACAGCAGTTGGTTGTCTCATGGGCTTCATAGGTCGCTTGCCAGGGGCAGGGTTCTTCCCCTTACGACTTTCTATTCTGCGAGCCATAGTCTTTGCATTGAGCAGGAGATCATCTAAGTAGCCTCTGTTTGGAAATGTATTGGGACATAGTTGCCGGTATTTGCTGAACTGCTTCTCTGCCTCTTCTGTTTTACCCAAAATGCTGTACACCAGACCCTGTAATAGAAACCAAACTCACACTCAAGTCAGTGTAACAGACTTGGCATATTGATTTGCCCTATAAATTCAGAACTGGATTAGTAAATGGATCAACCACCACATGCTGAAAGAATGGATGGATATGGATTGATGGACAAAGCACCTGGCATAAGTATGGCCGAAAGTCTGTTGGGTCCACCTTTACAACATCTTGGTATTCATCTAGCGCTTCCTTCAAATTGCCCTAGAGACATGCCAACAATGTTACTACATTATCTAAGAGGTTGCAGAGGAAACTCCACAATATCAATTTAAAGATAACCATTCTGTGAGTTCCAGAAAAACCAAAACAAGCATGACAAGAATTGGGCATAGTAATCTGAAACCTTGTGAGTATTACTCACAAGGTATCAGAACATTGCCTTCATCATGCATGCCAGTGAAAGCTGCAATCACTTCCCACTGACTTCAGCCCCTCCTGATAGTGGGTTAAGTAAATAAAAAATAGGAACAATCTGCCCAAATTTTTGGGCAAAGAGTTCTACAAAAATCTGTCTCCTGAGTTTCTGTAGCATTCCCTGAAGCAACAGCAAGACGCAGTCATGATGTCGGCTAGAACTCAAGAGACATATCAAAAAGAGTGGTTGAAAGCAGTGTGATCAAGCATCAAAAAAATTCAGGGCAAACAATACCAACCTGCATAGTGTGCATTTGTGCCAGCAACATGCGCATATTGATTGCCTCCTTGGGCCTTTCAGCTTTCAAAGCTGCATCCACTGCCTTCTTCAACATCTCCAGTGACTCCTTTTCCTCGCCTGTCTTTGACATAACAATCGCCAATCCCTAACGCATTGCATGACAGAACCCAATAAGTCAAATCCAACTCTGCAGGATCCATACTTTGCTTCCCCTATCTTCTCCTTTCCCCCCCACTTTCTAGTCCTCCATTAACACAGAGGCCACCAAATGAATGCTTTTTCTAAATGTCCTAATCAAAATCCTTATCCTCAAACTCTTCTTCACTTATGTCTCCGAACCATCAACCCCTCCATCTTAATGCCCTTTTATCCTCTGAGCTGAACAAAGCTGATTCAATGAAATGAACGCAGCAGGGAAACACATGCCCAACATGGAGGGGCAGATGATGATACCTGCAGAGCTCGGGCTGACAGTGGGTTCTTTTCCAGAATGGCTTGAAAGGCTTGGCGTGCCTCATCAAGATCTCCAACAAAGTCCAAGGACTGTGCCCTTATGAGCTGCCATGGGAGGTGGGCTGGCCGCAATTCCAGCAACTTCTCCAGTATTTTTAGTGCCGCTTTCACATCCCCTTTCCTCAGCCGCACATACATGAGCCCCTCTAATGCCTTCAGATCCTCTGGATGACGCTCCAAGAATTTGAGCAGCACCAGCTCTGCCGGATCCGTCTGAAACTCAGGCACCTTCTCCTTGTCTGGAGTAGTATTTTGTTGTGACACGCCCACATCACTACTACTTGTCTCTGTTTCTGTTAGGTTTGAGAGTGGACTGCTCTTTCCTTGATTCTGTGCTTCTTCTTGCTCTTGTAACAAAGATGCAGTAGTAGTAGTAGTAGTAGTAGTAGTAGAGGGTGGTGAAGCTACCTTTCGGGCAAACGCTGGTGTCACCTTACTCAGTCCAAGACTCAGGAAAAGCAGTAAGCTACCAGCAAGAATGGTAGCTGTTCTACTGATGGCATTCTCTGAAACAACAGGAACAACAACCACAGGTCTCTGTTCCTTGATTCCAGCATTACATGATGATGTCTCCTCATCTTTTGCACCCATTGCTCCTCGTCTGAAGCTGGACCTAGAATCAGATGTTTCACCATCAGCAGCCATTGCTCCTCCTCTAATGCTGGACACACAATCAGATGTTTCACCATCTGATGTTTGCAAATTGGAGACACTCATCCTGAGCCGGCACTTCATCATCGTCTTCAGAGTATGATCTGTTCTGCAGGGAACCCTAAACCCCGGCCCACTCCACGCAGTTCAACAGCCTGCTGCGATTTGAGAGCTTGCTCACAACTGGAGACAAAGAAGAACAAGTCGTCCACAACAACAATTTTCTTGCACAAAGACAACAACCTCAACACAACACAAACGCTCCGTGATTGCTTCTACGAGAGTGTACACATGATAAGAATGTCACCTGCCATGACACCGTGCAGTCGACGAGGAACGGTGGACGATAGGAGGGAGTCGCTCGGCCTGCAGCAGGAGCGACCTATACGGAGTTGCAGCAGCCTGCACCTCCCCTTTGAGGTAGGACGTTCCTTCATTACTCGTGCAACAGAAAGTGAACATCCTATAATTCTCGCGGTGCGCTTCCAGGTGCAAATGAGCATTACAGAGCATTGCATGAGCAGATGAAGAAGAAGAAGAAGAGAAGAGAAGGCAACTCACAGTAGGTGAAGATTCACGAGAGGAGCCCAGGCGATGCGGCAAATGAAACAGACGCAACGCCATCGCTGTAATGCTGCTGCTCTCTGTCTGTCTCTGTCTCCTGTCTCTCTCTGCGCGATTTGTTGGAAAAACTGTGACTGCGGTATCCGAGTGCGGAGAAAGACTCTGCTATACAGACAAGACGAACAACGATCCTGCTAGCGACAGATGCAGCATCAGCACCATCAAATCCATCGTCATTGAGGCTGTGTGTTGGAGCGCGTTACGCATGCATGGTGAGGCCGGGCGTGGAAGGTAGCGGATGCGCGGAGTCGTGAATAGCGGAGCAGCAGAGAGAACTAGGGCTCCGTCACAGCAGCAGCAGCAGCGGCTGACCCGCTCCATTCACACTTTTTTCCCTCTTTCGCCACGGACAACTGTGGTTTCCTCTCTCTCTGCTGCGGAAGAAGCGCGACCTGACCTTGCAAGCACGTCGCTGCCGCCCGCATTCGAAATCCGACTGTGCGCGGCCGGTGTCGTCCTCTTCGTCTTTCTTTCGCCATAGAGAAGGAATTCTTCTTCCGTTTCTTCAGTTTTGGTGCTGGCGGTGAGGTGCGAGATCGGGGAGCTAATCGGGGAGCTTCTGTTGCATCGGCAGTCTGGAGAAGGACGCACGATCTGCTGATGACCAGAAATGGTAACCTCTATCTGCTGCACCTTCTGTGCTTTCTTGCGATTCTTACTGTAGTGTTATCTTTTCTCTCTGCTGTGTCTTGGGATCCGCAAACCATCAACCTGAAGACAGTGCTTTCTTGCAATCCTTACTGCAGTGTTTTTATTTCTCTATGCTCTGTCTTTGGATGCGCAAACCATCAACCTGAAGACCGTGCTTTCTTGCAATCCTTACTGTAGTATTTTCTCTTCTCCATGCTGTGTCTTTGGATGCGCAAAGCATCAACCTGTAAAAACAGACAGATAGAAGAGCAAGCAGGGGGAAGTTGTGATCTCCTCCGCAGTAGCAGTGGCCTTTGCTCGCGTGCCTAACCATCGGATACTTATTTCTCTGGGATTTCTTGTGGCAGAATTTCTTGATCGGAGCTTTCGGACCGCCGTGCACGGTATCGATTGATTTCGCTGACGCTGAGACGCGGAAGCAGGTATCAGCATCATCTTGCATCGTGTGCTTGCTTTTGATCATCATCATCATTCTTTGCAGCTTGCAGATGGCGGCTATGCTGGAGGATGCCGATCTTATCGCCATGCCACATGACTCATCCAATTTGGAACTCTGAAAGAAGAAACAAAAGAATGATTGAGAACGAGAAGAAAAGCTAATGCCAATTGCAATACAAAGAAGCTTTTTGAGAACCTTGAATGATTTGTGCTTGATGCAGGCAAGCGTGAAGAAGGAAAATGGTCAGACTGTTTTGGTACCTTTGTTCCTCGGCCAAGAGAGTGTTGTTGGCGAGGTTAGTCTATACAATCCCTCTCAAAGTGTTGGAATCAGGAACAGGGAAAATGATGAACAAAGTTTTCAAAATTTGTGTTGTGATGCATCAACAGTAATGCAGCTACTGTTGCTGCTGCTGCTTGTGGGTGTAGGTTCGGATTGATCCAGTACCTGGAAAGAAGGTGGAGCACACTGGAGTGAAGATTGAGCTCTTAGGCCAAATAGGTAAGAGTTTCATGATCTAGCAAGCTTTTTCTTTCATCCTCTCATTTGTTTCTGCAGCAGCAGTCATCATGCTGCAATTTTAACAGCACAATTCCTGAAACCTTAGCTCTTTTGAAGGTGTTTGTTTCATTGTTACATGATATTGTTCTTCTTCTGACAGTTCAGTTGTGATGGGTGTTTCATGTGCAGAGCTTTACTTTGACAGGGGCAGTTTCTATGATTTCACATCTCTTGGTGAGCTCCAACATCTACTACAACTGCAAAAGCATTTGGACTGTGGAACTGGAAATGTCCGTTCGGTTTCGCTCAAGTGCTGACACTTTTAGAATTGATGTGTAAAATGTAAAAGAAGTGATGGGTTTGCTGGGAGGGAGAGAGTGCAGTACGAGAGCTGGATGTGCCTGGTGAGATCTTGGAACGTAAAACATACCCATTTGAGTTTTCCACTGTCGAGATGCAGTACGAATCTTACAATGGTGTGAATGTCAGACTCAGGTTCATTTCTGTTTCAAACCCTTTCTATGCAACTGACGAGGCTACCAAAACAGTGGGCACAGTCCAGAAACAGAAGTGATAAGAAGTGGGTCCAGCAGAAGCTCTAGAAGTCACTGCAGGAGAAAGGAATTCCATACTGAAATTCATTGTCTATGTTGGCTCTCATCTTGTTCTTTCATCACAAGTTCAGAAATACACTGGAAGATCAAGTTTTTCTAAGCACTACATTATTGCAACTGCTTTGATGCTGTGGTCTGGGTGCAGGTATGTTCTGAAGGTGACTATCAGCCGCAGTTATGCCACTAACATTGTGGAGTACAAGGATTTCTGGGTACTCCCTGTTCCATGTCCTCTATGTGCCTTGTCTGATTCTTGGTAAATTGAAGCACACCGCAATGGGACAGAGACTATCTTGCTTTCCTCCCAGTCCTCATTATAGAAATTGGGAGTTCCTAATCACAGTGGACCTGTTAGGTGAGCTTCTCCTGTATGCAGTAGCTGAGAAAGTTCTGGATGTTGTTTTTGCTAAATGGCCTCTAGCACTGACTGAGTTTGGCAGGTCCGGAACTTTTCACCACTTCCAGAGATCAACAATAGCATCAAGGTGAGCTCCTCTAGAGAACTCTGGTTCAAAGGCCTAGGTGCCCCTGAGAGGATCATTATGTGTCACGTCAGCATGGCCTTGTTTATTCATGGTCTGCTTTTCAATTTGGTTGAGATCAGCATGCACAAGAAGGCCCTAGCAAGTCTTTATGGCTTTTCTCTGACTCGGCTTAGACTAAGTGTGTTCAAATTGCAGATGGAGGTGGGAATTGAGGACTGCTTGCATATTGAGTTTGAGTACAGCAAGAGCAAGTAAGCAGTTTGTTCATGAAACCTAGCTATATCCAGCTGAAAGTTGAGTGAAATTCCTGGCATTAACCCTTCAGTTGTTGGAACTGGGTTCGTTTGGGAAAGTTCCAGTCTTTATCTCTAGAATACCCTATTATTCAGAACTTTGAGACATGGAATCTCCAACTCAGGTACCATCTGAAGGATGTCATTATCGGCAAGATATATTTTTTGTTGGTGCGCATTAAGATCAAACACATGGAGCTTGAGATAAGACGGCGGGAGTCTACCGGGTCAGGGCCTAACACATATAATGAAAGTGAGACCTTAGCCAAGTACGAGATCATGGACGGTGCTCCAGTTCGAGGTTAGTTCCACCACTTTCTCAGGTTCCTAGAGATCAGTAAATGTGAATCTGCTTACTGGCTATGGAAATCTTGACAAGAATTTCTTTGTTCTTCCTATCTTTGGGATTTTGATGCCACTTAAATGCGAATTCCAAACTTGTCTCTGCTGTTAGCATCTTTACCTACAGTGTAGCCACCTCCATATTAAGTAGGTTGGCAGAATCCATACTTAGTTAGCTAAGAAAAATTTCCTCTGTTCATATTACAATCTGATGTGCCAGCACTAGGCTTGTTGTAGATGGTGTCTGGCTGTATTCTATAGCTTTGTCTTTTGTTTCACCATTATCATCTCCATTCTAGTTGCAATTATGTTTCCTTTCACCAGATCAGCTTTGGCTGTTAAGTGGTGCCTGATGGATCTGAGAAGTCGCATTGAGCAGGGGAGTCGATACCAATCCGATTATTTTTGAGCCCATATGACTTGACACCTACTTATCGGAACATCAACAACAAGTTCAGTGTGAAATATTATCTCAATTTGGTGCTGGTTGATGAGGAAGACCGTCGGTATTTCAAGCAGCAAGAGATCACCATGTACAGAGTGGAATAACAACCCATATGTACTCCTACCGCTACATTCTTTCATAGGCTTGGAGAAACAGTTCCATTTTCGTGAATTGTTGCGTTGTCTTTTTTGAGATATTATGTCTCTTTTATGGAATAGTTCTAAAGCTTTTATGAATGTTCTTTGATTGATGTTGGGGTAAATAGATGTCATCTGGAACTACTAAGCTCTTATTTATGTGGATCAATATCGCAAAATCAAGATCTTCAATATATGAGAAATTTAGTCCTTTAGGTGTTTATAAAGATATATAACAATTGCATTATTATTTATTATCCCTTCATAAACCCTGATTCACTTATCTTTTACTTATTTGTTGTATTTTTTCCTTCTCTTTGTAAACGTTTTTGTTTGGGGAAGACGACACGGTGAAGCAATTCGATGGTTTTCCTTTCATTGGTCCAGGCCCATTACATATTTTATTCACACCTATCAAATGTTCAAAGTATTCATGCTTATCAGTAGAAAGTTCTTTAGTCAAAATATTTACAACCATATTCTTCATGTTGCAATACATCAATTTAACAAGCTTTCTTTAGTCTTCTTTCGTAACAAATGATGATGAATCTTGATATGCTTTATCCAAGTATGAAACATTGGGTTCTTTGATAAAGATATATAACTTTGATTGTCATCATATATGATAATGGGTTTCATTTGTGGAACATCAATGCTCCCAAAAAGTGATGACAAGCACATTGTTTGCCTTGTTGCTTGTGAAGTTGCCACATATTCAACTTCTATTGATGACATAGCAATAAAAGGTTTTTTTTTGCTATCCCAACTGATAGCACCATTTCCAATAAGAAAACATAACCTAATGTGGATTTACAATCATCCATATTGCCAACCCAATCTACATCACAATAAGCACACATTTGTGTGCTTTTATAAACAATATCATAATCCCCAATAATGGGACATTAGTTTTGGTAAACGTTCATTTCAAAATGCAATTGGCCCATATTGTTTATGTCAATTCCTTGGTTATGATAAACATTCCTTTTGGAATGCATATGGCCTTTCATGTTCATGTTGGAACCTTGTTTATGGTTTTTTTTTTTTCAAAACGTGCTTAACCCTAGCTATGGCTTACATTCTTGTTAGAATGCACTTAACCCCTCATGCTCCTTTTGAAACCCGAACCATGGCTCAAATTTTCATCAAAATGCACCTAGTCTTTCATGTTATTTTCAAAACCCTAATTATGACTTACATTTCATTCAAAACATGCCTAGCCCTAACTGTAATTAACATCCTCGTCAAAATGCAATTAAGTGGAAGAGGAGTAAGTATCCAAATTTTATTGTCTTGTAAAGATTAAAACTTAGTTCATCGATGGTGTGTTTCTAATATTGTGAATTTTCACCATTCAAAGCCTCCACAAATGAATGGGGCTTATCAACATCAACAAAAAATATATATGAAGGATTCACATCTTCCTCAACCATTGTTGGATTGTATTGCACCTATTGGGGAATTTTTTCATCCTCTAATTTTAATTCTTGATTTTAAATCATTTGTTTTGATCCAACATCCAACCTTGAAACCATTGTTTCCCCATTAAAGTTTATGGATTCATCAAAAATAACATCACAACTGATAATAACATATTGATTTATAGGGTTGTACAATCTATTCCTTTTAGTTTCTTCACAATAGCCAATGAATATGCATTTGACACCTTTGGAATCCAACTTTATCTTTGTTTCCTTTGGCACACAAGCAAATACAACACAACAAAATTATAAACATGTAAATGATTTATGGAAGGTTTTTATCCACACCAAACCTCTTATGTGTCAATCTCAAAATTGCCTTGGTAGGGATTCAATTTTAAATATATGTTATAGTTGCCATTGCTTCTACCTATAATCTATGATCTAGCTTCATATGTTGTAACATACATTGCACACTTTCAACAAGTGTTCAATTCTTCCTTCCATTTACATCATTCTACTATGGTGTGTTGAAATTCTTAGAGTTATACTTTCCACCTCCATTACATCTAATTGCTTTGATTCTTTTTCCAGTCTAATTTTCTTTCAAAGCTTTGAAAATGTTAAGCTTATCAAGCACACCAAATTTAGTTTTCATGGTATAAAGAAATATCTTCATAAAACAATCATCAATGAAGGTTAAAAAATATTTTTCGCCTCCATGAGATGTTGCCATGGAACCACATAAGTATGTATGCACAAAACTAAGAATTTCCTTTGCACGGGAACCCTTACTCAAAGGAAATGGGGTACAATGGTGTTTACCATGCCCACATCCATCACAAAAACTCAAGTTATGATCTCCATTGAGATCCATGCCTTCACCAAGTTATTTTTTTCCATGGTCGTTAAAGTCTACATATAGACATGTTCGAATCCTTGATGACACAAGTCATTCCTCATAATCTTGATGTTACATTCTACAACCTACAAAGATTGAACAACTCTAACTAACTTATATAACCTTCTTTCTTGAACATCTTCAACAATCACCTTGTTTGAATAAAAAGACTTCAACCAACATTTGGTGACTTCAAATTCCACCTTAAAGCTTTACTTTATTAGCTGATTAATCTATAATAGATTCCTTGCCAACTTTGGGACATACAACACATCTCCAATACACTTGGAAATCCCATTTAGCAAGTTGAAGACAATAATGTTTTTCCCACGTACATCAAGCATACTATTGTCTCCAAGATATATATTGTGATTCAAAGTAAATTCCTTAAAGGTTGAAAATACTTCATTTTGAAGGCTCCAAATTTAACAAACCATGCATCCTTATAAACTGAAGAAATAAATAAAGTAGTCACAAGAAGTTCAATTTTGCTTGTTTTGGCTACTTGTGGAGAACCTTTGAATTTTTTTTTCCAATCTTGTTTATTCTTGTGACATTATCCTACCAAATGGCCTTTGGTGCCACAATTGTAGCAAGTTTTTTTCTTCTTTTACTTTTCATTCTTGAACTTCCTCTAATTTATACCCCTTTTTAACATCCCAAAAACACCTTTAACAATTCATGTTTCATATTTTGTACGATGGTTAAATTGCATTACTTACTTACATCACAATTCTTCTTGCAACAATTTTCCACATATTAACTCCAGAGACAATTGATTATTGCAGGTACTAAGGGAAACCATAAGAGTATGGGAGAGATGGTGGCAAACTCCCTGAAAGTGTGAATGCCAAATCTTCATTAGAAACTTGATGATCAATGTTTGCTAACTAATATGCAATCGTCAAAAGCTTGTCAATATGAGCTTTCATTGAAGTGTCTTCCTCTAGCTTAAGATCATAAAGCTTTTGATGTAATTGCAATATATTGCCAACATTGTCAACAATCTATGGTAAGGAATTGATATTTTGCAAACTTTCTAAAAAATTCATATGGTGACAACAAGTTGAATTCATGAGATCTAAATTGATAATCCATTAGAAAATTGATGCTAGATAATATTTTCATTATTTTCATTTTATGCACACTAAATGTTTCAAAGCCATTATGTTCATTTTGTTCTTCTTTTATGGTATTCTTTTGCACTTTTTTTTTTCAACCCAAAAGGATAAACTATTTCATGGGACATAAATGAAATTATGATGAGTTAAGTGATTAGGATATTTTATAAATTAACTTATGGACCACATGGCAAAAAAATCTTATTATGATTTGATTGTGTTTAAATATCAAATTAAAAGTTGTCAACTTTGGTCAATTGAATATTTGGAAATAGTCAAATCATAAGTTGTTTCAAAAATTTTAACTAAAAAGCCTTAATCCAATTGTTAAAACCAAAAACTCAAGTTCCTTTTTAACCCTAAACCTTAAAACCTAATCCAATTTCTAAAACTTAAACCTTTAGGTTTTCTTTAACCCTAATTTTTTTCTTATGCCTTTCACTTAATACCCCTAAATTTTTCAAGGGACAAAGGTTCACTCTTTTTAACATCTTTTAACTTTGATCTTCTAGCCATTGGTTCCTTCCAATATCTTTTGACATGGGCAGGTGCATTCCAAGTGTTTTTGGACATGAATTGGTGCAAAAAATACAAGAAATAATTTGGAGATGTTCACAAGTGGAATTAATTTTTAAGTGCACAAAATAACAATGTATATTTGTCTTCTTTGTATGATGTTCAACATGAAAAATGGGAAAGAAAATGATATTTTGAAAAGTTATAATGTGTTTCATCAAGATTCATCGCATATCCTATATATAAATTCACTACGTCTGTATGTGACGGGGCCCGGCGTTCAAGCCGACCGGGCCCGACGTGGGGAGTGGGGGAGGGAGAGGTCTATTACAGACAGACCCGGCCCGACACTCCCAGATTTCGACCGACCGGGCCTAGCGTGGGGGGTGGGGGAAGGAGAGGTCTGTTATACACAGACCTGGCTCGACACTCCCGGATTTCGACCTGACAAAAACGAGGTCCCATCTCCTCGCACAGACATCGATCGTGTCGTCATGCATTGGAAACTATCTGCTCTACAATGTAGGATTTCCAATTTGTTTCTTTGGAGCTCTAATTCCATTCTATGTTTGTGTTTTTGCTGCAACGAAGAAGAGCGCAAGTGTTTGATTAAGGTGCCAAAGAAGCCACAAGATCTTGCACTGCAAAATTGCGTTAGTAAAATTTTCTTCCTTTGTTTGGTCTTCATCATTTTTGCATGCTTAGCCATAAGTTCAAAAACAGAGAATGGTTCTACTGATGCATGAAACATATGCATGGGCTGCAGGGGCTTCAAGACAAAATATCACACAAACCCAATATCTGCTATTGTCTTTGCTATGGAACTTAGTGTGGGGCTTTTGTGTCCTGGAATTTGTAGTAAAGAGGATTTCTTTGGCACCTGAATTCGTAGCAACTGAAATACCTGAAAGACTAAGATCAATTAATTACTGTTATGTTTCAAATTTTTTTTTGGCTACAAATAGTAGTCTAACTGCTTAGCTAGCTTGATCTCTCTCCTAGGAAAAATTCTTGGAAGCACCTGATACACCAAGGAAATCACCTCATCAATATAGCACACTTTAGCAACATTGATGGTCACAGCTCAAGGCAAGCCTTAAAACTCCTTCCCATATATATTACGGAGGTAAGAAAGGGGCACTTCACCACCAGATTAGATGTATTTGTCAGACTTTTTGCTGCCATGGTCTCATTTTAATCTACTAGGAATGGTGGAGATCCCAGAAAAATTAATAATAATTTCTAAGTTTTTGCAGATGGAAAACACTCACAGGAAAACCAGGCTGCTTTTGGGAGATCCCATTGTGAGCCTATGAACTGGTGAGATTTTGCAGATGCAAAATTGCCGAGTGGAAAATAACTATGTGCTTGATTTCACATATGCATAATTGCTAAGTGAAAAATACTTATATGCAATCTAACTTGTAGAACATGTACACGAGAATCGCCATCTGAAATCACATTGCATATCAACAATGTGAATCATTCATCAGCAAACCAAGTTATGGAAAATTTTGCGTCTACTATGAACACCGCCTCCAGGAACAGGTTGTCTACCGTTGAACGCCAGCGAAACTACGTGGATCGCATGTCCACCGCAGCCCGACAACAGCAACGCGATCGCGACCGCAAGCAGCACGGAGAGGCCCGTGCCCAACTAACATACTAGTAGCGCCAGCAACAGCGGGACCGCGAGCACGAGCGGCACCAGCAGGCGCAGGGTCAGCAAGCTTTGCACACAGCAGCCTGTGTCCCCCTTTCAGAATTTGATGAGGCCAGTGTTCCGGTGCTTAACATAGGGGGTAGGACAACTGAGTGCTAGCAGTGCCGAGCTATGATTTGGCCTGATGAGGCTTCCCAGGGACACGTAGACCTTTGCTATGCTAAAGGCAAATCTTGCAACTGTGAGGCCTTCTTCCCCATTCCTCCTCTTCAACCATTGCGGGACTTCCTCACTTCTAAGCCTGCCCCTGGTGCACACCTCCCCCCTGCCACCGTATCTTTTTGCAAGCACATCCAGAAATACAATTCCTCCTTGTAGATGGCCTCCTCTAGCATTAACATCCAATCACCCGCAGATGGGGTCAGTATGATTGCCATAAAGGGCGTTGTGCATCATTTGCTTGGGCCGTTGGCACCTCCTCAAGGGAACCCCCATCAGTTTGCCCAGCTGTATATCATAGACAATGCGGATGCTCAGGCTGCTGCCCATTTTGCTACTCTCGGTGAAGGCAATGTAGACCTGGACCATCGCACTTTACAGGAGTTGCAACAGATGCTTTTGGGGAGCAATGTCTATGTTTAGCGCTTTGTGCAAGCCATGGATTTGCCCCCTCAAGACCTGGCTAACTATGAGATTGTCATCCGTGTTAATGGTAGCGTTGATCGCCGTCGCTACAACGCCCCCACATCCAACGAGGTGGCCGGCCTGATGCCTAGTGAGTGAATGGGGTGGCTA
>Ga0209208_10000960_pt1 | contig 39701 bp, 36 predicted proteins | sample S1TSphfallax_3_FD_187694 | JGI IMG/M metagenome (GOLD analysis project Ga0209208, IMG submission 187694) | Host-associated microbial communities from peat moss isolated from Minnesota, USA - S1T2_Fd - Sphagnum fallax MG (SPAdes) (version 2) | ecosystem: Host-associated > Plants > Peat moss >... | reverse complement strand
CGACAACAGCGCGCCGCCGCGGCGAATCAATACCGCCATGACCATTCCTTTCATACTCCAATCATTCGCGAATACCCGAGCCGCGATTCATGAGGGTGACCGCGAGTCCGAACATGAACACCGCGGCACCCACCATGATTGCATAAGCCAGGCGAAGGTCGACGTCCGTGGTGTCGAGAAACCCGTAGCGAAATGCGCTCACCATGTAGAGGATGGGGTTCAAATGCGAGATCAGGTGCGCCCACGGCGGCAGCATGTTGATCGAATAAAACACGCCGCCGAGATACGTGAGCGGCGTGAGGATGAAGGTCGGGAACCACGAGATCTGGTCGAAGTTCTTCGCGAACATGGCATTGATGAACCCGCCCAGGGAGAACGCGATGGCGGTCAACAGGACGGCCGCGATCGTCGCGAACACGTGAGCCAGCGGCAAATGCGTGAAGAACAGCGCGACGATCGTCACGACGGCGCCGACGAGGCCGCCGCGCATGATGCCTCCGCCAACGTAGCCGCAGACGATCAGCCAGTTGGGCAGCGGCGAGACCAGCATCTCCTCGACATGCTTTCCGAACTTCGCCCCGAAGAAGGACGAGACCACGTTACCGTAGGAATTCGTGATGACGGCCATCATGATGAGACCGGGGGCGATGAACTGCATGTAGTCGTAGCCACCGACCTGACCGACCCGTTTGCCGATGAGGCTGCCGAAGATGATGAAGTACAGCGTCACGGTGACCGCCGGCGGCACGATCGTCTGACCCCAGATGCGCACGATGCGCCCGAATTCGCGGATCAATATCGTCTTGAAGCCGATCCACTCGGCGCGTGCGACGGACACCTCGGCGCTCACGAGGCGACCTTCGTGGACATGGGCGTTCCCGGGGCTGCGCCCGCGGCCTCGCCTTGGGGCGTTCCGGCATCGACGAGGCGAATGAACAATTCCTCGAGCCGGTTCACCTTGTTGCGCATGCTGGCGACTTCGACGCCCTGCGCATTCAACCGGGCGAAAATGTCGTTGAGGCTCTGGCCCCCGGAAACCTCGACCTCGAGCGTCTGGCTGTCGGGCATCGTGATCTTGAACCCGGGGAGCTGCGGCAAGACCGACATCGGCGCCCGGAGATTGAACACGAACACCTCGGTTTGCAGCTTGCGCAGCACGTTCGCCATGTTGTCCTGCTCGATGATGCGACCACGGTCGATGATCGCGACGTTGCGACAGAGATTCTCCGCCTCTTCCAGGTAGTGGGTGGTCAGGATGATCGTCGTGCCTCGCTCGTTGATGTCGCGCAGGAATTCCCACATGGAGCGGCGAATCTCGATGTCCACTCCGGCGGTGGGCTCGTCGAGAATGAGCAGCTTTGGTTCGTGCATCAGGGCTCTGGCGATCATCAATCGACGCTTCATGCCTCCGGAGAGAGACCGCGCAGTCGAGTTGCGCCGATCCCAGAGCTGCAGCTGCTTGAGATATTTCTCGGCGCGCTCGCGCGCGAGCGGACGCTCGATGCCGTAGAAACCCGCCTGATTGACGACGATCGTGAGCACCGTCTCGAACTGATTGAAATTGATCTCCTGCGGCACGACGCCGATGCAGGATTTCGCCGCCGCCAGATCGGTGTCCAGGTCGTGACCGAAAACGCTGACGGTACCGCCGGACTTGTTGACCAGGGACGTGACGATGCCGATCGCGGTGGTCTTGCCGGCCCCGTTGGGGCCGAGCAGGGCGAAGAAATCGCCGACTGCCACCTCCAGGTCGATCCCGCGGAGCGCCTCGATGCCGTTCTTGTAGGTCTTGGTGAGCTTGCTGAGGACTAGGGCTTGCATGGAGCCGCGTAGCCTAAACCTCGCGAGGCTAGGCCCGCAACGGCAATTGTGCCGCCGCCGCGAGCTGGATGCCGTAGAGGCGCACCCGCCGGAGGCGGGTTTCGTCCCTTGCCTCCGCCGCGGCGGCGAGGGCGGACCAATAGTTGTCGCAATCGCGCCAGCGCGCCGTGAGGTATCCCGCCTCGCTCTGGGCCAACTCCAGGATCGCTGACACCGGGGCGCGTGCGAATGCCGCCGTCGTGTGCGCAGGCATGCCGAGAACGAGCAGCGGCGCAAGCCGTGACACACCGGCGGACGAAGCGGCTGCGACGTGCCAGGCGAAAAAGAGCGCGAGCCGCAGAAAGTCGAATGCCGCGCGATCGGGTGCGGCCGCGGCGACCGAATTCGGGCCGGCGGCCGAGTCGGCGACCCGCCCGCCCCCCGTCCCGCACAACCGACCCTGCCAGTGCGCCGCGTCGTGCAGGCGGACGTCGAACAGGGCGTAGGGGCAGGCGGCAACCGTGTCCTTCTGTGCCGCGGAGAGGCGCGCCAAGCGGCCGTTCAAGCCCACGCTCGTGCTCTCGAGGTCGAGGAAGCGGCGATTCAGCGAACGGAGCGCGCCGATTTCCCGGCGGAAGTCTCCCGTCGCCCCGCCGCCAACCGGGGAAATACCAAGGTCCGTGGTGGCGTCCAGCATGATCTCGATCCTCCTTGATGAGCATGAATGAGCCCGCGCTGCGATCCGTCGATGAGCGCATTTCGTGACGAATACGCCAGGATTTGCGCGCGCGGGACGGGTGGCAATCACGCTAACTTTGTGATTAATTCTTGTCAAATTCTTTTTTTCCGCAGTCAACACCGCCACGGGAGCAATCGCCATGAGAGTGACCGACGATCGTTACACCCGGGACCGCCAACGATTCGATCTGGCGTGGCGACTGATTCATCACGAGGCACGCACCCTGACGATCAGGGCCTGGACCGGCCTCAGCGACGACCGCATTCGCAAGCTCTACCGCAGCTACCTCGCGAGCGCGGAGGGGCGCCGCGTGCGACGGCACCGCGGCAAATCGCCGCGGCAGGCAGCGTTCTTCTTCCAGAGCGAGGATCACCAGTTCCAGGCCGCGCAGTTGGCGAGTTTGTTCCTCGTCTACGGCTTGCTCTCGGGCAATCTGCTGGGCGTGGAACCCCGTTTTCACCTGGGCTCGCTGGAGTCAGGCGCCCTGCTGTGCGCTGCCTACGAGACCTATGCCCTGCTGCACGTGCCTTCGCGCATCTCGTTCGAGCACGCCTGGTTCCTGTTGCTCGCGCTCGCGCGCCACGACGAACTCGATCTGTGTCGCTGCGGTCGTTGTGGCGGCGTACGGCTCTGCGATCTGTTGGGCCGCCGCCGCGCGAACTGCGTGAGCTGTCAGCTGGCCACGGGCGAGGCGACAAGCTGAACAGCGTCGCTGCGAGAACCTCCGGAAACCCGGGCGGTTCGAGCGATCAGACCCGCAATGCGTCCAAATCCCGCCGCACCCGCTCCAACATGCCGGACCAATCGCCCGGTGCATCCTGACGGTACAGTCTCACCGTCGGATACCAGGGAGTGTCCTGCCGATCCAGCAGCCAGCGCCAGCACGCATCGAAACGATTGAGGATCCACGTTGGTTTCCCCAATGCACCTGCCAAGTGCGCCGTCGAAGTATCGACTGAAATGACCAGGTCGAGATTCTCGATGAGCGCCGCCGTGTCCGAAAAATCCGTGAGCAAGCTCGTGAAATCGGTCAAATGCGGCCCGTTCCAGCGCTCGGACACCAGTCTCGCGAGATCCCCTCGCGCGGGCTCTCCTTTCTGCAGGCTGTAGAACTCGATGTCGGCGTCCTTCAGGATGGAGAACTTCTCGAGGGGGATGTTTCGTCGTCTGTCGGTCGACCAAAGACGGGGCTGATTTGGCCGGAAGCCCCCGGACCATACCAAACCGACCCGGGGCCTGTGACGCTCGCCGAGCTTCGCGCGCCAGTGCGACACCTTCTCGAGGTTGGCATGCAGATACGGGGTGCGCGCGGGAATCGTGGACAGAACCGTCTTGAAGGCCAACGGCAGGCTCAACAACGGGCAACGGTAGTCGGCATCGGCAAGCTCCGACTCGTTCGTGACCACGTGTACCGCGGGGTCCAAGCCCACGAGAAGGCCCTGTAGCGGCGGAGGCGCGACGAGCAAGACCCTTGCACCGAGCTTCGCCACCAGAGGGGCGTATCGACAGAACTGTATCGTATCGCCGAGTCCCGCCTCGCCGTACAGCAGGATGGTTTTTCCGGTCAGCGACGGCTCGCCATGCCAGACCGGCTGGGGGTACGTCCGCCCGGACGCGAGGCCTGCGCCATCGCTCCGCCACCGCCATTCGTAACCGGCCCATCCGTTTTCGAGATCCCCCACGGACAGGAGGGTCATCGACCTGTTGACATGGGCCTGCGCATGATCTTGGTCGAGCGCGATCGCCTGGTCGTAGCTGGCCAGTGCAAGAGCCGATTGATTCAGGAGGGCATGCGCGACGCCGCGATTCACGTAGGCATCCGCGTAGGTCGGGTCGAGAGCGATGGCGCGATTGCAGCTCTCGATTGCCTCGTCGATCCGTTGCAGTTGGGCGAGCACCTGTCCGCGATTGGCGAACGCGGCCGGACTGTCACTGCGCAGCGCGATCGCCCGATCGTAAGCGGCAAGGGATTGCTCCAAATCGCCCAGCTGCGTGAGGGCAACTCCCCGATTCAGGTGGGCCTCGAAGTAGTCGGGGTGATTGTCGATCGCGCGGTGGTAGCTGGCTAGCGCCTCGGCGTATCGCCCGAGTTCGCTCAGGGTTACACCTCGGCCGAAATGCGCGTTGGCCAGCCGCGGATTGCGCGCAATCGCTGCATCGAAACTCGCCAATGTTTCATCGTAGCGCGCCGCCTCGTGCAATTCGACGGCCAGACTGACGTGCACGCCGACAAGATTCGGATCGAGGGCGAGTGCGTTTTCGAAGCTCGCGATCGCGGCGGTGCGCCGCTCCAACCGACTGTATGCATGACCGAGGGTGACATGTGCCGCCACGCTTCGCGGGTCGCTCTCCAGCGCTCGAGCGATCAGATCGAGCGCTTCCCGCGCGCGATTCATGTCGACCAACAGGGCGGCCCACAGCACGAGTGCCTGGTGATTGCCAGGGTGCAGCAACCCTATTTGCCGGAAGAGGGCTTGCGCTTCCTCGAGACGGCCAGCCCGGTGCAACTCCACGGCGGCCCGCAGTAACTGTTGGCCGAGTGCGACGCGTTCCGCTGACGCCGCTGGAGGCACGAATGTCGAAGAGTGTTCCACGCTGAAGCCACGAACCCTGAGGATGACGTCGGACGATCCTTCGAATCCTGCACCCCCAGCACTTCAAGGAGGTTACAAAATGCGGGAGGCGTCGCCGGCCACGCCGAGGCCGCCTTCGGCGCTCCGTGTCCCTGCTAGAATGGATCGAATGGAACGCCGAAACATTTTCGCGGGTCCGTACCTCGACCGCACCGCCCACCTGCGCCAGGATCCGGCGTGGTTCGATTCCGCGCTCGCCGACCCGCGCAGCCGCGTCATCCCCCTATGGCAGTCGCGCAACCTGGTCACGGAGGGCGAGGACGCGCGGGCGGTCTTGTTGGAGTTGTCGGCAATCCCGCCAGGATCCGCCACGTCCGACGCCCTGATCCTGCTGGGCCGGTTCGGCGACCGCCATTGCTTTGCCTACGAGTTCGAAGCCATCGAGCCGCCACCACTCGCCGCGGGTGCGGGCTTCGAGGACCTGCGCTTGCTTGCATCGCATCTGCCCGCCGAAGAGGCCGGGCTGCTCGCCTATGCGCGGGCCATGGTCACTTGGCGGAAGAGGCACCGCTACTGCGGCAATTGCGGCAGTCCGACGCTGGCGAGTCGCGCCGGGCATACCCTCGTTTGCAGCAATGCGTCCTGTCGCATCGAACAGTTTCCGCGGATCGACCCCGCCATCATCGTCCTGGTCAGCGACGGGGACCGCGCCTTGCTGGGACGGCAGGCCAGCTGGGCGCCGGGCCGGTATTCGACCATTGCCGGCTTCGTCGAGCCAGGGGAATCGCTGGAAGACGCCGTCGCTCGCGAGGTTCTCGAGGAAACCGGCATCCTCGCCGACGAGATCGTCTATCACTCGTCGCAGCCCTGGCCCTTCCCGGCTTCGCTGATGCTCGGGTTCACGGCGAACGCGGCATCGACCGAGGTGAGTCGCAGGGACGAAGAACTCGAGGACGCTCGCTGGTTCACGCGATCGGAGCTGGCCGGAGGTTCGGTGATCTTGCCCCCGCGCCAATCGATTTCGTTTTCCCTGATCGAACATTGGTTCGACGCCGGCTCGGCCGGCAGACTGCGTGACATTCAGGGGCACGAACCCTGGCACCGGGCTCGCTGAACGGCCGGCGATGTTTCGCCTCAGTGGCGGACGCGTTCCCAGTGTCCTGGTTTCAACACCCAGCCGTCGCCCTGTCGAGTCCAGGTATGCGGCACCCAGTGACGCCCCGGGCGATCCGCGGCCCAATGACCGGGCACCCATTCGTGGCGATTGCCGACCCAATTCCAGTAGCCGCTGAGCCAGACCTGACCGGGCGCGGGCGGGTCACCGACGACTTCGTCGCGCGGCGGCGGCGGGGCGACGAGCACCACCCCATCGATGACATGGCGCTGGTCGGGGACGATGCAGCCGCCGGCCAGTGCGACCGGAAGCATCAGTGCCGCGAGGATCGATCGACGCCGGATCGAGTCAATCATGCATGCGCCTTCGCGATGGATCTGATTCGCGTCCGAGCGGTGCCTCGCGGCAACCGCCCGGACACCGCTCAGAGACCCCCATCAAGGGGCCGAGGGCTCCAAACCCGCAGAGGGCGCGGACTCCGGCGCCGACTCGACCGGACCGGGAGCAGGGGTGACGACGGGGGCGGAAGGGGCCGCCACGACGGACTTCTTCGCAGCCTTTTTCTTCGGGATCTTTTTCTTCGGAGCCGCCTTCTTGGGGGCGGACTGCTTCGCCTTCGCGACGACTTTCTTCTTGGCCGGCTTTGCTTTCTTCTTCGCGGCCTTCGCCACGACCACCTTCTTTTTCGCCACCGGCTTCTTGGCCACCGCTTTCTTCTTCGCTTTAGCTACCGGACGCTTCTTCGCTTTGCTCTTCTTTGCCATGGTCAATCTTCTCCTCGCAGGTCGATCCAATCCTCACCGCGAGAGTAGCCCCGAAAAAGTCCGCTGTCATCTGCGTCGCAAGCTGGAGTTGCGCGAGCACATTGCGTAGGCTCCTCGGCACTCACCGCCATGACGAACCCACCCCTCAGACCTTTCCACGACGTTTGGCTGAAACCGCGCCGTGTCTTTCGCGAGCTGTCCAGCACACCGATCGGCGGTTTCGATTATTTGCTGGCGGCGGCTCAGGGCACGGTCAACTGGCTGGCATTGGCACGCGGCGAATCCCTCGGCAAGAGCAACTCCGTGCTGCAGATCATGGGGACGGCGCTCGCGCTCGGCTCCGTCGCGGGGGTCTTGAGTTTCTTTTTGATGGCGGAGGTCTATCGGCGGCTCGCGCGCAGCATCGGCGGCGAGGCGAGTCGCGCGCAAATCTTCCACGTGCTTGCCTACAGCGGCATTCCGATGGTCGTTTCGCTGGGGCTGTGGCTGCTCACCGCCTCCCTCGTGGGTGAGCCGGCCTTCCTCGAGACGCCCTCACCGGATCTCGACCGGTTCGTGGTCCTGCTGCTCGACGTGCAATTTGCGACGCACGTGGGGCTGGTGCTGTGGAGCGCGCTATTGCAGATCATGGGGCTCAGCGAGATCGAGCGCATATCGGTCCCGCGGGCCTTCGGGCTGTGCCTCGTCGGTCAGCTCGTCGTGGCCTTCCTCGCCGTCGTGCTCGCGCTGCTGGTCGACGGGGTTCAGCCGCCCTGAGCGGAAGCCGCCGCGCTGGCGAGCGGCGGCGACTCGGCCACGGGCGGATTCGGCGTCTTGGCCTTCGCGGCGCCGTCGAGATGCTTGATCACCAAGCGTGCGACCGCCGCCGGTGATTTCGCGGCGGGCTTGGCGACGCCTTTTGGCTTCGGACTCGCCGCAGTCTCGGTCTTTTTTGCCGCGGCTTTGACGGCTGCGGGTTTGCGGGAGGCGGACTTTTTGGCCGTTTTCGTCGCCCCTTTCGTCTTGGCCGCGGTGGCTGCGGCCGCGGGGGTCAGCGCGGCCTTGGCGGCCTCGGCTTTCTTGCGCGCCTGCTTGGCCGACTTTTTCGTCAGCTTGGACGCCTTACGGGCTTGTTTCAGCTGCACCTTCGCCCAGCGGACTTGCTTCTTGGCGGCCTCGGCGACTTCCTGCGCCTTGTCGGCTGCCAGGCCGAGCCGCTTTGCCTCTTCGGCTTTTTTGGTGTTTGCCGCGGTCTTTACTTCAGTCGCCACGATGCACCTCGATCCGAAAGAATAACGGTCGTCCAGCTTAGCCGCGGGACCGGCGGCTGTCACGCTTTTGTCACGGAAATGGGATAGAGCACCGAGCCGCCCCGGCGAGCGCAAGAGCCTCAGCGAAGGACGCCGTCCAAGAAGCGCCGGATATCGGCGACCTCGGGCATGCATACCGAGTGGCCCATCGGATATTCGTGCCAGTCGATGCGATATCCGAGGCGGACGAGGTGGTCACGCGACTCCAAGCCGAAGGCGAGCGAGAGAGTCGGGTCCGACTGTCCATGGGCCATGAAAATCGGCACGTCCTGATTCGCCGCTACGCGTTCGGACTCGAGCCGGTCCGCCAGGGGCAGATAACAAGAGAGAGCCACGACGCCGGCGAGACGCTCCGGATAACGGGGAGCCGTATAGAGAGAGACGGCCCCGCCCTGGGAAAACCCCGCGAGCACGATTCGGGCAGGCGCGATGCCTCGCATGCCCTCGCGCGCGATGAGTTCACGCACCCTCGCGTCGGCGTCCCAGAATCCGGCAAGGTCTTCCGCCGCACGCCGATCGAGACCCTTGAGGTCGTACCAAGCACGCATCGGCAAACCGCCATTGAGGGTCACCGGACGAATCGGCGCATGCGGAAAAACGAAGCGCCAGGCGCGCTCCCCGCGGCCGACGATTTCCGGCACCAAGGGTTCAAAATCATGCCCGTCGGCGCCCAGGCCATGCAGCCAGATGATCGCGGCATCGGGTTGGGACGCTGTTTCGATGTCGATGGTGTCGAGCACGGGCTGAAAGGGTAGCAGGTGATTCACCCGGTGCGCGACAAGAGCGACTGCGTATGCGATGGATTCGCGCAACCGTCACGGGAAGCGGCCCGCACTTGACGCGTGTTGCATTTTTATGCATCATGCGCGCGAATTTATGCAAGACGCCAGCACCACACCGCCCGAGAGCCTCGACCAGGGCAGCGCGCCAAGACGCCGCACACTGCTCGCGAAAATCATTCGCGAGCAGACCGTGGGGCGTCAGGCTGAACTCGTTGCCTTGCTACGTCAGCTCGGATTCGAGGCGACCCAGTCGAGCGTGAGTCGCGATTTGCGCGAGCTGGGCGTGGCCAAGGTCGGGGATCGGTACGTACTTGCGGAAAACGGTCTCGCCGAGGGCGCCGGGTCGTCGAAGGACGCGTTTTCTGCGCTGCGACAGTTCGTCCACGAGCGCAAGACGGCGGGCGTCAATTTGACCGTACTCAAGACGCGGGTCGGCTCGGCGCAAAGCGTCGCCGTCGCGATCGACGGCGCGCGGTGGCCGGAGGTCGTGGGCACGATCTCCGGCGACGATACGATATTCATAGCAACGGCGGGGGCGCGCGAGCAAGCACAGCTTGGCGAGCGTCTTCGCGATTTATTCGGAATCTAAACTCCCATGAACTCGATCAAACCCGCGGGCGCCGAGCCCATTCTCCTCGCTTTTTCCGGCGGCTTGGACACCTCGTTCTGTGTCCCCTGGCTCAAGGACACCTATGGACGCCCGGTGATCACCGTGACGGTCGATACGGGCGGCATCGATGCCGAGGCGGCCCGCTCGCTCGCCGAGCGGTCGAAACTGCTGGGCGCGACGGCGCATCACCTGATCGACGCGCGCCAGGCGTACTTCGATCAGGTGCTGAAGTTCCTCATCATGGGCAACGTCCGCCGAGGCGGCTTGTACCCGCTCTGCGTCGGCGCGGAGCGGGTGCTCCAGGCGCAGACGATCGCGCAGATTGCGCGGCAGCTGGGCACGACGATGGTTGCCCACGGGTGCACCGCGGCCGGCAACGACCAGGTTCGCTTCGAAGTCGCCTTGCGGACCCTGGGACCGCAGCTCGAAATCATCGCGCCCGTCCGGGACCGGGCCTTCAAGCGACCGGAGCAGCTGAAGTACCTCGAGGATCATGCCTTGCCGATCCCGCCGTTCGGCGCCGCTTATTCCGTGAATCGCGGTCTCTGGGGCGTAACGATCGGCGGCAAGGAGACCCTGACCTCCGCCGGCTCGATTCCCGACGATGCCTGGGTGTTGTCCAAGGAGGCGTTCAGCCATCCCCGCGCGCCGCAACGGCACACGATCGGCTTCGAGCGCGGCGTCCCCGCGAGACTCGATGGCGCAATCCGCTCGCCCGTGGCGATCATCGAGGCCTTGGAGACGCTGGCCGGCCCGTTCGGCATCGGCCGCGGAATCCACCTCGGCGATACCGTGATCGGGACCAAGGGGCGGGTCGCCTTCGAAGCACCGGCCGCCGACGTCCTGCTGACCGCGCACCGCGAACTCGAGAAGCTGGTCCTGACCGGCAAACAGGCGCGCATCAAGGAGACCTTGGCGCAGCCCTATGGCGACCTGGTCCACGAGGGCCAGCATCTCGATCCGGTGTGCCGTGACATCGAGGCGCTGTTCGTCTCCTCGCAGGCCCGGGTCACCGGCGAGGTGCAAGTCCTGTTTCGGCCGGGGGCATTGTTCGTCGAGGGAGTCACGTCGCCCTACTCGCTGATGGCCGCCTCGAAGGGCGTCTACGGCGAAGCCGCGGGCGAATGGACGCCGACCGATGCGCAGGGTTATTCGAAGATGCTTGCCCTGACGGGAATTTTTCACCAACGAGCCGGAGCCCCGCAATGATGAGCGCCATGCGCAGCGTCGTCGTCGACAAGATCGCCTCGGTCACCCAGGCCTGCGGATTGTCGCGCGAGATCCGGATCTCCCCCGATATCGTCTGCGAGGAGGGGGTCGTCGTCGTGGTCGAGATCCTCAACAACAAGTCGAGCTACAACACGCTCGAGTTGACGAGCGGCCGCATGGCCAAGATCACGCGTGGCGACGTCGTCGTCGGCGCGCTCGGTCACCGCAAGGCCCTGTTCGGCTACTCGGGACACATCCCGGAAAGCCTGAAGCCCGGCGATGTCGTGCAGATGCTGAACATCGGCGGCGTGCTCGGAATCTGTGACTCGGCGACACCGGACAAGGGCAAGCCCTTCGATTGCCGGGTGCTCGGCGCCGCCCTGACCTTTCCCTACCTCGGCGAGCGCATCGGCGTGCCGGCCAAGGCCGGCTACAAGCCGCTCGATTACGATGCCCCGCTCAATGCCCGCGGCGTACCCGTCGTGGCGCTGGCCGGGACCTGCATGGAGGCGGGCAAGACGGCTGCCGCCTCCGCGATCATCGCCCGCATGCGCCATCGCGGCCTGAACGTCGATGCCTTCAAGGCGACCGGCGTGTCCTTGCGCCGCGACATCCTCGCGTTCGAGGACGCGGGCGCCCGGCGCACGATGATCTTCACCGACCTCGGGATCATCACGACGACGGCGAAATGCGGACCCGCCCTGACGCGCACGATGCTGACCGAGATGGCCAGCGGCCAACCGGACGTGATCGTGTTCGAGTTGGGCGATGGTCTGCTCGGCACCTACGGCGTCGAAGCGATTCTCAAAGACCCCGCCATCAAGGCCGCGCTCACGGCGGTCGTGCTGTCGGCCAACGATCCGGTCGCCGCCTGGGGCGGCGTCAAGCTGCTGCGCGAGCGCTTCGGCATCGAGCCTGCCGTGGTCACGGGCCCGTCGACCGACAACGCGGTCGGCGTGCAGATCATCCGCGAACAGATGGGTGTCGAGGCCTTCAACGCGATCAGCAGCCCCGCCGATCTCGGCGATCACATCATCGCCCAGCTCGGCATCCAGAATGTCGCCGCCGCCAAGGTCGCCGGGGAATGATCCCGGCGCCGCCGCGGACCGTGCCGCCGCAGAGCGAGCCGCGCTCGACGGCGCCGATGCCGGCACGGACGCCGGCGCTCGTGCTCGGCGGCACCGGCTACGTCGCGGGCGAATTGCTGCGCCTGATCGCCGGTCACCCGCATCTCGCCATCGCGGCCGTGCTCTCGGACAGCAAGCCGGGCGCGGCGGTGGCGGCGGCGTTCCCGCACCTCGCGAGCGCCTATCCGCATCTGCACTTTGCCGGTAACGAGGAGGTGGAGGCCCTGATCCGTCGCACGCCGCGGCTCGCGCTATTCTCGGCCGCGCCACACGGCGTTTCCGCGGCGCTCGTCGATCGCCTGCTCGAGGTCTCGGAAGCGGCCGCGACGAACGTGAGCTGCGTGGATATTTCGGCCGACTTTCGCTACGCGAGCGCCGCCGCCTACGAGGCCGTTTATGGTCACGCCCATGGGGCGCCCGCGCGCATCGAGGAGTTCACCTGCGCGGTGCCCGAACATCTCGCGCACTCGCCCACGCGCCACGTCGCGCATCCCGGCTGCTTCGCGACCGCGACGCTGCTCGCGAGCGTGCCGCTGCTCGCTGCGGGGGTCGCCGAACCCCGGCTGTTCGTGACCGGCATCACCGGAAGCACGGGCTCGGGACGCAAGCTCTCGGAAGGTACGCACCATCCGGTGCGGCACGCTGACCTGTACACGTACAACGCACTGAGCCACCGCCACGTGCCGGAAATCGCCGCCTGCGCGGAGGCCGCCACGGGCGTGGCCGCCGAATTCAACTTCGTGCCGCACTCGGGCCCCTATGCCCGCGGCATTCACGTCACGGTCCAGGCGAGTCTGCGCCGACCGATGGACGCGGCGGAGGCCTTGGCGCTGTTCGCGTCCTACTACGCCCAGTGTCCGTTCGTCCGCGTGGGCAGCGCGGCGCCCCGCATCAAGGACGTCGCCACCAGCAACTATGCGCAGATCGGCGTCAGTACCAACGGCCGTACGATCGCCGTGATGTCGGTCGTCGACAATCTCGCCAAGGGCGCGGCGGGCGGCGCGGTGCAATGGATGAACCGATTGCTGGGTCTCGAGGAAACGGCCGGCTTGACCGCTCCGGCACCTGGCTGGACCTGAGGGAACATCGATGGCAACTCCTTCCAACGCAACGGCCGCCGGCGGCGTCCAGGCAGTCCTCACGAGTCATCTCGCGCAAGTGTTCGCGCAATACCCGATCGAGGTGGCGCATGGGGAGGGGGTCTGGCTGTATGGCCGCGACGGCCGCAAGATCCTGGATTTCTACGGTGGCCACGCGGTGGCCGGTTTGGGCTATGGTCATCCGCGGTGGTTGGCGGCCCTCGAGCGTCAGGGCCGACAGATGGCTTTTCAGACGAATGCCCTGCCGATGGCGGTCCGCGAACGGGCAGCGGCGCGCCTGACGAAGTTTGCCGGCCTGGGATTGGACACCGTGTTCTGGATCAACAGCGGCGCCGAAGCGAATGAAAACGCGCTCAAGCTCGCCTTCAAGATCACGGGTCGATCCAAGGCCGTGGCGCTCGAACAGGGTTGGCATGGGCGGACGGCTGCGGCCGGGGCCGTCACCTGGGGCGCCATCGAAAAATGGTATGGGTTCCCGCGCCGCCCGTTCGAGGTGAGCTTCACGCCGCGTGACGACAGCCAAGCCCTGGAACGCCACATCGATCGGGACACGGCGGCCGTAATCGTCGAACCGATCCAGGGCGTGGGGGGCGCCTACGACGTGGGTAAGACCATGCTGCAGGCCCTGCGGCAACGCTGCGACGAAGTCGGCGCTCAGCTGATTTTCGACGAGGTGCAATGCGGAATGGGACGCACGGGTGCGCCGTTCGCGGCCAACTACCACGGCGTAACGCCCGACATGCTGACGACCGCGAAAGCACTCGGAAATGGTTTCCCGGTCTCGGCCCTGATGCTCTCGCGCCGCGTCGCCAAGTCGATCAAGTACGACGACATGGGTACGACGTTCGGCGGCGGCCCGATGGCCTGCGCCGTCGCCGAGGCGGTCATCGAGACGATCGAATCGGAATCCCTGCTCGCGAACGTCCGGCAGGTGTCCGCCTACATCCGCTCGAACTGCGTCGTCGGGCCCATCACCGGCACCCAAGGCGCGGGCTTCTTGCTGGGCCTCAAGACCTCGAGACCGGCCAAGGAGGTCCAGGCGGCACTGCTGGAGAAGAACATCCTCACGGGCACGAGCGGCGATCCGCACGTGCTGCGCTTGCTGCCCGCCTACATCTTGAACGAAAGTCACGTCGATCAGCTCGCCGATGCGCTGCGGACGATCCGAGCATGAACCGTTTTCTGGACCTTGCCGATTTCGAGCGCGAGGAAATCCTCGATTTGCTCCGGCTCGCGCAATCACTGCAGGATCACCCGCAGCCGCACGCACTCGCCGGCAAGATCCTGGGGCTCGTGTTCTTGAACCCCTCCCTGCGAACCCTGGCATCGATGCAGGCGGGCATGGCCCGCCTCGGCGGCAGTTCGTTCGTGATCACCCCGGGCCAGGGAACCTGGCAGCTCGAGACGCGCCTGAATGCGATCATGAACGGCGTCGCGGCGGAACACATACGCGAAGGCATACCCGTGCTCGCCTCGTACTGCGACGCGCTCGGCGTGCGCGCCTTCGCGGAAGGCAAGAACCTCGACCAGGACCTGAGCGAACCCCTGTTCGGCATGCTCGAATCGCTCTGTGACAAGCCCCTGATCAACCTCGAGTCGGCCGTCAATCATCCTTGTCAGGCGCTCGCGGACTGGCGAACGCTCGACGAACTCGAGGTTCCCACTCGCGCGAAATTCGTGCTGAGCTGGGTCTATCACCCCAAGCCGCTGCCCCTCGCCGTGCCGGCGGCGACACTGCACATGGCGGCGATGCGGGGCATGGAGGTGGTCGTGCTGCGGCCCGAGGGCTATGCGCTGCCCGGCGCGATCATGACCAAGGCGCAGGCGGCGGCGCGGGCCGCCGGTGGATCGGTCAGCGAGACGACCGATCGAACCACCGCCCTCGCCGGAGCCGACGTGGTCTACGCGAAGGAATGGGGCACGACGACCTATTACGGCGATTACGAGGCCGACGCGAAATTGCGCGCCGACCTGTCCGATTGGTGCGTGCGCGAGCGCTGGTTCGCAGGCGCGGCTCCCGACGCGAAGCTCATGCACTGTCTGCCGGTGCGCCGCAACGTGGCCGTGGCCGACGAGATCCTCGACGGTCCGCGCGCGGTGGTCAGGCGCGAAGCCTTCAATCGTCTGGTCGTACAGATGGCCGTTCTGCATCGCCTGCTGGCCTGAGAAATCCCCGGAGAAACCCAATGATCCTGAATCGTCCCGACCCTTCCATCGCCGTGCGCGCGCTCAAGAGCGCGGCGCCTTACATCCGGATGTACAAGGGCAAGGTCTTCGTCATCAAGGCGGGCGGCGCGGTGTTCGCCGACGAGGCATCCACGCGCACGCTGATCGAGCAGGTGGCGATCCTGCATCAAGTGGGCATCAAGGTCGTCCTGGTGCACGGCGGGGGCCCTCAACTCGACGACGTGCAGAGCGCGCTCGGCATCGAGACGCGCATGGTGGCGGGCCGACGCGTGACCGACAGCGAGACGATCGGCGTGACCGCGATGGTGCTGAACGGCTCCATCAACACGCGGATCCTCGCGATCTGCCGGGAACTGGCCATCGAGGCCATCGGCATCAGCGGGGTCGACGCCGGCCTGATCCGCGCGCACAAGCGTCCGCCGGTGAGCATCTCGCAAAGCTCGGGCGAGACCGTCGATTACGGTTTCGTCGGCGACATCGACGCGGTGAACGCGGCGGTGCTCGACAAGCTCCTCGACAACGGCCTGATGCCCGTGGTCAGTCCGCTGTCGGCGGACTCGCACGGCACCCTGCTCAACATCAACGCCGACACCGTCGCCGCGGCGATCGGCGGCGCGCTGTCCGCAGAGAAGCTCGTGCTCTGCACGGGCGCGCCGGGGATCCTCGAGCGCCTCGAGGATCCGAGTTCGGTGATCTCCTACACCGACGTCAAAGGACTCAAGTCCCTGCGCGACCAGGGCAGCCTGCAGGGCGGCATGCTGCCCAAAGCGAGCGCGATCGAGGCGGCGATCCGCGGCGGCGTGCGACGCGTGCACGTGATCTCGTACAAGTCCTCCGACAGCCTGCTTGCCGAAATCTTCACGAACGAGGGAACCGGCACGCTCGTGGTCGCGGACCTGAACGCGCTGAGCCCCGCCGAACAACTCAGCGCGGCGACGTCCGCATGACACGGCTCTGGGACAAGGGCGCGCCGCTCGATGCGCGCGTGCTGCGGTTCACCGCCGGCGAGGATCATTTGCTGGACAACCGCCTCGTCCGCTACGACATCGCCGCTTCGATCGCGCACGCCGAGATGCTGCATGCCGGCGGACTGCTGTCCCAGGAGGATCTGGCCGCGATCACCGCCGCCCTGAACGAGATCGGCGCCGCGCACGCGGCCGGTGCCTGGGCCGTGAGCCTCGACCAGGAAGATTGCCAGACCGCGATCGAAAATCTGCTGACGGCGCGCATCGGCGCCGCGGGTGGCCGTTTGCATGCCGGCCGCTCGCGCAACGATCAGGTTCTCGTGGCCTTGCGACTGTATCTGTGCGACGCCGCGGCGGCGCTCAGCGTCGACGCGCTGAGCGTGGCCGCGGCGCTCGAGGCGCTCGGCGCCCGCGAACCGGACGTTGCTCTGCCGGGCTATACCCACATGCAACAGGCCATGCCGAGCACCGTGGCGCTGTGGGCGAACGGCTTCGCGGCGGAGATCCGCGACGACGCGGAAGGTCTGAGGCTGGCGGTCCGGCGCAGCGACAAGAATCCTCTCGGTTCGGCCGCGGGTTACGGCACGCCCAATCTTTCCGTGGACCGGGAGTTCACGCGCCAGCGCCTGGGCTTCGCGGTCACGCAGGAACCGGTCACCGCCGTGCAATTGTCGCGCGGCAAGGCCGAGGCGCACTTGCTCTTCGAGATCACGCTGCTGACCCAGGACTTGGGCAGGCTCGCCGCCGATCTATTGCTGTTCTACACGCAGGAGTACAGCTTCGTGAGCCTGCCGCCGGAGATGACCACGGGTTCTTCGATCATGCCGCAGAAGCGCAATCCGGATGTCTTCGAACTGGTGCGCGGGCGCAGCGCCGTCGCTCAGGCGGCGCTCAACGAGGTGCTCGGCGTCACGCAGAAAATGACCTCGGGCTACCACCGCGATCTGCAGCTGATCAAACCGCCGCTGTTTCGCGCGATCGATTCCTGCGCCGAGACCTTGAACATCCTGCCCGCGGCTCTCGCCGGCGTGCGGTTCCGACCCGACAAGATTCGCCTGGATCCCGGCATTCATGCGGCCGCGGCCGCGAACGCGCTCGTGACCGAGGAAGGCATCCCATTCCGTGATGCCTATCGCAGAATCGCGGCAAAGTTCAAATCGGAGTAACGAAGCTTCGCGCTAGCATTTGCCACGCGGTTTGGCGTATCTTCGCGCGATGAAAAAAACCCGCTGGCTATCCTTGATCCAAGCAGGCGGCGCATGCGCGCTGCTCGCCGTGCCCTTGCTGTCCGCCGCCGAGGCACCCAACCCCCCGAGCCCCTCTGGTAGCGCACCGCCTCCGGGTGCGCCGCCCGCCGGTGGCTCGACCGTCGCCTCGGCGGGGCCGCCCGTCCCTTCCGCCACCGACGGCGGCTATTTGATCGGCCTCAGCTTCGGCGCCCAGATCCACGCGAGCGGCGTCACCAACGAAGTCAGCGCCGACGACATCGCGCGCGGCATCCGTGACGGGTTGTCCGGCAAACCGATGACGCAGCTCGACGCGCAGCGCCTGCAGGTGTTCGGCAAGACCGTGATCGAGGGCGTGCAAGCGAAGCACAAGGCCGAGTCCGAGGCCTTTCTCGAGAAGAACTCCCACGAGAAGGGGGTGCACGTGACCAAATCGGGCTTGCAGTACGAAATCTTGATTCCGGGAAACACCAAGGCAGCGTCCCCGACGAGCGACGACACCGTGACCGTCAACTATCGCGGCAAGCTGATCGACAACAGCGAATTCGACAGCAGTTACGCACGCAACGAACCCGTGACGTTTCCGGTCAACGGCGTCATCAAGGGCTGGCAGGAAGCCCTGCAGCTGATGAAGCCGGGTGCGAAATGGAAATTGTTCGTGCCGGCCGATCTCGCCTATGGTGCGCAGGCGAAGCCCGGCATCCCGCCGCAATCCGCGTTGATCTTCGAGGTCGAACTGGTCAGCATCAAACCGAAGGAAGCACCCGCGTCGGTCGCGGCTCCCGCGCCCGCCCCGGATACGACCACCAAGTAAGCCGACCGAACGGAACCCGAACGCGCTGCTAGAACTGCAGCGCGTTCGTCAGATCCCCCATTGGGCGTTCACCGTGCGCGAGCAGTTCCTGGTCGCGCAGGATCATGCCGGGAAGCTCCTCCAGATCGAAGCGGCGCGTGATCAGCCGGAGCACGGACTCGGTGTCGTACTGCGTGTGATCGACGGTCCCCTTCTTGGCGAACGGCGAGATGATCAGGGCGGGGATGCGGGCGCCGGGGCCGAGAAGGTCGCCGTGCGGCGGCGCGACGTGATCCCAGGCGCCGCCGTACTCGTCATACGTCACGACGATCACCATGTTTTGCCATTGCGGCCCAGCCTGCAGCTTGGCGATCAAATCCGCGATGTGCGCATCGCCCTCCGCGATCGAGGCGTAACCCGCGTGCTGATTGAAATTGCCCTGCGGCTTGTAGAACACCACGGGCGGCAGGCTGCCGGCCGCCGCATCGGCGAGCAGATCCCGATAGTCCTTCAAGTGCGCGGCCCGCGCTTGCGGATGATCGACGGGGTCCAGGCCCGCGTAATAGTTGAACGGCTGATGATGGGCCTGAAAGTCGGGGCTGCCCGCGGGAGAATCCGGAGCATAGATCGCCGTGCGCAGGGCGGTCGGCGCGCGACGGCCGTCTGCGACGGCCGCATCCCAGGCGCCCGAATACCAGGTCCACGCGAGACCATGTGCCGTCAGACGGTCCCCGATCGTCGCCTGCGTCTGCGGCGGCAGCGTCGTGGGCTTGCTCTTGTCGGCATACAGGTAAGACGCGTCGTCGGATGCGGGCGCGTTGCCGCTCGGCTGAAAGGGCGGCTGCATGGTGTTGATCGCGTGAAACCGACCGTCGCCGAAATAATTGGCCGGCGCGAGATTGCCGCTCCTGACGAATTTGGGCGGACCGTCGAGTGCGGAGCGCGGGGAACTCGCGGCAACCGCCAGGCGCGGCAGGTAACGACCTTGCGGATCCGTGTCGAGCACCGTTATCGAGGGCTTGGCGGCGCTCTTGTCCGCGTCCGGGTAAATGGGTGCACAGGCGCAAATCAAATATTGATGGTTCAGGAAGGAGCCGCCGAAGGCGCCCTGGAAGAAATGATCGGCGAGCACGTATTCGCGGGCCAAGGCGTAGAGCGCCGAGCGACTCGTGTCGTAATGCCCCATGGTGAGTCCGCCGGCATCGGCCCAGGCCGCATAGGCGTCGTTCTTTCCGCCATCGATCTGCATTTGATGTTCATAGAAGCGATGATAGAGATCGCGCGTCACGGTGTTCGTCGACAGCAGCACACCCGATTGTGCGGTGAACGCATGCTCGATGGCGAAGGGCGCATTCGGCAGGCCGCCGCTCTCGGCTTGCGTGACGACCGGGTCGAAACCCGCAGCGGTCACGCCCCCCCAGGTTTGCGGCAGCGTCGGCAACACGCTGCCGTCGCGATCGCGCTGCGGAAGGTAGGCGGGCGAAGGCCGTCCGTCAGCACCCACGACCTCATTCAAACCTTCCGCACCCGGAAAGTTGCCGTAGAGATTGTCGAACGCGCGATTCTCCGCGTAGATGACGACGATCGTCTGGACCTGCGAGCGCAGGGCGCTCGTCACGGTGTCGGCGCTGGACGAGGGCGGCGCGGCTGGTCGGCTCGAACAGGCCGCGACACCGACGACGAACACCGTGCAGAGGGACGCTATGTTGCGTGCAGGCAGTTTCATGCCATGCAGTATAAACAAGGGCAGGACGCCGCGCCGTTCGTCGAGCGCGTCGTCCTGCCTCAACTCGCGGAGCCCGCCGTCAGAAGGTCCAGGTGGCGCTCACCGTGAGCGCGTCCGGATCACGGCCGCTGCTGTCGATGCGCTCGTACTCCGCGCGCACGGCGAGGCCCAGCCATTTGGTTTGGACACCGACGCCGTAGGCAAAATCGGTCGACCAGTCGTCACTGCGATACGCCGTCCCGACGCAGTCGCCCTGGGTGCACGACTCGTAGTACGTCGTCGAGTTCTGCTGCAAGCGGGCCACCCCCGCCTTCCCGTAAACGTCGAGGAACGGAATGGGCAGCGGCAGATAGCCGACCGCGAACAAGGCCGTCGCCTTGCTGGCCGTGCTCTGGCCGTTGAACTGGTAGCCATTGTAAGCGTAGCTCGGATAATCGTTGGCGCGCCCAAAATCGATGTACTCGAGTTCCGCTCCGACGGGGGCGATCGGCCGGACGCCGGCGATCAATTTCCATGCCGTCTCATCGTGGTTATAAGCGTAATAGCCATCGTAACCATAGCCGTCGCTGCCGATGTTGGACGCGCCGACGCCGGCTCCGACATAGAACCCTGCGGGATTGTCGAGGGGACCCGCCACCGCGAGTGCCGTCGTCCCCAGGCCGACCAGGGCCAAGAGAGCGGCCGAGAGCTTCTTCATGCAATTCTCCTGCATTCAACGATGTGCAGTGAGACCGGGAGGGATCTGGAGAAGTTCCATGCGGACATGTCCGAGCACTCCGGAGGTATACTATAAGAATGCGTAATGTTTCCTTCGTGAGCGTCCTGCTTTGCGGTCTTCTTGCATCCGCCTGCGGCCAAAAAGGGCCGCTGGTGTTGCCGGATGCACAAAAGCAAAGAAGCGCAAAGCCGGCCGTCCCGTCGCCCGCCGCGGCGCCCGCCGTGCCTTCATCTGTCGCATCGGAAGCGCACGACCCGGGCGCCGACGCCGCACCGGCTTCGGCACCCGTGCATTGAACGCGCAGTCGGCGCATCGCTCATGAACACTCGCAAACTCGTCCTCATCGACGGCTCGTCGTATTTGTATCGAGCGTTTCACGCGCTGCCTCCGCTGACCAATTCCAAGGGCGAGCCGACCGGCGCGGTGCTCGGCGTGCTCAACATGCTGAACAAGCTCGTCAAGGAGGAGGCGCCCGAGCGCATCGCCGTGGTGTTCGACGCGCCGGGCCGGACCTTCCGCGACGAGTTGTTCGAGCAATACAAGGCGCATCGCGCGCCCATGCCCGACGACCTGCGCGCGCAGGTGCAGCCGCTGCTCGACGCGGTGGCCGCGATGGGACTTCCGCTGCTGCGAATCCCGGGTGTGGAAGCCGATGACGTCATCGGCACCCTCGCCTTGCGCGGCGCCGAGGCGGGTTACTCGGTCTTGATCTCGACCGGCGACAAGGACATGGCGCAGCTCGTAGGCCCCCAGGTGCAACTCGTCAATACGATGAGCAACACCCGCCTGGATCGCGTCGGCGTCAAGGTGAAATTCGACGTCTTTCCGGAGCAAATCGTCGACTACCTCGCGCTCGTCGGCGATGCCTCCGACAACATCCCGGGGATTCGAGGGGTGGGGCCGAAAACGGCTGCGAAATGGCTCAATCAATATCGCACCCTGGACGACATACTCGCGCACGCCGACGAGATTCCGGGCAAGGTCGGAGAGAACCTGCGTGGCGACCTCGCGATGCTCGAGCTGTCGCGCAAACTCGCGACCATCGACACCGGACTCGAGCTCGGGCTCACGCCGGACACCTTGATCGCGGCCGAGGCGGACGTGGAGCGGCTGCGTGAACTCTACACCCGGCTGGAGCTGCGCCTGCTGTTGAAGAACCTCGGGCCCCTGCCGACGGCGGCGGACGCATCGGGCGCCCCTGCGACGCCGCCGCCGCTCGCGCCGGAAGCCCTGGTCGTCAGTGTCTCGGTGGCGACGCAGCCCCGCCATTACACGAAGATCAGCGAACGAGCCGTTCTCGCCGATTGGCTGGATAAATTGTCGGCCGCGCCCCTGGCCTCGTTCGACACCGAAACCGACAGCCTCAATTACATGCGCGCCCGCATCGTCGGGCTCTCGTTCGCCGTGACGCCGGGCGAGGCCGCGTACGTTCCCTTGGGCCACGATTATGCCGGTGCACCGGAACAATTGAACCTGGAGGAAGTTCTGGCCGCGTTCAAGCCGTGGCTCGAGGATGCCACGCGGCCAAAATTGGGCCACCATCTCAAGTACGACGCGCACGTGCTCGCCAACTACGGCATCACCATCGCCGGCCAACGTTACGATTCGATGCTCGAATCCTACGTGCTCAACAGCGTCGCCAATCGACACGACATGGATTCGGCCGCCGAGCGTTATCTGGGTTTGAAGACGATCACCTATGAGGAGGTCGCCGGCAAGGGCGCGAAGCAGATCACCTTCAATCAGGTGGACGTCGATCGCGCAACCGAGTACTCGGCCGAGGACGCCGACGTCACTCTGCAGCTGCATCGGGCGCTGTGGCCCCAGATCGCGGCCTTGCCGCGGCTCGCGAGCCTGTATGAAAGCATCGAGCAGCCGCTCGTGCCGGTTCTCTTTCGCATGGAGCGGACCGGCGTGCTGGTCGATCGCGAACTGTTGCGCGTGCAGAGCGGGCAGCTCGCCAGACGGATGCTGGAGCTCGAGACCGAGGCTCACCGGGAGGCGGGCGGCGTCTTCAATCTGGACTCGCCCAAACAGCTGCAGGAAATTCTGTTCGGGAAGCTCGGCATCCCCGTCATGCGCAAGACCCCAACGGGACAACCGTCGACGGCGGAGGACGTGCTCGAGGAACTGGCGGCGAACCACGCCTTGCCGCGACTGATCCTCGAGTATCGCGGAACGGCGAAGCTCAAATCGACCTATACCGACAAATTGCCGGAGCAGATCGAGCCCTCCACCGGCCGCATCCACACCTCGTATCATCAGGCGGTCGCCGCGACCGGCCGCCTGTCCTCTTCGGATCCGAATCTGCAGAATATTCCGATACGCACGCCCGAGGGGCGGCGCATCCGCCAGGCGTTCATTGCGCCAGCGGGCAGCCGACTCGTCGCCGCGGACTATTCCCAGATCGAATTGCGCATCATGGCGCACCTGTCCGACGACGCGAGCCTGTTGCGCGCGTTCGCGGAGGACCGGGACATCCATCAGGCGACGGCGGCGGAGGTTTTCGGTGTGTCCTCGACCGCCGTGTCATCCGACCAGCGCCGCTCGGCCAAGGCCATCAATTTCGGGCTGATCTACGGCATGTCGGCCTTCGGGCTGGCGCGGCAGCTCGGGATAGGCCGCGGCGAGGCACAAAAGTACGTGGATTTGTATTTCGAGCGCTATCCGGGCGTCAAGAAATACATGGACGAAACCCGCCAGCGGGCCCACGAAATGGGGTTCGTGGAAACGGTCTTCGGCCGACGCTTGTACCTGCCGGAGATCCAATCGCGCAACCAAGCCCTGCGGCAGTACGCCGAACGCAGCGCGATCAATGCCCCGATGCAAGGCACCGCGGCGGACATCATCAAGCGCGCCATGATCGATGTGGACGCGTGGCTGCGGGACAGCCCGTCGCACGGGCGACTGATCATGCAGGTGCACGACGAACTCGTGCTGGAGGTGCCCGAGGCGCAGGTGGACCACGTCGTGCGGGAATTGCGCGTGCGCATGGCGCGCGCCGCCGATCTGAAGGTTCCCCTCAAAGTCGAGGTGGGCGTCGGGTTGAACTGGGACGAGGCGCATTGAGGGTTCGAGTCCTGTCCGCCGCCTGCAAAAAGAACTCTTAAGCGCTCGGAAAGAAAGCTCAAGATCGGCTCAAAATCCTCAAGGATTTCAAGCACCCAGCGCGTGCGCAGAACTGCGCCGATTTTTGCTCCCAAGGGCTGGAACTTCTGGGGATGGTCCCCATCTAATCCCGTGAGCGAGCAATCGCTCCCCGCTCTTCTCCCTGAGCGGGCAGACCTGGTTTGTCATCCCCATGCCAGGTTGGTCTGCCTCGGTGATCGCTGCAAAGCGATCATCGGGGCCTTTTTTTATTAAACCAATTTTCTTAAACCAACCAACGATCCATGACCTCCCGCGCCGCGTCAACCCCTCGCTTGGCGTGCGCGGAAAACAGCTGGACGGAGACGCCGGCGTCGCTGCAGGCCTCGCGCGTTTCTTTCAACACGCGATCGGCATCCCGACGATTGATCTTGTCGGATTTGGTCAGCAGCACGTGGGCGCTGCGGTCGCGCGCGAGGATCCATTCGAGCATCCCCACGTCCTGACTGCCGAGGCCACGCCGGCTGTCGACGATCAAGATCAGCCCCACGAGCGACTCGCGCACGTTGAAATAATGCTGCATGAGTTCCAGCCAGTGCAGCCGCACACGCTCCGGAACCTTGGCAAAGCCATAGCCGGGAAGATCGACGAGGCGCCGCTCGGGCGCCAACTCGAAGAAGTTGATCAACTGCGTCCGGCCCGGCGTACGACTCACGCGCGCAAGCCCCGACCGTTGGGTCAAGGTGTTGATCGCCGTGGACTTGCCGGAGTTGGAACGACCCGCGAACGCCACCTCGCGGCCGATATCGGGCGAGAGCTGATGGGACTCGGCTGCGCTCGTCACGAATTTGACGTGGGGATAAGTCGACATAGCCGCCGGTTGGACGTGATTTCTAGAACGTAGTGTACAATTTACTGCTCGGGGCAGTTCGCTTAAGAGCGGGGTTAACTACGATCATGAAGCGGTTTTGGGTATTCGCATCTGCATTCCTGGGATTGAGTGTTGCCGGCGCAGCGGCCGCGGCGGGCAGTGCCGAAGCCGGCGCCGCCAAGGCCGTCGTCTGTCAGGCCTGCCACGGTCCCATGGGCCACAGCGCCAATCCGGAGTGGCCGAGTCTCGCGGGTCTGGGGGCTGATTACATCGCGACCCAGCTCCAGAACTTCAAGGATGGCAAACGCAACAACGCGATCATGATGCCGAACGCGATGACCCTGAGCCCGGACGACATGGCGGATTTGGCCGCCTACTTCGACAGTCAGCCGTCGACCAAGGGACTGGAAGCCGATCCGTCCTTGGAAAAGGCCGGCGAAGCACTCTACCGCGGCGGCGATACCACGCGGGGCGTTCCTGCCTGCGAGGCCTGTCACGGACCCAGCGGCGCGGGCAACGAACCGGCCAAGTTCCCGGCGCTGCGCGGTCAGCAATCCATTTACGTGGTCGGCCAGCTGCATAACTATGCTTCCGGCCAACGCGGCACGGGCCCTAACGGCATCATGCAGACGATCGCGGGGCGTCTCAGCGAGGACCAAATGAAGGCGGTGGCGTCCTACGTGCAGGGTCTGCAATGAGGCAGGCGCGAACGCGGACTGCCACTCTACTGGCGGTCTGCCTAGCGCTCACCGCCTGCGCCAGGCAGCCGGCGGGACAGCAAGCGCCGACCGCGGAGTCCGCGGGTACCGCGGCGCCGATCTCCAACCCCGTATCGGCGCCGGCGCCGGTCGCCGCGCAACAGCGGACGGCGGCGACGCCCACGGGCGAGCCCGCCACGATTACCCGGATCAACGAAGACGGTTCTGAAACCGTCGAAGATACCGCGGGTGACAATGGCGTCCGTAACGCTTTACTCGCCGCGGTCGCTTCGTCTGCGACGGCGGCGCCGGCCGCCGCCCCGAGCCAGTGGCAGGAGGGCACGAGCTATACACGACTGGTGCCCGCGCAACCGACGTCGGTCGCGCCCGGTCAGGTCGAGGTGCTCGAATTCTTCTGGTACGCCTGTCCGCACTGCTATGCGCTGGATCCGCTGGTCGAAGCCTGGCGCAAGACCAAACCCGCCTACATTTCTTTCTCCCGCGTTCCCGTGATGTGGAACGAGAACCATCGCCAATTGGCCCGGCTGTTTTACACGCTGGACAGCTTGGGTAAGCTCGACGCACTGCACTCGGCCATTTTCAAGGAAATCCACGTCAAGAACGACCCCTTGGTCGATCCCAGCCTCGACGAGGCCGCGACGGAGCGCCTGCAGACCGCCTTCGTCCAGAGCCAGGGAGTCGCGGCCGACGCCTTCCGCACGGCGTACCACTCCTTCGCCGTCGAAACCGCTCTACAGCGAGCCGATCAATTGACCATGCGGTATCGCGTCAGCGGCGTGCCGACGTTCGTGGTCAACGGCAAGTACGTCGCCGATGTGGGCACCGCCCAGGGCGAGGAGCACATGCTACCCCTCGTGTCCTACCTGGCGGCTCAGGAACATCCGCACTGACTGAGCGCCGCATGGGCAAGGGACGGCTCGAGGCCTTCAGCGACGGAGTCGTCGCGATCATCATCACGATCATGGTGTTGGAGCTCAAGGCGCCCGAGGGTGCGGGCTTCGCCTCGCTGCAACCTCTCATACCTCTCCTGCTCAGTTACGTGCTGAGCTTCGTCTACGTCGGCATCTATTGGAACAACCATCATCACCTGCTGCACGCCGCCGAGAAGGTCAGTGGTGCCGTGCTCTGGTCCAACCTGCACCTCTTGTTTTGGCTCTCCTTGATCCCCTTCGTGACCGCCTGGATGGACGAGAATCATTTCGCGACGGCGCCGGTCGCTCTGTATGGCGCGGTGCTCCTCGCGGCCGCGTGCGCCTATTACGGCCTCGCCCAATGCCTCGCGCAGGTCAACGGCAGCTCCGGCACCGTACGCCTCGCGATCGGCAAGGACCGGAAGGGCCTGTTGTCGATCGCACTGTATGGTGTCGGAATCGGATCGGCGTTTTGGAGGCCCTGCGTCGCCCTCGGGATCTACGTCGGGGTGGCGGCCCTCTGGTTCATTCCCGACCGACGAATCGAAAACACGCTGCGCGAGGAGACGGAGACGTGATCACGCATCGGGGCGGTTGTCATTGCGGTAAGGTTCGTTTCGAAGTGCAGGCGCCCGCGGCCCTGGTCGTCGAAGACTGCAACTGTTCGATCTGCCGCCGGGCTGGCTATCTGCACCTGATCGTGCCCGCCGAGCGCTTCGAGCTCATCAGCGGTTCGGATGCTCTCTTGACCTACACTTTCAACACCGGGACCGCGAAGCATCTGTTTTGCCGGATCTGCGGGATCAAGTCGTTCTACGTGCCCCGCTCGAACCCCGACGGCTACAGCGTCAATGCACGCTGCCTCGACGAAGGCACGGTGGAGTCGCTGACCATCAGCCCGCTCGACGGCCAGCAGTGGGAACAGGCCTATCCCCAGGGCTTCGGGTCTTATCGTTAAACGAGGGCGAAGTTTCCAGAACTTTTTGCCGAGTTTGTGATCTTCCGCCTATGAGACGTCGGCGCTTTTGCCGATGATCGGTTATCAGGTAAACGTCGTAGCATCGTCTTATGTCAATCCAGAGAGTCGCAATCGGTCGACTCGCGCGCTCTCTCCCGCCCAGCGAGCGCGGCGCCTTCGTGTTGTTCGTCGTCCTGCTCGTTCGCGCCGGCTGCGCCTTCGCCGAGGAACCGGCCAGCTCTGCGCAGGTACCAGGTCGAGAGCCGCCGGGTAGGAACCCCGCCCGTCTGGCCGATGCCGGATTCTCGTTCACCGACGTGGCGCCGAAGTTTCAACTGCCGAGCGACTACTCGCCGCGTGAATACCGGGCTTTGGGTCCGACCCTCCCTGGGCGGGAGCCGCGCCGCGACGAGACCGCGCCGAACCCGACACTGCATGCCTCCAGCGCCTGGGAGCGCCTCGCGGATTTCCGCACGCGCGGTGGGATCCGCTTGCTGACCATCTGGAACTCGAAATTCAATTCCCTGTCGTTGCAGACAGGTCGCGGCGGCATTCCCTCGCTGCAGTGGACCAGCAGCGGCTTCGGCGGCGGCTCGAGCACCACCCGCGGCGTGCTCGATCGACTCTTGGCGACCGGGATCGATCGATTCGACGTATTCAAACATGCCGTACGGCCGGTGGCTGCGGCCCCCTCGGACCACCCGCTCGACCGACGCGACAACTGAGCGTCTGTCGAGCGGGCAGCGGATCGATCAGGCGACGTTCGCGCGACGACGCCGGGCGAGCACTCCCAAGCCGCCCAAACTCGAGAGCAACAACCAGGCGGATGCGGGCAGTGGCACCGGTGCGATCGCCGTGCCGTCGATTTGCACGTCGGCGAAGCGCCAGTTGCCGGAACTGTTGTTGTAATCCGCGGGGCTGCCGGCGATCACCGACGAGGCCGACGCGTAGTTGCCGAGGGAAGGATTGTAGGCGGCGACCAGGCGGACACCGAAGTTTGGGTCGTTGTTGGCGTCGCTGCCGAAATCGACCGTGTCCGTCTGATACGTGCCCCCGGTGCCATTGCCGACCGTGGCGGTCTCCAGCGGACCGATGTTGGTCCACCCGCTCGCATTGTTCACGTTGGTGTTGTACTGCACTTGGAGGTTGGCGATGCCCTGAGCCGTGGAAGCCCAGTTGAACGACAGGACGATGTTGCCATACCCAGCCGTGGTGGTCGTGAATTGAGCACCCTGGGAGTACTCGGGCGCATTGATACTCCAGCCATTGGCCCCGGTGGAGCTGGTCGCGGAGCTGCTGCCGCGAATACGCCAGACATTGCTGTTCCCGAGCGTGCTCGCGGCGTCTGGCGTGATGTCGTCATACGTGACCGACGAGGAGTACGCGGCCTCGGCATAGCTGTTGGTCATACCAACGGAGGTCGCCGAGGTCGCGCTGTTCGCGGCTGCAGTGCCCCCGGTCGCCGCCGGTGTGTTGTACGGCGCCGTTACGGCAAGGCTGCCGAAATCCCAGTCGGTGATCACGCTCGAGGCGTGTGCGGGCAAGGTCGCGGCGACCGCGAGAGCGACGAGCCCCAGACTCGCCGAGATGTGTGCGTGCTTCATGGAGGATCCTTTCGATGAGAAGTGGTGTGTGTGTGTGTTCAAAACCAGCAAGCGGCTTCGTCCAGGTTCTCAGGCCGTTTGCGCCTTGCGTCGGCTGATCACGCCGAGTCCGCCCAAGGCGCTCAGCAGCAGCCACGCGGATGCGGGCAGCGGCACCGGTGCGATCGCGACGCCGCGGTAAACCTGACCCAGGGCCGCCGTATCGAGAACGCTGTAGTTCTCGCCGGTCGCCTGGCTCGAGCTCGTGTCGGCGAGCGTATCGGTGATGGCGACGATCTGATTCGGGTCCGCGCCGGCGTCGCCGAGCACACTGCCCTCCGTGGAAGTCACCGCGTAGAGGGTCACCGTGCCATTCGCGTTGACCGTGCCGGTCAAATTGCGCAAGCCGTCCACGGTCGTCGTCAGGCCGCAGGAACTCAAGCCGCCGCAGACGGCGCCGCTGCCGCTGACCGTGTAGCTACTGCCGATCAAGGTCCCCTTGAGCTCGTAATCCAGCTGCCAGCTGCCATTGACCAGACTGTATTTCTGCAAGCCGCCGGCCTGGGTCGTGGGATCGCTGCCGAAATCCGTGGACGCGCCCGAACCCTCGTCGGCGACGTAGAGGGTCGTCGAATTGGCGAACCAGACACCGAACGGATGCGAGCCGGTGCCCGTCTGCGGCAGTCCACCCGGCAGAATGGAAATCGGCGTCGCAGTGCCCGCTGCGGGCAAAGTGCCCGCGGTGCCGACCTGGTAGACGGTGTTGACCCCGTGCGATCCGCTGCCCTTGCTCACGTACAGGGTATTGTCATAGATCGCTTCCCCGCGGAAATTGTTGTCCTTGGGGACACCGCCGTACTCGCCGACTTCGGAATTCGTGCCGACTCCGCCATTGGTCGCGGCCTGCGAGATCAATTGCACCCCGGAATTCGCCGTCGTCTGCGCGCTGCCGTTGCCGTTGCCCGCGTTACCCACGGTATAAAACGAGCCCGTACCCGTGGCGATCGCGGCGCGTCCGTTGTTGCCGTTGTAGGCATTGGTCAGCGTCACGCCGACCGCGTTGTTGGACAGATTGATCTGGCCGATCGCGCGATAGGTCGCCGTTTGGACGTCGGTATTGCCGGGTTCGATCGAGTCCGGCGTGTTCGAGTTCGACACGTCGAATTGTCCCACCGCGGCGTTGTAACCCATGAAGGTCAAGCCGGTGCCGTCCGGCGTCAGATTGATCGCGAGTTCCGACTTCGAGGAGAAGCTGGTCGCGAGGTTGATGCCCTCGCCGGCCGCGATCTGCGTGACGTTCACGGTGTTCTGCACGGCGCCCGTGGCCGTGTTCACGTCCTGCAGGTAGATGCCCGCCGTGATTCCGAAATTTCCGTCCACCGTGTCGTTGTTCCACACGTTCGACGAACAGTTCGCATTGGCGCAAAAGGCGCTGGCCGCGGAGGTGGACAGCGTGGACGGGCCGTTCGCGGTCCCCGCACCGTTATAGGGAAGTGCGGTCCCGACACCGAAGCCGGTGTCGGTGTAGGTGCTCGAACTGACGATGAGATCGCCGCCGTAGCTGCCAAGTGCCTGCTGTGCCAGTGCCGGCGTCGCCATCAGCCATGCGCCGCCCGCGATCGCGACGGGGACCGCCACGAATCTGATTCGCTTCTGCATTGAGTGCATCCTCAAAGTGTGTTGAGTGTGTGTAAATCGTCATGCTCGCATCGGCAGTGATCCCGAGTCGTGGTCGTGGCCTCGGAGATGTGTGTCGGTCGGCATGTGGGCCGACCGTCTCTTGTCCACGGCGAGTGCGAGAGTCGCCCAGCGATATCTCAGCAGGACTTCAGGAATATGAACAATCGATAACATCCGCCGACGGCAAGCTGCGGTCGGCCTGCAGGAAGGATGTTTGTCGTGCTAATGTCCTACGATGAGCAAACAGACTTTCAGCCTCGTGCTGTTGCTACCCCTGCTGACGGCAGCTGCCAACCCCGCCGACATACCCAAGGACTGGCAGACCGGGTTCGCGCGAATCCACGAATCGGACCTGCGCGCGGATCTGGGTTTCGTCGCCTCGGATGCGACGCTCGGGCGCCTCTCGCTGCAGCCCGGCGACGATGTCACCGTCGAGTGGATCGCGGCCGAGTTTGCGAAGGCGGGGCTCGAACCCGCCGTGCCCGGCGCCGACGGCAAACCGCAGTATCTCCAGCCCGTGCCGCTGATCGAATACCGGAGCAACGAGCAGGCGAGCTTCCTCGTCCTCGAGCAGGGGGGCGTCCGTCGCCGTTGGCAGGCGCCGGACCTCGTCGGCGGTTTTCACGACGATGTCGAGGTCTCGGCGCCCGTCGTGTTTGCCGGCTATGGCATCACGGCGCCGGGGGTGGGCTACGACGACTACGCGGGCCTCGATGCCGGGGGCAAGATCGTCGTGGTCTTCGAACACGAGCCCCAGGAAACGGACCCGCGCTCGCGCTTCAACGGCACCGGCAACACCCGTTATGCGACGACGCGGGTCAAGGCCCTGAACGCGCAAGCGCACGGTGCGCTCGCGGTGCTGATCCTGGCGGAACCGAATCGCAAGCATCCCTCGAACCTCGAGCGGGTGACGCGCATCGGCGGCAGCGTGACCCGCATCCAGAAGCTGCCGTCCCAGGCGCTCGCGGAGGACGCGCTGCGGATTCCCGTGGCGGTCGTTTCCGACACGGTCGGCGCGGCGCTGCTCGCGAACGCCGGGGCGAGCCCGCAGGCGCTGCAAAGCGCGATCGACGCGAACCTGTCGCCTCAATCGCGCCCCTTGCCGGGCGGCCGCGTCACCCTGCATCTGGAGAACCGGCAGAGAAGCCGCGGCGTCACCCATAACGTCGTGGGTCTCCTGCGTGGCAGCGACCCGCGGCTCGCGGCGGAAACGATCATCATCAGCGCGCACCACGATCACGACGGCTCGAGTCCGAACGGCGGCGGCGGCAACGACATCTGGCACGGGGCGGACGACAATGGGTCGGGGACGGTGGGCGTCGTCGAACTCGCGCGCGCCTTCGCGGCGAACCCGGCGAGGCCCAAACGATCGATCTTGTTCGTCGTGTTCGCCGCGGAGGAACGCGGCTTGCTGGGCTCATATTACCTTGCTGCGCACCCGCTGAGAGCCCTGGCGACCACGCGAGCCATGATCAACTTCGACATGATCGGTCGCGACGAGGCGCCTAGCGACCAGACCACCGGCCTGATCGAGATCCCGTCCGATACGAAAAACCGGCTGAACTTGATCGGCGGCGCCTACAGTCCCGATTTCCTGCGCACCGTCCGGCTCGCGAACCAGTCGATCGGCCTCGAGCTGGACGATCGCTTCGACCACGAAAACGCGCTCAATACCTTTTTTCGCAGCGATCAATTTCCCTTCGTCTTGCACGATGTCCCGGCGTTCTGGTTCTTCACGGGATTCCATCCGGACTATCACCATGTCACCGACACGGTCGAGAAGATCGACTACCTCAAGATGACCCGCATCCTGCAGCTCGCCTATCTGTCCGCCTGGCACTTCGGCGACGACGCACGGGTGCCGGCATTCGTCGCGGACCCGCCCGGCATCTAGTCCCGCAGGGACGCCTCAAGGCGCGTCGGATGCGAGATGCTTGTCGCGGGCCCAGCGCACGACGGTGGCGGACAGATCTCGATCGTGGGGATAGTGACCCGCTCCCTCCATCTTCACGAGGGTGGCACGATCTCCCAATTCTTCGGCAAGCGTCTGTCCCATGCGAAAAGGGATCGACGGGTCGTCGGTGCTGTGAAAAATCAAGACCGGAACCTTGATCCGGTCGACGAGCGCTTCGGTGTCGAAGCGGTCGCGCATCAACCATCGGACCGGCACGTACGGGTAGGCATCGGCGGCGACGTCGACGATCGAGGTATACGGTGCCTCTAGCACCAGGCCCGCCGCCCCGCCTTCGCTCGCAACCCGTGCGGCGACGCCACTGCCCAGGCTATGACCCCAGACGATGATCGGACCGACATGGTTGTTGACGGCGGCCACGGACGCCCGGGCGGTCGCCGTGAGAGTCGCTTCCGTCGGAGCGCCGGGATTGCCGGAATAACCGGGATAGGATGCCAGGAGCACCCCCCAACCCAGCCCCTGAAACACCTCGCCTTGTTTCACGAAATCGGACCGGTCGGAACCATTGCCGTGAAAGAACACGAGCGTCGGCAAGCTCGCCGATCGCGGCGGAATCCACCAATCGGTAATCATTCCGACGCCCGGCACCGCGACGGCCAGCACCTGGTACGGAGAGTTCGCGGGCGGCGCGTGCTGCCAAGCCGATTGCTGATTGAACAGCAGACGGCGTTGCTCGACGAACAAATAGCCGCAGATGCCGAGATAGCCGAGGAACAGAGCTCCCGCGACGGCGAGCAAACCGCTTCTAGCCCTGGATCGCATGGATGGTCTCGCCGTCGCCCGCTCGGCCGCCGGGCACGGCCGTGGAATTGCGCACGATCAGGGCATGCTCGAGCACGTAGCGTGGGATCGGCTCCGGCCAACCACGACGGCGAGGCGAATGTTCGATGATCAGGTTCGCCGCGAGGCGTGCCATCGCCGCGACGGGCTGCCTGACCGTGGTCAATTCGGGCCAGATCATCGAGGCGACGGGTGCGTCGTCGAACCCCGTCACCGACAGCCGGCCCGGCAGCGTGATCCCAAATTTGCGCGCGATCGAAATGACGGCCGCCGCCATGTCGTCGTTGCTCGCGAAAATTGCGGTGGGCGGACTGGCCGCGCGCAGCATGCGCTCCGCGCAAACGAGTGCTTCGGAGAATTCGAAATTACCCGTTTGCACGAGATCGAAGTCCACCGGTGCCGACCAGGCCCGCATCTCGTCGATGAACCCGAGGTAACGCTGCTCGGTCGCACCGTGTTGGGGGCGGCCGAGGATGCATCCGATGCGACGGTGCCCGAGGCCCAGCAGATGCGCCGTGAGCTGCCGCGCCGCCGCATAATCGTCGATACCGATCGACGCCGTGGTGTTGATGTCGCTCTTCGGCGCGATCCGAACGATCGGAATCGCCGCCTCGTTGAGCTTGGCCAGGATCACCGGATGATCTCCGAGCGGTGGCAGGAGAATCGCGCCTTCCAGCCGCAGCTGTCCGAGCAAGGTCTCGACCCGTCTTCCGATGTCTTTGTTGTCGGTGTCCCAGGGTTCCACGAGCAGGTGGAATTGCGACTCGCGGCAGCGATCGACGGCCCCGGCCTGAAACTCACTGAGGTAGTCCCCGGGCTTTTCGCAGAACAGCCCGATCAGGAACGATCGGTTCGAGGCCAGTCCGCGCGCATTGAGATTGGGTCGATAGTTGAGGCGCTCGATCGCCTCGAGCACGCGGGCCCGAGTGGGTTCACGAACGGTTTGCTCGTTGTTGATGACCCGGGAGACGGTCTTCGGTGAAACCTCGGCCAGATCAGCCACTTGCTGGATCGTGACCGAGGGCGGCGAAAAATTCATGGCGTGGGTTCGCGCGCTGGGCGTGGGCTCATACCCCTATTTAGCCGGTCCTACGGACCCAATTGCAATGGTTTGCGCAGGATCTCCGGGATTCAAGCGCGAGCCATGCTTTGCACGGCGCCGCCCGCCGCAAAATAACTGTCGTGTGCCGGCGCGTTGCGCAGGCCGGCAGCGGTGGCGTCGGCGAGCGCGGCAAAGATCTTGCTCAGGTCCTCGCCACGCACCACGTCGGCGAGCGGATCGTAAACACGGGGCCGGATTCCCATGCCCTCGAGCACGTAGAACCAACTCAGGTCGTTGAACAATTCCCCGGGCTGCGGGCGAATGCGTCCGGTTTGGGCGTAGAGATCGATGCGCGCCTGCAGGGAATCCGGCAAGACGATCCGCCGGCAGTCCCGCCAAAACGGCGTGTCGTCCCGCGCCGTCGCGCAGTAGTGCAGCACGATGAAATCGCGGATGCCCTCAGCCTCGCGGCCGATCTCGGTGTTGTAGGCGTCGATGTTCGACTGTGCAAAATCGAGATCCGGGAAGTGTTCCAGGAGTTTGTAAAGCCCGCTCATCACGAGATGGATGCTGGTCGACTCCAGCGGTTCGATGAATCCGGCGGCAAGTCCCAAGGCGACGCAATTGCGATTCCAAAAGAGCTTGCGCCGGCCGGTGACGAAGCGCAGCAATCGCGGCTCCGCCTCGGGATTCGCACCGACCTCGGCCGCCAGATCCTCGGCCGCCTGGGCATCGTCGAGATGCGCGCTGGAATACACGTACCCATTGCCGGTGCGGTGTTGCAGAGGAATCCGCCAGCGCCAACCGGCGCCCCGCGCGAACGCCTGGGTGTACGGAGGACGTGTCACGGCCCTTGCGGTCGGAAAGGCGATGGCCCGGTCACAGGGCAGCAGCGAGCTCCAGTCCACATAGCCGGTTTTCAGGGCCTTCTCGATCAAGATGCCGCGAAAGCCGCTGCAGTCGATGTAAAGATCCGCCGCCAGGCTGCCGCCGTCTTGAAAAACCAGCTCAGCAATTGCACCGTCATCGCGCAGCCGCGCTTCGACGACGTGGCGCTCGACCCGCACGACCCCCGAGCGTTCTGCGTAATTGCGCAGATACTTGGCGACCAGCCCCGCATCGAAATGCAGCGCGTAGCGCAGGCCTGCGATCGGGCCCGCGGTCTTCGGGTCCGGGAAGCGGAATTTTCCCCGCTCCGCGAGCGCCGCGCAGAGACTGAAGTCCTCGAATCGCAGCGGGGCATTTTCGGCCCGGGCGCGATGCCAATAATGATGGAAGGGGCGCAAATTGATCATGGAACCGAATGTTCCGAAAGGATGCCAATAGCTCTGGCCCAGCCGCGCCCAGTCGGTGAACTTGATGCCGAGCTTGTACGTGGCGCCGGTGTAACGCACGAAATCGGCTTCGTTGATGTTGAGTAGCCGCAAGAGGTCGAGGATCGGTGGAATCGTCGCCTCGCCGACGCCGACCGTGCCGACCTCGGGCGACTCGATCACGGTGACGGTACAGCCCGTGCCCGGCAGCGCACGGGCAAGCACGGCAGCCGCCATCCAGCCGGCCGTCCCTCCCCCCACGACCGCGATACGTTTGATGCTCGACGGACTGTCCATGGCGGCAGCACCTCACGGGCTTACCGCGCCGCCGACGCGGCACGGCAAGAGCCCCCGGATTTAGAGTTTACCCTTGAAGCCGACGAAGTAGCGGGCGCCGCTCCGGTCGTAGGTGAACGGCAGGTTCGGCCATTGCAGATAGGTGTGCTGGGCCTCGTCGGTGAGATTTTCCACCGACGCCAGAATGCCGAAGTGCTTGTTGAAGTCGTAGCCGACTTGTCCGTCCAACTGGCCATACGGCGCCGAGAACACCGAATACACGTGCTGCACGCCGTTTTGATCGGGGAAGGAGAACGTCGATCCCACGAGGGAATCGTTGATCGCCTTGTCGCGCCAGGAATAGGCAACCCGGACCGAGAACCCCTGGTGTTCGTAATAGACTTGACCGGTCACGGAATTCTTCGAAACGCCCGGTATGGGCGTGGAGTTCGCGAACGAGGTGGATTGATCGGACGTCGACTGCGAATACGTGTAGTTGGCCGCCGCACCCAAGCCCGACAGGAGCGGGGTCAGCGCCTCGCCGAACGCGTATTGCGCGCCCAACTCCAAACCGTAGATCTTGCCCCCGCCGGCATTGACCGGCTCCGTGACGTCGGCCGTGGTTCCGCCGACCGTGGTCGGTATATTTTGGGTCTCGACGAAGCTCTGCACCTTCTTGTAGAAGCCACCGACGCTCAACAGTCCGCTGGGCGCGAAGTAGTCTTCCCAGGACGCATAGAACTGCGTCGCGCGATAGGGGTCGAGATGTGGATTACCCGAGGAGCCGCCGGAGAACTGAAAGCCGGTCGTGCCGCGCGTGAAGCCGTAGGAGTTGCCGAGGCCCAAGGAGTACAGGTCTTGCGGCGCGACGACCTCCGCCGCGCTGAAGCGCAGCTTCTGCTCCTGGGTCAGGTCATAGACGAAGTTCAAGGACGGCAGGACATTCGTATAGCTGCGGCTCGTGGTCACGGGGACCACGTTGGAGTCGACACCGTTCCAGGAGGCCGTGCCGTAGTAGGTGGGATTCTGGGCCGCTTCGCCGTTGTTGATCGTCAATTGGGTATTGACGACGCGCAGACCAACATTCAGGTGATACGTTTCCGGCAGACTGCCGAGATCGTCCATCAAGTAGACTGCGGTGGTGTGCTCGGTCACCTGGAACGAACTCAGGTGATCGACGAAGAACTGCTCCGTGTTGTTCGGCACGCCCGCGCCGGCCCAAACCTGGTTGAGGTAGGTCGACGGATTGTTGAGACCGGAGGTCGAAGGATTCTTCACGATGATGTTGCCGACCGCGAAGTTCGGCACCGTGGAGGCGAGGCTGGGATTCGACACCGCCGTCGAGTACGGGATGTTCGGCGTGCCATAGCCCGGATCCTGGTAGTAGAGCCAGGGTCCGCAGGTGTTGGGCGCCGAGGCGGTGTTGCAACCCGTGTTGGAACCCGCGATCTGTCCGTTGGCCTCCGTGCCATTGATCAGATAGCGGCCGAAGACTTCGTCGACGCTGCGGCTGCCGAAGCGGATGCCGGCTGACAGGGTTTGCGAGAAATTCTGGCTGGAAGGCAGGTCGTAGGCCCCGTCGAGCTTGATCGCGTATTGCTCCTGAGTCGTGAGATTCGCCCAGGCCCAGTTCGACTTGAAGGTCGTGAACGCCGGATTGTTGAGCACGTTCGAATAGTTGCCGACGTAATTGACCGACGGCAGGCCACCCGTGCCGCCATTGGCGTAGGTGAACTGGTAGCCGGGGTTCGCGGGCGCGCTCTGACAGGTCGTGTAGTTGCCGTTGTTGCAGCCGGGCGCGGCGGGCGAGGTCGCGGCGCCGCCGCTGGTCGTGTACATGCCGTGCTCGACGTCGGCCTGCGCGGCCTGCAGATTCGAGGTCGCCCGCGCGAACGAGCCATCCAATATCGCCCGCAACGGGCCACCGTTGTTGAACTTGGTGACCCACTGAAAGTTGTTCGCCTGATCGATGTCTTGTTGGTAGAGGCTCGCGGTCTCGGCGCCCAGCGCGTTGAACGTGCCGCTCTGTACGACCCCGTTCCCGTCGATCGAATAGGGCTGCGTGGGATCGATGCCGGGCAGGGGGTTGCCGGGCGATTGGCCCTGGCCGTTGAACCAGGCCTTGTCGGAATAGGTATAGGTCGTGTCCTGCTCGCGGGAGTAGAACCACTTGAGACTGGTTTCGATGTCGTCGGTGATCTTGAACGCGACGCCGAGCGAGGCGCCGTCCACGTTGCGATCGTCGAAGATATCGGAGAAATAGGCCAGCTGCGGCTCGATGTAGTACTGGTTGAGCTTGGTGATTCCCGCGGGCGTGAGCACCCCGGAATACGGCGGCGTCGCCGAATTCGTGATCAGCCACTGATTGCGGTTCTGATCCTGGAATTCCTCGGTGTGCGTGTTCTCTTTGTCGTGCGACAAGCTCGCGGTGAAGGCGAGCCGGTCGTTGACCTTGTAGGCGCCGACGAGCGTCGCATCGGGCGTCCAGCCGTTGTCGCGCTGGCTTTCCGATTCGCGATAGTTGCCGCCCAGAGAGAGGCCCATGGGACCGGCCAGGGGATTTGCGGTCTTCAGATCGATCGTGCCGCCGAGACCGCCTTCCGTCATCGAGGCCTTCGGGTTCTTGTACACGTCGATGCCGCTGACGAGTTCACTCGGGATGCCCTCGAGCGAGCTGTACTGCGCGTTGCTGCCGGAGCCGCCGCCGGAGGCCTCTCCGGAAACATAGAACTCACGGCCGGTCAGGAACACGTCGCCGTTCAACGTGGTCAGGTTCTGCCGCAGACCATCGATCAGAACTGCCGTGCCCTGCCCTTGGGAACGGTCGATTTGAATTCCGGGCAATCGCTGCAAGGCTTCGGCAACGTTTTGGTCGGGCAGCTTGCCGAGATCTTCCGGCGCGATCGACTCGATCGGCAGATCCGATTGGCGTTTCAGATTCAGTGCCGATTCCAGCGAGGCCCGGAAGCCGGTCACGACGATTTCCTGCAGGCCGTCGTCCGAAGGCGAGTTCGTCGCCGGCGTCGGCGCGGGCGGGGCATTGTCCGCGAGCACGGTTTGTCCAAACAGTGTCGCTTCGAGCGATACGGCGGTCATCAGCGCGAGACGGGCCGCCTGGCGCGCGCGCTTTTCTCTCTTGTGAGACATGGTGTGAAACTCCCCAAATTATCGTTGTCGTTCGGTGTCGCCTGGTCGGCGACGTGCGTGGCCATTCTTCGTGCGCCTACTGCGGAGCGGGACCTGAGCCCCGAGGCCTGTCCCTATCGAGACATCCAGCCTAGTCTGCAGTGTCGCATCGGAAAGACAGCGCTGTCAATTGCTATTTGCTAAGTGCATGACTTTCTCCTCTGTGTTGCACCGACTCCCCGACCTCAGCGGACTGTCGCGCCCGCTCCCGGTTGTTGTAGTTTCGCCACGGGGCACCCCGAGCCAGCCGCGGCTCGCACATAGCGAATGTCGCCGATCTCCAGGGCCAAGCGTCCGGTCGTCTCGATCGCCAACGGAACGTCGACGGCCGACAAATCGGCCTGCATCCCGCTCCAGCAGGCGAGCGGCAGCGTCAGCGTTCTCCAGGCGGTTTCCCGGCCGGCCCCGGGCGCCGGGTCGGCCGACCGGAACAGCGCGCCCAGATCGACCGTCGCACCAGAAGGGACGCCACAGGCGGCGCTTGCCGTCGCAGGGTCTGGCGGGGGGCCCGGTTCGCGCCGATAGGGCGCGGCGCAACGGATGCCGACCCGGACGGCGGCATCGGGGCGCGCGGTCACGCGGTAGCGCACGGCGAGGGCAA
>Ga0209208_10000959_pt1 | contig 39718 bp, 26 predicted proteins | sample S1TSphfallax_3_FD_187694 | JGI IMG/M metagenome (GOLD analysis project Ga0209208, IMG submission 187694) | Host-associated microbial communities from peat moss isolated from Minnesota, USA - S1T2_Fd - Sphagnum fallax MG (SPAdes) (version 2) | ecosystem: Host-associated > Plants > Peat moss >... | reverse complement strand
GGGGGGGGGGGGGGGGGGGGGGGGGGGGTTTATAAAGGCATAAGGGCTTTGAATATGTAAATGTTAATTGCATGTTATCATCTTTTTCAATAGCAGAACTCACAAGTAGTTTTGCATTTCTACAACTCAATGATAAAGGGTGCAATGCAGCCTCTCTCATGGTTGCAAGAAATTTATTGCCACCCTATGTTCTTTGCCATTTTTGGCAATGGCATGAACTTATTCATGCTTCCCTTTGGCCCCCTTTCACAATATAATGGTTGTATTGTGATTCACATTGAAAACAATGAAAACCAAAAAAAATTCAACACCCAACCCCCCTTTCTCCCAAACAATTTTTTTTTTGGGCCTATTCAGTGTATGCTGCAGTGTGTTATTGGTTGAGCAGAATTTTTATTCCTAACTATGTTCCTCACCTATTTTTGCCTTGCCCAATACACCCTTCCAAGAGTTGAGATACCTATTGAGTTAGATCAAATAAATGATCATAAACAAAAATAATATGAGATGCCCATGATGAAAGTGGGGTTCTTTTTTTTTTCCCCCTTTTTAAATTTGTAAGGAAGGTGGACCGGTAATCCTCCACAAGAGGCCTTAGCCATATTTGGCTACAGGATACAGAAAAAATTAGAATTTTTTAAAACCCTGGCACAATGTACTTGACAACATGCAAGAGCATATAGTCTAAATATGGCAACTCAACCTTTGTTCCCTCAAAATGTGATGAATTTGGAGGTTTTTCTCCCAAAAGATCCTTAGTAAAAATTGCAGCTCTTTTCTGTCACCAAGTGGCAAAATTTTGCCGCAAAAAAAAATGCAGATCAAAGACTGAGATATTGGCCAAGGCAAAATTGGGTGATTAACATAGTAGGAATATAAATTCTCTACAACTAATGAGGTGAGGCAGCATGCACCCAAGGGCTAAACTTTTTTTTCTTTTCAATGAGGCTGGTTAGGGCCCGGGGCTGTTGATGCGTCTTCTTATTAAGAAGTGAGGGGGGTGTACCCATAGTGTACTGATCTAATGACCCACTACTATAGTATCTTGGGTAGCTTCAACACATGTCTGTCAATTAATTAATTAATTAATTTTGAAATTTTTATTTTGACTAATAGGTCGAATAATCTTGACGATCCGAGATTTTGCTCCAATTTCTTTGGTTATTTTGATATTTTTTGAAAAAAATCAACATGTCCTCACTTCTCATTCAGCTTTGAAACCACAGTTAGTGTTCCCCCAATGGAAGTAACTAAGAGATATTTCAAGGTTTGTTTGTTAGGTACATTGAATCAATCAATGGACTTTCAATCTATGCCTTGAACTTGAGCAAGATCATTCCACAGTCAATCCAAATGGAAGCAACTACATTATGAAATGTATATCTTCATGCATATGTATGGGTTGATTAATTAGACTAGATGCATCAACACTGGAACATAAGCTTGCAACACTAGTGAGAGAATAGTAATAATATATGTTGAAATTTGAGATGTGAGGAAGTTTGTGTATATTATCCTTTGGCAAATTAGAGTGGCAGTCACTACGCATCCCATATGCACATGATGTGGCAGATGACATGATGTTGCATGTCTATGACATGGCATTTTGCCGATGTGGCAAAACCTACTGTACCCTATATGTGGACATTAGGGTGCACACACTTGCGGGCGTGGGCACTAGTGCTATGCACCCTGAATAGGAATCCTCAAATGAAGGTTTTGTTCATTACTTGATCACCCACTTGCTATATTTTTATGATGCAAAAATCGCACCATCATTCTTTTTAACCCAATAGCTTCTTGTCTTCTAAAAAGAATTTAGGTTCCATTTTAATCTGAACCCTAAAAAAATTTAAACCAGTAGCCAAATTTGGTCAAGACTTGTGCTGAATTACCTCTGTCATGGCAATCACGAACTTTCATATGAACACACAACCAATGTGCTATTGCCGCTAAGGAGCAAGTATGTGAGCTCCACCATGTGGCCACTGCCACAATTTTTTCGTGTAAAAGACAGGGTCTCCTTTATTAAGTCCTAATTGGCATTGCCTGCAATACATTTTGTTATGAAACCAGCAGCAATTCTCAAATGAAAAGCCAGGTTTACCGGTGCTGAAATACTCTACAAAAACATTCTGCAGCTGGAACTCTTATTCTGATAAGATCGTTATGTGCAAAGCAAGTTGCACTTATATCTCCTACAGTATCAGATGTTTGTTTACTATGTTCCTTTTGAATGTACAGCCTATTGGGTTTTGGGTTGAAGAGAGCTTGCACCTCTCTCCAAGCTATGTGCATGATTATGGTATACTTCACTGAACATTTGAACCACTTGCTATGTTTTTTTGATCAAGAATCTTGCCTTATCCAAGCTGCCTACTTTACATCTATTTACTCATGGGGCAAACTGTGCAACCACAAGTGCCCACACTCTTTATTTGTCTGGAGTCTTTTTCTCATGAAAAAAGAATCTCAAACTCATTCAATCGTAGGTTCTGTTTGTCTGTTCGGATGCAACCTGCCACATCTGCCACCCCATTCTTGCTGTTCTTTGCTGGCCTGTATGTCAGGTGGCACCACTTTTGTGAGTACCTTGCTTCAACCAATTTCATCAGCTTTCTGGTTCTGTTTTCATGCTATCTTATCTCCTCTCTAATGGTTTTTGTGAATCTTGGGTGTACCTGTTTGTTGAGTTGGCAGCCTGTGAAGCAGTTGTACTGGCAGAGGACACACGTGATCGAAGCAACTTCAGGATGTTGGCCTCTACAGATTTTTCCACATATAACCTGCAGTAACACATAATTGGTATGTTTCCACTGAAAAAGACCATTCTGATTCTTATTATTTACCTTGGAGGTTTGAGTAAGCAATCTCAAGACAAAGACAATCGAAGCCTTCGACCTGAAGGAATAGATAATTTTATTTGCTTCAAAGCAAGGCAATGTATTTCCAAGGTTAAAATGCACATGGAAAAGAGATAGTGGGGACTTTTCCATACCTTTTGATGACCACTGGACGCTCCTGTCCCATGCGCCAGCAGCGTCCAACTGCCTGCTCCTCAAGCTGCCACATTAGCAATTTACTCTTGCCATCAAGAAATGTAGGATTTATTAATGTTGAACCTGCCATATATATTCCCCAGAAGGATCAATTTAAAGAATAGATCTGGTCTGTTCCAATTCAGGATGCTCCTTTTTTCCATTCAAGAACAAAACTTTGAGGCTTGACACTATGCTTCCAGTATCAAGAAAATACGTACTGCAGGGTTTAGGCAGGGCTCCAGCTGTGAGTAGATGCCATGCACAGTCAAAGTGGAACCACAGTGAAAGAAGGTTAGCAATGACACACAGATGTCAAATCTTTATCATTGGTATCACACATACTACTGACCTGCCTACCTAGAATACAAATCATTTGACATGAGTCTTCAGTTCTTGCAGCTTGTACACAGGATCAGCATACATTAATGTCAATCTTCAAGTGTAAATTAGCATGCGAGTGGTTTAAGACTAATAGTGGAACTCAAAGTCAAAAGGATTGCTGTACTAAATGATCACACACCATATAAACATGAGAGGCTGCTGTCAGTGTGATGCCCACAGCTCCTGTGCGAATCGACAATAAAAACACAGTTGTTGGTGGATCCTGTCACATGCAAATTACAAGAGTTTCAACAATAAAGGTAAGCTGGATCTGGGTTGCATTGTTAGGCCTACAACTTCTATTTTGCAGGAAATACATCAGACTGGACTCCTAAGCAAGACAAGTTACACAATTCTTGAGGCACAAGTATGAAAAGCATGCCATGCTAACCTTCTGGAATGCCTCAATGGCTTGTGCACGCTTCTTCATGGGCATGTCCCCACTGATAAAACGGTAGTTGATCCCCTGCTTCTTGAACTCTGTTTTCAGCCAGGCAATTGTCTGCATGAATTGGCTGAAAATGAGCACCTATTCGTGCACCACATCCACCACACCAATCTTTCAAATTAAGTCATGGTCTGAATACGCAATTGCAGCATCTAGTTTGTCTGAATTGTTAGCTGTCTGGATAAAGGATTGGAGAGGAAAAACAGTGGTGCTTACCTTTGCTCCATCATGCTCCTCTCGTACTTTTGTTAGGTCTGCCAACAAAGTTTTTAACTTGGAGTTAATGTGAACACCCTGTGCAGGGTCTCCTGCATCTTCAGAACTATTTGCAGACCTTGTTGGTGAAGTGACAGAAGCTGGATCCATCAGAGGTATCAATGCTGCCAATTTCTGCTTTGGTGGGGGTGTGACCAGCTGGCTTGCTGCCACGGGGCTGGCACATACAGAACACACTCCCTGGGAGCCAGTGCCCAAGCTTGACATCACACACTCACAGCAAAACCTGCACCAGTTGACACCCAAGTTGTAGCATGAACTGCTGAACAGAAATTCAACAGATGCCATATCAATGCTTCACAATATTCAAAGATCTTGAGCACACATTCAAGGTCTGTTGGCAGTTTGGTTTTGGATTCTATGATTTGTTTGTTTGTTAATTCTGTCCAGACCAAAAGACAATGGAAAAGTGCAAGCAATTGTAAGACTTGATAGGTGGTGCTTACCAGTGGCCACAAGGTGTTTTTGTGGGGCACTCCATCAACTCAAAGCAGATGCCACACTCACCCTCCATGTTGTCTGGTGGAGTTTCCAGTGTGGGAGAGAGGGGTAATGCACCTGGCAGTGGGTCAGAAGGTCCTGCTGGGCTACTGCCGACATCTTGTTTGCTCATACTCAATTCAAAATGAGAAACAAATCCACCACTGCAGAGTCTGGAACACACCTAGGCATTGCTCAATGCTTAGACCACAATGTTTAAACATGTGCTTCAAATGATGACATGCTCATTTTTTTGCAACAGTTGCAATGTGCAGCACAGGAAAAAATAATGGGATGCAGCATTTGAACATCTTCCACACAGTATGACTTGTCTGCTCTTCAAAAGAAATGTACTGATGGTTACAGCACTCGTGATTTTTACAATATACACAAAAAGGCTAAGATGAGTAAATGCTATATATGGTGCTCAGTTCCTGAACAGTGAGTTTCTTATGAGCTCTTGTTGTCCGAAGGAAGAACAAAGAAATATAAATATTGTAATTCCAGTTCTGTTATCATCAATATATTTAGCGAAAGAGGTGAAGTAGATGCCAAGAGGCAGTCTTTAAATTCAGATATCCTGGACTCAGTAGGGTTTAAGAGCATGAGCTAGCAACTAGGGTGCATACCTCCGAAGAGGGAGGAGGAGAGACATGATCTGGAGAATGTTTTTGGAGACTACTGTAGGGCCCCAGCAACGGAATTGTTCAAATTTATGGATCACATGCTGATACACTGCCTCATATGCACGACGCTCATCAGTGGTGAAGGTGACAGCTATATCCTGCTCAGTTTTGGGAGGAAGTCTCAGCAGCTCTCTTCCATTGAACTTTTGCTGCTTTGTGTGCCGTATCATAATCTGATCCAAAGGGGGTTGATTTGTATCACCCATTTCTTTTAAGCCACCACTTCTACATTATCTCCACTCATGAAAACCAAAAAGGGTGCAAAAAAACTTCACCCCTTCTTTGTACATGGTTCATAATTCAGCAGAATCTCAGGTTCAATTATTCAGAATTAGTGTGATATTATAGAAGATTGCAAGCACATTCAAGCAAAAAAGAGGTCTGAGATGAGTGCTTAATGAAGATTTAGAATGCAGAAACCTTAATTGAGTTTCTTCTCACCTTGTTAAGTGTCCACAAGAGCACAGTTTGATCATCACTCTTACATTGACGTTCATATGGCCGTCCAATTCTCTTCCTGAATGTGCTCTTATTGTCCAAGGGCTCCAGCTTTAGGAACAAGAACTGCATTGTAAGGCAAAGTACCATGAGATTACTTGCTACTAATTCTGTGAGTAATCTAAGCAGTAAGACTTGAACAGCTTTGACCTCTGTCAGAGATGATTGCACTACACATTGTCCTTGACAGGAGCTTCTCTGAGCCTCAGAGTAAGGGCTTACTTGTCCATATAGGTCATAGATGCTGGTGTTGATTGGAGTGCCAGTGCAGCACCATCTTCGGTCTGCTTGCAGCCTAGCACATGCCCGTGAATGCAATGGTGCTGGATCCTTGACCTGGACCAGATTTGTGATGCAAATTCACTTTATAAAGTCCGTACACTTTTGCATCCAGTCAGTCCTCTCCAAAAGTATGAGTCAATTTCTGCAATAGAAGTCACAGAAAGTCTCTTGGATTTTGGCTCATTTGAGCAAAATTAAAAGGAAGCAAAAAACCTTACAGTGTGGGACTCATCAAGCACAACACGCCACCAATTGACAGTGAGAAGGGGGCAAAACTGTTCTGCAAATCCTGAGCCATGGCGTGTAGCTTGTGTAGCCTTGCTGAAATCACTTCCCAAAGTTGCATATGTTGTGATTACCTGCTTGGGGCAGTGATGTACAACTTGCAAGCTTCAGGAGGCATGATCTCAGGGTGGTGATATAAAACTTGCAAACTTCAGGAAACAAGATCTCAGGTACATATTTCATGCAGACATTGTTCAGAGACATGCATTAATCCAGGATGAACCATGAGGTCATAGAAAAGCAAAGTGAAAAAAACACACAAAATAGGCAGGAACTGAAATGGGTATAAATCTCTTGGTGCAGATTGTGTATACTCACAATGTCAAATTTTGCAAGCTTCTTTGGATCCCTGATTCTGGAAATGCAAGCACACAAAGAGATTGAGATTGAGCCAATTGTACCACAAGAGAGATTGAGTGCAAATTGCAAACCTCCTACAATCTTATTGGTGATGAGGGAGCAACTGGACAGTGGAGCAATTTCCCAATTTTTGCAGCAACTAAGGATTGCATCTTTGTCAGCAGTGTTCTCAGCAATCTACTGTAAGAGTACGTAGTAGTATGATTTTTGACTTGTCGTCTTTTAGTGTTCTTCTTCTCTCTGTGGAACTACCTGAGTTGCTGCTGCAGAGAATTATGCAACTGATGGCCACCAAAGAAGACAATGTAAGTAGCCTCCTAGAAATCTCTCAAGTTTCCACAGATCAAGATAAACAATATGGCAAACTGTAGCAAAATGTGTTCATACCTCTTGGAACCATGATACATGTAGATGCTGAGATTGGCAGCTAGCTTGCTCTTCACTTCATTAGCCCATTGTCCAACAATCGATACTGGACACACCACTGCCATGTCCATCTGTTTGTTTAGTATTCAAAACAGTAGCAAGGTTAGGGAGCATGATCAGCAGCAGGAGTATCTGTTTTTAGATCCCAAAATCGAAAGACCCTGTTGCTTGCAAGACTCAATTGCAGCACAACTTTGGGCTCTGATCTTGTCTCAAATGGAGCAAGATTTTCTCAGTGGCATGCATTTGTATCTAATTCTCAGCCTTTGGAAGCAGATTAGCTCAGTAGCATGCATTGTATCTTCCTCTCATACTTTGGAAGCATTGTAAGACGAGGCCTGATGCTTACTCACCAAGAGTTCCTTTGGATGAACCAGGTGCACATTGATCGAGTGGGCATGGATTTGCCAAAATGAGCGCCAATATCTGCAAACCTCCAAACACAAAATACAACTATGAAGATCTGACTCGATGCGCATTATTGTTGTTGCCATGGTTATCAGCTCGATGCTGCTTGGTTTTATGCAGGAACGAGCAAAAGCTTTGAGGACACGCAGGGTGGTTTGTTTTCTCGTTTCTTTGTGTGTTTTCTCTTTTCTCACCTCGATGGTTTTGCCGAGACCCATTTCTTCGCAGAGAAAGCCTCCTCGGACATCGCTGCTCAACGCGGCGCCGGCGCCGTCGAGACGGCGATCATCGTCTGCTATGAGGTGGTTTAGTGAGCCTGAGTAGAGCAACGAAAGGCCGGCGCCAGACGGTGCCGGCGGCAGCATTCGGTAGTTGACGCTCAGCAGGCCGCCGTCTGTCTGCTCCGCGTCCAACATGAACTGCAACGACTGGCGTTGGTAAGGACGGAGCGGGACAGTGAGTCCGATCGGCTGCGATGCTTCGTCGTAGTCGTTGCTCTTGAGGTCACGAAGAAGGCCGGCGAAAGTGGTCCACTCGTCTGAAGTCTCTGCCCAGCGACGGAGCTCGTCCACGCGCTCGAGGTGCGTAAGGAGGCCGTCGGCGTCAGGGAAGAGCGTCGCCAGAATCTCACGCAGCACAAGTACATCGTCGACACGCTCTTTTCGAAGAAATGTGCGCACTTGAGCACTACCCACTGCCGCAAATTCGCACTCAGGTATCACGCTGACAATCACCTGCAACTGTCCTTGTGCTTCATTCAACCTGCACAATCCCAGAGGCTCCACAAAACAAGAACCCATCACAAATTCTGTACAAACAATCCATCTTGTCTAAGAAATAGGAGCAGAGCAAGGAGGAGAATGGGCGCTAACACCTATCATCAAAGTCCACTAAGATCAATAGAGGAGGAAGAACAAACAACAGCATGAGAATAAGAGATTGTGCCAAACAGGTTGATCAAGGCTGTTTGTTAACTCCTGATGCTTTCTTTGCAGAAACACAGACATCAACACCCAAATTCCTGAAACGCGAATTACTGACGAACGAAGGAACTGTTTTTGCAACAGTGACTTGATACCTGTGCACTTCTTGCAAAGCAAATGCAACAAAAAGGAAATCTGCTTGCACCAGCATTGAAGGAAGATGCCCACCATCATGGTAATGCCAATGTCTTTCCTTCAAGCTAGACATGCTGTAGAAGACTAGAAACATGAGTGAAACTTTGAAAGCACATCTCTGATGACAATCAGAATCCAGATATTTGACAAAAGCTCTAGTCTGAGATGGCATTCCAGAAGAGCTGTTGCAGATGGATTGAACAGAAAGGAGAGTTGACAGACACTGGAAGGGAATCGAACATGTGGAGTAGTGAGAGTGGTGAAAATCCTATGGTGTTTTCAACTCTGTTAAATGCCAAAAACCCAATCTGCATCTTGTTTTTGGACCCCATCATCACAAGAAAGGGGATGATGAAGATTTGGCTGAAGAAATATTGCAGACGATTTTGAGAGGACCTGGTCTTGGATATGGTGAAGTGGTTGCAGAAAGAGAAAATGAGAGTTTTCATGAAAAAACATTGTTGGTTATGGGGAGAGGTGTGGGGGGTTTGCTGGACACTTACAAAAGCTCATCAACAAGTGCATGGTATTTGGATAAAGATGCTGCATCTCTTGCCATCACCTGTACATACTGCAACTGGGTTGGCTTTCCTTGATCTCCCACTGCCACAAACCAACCCAAGAGGAAAGGAAAAACAAGACTAGCTTTTTAGATCATTGCAACCAAGCTTCAAACAAAAATCTGAGATTGCAGTAAACACCAACCCATGGACTCTGACATCAAGCAAGCCCATGGAGTTTTTTTTTTCTCTTTTGTGATATGTTTTCTGTTTGCTGCGAAGTTGTTTCAATGTTTCAACCATCTCTGTGGCAAAGCACCCATCTCAATTGATCAAGAACTATGCAAGAGAATTCTTGAACACACTTGTTGCACAAGCTTAACAGATATGGATTGCAGGCTTTTCTTGATGAGGTAGAACACATGAAAGGAGGAGAAAAGTGCATGAAATCTGATGGAAGGAACAGTTGTACATGTGTGTGCAAAAAGCTCGAGTGAGAATTTGTCGAATGCTGTCATCAGATCTTCTAAGGACTTGTCAGAGTATCTTGTCTTCAAAGGAATCTGTATTGTTCCAAACTCAAAGCAGCTGCACATCCAAAATTCTTCTTCCATCAGCAAGAATTTTGCATGATCTGTAGTAATCAAAACTGTTGTGATTTGCACACACATGATGAGCACGAATGCATGCATGCATGCACTTTGATGCACTCTTGTTGTTCTTTGATGATGCTATACTGGCTGTGGAAAAATCTGAAGAGGATAGAGGGAGAGTGTGTGTCCATGTATGTGTGCACATACTGGGAGTCTGTAGATGGATCAGAGCGAGGTCGAGAATGGGCAAATGCAATGGAGGATGTAGGGCTGCAGGAGGGGAAGCAAGAATCAGTGTCAGCTGATTCTTCATGCAAGGTCAGTGGACAATTGTCTGCATCCTCCAAGCTTCCACAGAGAGGCAGAGAGCAGAAAGAAGCTGGTCCATAAAGCCCGTGTGAGAATCCACTCATGGAACTTGGGCGTGCAGATACACTAGTGGTCATCAAGCCTCCTGCTGTTGCCTCATCCACACTGCTGCTCTCATTCTGTTGCACCTGCATGGTGATGGGGGAAGAAAACAGTTTCAATTGAAATATTCATGTTGGAACCAGAGCTTCAAGCAAAGAAACAAATGGACAAGAACCTACAGCTTCATTCTTCCAGGGACAATTGGAGCATGCAGCTACTCCCAGAACCAGCAGAGGAATTACACAATGCAAGCAAATTGCAGCATTGGGTTGGATGAGGGGGAAGATGGAGACCTTGTTCTTGAGCCATAGCCAGGAAGAGACTGTGGCATTGCAGTGGTCTGTCTTGTGCAGGCCAGTTCCCCACAACAGACACGGCGCAACTTCCTCACAGGAATAGCACCAGCACTGCACAGATTCCCAATGTCTCTTTCACATTACATTACAGGAGATTATAAGGTAGACTTGTGAAGCTTCTCTCAAGTTGTCTTGAGGACATATCCTGCAACAGCAGCAGCAGCAGCAGTAGGCAGGCAGCATCTCATGGCAACAAAGAAGAGGATTCCAGACTAGGGGAGGTGTGCACAAGCACCTTGTTGCAGTGGGAGCTGTTGGATAGGCAAGGGGGAGAGGTGAAGGGGAACATGACGCAGACATGGCGGGGATGTGGAAAGTCCCGGAGCATGAGCGAGTCGCCGAGGTCGCCACCACTGGTACTGCAGTCGGCCATGCTGCTGTCATCACCTGGCAAGGCGACGCCGACGACGTTGGTACAGAAATGGCTTCCACAGAAACCATGCCCGCCGCCGTCGTCGTCGTCGTCGTCCTCCTCATCCTCCATGCTACTACTTCTTCCCCGGCAGTCCACAGTAATGACGGAGCTGTCGTGGAAGCTGTTGAGCATCATCAGCCTGGGTCGCTTCTCCTGCTGGAACCCAAACTCTTCGTCGCCTGCAGTGTTGTTGTTGTCGTCGTCGCTGCTGATTCTCAACTGATCGAACACCAGACCACCTGTAGCAGTAGCAGCACCAGCACCAGCACCAGATTAATCAGCAACAGTTTGCTGACATTTGGAGACTGTTTTGGACACGAGAAAGCGCAAAGTTCAAAGCTTCCTAGAACAATAACAAGCTTAGCAATTTGGAAATCCATCCTCGCGCAACAAAAGTACAGAACTCGGACTGTCATCATCACTTGCACCAGATTCTCCTGCAAACGGTGGTTTGTCGGAGGGATTGGATCGATCTTTGTGTCAATTACGCACATTGTGTCATTGACACGCATCTCTCGGAAACAATCTTAGTAGGCAATGATCCTCAATCTCTGCGAGGTAGAGAATCAATCATTGGGTGGGTGCTCGTTGCAACAAGAAGTTGTTGAAATCTTCGAGTCCGCACAGTAGTAGTGGAGAGGAAGAAAATGTAGATCTAGATTGATGGGGTTTGCTAACAGAAAGTAGTGGGAAATTCTTGTTCGATCTTCCTTCATAGTTGTTGTGAATTTCTCGGGAGAGAAGAAGAAAGGATCATAATCAACGTTAAACATATTTTATCGATTGATTCTTGGCATTAGTAGTACTATACTTGCAGCAGACCTGAGCGCTTGCCGTTTGAAGAATCATGATAGGGATGGTAGACTGGTTGGTCCTGGTAATGTTCCAGTCTGCTGCTATGATTCATGTGCTGATCATCGATCATGGAGTTCTGCAAGTCGTGATCCGTCTCTACTAAGTCGACTTGCAACATTCCCGAGCTGCTGACGACATGCGGAGACATACCCAAAGCGCCGCATGGGAGAGATTTCTCATACATGATGATGGTCGTCGGCGGCTTGGAATCGTCGAAAAACATTGCGTGCACAATTTTGCGCAAAATCTGAACTCCACGCTTCAATTCTTTTCTTTTCTCCCACAACGGAAATCCAAAACCTCAACAGATGATCTCTTCCTCAAGGTTACAGCAATTCCCAGTCGCCTGGTTCTTCGGCGGGGATGACAGGAGAGGGGGAAAGGGTTTTTGCGAGAGAGCGAGGAAAATTCTTTAACCCCAAGAAACAACAACACAAATGCGGTCGGTGATCAATGCAAGGAAGTACACTGAGCGAGCTAACGGCGAAAATCTTCTTCTTAAGATCTTCAAATTGCTTTCTTGCTTCCGCAAATTAGATTTCTTAGCAAGGGAAATTCACAGTAGACTACCCCAAGAACTGAAATGAGCATCAGCAAATTTCAATCTACATATGTAATCATATGAAGAGCACGAGCCCAGTCACTATTTATCATGCACACAACGACGTGGACGATGACAGATTGAGAATAACACTTTATGGTCATCTTTGCAGCTGCAATGAGAGCAACAAAATTGTCCGCAGAGGCTTCCCATTTTGAACGAGAGAGAGAGAGAGAGAGAGAGAGAGAGAGAGAGAATTCCAACCAAGTTGGCAACAAAAGAATAGTAGCAATCGTGAGCTTTTTGCTACGACTACTACGTAACTATTGCAGCGGTATGCCCCACAGTTCTTATTGCTTACCGAGGGAGATGAGCACTTGGTGATCCAAAGCTCCAACCCGATGCTTAGCGGCGGATCCTTCCTCCACGCGGCGGAAGCGCACGCGAGAGCACGCACACTACTAGTAAGTAGAGAGTACGGCGGAAAGCGCTGCTGGCTCTCATGATTGAAGCCGTTTTTTTCCTGAAGTGGGGGTACGGATTTCCCGACCTGCCGCGCCGGCTGCCGTATCCCCTTATAACCGTTTCTTGAAGGAGCTTTCAATCTCTACGTCCCCTTCTTGGCACTTCGCTGATTGCTGCACTCATTCCCTTGCTGCGATTTCTTTCTTTCTTTCTTTCTTTTTTCCCTGCAAAACAATGCACGATTGACGCAACATAGGTAAATTCCCCATCCCCCCGCCTCCTTCCCTTCTCCTTCTTCTTTTCCGCCTGCCTGCCTGCCTGCGTGCGCTCCCCCTTTCCCCGCTCCCTTCCAAAAGGATGGATTGCTCGCTCACTTGCTCGCTTGCTCGTCTATTGAACAACTAATTGCTCGCTCGTCTGTCAAACAACGAATTGCTTGCTTGCTTGCTGAACAACAGATTGCTCGCTTGCTGCCCGAACGACGACGGATTGCTTGCTCGGTTTCTGCTACAACGACAGGTTGCTTGCTATTGCTTTGCTTGCTTGAAAAACCCAGGAGGCAGACCCCCCTGCACATTCCAGAAAAAGAAACAAATGGGTTTGGGGGGGGGTTGTTTGCTTGCTTGAATTTGGAGCAAAAAAACAGGGAAACGACATGGCTAGATATTTTGGAGTTAAGTCAAATTTCTTGTATTATAGAAAAAAGAAACCACACAAGTTGTTAATGATAAGTGGTACCTCATTATTGGGATCTAGGTATACAATAATACAAATAGGTACCAAATTTCTTAACAAAAATATATGGAGCATAATGAAATTTTGAAAGCAGTTCTGTGAGGTGGAATATGACATTTGTACTACCGTAGTACCTTGGCAGCTTTTATTGTGAGAAATGTTTGAATTCTCACAAAATAAAATCCAAGAACAAAAAATTCTCAAGAAAAATAGAGAATATTTTAGAATATTTTATTTTCAGCATGGAATCTTCAAAATGAAATAATTATTCAACAATGAAATATTGAACTTGCCCTCGCATTGCAGTCAGTATGTCTTTTTTTCATAATTCACAAAAAAACATTTGCTCTCCACCTATTTTTTCTTTGGGGGGGAGTGGGGGGTACTACAGTAGGTACCCATTCTTTTCTTTCATAATTTACAAACAAAAAAATTTCTCCACACCTTATTTTCTTGGGGAGGAAGGGGGTTTGTGGGGGTTGGGGGATGTTTTCTTTCTTTGAGAGCAAATAGAAATAGGGTATTCCCATATAGGATCTCAAATGCTTTTTTAGGTTGGTTTTTGGGTGTTGAAATTCAGACTCCAGCTATGGAATACCAAAGGGGCGCTTATTTTGTCATGTTGTACTTTCTCACTTTACTCTTTTGTCAACTTCCCATTTACCATTTTCCAAGTTAACATCCTCATAATGGTAAGTTTGCGAGGTGCACACTGCTAAAATGCTCCAATGCCTCTTGCACTTTGCTAGGTGGCCAATTCAACATTGACAAATTGTCAAATTCTCAATTGCACCTTGCCAAATTTACAACTTCACATTGTCAAATCACCATTTTCACATCTCCACTTTTACATTGCAAACTTGACAAGTTTACATTATTATACAGGCTGCCCAAAAATTTCCGACTGCCCCCCAAAAAAATCCATTGATTGCCCAATTGTTTTTTAAAGCTTTTTTTGCCCAAACTTTGTTCTTTTGGGCTATTTTGTTTTGGGGTGGGTGGGGGGGCTTGCATTAGTGGCCTACCCTCCTACCTCCTAGCCTACATACTCACTAACTTACATACTCACCTACTTAGGCTACCTATCCACCTACCTACCTACTTACCTAGGTGTAGACCCTTATTCTCACCTACCTTCAATTTAGGATACCAACTCATTACCAAGTTTGCAAGTTTGCAAATTTAAAAAATTTTAAACTCTAGAAATTATAAATTAATAATTACAAATTGCAAGTAGGCATTTGCAAATTCATGCAAGTTTGCAGATTTAGACATTTAAAAAATCTAGAAATTGTAAAATAATAATTAAAAAAATTCAACTTAACAAATTGCAAGTGTGCATCTGCAAGTTCACAAGTTTGCAAGTTTACAAAATTACAAAATCTAGAAATTACAACTTAACAAATTGCAAGTGCGCATTTGCAAATTCATGCAAGTTTGCAAATTTATACATTTACAAAATCTGGGAATTGTAAAATAATAATTATAAATTTTTAACTTAACAAATTGCAAGTGTGCATTTGCAAGTTCACAAGTTTGCAAGTTTACAAAATTACAAAATCTAGAAATAAATAATTAATAATTAAAAATTAACAACTTAACAAATTGCAAGTGCACATTTGCGAATTTACAAAATCTAGAAATTGCAAATTAATAATTACAAATTTACAACTTTATAAATTGCAAACGCACATTTGCAAGTATAAAAAATCGGCACATTACCAAATTACCAAATATAAAATTCCAAAGTTACAAATTTCATGTGCTCGTTTGTAAATTTCAAATTTATAAATTTAAAAAATAAAATTGCAAGTACATGTTTGCAAATATACAAAATTACCAAATTACCATAATAATATATTATAATTAAAATTTTACAATTTCACAAATTGCAAATGCACATTTTTAAGTTCACAAGTTTGCAGTTGCATGCAAATTACTAAATTACCAAAATCACCAAAATTACAAAGTTACAAATTGCAAGTGCATTTTTGCTTATTTACAAGTTGTGCACATGCTAAATTTGCACATTTTCATATTTGCATGTACTACAAAATTATAAAATTATAAACATATAAATTTGCAATTTGCAAGGTTTGCAAGTTAGAAATTACAAAATTACAAAATTACAAATGAAAAATGAAAAATTGGAAACTACAAATAACAATGTTTCCAAGTTTACAAGTAATAAAACACATGCAAGTATTGCACAAAATTACAAATTTCAAGTTGCAAAATAAAATAAAATAAAGCACAAGTCACATATTCACAAATTACAATATTACAATTAGAATTATTATTATTATTAATAAATTTAGAAATTTACAACATGACAATATTACACATTTACAAATTGTAAAATTGAAATTTGGAAGTGCACATTTGTAAATTTTCAAATTTTCAAATGTGAAAATCTACATTAAAATAATTGTGTAACTTAGTAAATTGTGCATGTTAAAAGTTACAAAATTGTAAATTTCAAATTGTAATATAAAATTGTTCGACTTTGCAAATTTGTAGATTTCCAAGTTGCATATCAGTAATCATAAACTTTCAAATGCACAATTTGCATGAACTGACCAAAAAATGAGAGGGCATTTTATGGATCCTATGCATGTATCATAGCCTAAACCACAAAAAACTAGTGCATACTTAGGGTGCCTTATTTGGGTATTACAACCTATATCTTAAAACCAATCCTTATCTCGTAAACATTTATGTGGGTATTGCATAATTTGGTAAATGCTCTTTGAAGATTGGCTAGATCAAGACCCAATCCCATAACGTAATACCTAAATACGAAAATATATATAAAGTGCAAGAAACATGTAAGTCAATATATGATTATTGACCTAAATGCAAGTATTGCATGTTCTTCACAAAAAACCAGTCCCTTTTTTATGAACCTATATGCGAGTATTGCATAATTTGATAAATGGTCCATAAAGATTGACTAGTTCATAACCCAATCCCAAAATGCAATATCCGAATATGATTTATCAAGTGCAAAAAACATGTAAGTTAATACCTATTTGATTATAAACCCTTAAACCCAAACCCTTGTGTGTAATTGACAAAATGCACAACCTAAAGTAAGTATTTACATGATTAGCACTACATATGGACTGGAAGAAAACACACACCCCCTCCCCATGGTGCACGCCCTTTGTATAAATGGAATTTATATTGAAAATGGTGATAATTTGTGGATACTTTGCACCAGAAAAAACAAATGCAAAAGGTGAGAAAGTGTATGTTATTGACCATTAAATAAGTTGAACATGTTTATTTCATGAAACCTTAAACCTTGAATCATAAACTTTAAGCCCTCACCTACTCCACAACAAAGAAAAATCTAAGTGCATAAAAGTAAATGTGGGAATGTGGGGAGCAATGACATCCAATTCCAATATAAATTCTTGAAGTAACATATTTCATAAAGCCCCAAAACCTTAAACACTATCAAGCCCTAGCCCATAACAAAGAAAATTACACATACATAAAAGGATTGATGGGGAACATGGGGAACGGTGACATTTAGTTGGTAGTAATTATGGAACAAAACCATTTCATAAAGCCCTAAACCCGAAACCCTATCAAACCCTAGCCCATAACAAAGAAAGTTGTAGCTACATAAAAGTAAATATGGGAATGTGGGGTACAATGACATATAGTTGGTACCATTCCTTGAACAAAAGGCATTTCCTAAAGCCCTTAAACCCTAAACCTTATCAAACCTTAACCAATAACAAAGTTGCAAAAGTATATATTTGGAACATGGGAAGTAATGACATCTAGATGCCATTGAATGTTGTCACTTGTTTCATGGAACCTCAAACAATAGACCACTAGCACAACACTTGCTTAACATAAATCTATCTTATTGTTTGAATGTCTTTCATTAGTGAACTTGTAACTATTATCAACTCCCAAATCAAACGCCAAAAAAGTTGCTTTAAGTTATGTTCAATCTAGCAAGTATTAACTAGCATTCTTGGGGTATTCATTTTTTTCACTACTAGGCAAGGTGATTATTGCAAGATTTTGAAGTTTGACTTACACATAGGGTGTCAAAAAGAATTCTCAATTTTTTGTGACCAACTAGGTATCAATTTGTTTGAATGGCTACCACACTACAAGATTACTATTCTTTTTGGTATTGATTAATAAACGTCAAGTATGCATAAGGGTTGGTTTTTGCAATTATCTACCTAGAACTAGACTCAATATGATTTTACATATAAGCCTTTATCTCGCAATGAAAGCTTGAAATGAAGATGGCAACCATTAAAATACAAAAGGCATTAAACCAAGTGATCGTTCAATCTATGTCCATTCATTGACAAAAGACAACTATCATCAAAAGCTAAGATGGAGTGACTTTACATAAAATCGAATGAACAAGATGGTATAAGGTGTCTAGGCAAAAGACAAAAATAATTACCCTCAAATGGATTGAAGATTTACTAGTATAAATCTATCTTGTTGTTCATGTTTTTCATTAGCATTTTGATGATATTTAGGAAAGATAAATCTTTCTTGTTGTTCATGTATTTCATCTAGCATTTTGATGACATTTATTTAATATGAATTTTCTTTAGACCTCACGCCATTTTTTCTTGAATTTACACTTTAAAATGAAAATATTTAACTTGTTCCAAAAAACATTCAAATCACATTGTGAAAATTCACCCCAAAAACAATAGTTGGGACTCTTGCTCAAAGGTTTATTTTGATGAATATCTTCCTTGAACTTTTTGACATTTAATAATGATATATCGTCCTATTAATTATGTTCAAAGGATTTAAAAAGAAATCCACATTCATCAAAGTGGTATTGTTTGGCAAGTCATCATATAATGGGTGGCCAAAAATATAGAAGTTGATTTTTATAATATTTATGAAACTCTATTATGTTTTTGCCAAAAAAAATTTCTATCAATAATTGTTCCATCTTCCACCCCACTATTTGTGTGAAGCAAATGGAAGATGAAAATGCAAAATGGGAACATGGGTCAAGTTCTAGGGTTAGGTTGAAACTTATTTATCAATTAATTTATCAAAAAAATTGGCCATAGAAATTGGAAAAAATCCTATAATCTATATTGAATCACATTGAATAGAATGAAAATACCTTTTAAGAAAATGATGGAAATTATATATTCAAAATAGAAATTAATAAAATTATGATATTAAACAATACGTATCTGTATAAATTATTAATAATGAAATCTACATAATGTTAATATTTTTATAATGTTTTTAAAAAATTACATAATATTATATTTTAATAAAATAAATAATAAAATTATAAACTAACATGACACATCAATTATTGATTTGATATATGTTTAGAAGGTGAGGATATATAATATTTAATTTTATATCATTATAAAATATATGTGTTCCCAAAAAACCTTTTCAATGTTGATTTTAAATAGGTTTATTTACAAATCATTTTTTTTTTAAAGATTTCTTGAAGAAATCATTGTTGTTCAAATGTATTAAAATATAGTGACAATTCAAATGCATTTTCAGTCAAATCACTTTATATTATTTTCTTGAAAACATTATACATGTGTGTTAATATCACTTTTTTGGGGGCTTCCAACAAGTACCAACTAATTTGCCAAGAAACAATAGAAAAAACATTACACCAAATTGTGACTTTCATGACTAGGACACTAAACAACTATGTTTTGTGTATAGTCATTTTTTAGCAAGGGCATGGACAAGGTTAGTCATGAATACAACCATATATATGACCATGAACAATAAGTATAACAATTTTTAATCATCTACATGATTACAAGAAGAAATTTATGACTTCATGATTACTTAAGAATACAACTATAACATAAGGTGATCCCTCAACAATATGTAATTAATTCAAATAACATATATAATAAATGTTTTAAGGTATCCTTAATTATTATTCTTCACTAATTAATGTTTTTGGGCATCCTTAATGAGTATCTTTTCGCTAATAAAACATTCAATGAGCTGATGTGTTCCTTTGCAAAATTAGCAGAATAAAATATTAAATCGATAGCTGTGAGTATGAACATGCACCTTATAGTACTTTATGGTCCAACCTTTTGTCTGGTTCCATGCAAAGACCAGATCCCATCTTGTCAACAAGGTCTAGAATTCCAAAACTAATTTTACCAACTAATAGACAATGATCATCTACAACCTTCAAAGCCATATTTTGGGATTCGAAACAAGATATACCTTCACAATGTGAGTGATAACTCTACAAGGAAGGAAGGAATTTTGAAGAATGATGGCCAAATATGTGGATAAAATTTATCAATAACCCTTTACTAAGTGAACCATCATGATCCTAACAAATTGCCCCAATGGTAAATAACTAAATTGATGAATAGAATATAGTGTAGAAGTTCAAAGTAAAATACAATGTACAAGGATGTTGGTATAATCAAGCACCAACATTGTGCTAGTGAAAATGTAAAACTTAATTCGTTGTCGTCATGAGGTGGCCATAGCACAAGCTCTTCAATGCTATCATAGTCAAGTTTGCTATGTTAAAGTGCAAGAATGCAATTGATGTTGTTGATTTCAACATTTTCCATAATCTCTTTATGGCTTATTTCTTACACATTCAGCAATTTTCCCTTCACTGGAAACACTCCATACATATTGCACCCAACAAAACTAATGCCACTCGTTTGCCATGAACAAATGAAAAAATGAAGCCTTCAATGTCAATATTATCATCCCAAAACATTGTTTATTCATCAGGTTGTTTATCAAACATCAAATTAAAATAGACTCACAACGAGTGTTTTAACTAAGTCACCCTAGTAAGGGTCAGAGTCCACTACTCAAAACCTCTACCACCAACATCAAATTAGCATCCTCATGTTTTGGTATTATGCTTATAAAAGTTGCCATAATATTCCTAAAGTTGCAAACCTTGCTTACATCACATGTAATAATGCTCAATAAAAAACACATATCATAGGGACAACCACACACCTTGAAAACTATCTCAGTTGAAAAAGCAAGGAAACAACACAAAAAATATGAACCAAGAAAAAGTCAAACCTAAGTCAATGACAGAACAACAAACCACTATTGATTACAAATTAGAAGCAAAATTCTAACTATGGGTTCAAAAACTAGAAAAGTAATCTCACAAGTATTAATATGTTCTCCGTACTTACAATTAAAACCAACTTGAAAGATAACCCCTACAATATATATAAGCAAGGAAAAAATGATAGATTCCATTGCTAAGAAACATTGAAAAACTCCTAAACCCACTACTAAGAGTTAAAAGTACCAATTTAATGAATTCCATGCACTAGACCACATGATGAAAGGTGGTTATGAATTCATGAACTACATGCCACCTTTCTATTAAAGTTGGATTAAGCTTGATTTGCATAAACCATCAACATTCAACATAAAATAGGTTAAATAAAGAGAACTCTACAAACTCTAGGAATGAAATAGGAATTGCCTTCTATTTAATTTTTCCTTCTCCCTCCCTTGATGTTAATGCACCAAGTCTCACTAATGGCAAAACTATAATAAACAAAAACAATGTTAGTTAAAGGTCAGGTCAATTGAATAGGAAGTCACAAATACATCTACATTCTATAATGTATACTTCTTACTTAACAAGAACAATGACTTTGAGAAAAATCAAATATCATATTAGCATGAAAACCAATTGGGATCTATATTTCAGTAATAATAATAAACAATATGATGCACCACCACCTATAAACATTGACTTGTCCATGCTTAAATAGGGATTTTGTTAAATTTGTTTTATCAAATACACATTCCTCAATAACACATTGACTTGTCCATGCTTAAATGAGGATTTTTGTTAAATTTGTTTTATCAAATGTTGCAACCTTAGGGGTGATGATGAGGATGGTGTAGAAACCATCAAGTGGATCAAATTGAATTTGCAAACTTTTGCAACTATAGACTATCCACTAGTGATTAAAATAAATGGCTTGTGGTCCCTTTCATCAACTCTCAAGATTGTAGCATGTTCATCCATGGCAAGAACATAATACTAATGACTCCCTAGATAGTGTGCATCTAAAGAACATGATGCCTCTACATCACCCCTTATTTAATCAATGTGGCCAAAAGCTAGTTGATGAACACAAACCTAATGCAAATATGATGGAATTTTAAACCCCTAAAAAAGCACAATGCACAAGATTCTAGTGCACATAATCTTGCACAATGCATAAAGTCCTAGAACAAAGGATTGTAGTTCATAAACCCTAAATTTGCAATGTTAAGCTAACACACAAAATCCCAAGGCATATCTTGGATGTCTAAAATCCTAGAACATTATATTGCAATCACCAAAACTCGTGCAAGCAAAGAAGTGCATTACACAAAATTCCCAAGCAGTGCACAAAATCCCAAGGCACTAGGCAAACATCACAACCATTTATATGCTTCATACTGACAATGTGCACATTTAACTCATTACACCCATTCTAAATGCTCCACGTGCTAGTGGATAGATTTTATGCATTGCAAACCAAACCCTTGTGCCAATTAATTAAGGGGCAAGGAGTTCTTCCTTGAACCATGCATGCATAATATTGCACTCGGGTAAGTCCATGCTATAATGAGCCAAACCCAACTGCTTTGTCCTTTGCTTTTGGGTGAGGAGTGGGTAGATAGGATTAACATGGCAAATGACCAGAACTTGGATGATTACCACATGGGTTTAAGGACCAAATAAATTTCCTATTCACACTTGGCAAGAATTTTCAAATTTGAGTGTGATGGGAAGGTCATCATCTTTGTCAAACAAAGTCAAGCTTCTTTTCATGTTTCCAGAACTTCTTCATTTGTGTACCTAGGGTTTGTGAGTTGTTGGAGCTTAACCATTTGTGAGAACAACAAGTTCGATTTGTTTGAGATTAGGTCAAGAGTATTTGTAAAAGGATTGAACTTGTGCAAGTTTTAGTTGCTTGAGCTAAGGTCATCTCATTGTTGCATGATGGTGAAGGAAGAGAAAAAACCTAGGAAAGAAACATGGCTTAATTTCCACCATGGGAGCATGTATATTATAAAGATCAAATAGAGGAGTATTTCTAGATTGTTAGAAGGTTGAGCAATGTGGGATTGAATCTCAAAACAAAAATCCGTAGTTGTCTTGTGACAAAGGCTCACATTGTTGAGATTTTTTGCCTTGGTTGTGAGAGTTTGAAGACCACCAATCCACATCTTCATCATGACACCAATAAAAGAGCTTGTGAAGCTCTACTAGTAGGTATATGGCACAACTATTATTACTAATAATGAGTTTTATTTGTGGTTTGTCAAAGGCTACATTGTAGAGCAAAAAGGTGAAGATGTGAATTAGGCAAAAACAACCATTTCTATAGCAAGAGAAAAGGCTCAATGAGAAGAGGTGAAGGTTATGAAAAGTGGTGGCTCCATGGATATGATTGAATTCAATGGAGGAGATATGTGTGGTTGAGTGAAAGGTAATGTATGGAAATCACAACTCACCATTGTGAAATCGGAAAGGGGTTTTGGGACCTTGCAAATTCTTTGTCCTTTTATTGTTTCAACTTCAAAATTCACCCAAATAGATGAAGTCCACAAGCTTTTGGGTGAGTTGCTCAAGGGTGCCATGTTGAAAGTGTCACATTTGGAGGCTGAGAAAGTAAACCTAATTGGTATGAAATTCAACATGCAATACCTAAAATCAACAACATTAGAAGTGCATGATTATGTAACACATGGCAAATGTGAGCTTTAAGTTTTGGATTGTGAAATAAAATTTTCAAAAAATAAGGTTTTTCAATTTTGTGTTGGGTGTGTTTGTTTTAACTTTTAACTCTTGTTTTTTTATTTTTGGCATCTAGAGCTTTGGAGTTTGGACATTTCATCTTAACCAATGTCAACTAGTATCATTTTTTTCTTGGGGCACATGCACTTGCCACAAGCCAACTAAGGTTTCAACCACTTTTGGTGATGGTGTTTGTTTCATGTTGTGTGTAGGTGGAAACCATACGATCGTAGATTCATGTTTCTATAACTACGGAAAACCACTTGGGTTTGGAAAATAGACTTACAACTACCAATGCAAAACTTGCTTCTTTTCAAAAGAAGCATGTTATGTTGCAAATACAATTTGAAATGTGGAATTTTTTTGTCAAAGAGAAACAAAAAAATGTTATCCAAGGTGAGGTGACATTTGTGGATATAAAGGTGGATTATTTGAAGATGGAGGATGTTATAACAAATGCTAAATGTGAAGTACTTGTGCTTCAAGTTGAAGAAAAAGCAATATGTAGGCAATTGGAGGACATGAAAAACAAAAGTGGTACATCTTTCTAGCCCAAACCCATTGTTCATCCCATGTTGAATAACAAATCTGAAACCTACATCTTGGTCAAGCCTTGTGGATTTTATAATAGAAGGTATAACTGCCATGACATAGCAATAACCTTTTGCAAACACACATTCCACCCATTTTATTTACAAGAAGTTCTTAAAGTTAACAATAAATGTTCTATATGTGCATAAGTGTTCCATCTTGATTGGTAGCATAATTGGGGTTTTCAAGAAAAAGATGAGGATGTCAAAAAATTGGTTGTGGATATGTGTGTGGACAAGTTGCAAACTAAGATGAAGCAAACACTTGTAATAGTAGCCTCCTACCCATGATCATCAAGTGTTGGACTAAACTAATTGTATTTTCATTTCTGTTTATTGATTTCCAAAATTACAAGTTAGAATAATTGAATTCATTTGAATTTCATTGGAATCAAGTTTTCAATAAAGTTGCATTTTACATGTGATGAATCCAAGTAGTTGGCACATATTGGAATACTTAATGATTTAAATTATGATAGTCCTTGGTAATGCAATATTAGACAAATTTCCATTACTAAAATGTTTGGTGTATTATTTGGATGACAATACATTAGAAAATTAAATGATGTTGGTGATTATCAAAGTACTCAGTGCTTTGCAATGAACTGGCCAATGTGCTAATGGTTGACAAAGCACTACCTTCATTCAACATAGGATTACATATTCATTGTTAAGGGAATTTGACCTTTGGAAACACTATAAAGGACTAAGTGGCCTTATTAGTTATGATCTAAGTGTTTCATCCTTTGCCAATCTCCTTATGTTTGAAAGAATGCTACTTTCATTAACATAGGACACATACTACTTGTTAAGTACAAAGTTCCTTTGAAGGAAAAACAAAGTACTAATTCTAAGTACTTATCTTCATTGTTTCAAGGTCTAATTGTGCTTATGGTTGAAGGACTGTTGTGAACATTCATAAAAAGACTAAACATAGTGCTTCTTAAGCACATATGTCCTTTGGAAGTACACCAAAAAGGAGTGACTATTCATTACCCTTGTTTTTTTATTTACATCAATGGTCCTTACAATTGATGCAATAGTGGCCCATGCTTAGATAAATGCATGTTATGCTTTCTAACAAAATTGTAGCTTCGGTTTTTCAATTGTTGCTTTTGTAACATTAGTTAATTAAAAGCTTGAGTTATATATCTATTAGAAGAAACAAGGAATGGATGAAGACATTTTCATTGATGACTTTAAAAGTGATGAATTAACTAACAAAATTCACAAGGAAACTTACACAATGAATAAGGCTAACCCATTTCAATGACTTCAGAGGTGCATAAATACCAATAGAAAAGGTTAATGAATTAAATGCTACATAGTCAACATTTAGAGGTGCCTAACTTCAATTATTAAAACATGAATTGAATGAAACAATAGTTCATACCTTGAAAATTTTACAACATTTTGACCCAAGTCATACAACTAAATTAATTGCAAAATTGTGGAACTGATACTTGCAAGGTGAATTTTGTAATGGGATCTTGAAATTGAAAACAAACGAACTTCCAAAGTCTTTGATTAAAATGACATTAAAACGGTTTTATCTATCACAACCCAATTGGAACCATAATGTCCACCCTAGTCACTTGTGGTAGTTTTTGCTCAAATGCTTATACAATGTCCTCCTCAGCATCAAGCATGTCAGGGACTACTGTCAACCATTTTGACATTTGAAGGACACACAAACATCATCGCCAAACTCAGCCACCCCTCCCTACTCGATCAATGCCCTATTTATGCAAACATGAAATCAACACTAGTCAACAAAACACAAAAAAATGACACATGTGTTAGTAGTTCAAATTGCATAAGCCAAACAAAACATAAGGTTAAAACATGAGATTTTATAATTAAAAACAATCTCTGGAATATTGCATGAATGGACATAATACTAGAGCTCCAAGAAAAAGTGAAGATTTAATAAATGGATTTCTACACAATGCAAACCTAAAAGTACATCATGGTGCTTTGGTTGTTCCTTTCAAGTGACAAAACACAAATAACTTTGTAGATTAAATTCCAAACTTAATTAGCACTTGGATTTAATTCATGGTAATCTTCAATAGTCATGAGTTGAAGGGATAATTAAAATAGCTCCAAATTAAAGAAGTAGCCAATAATGACCTGCAACAAAGTTCAAAGGTTGGTAACTCAAATTGATGTATAAAGTTTTTAAGAAAATACATAATGTAGCAACATGAAGAGGGTAAACAATCAACTTAACCCATGATACATGGAGATGATCAATTACAACATAGGAAATGGAAAATAGAAGATTCACAAGATGGCAATTTAATTCGCACACCATTTTCATAACTGCACACCATAGTTTAGTACATTTTAAAGTAATATAAAAGATCAACATATGAAAATACGATTTAGAATTGCCTCATGTTCGGCATGTGTTACCAAAAACCAAAGGTGACAATGGAACTCCAACAACATTATTATAACCACTTGCATGTACAACAATGTTCCCACATTAATTACCTGGTGTGCAATTGCAAGATTGATTTATATCCTATTTTCAAATCTACAACTTGGAACTATTATGGTACAATGACATTTAACATGAAAAATTACAACCCAAAAAGAAAAAATTAGTGCATAGGAAGTTCATCTTCACCAATTCAACTTGATACAAATGTTGGATGTAAACAAAGTCTCTATATTAAACATTAAAGCTCCCAAATTTGAAAACATAGTACCTTCCCAATTCCTACTAGGCACTTGTTCAAAGATAAATTTAGTTGCCACAAAACATCCAAAATGTAATTAAGGCAATACCCAATATAACAAATATATTTGGGTTTATGCATTCCAATACAATGCATTGTTGAACATATTACTCCAACATATTCATAACTTCCAAAGCATACCTAATCACATTTTCCACCTCTAATGCAAGTTTGTAAGTAACATATTTTCCCGTCATTGAATGAAGAGTGGGTGGCATACTAAATTTTGAGGCAAGGACCAAATGAGAAAACACATATGCGAATGGTTTATCATCTTTGAGCTGGTATGATCGACTACTAACTTTAAGCTACTAATACCAATAGCTTTGCACAATAACATCACTTGTAGTCCATCGTTTTCATTTCATTTGTGGAAGATTCTTAGACAACATATGGTCCCTTATCCACAAGCATGAGCCAAAATGGCTCATCAATATTGGTAAGGACTGCAATGTTATCACCATGGCAGAGATTATCAACAATCCATTCACCACTTGTGCCAACTACTATTTCCTCATCACTATTTTACATCATTTCTCTTACTTCAATTACATTTTAAGGTTTCAATTTGGTCAAGGTCCAGTTAGGGACATTTTCATGATAAACACAATGGTAGTCAAAGTTGTGATCAATACATCTAACACACATGCAGGATAATTGACAATATTGGCAAAGGGTGGGGTTTTCATTTGAGATAGAGTAAACTTGGTGCATGCTTTTGCTTCCATGCATTGTTTCAGATTCAAATGGATCAAATCTATCCACATCCCCAACTTTCACTTCATGGAAATACTTGTTGATATGTCATTTGACCTTGGAGGAAGCAACATGGTATTTATTTGATTCAACTTTTAAATGAGCCACCATCTCAACAACATTCTAAATTTTTAAGCAAATGGGCTTGATTTATTCCTTTAACTTCACATTTGAGCAAAACACCTACACCATCAAGCTTTCCCTTCCCATGCCCTATAACGAAATAATTCCACACCATCTGACAACTTGTTATTAAATTTGGTCTTGTAGTCAACATGGGGTAACGACATACAAGTACCAAGCTCTGGCACTTTTGAATTGACCGGATCAGCCATCATCCTAGACCACATGCAAATTTGGAAAACAACCTTTTGCTTGTAGAAATTTCCCATGCAACTTAAAAGCATGTTGAACAAAAAATGTGTCATGGTTATTATCATCAAAAACATAGTAGTGAACTTTTTTAAAGACTTGGGAGTTTGGGTCTGTAGGATCATACTCTGGATTGTAGTGATAGGTAATGTGAACCAAAATGGTCACCTATAAATTATGCCAATGCATATTTTGAATTTCATTTTGAATTTTCATGGTGTAGTTTTCAGAAAAATCAATGCAAGAGATGACCATGTCATCAGATATAATATTCAACACCTCTTTAAACTGCACATCTTACCAATGTGCTACGTAGTTATGGAAAACAAATTCCTTCAAACACAACTGAATGTCACATGATGGTGTTTCATTGTATTCCACGTTGGATGTTTTCTTCTCCTTGCCTTCTTTTGTGAATCCCACAACTTCATAACCTATACTCCTCCAAGATATTAGTTGATCCTCGATTGAAATTCCTCTAGATAGACCTTGAAAATATCAACACCACAGTTATGACATTGGCCCAATAAGCATTATCTATCATGCCAAAGTGAGGATTCATGTTTAGCACAAACAACTGATGTCCATAAATGAGTGAAGCTAGTAAAGGTAACAAATGAAGCAGTGCACATATCTTATCTCATTGGCACATATTGATGGGTAGTTTGTCGTTGTAGTGGTCTTTGTTGAAGGTGGCAAACATCTCTACATCTACAATTATAATCATTATGAGTGCCCTTCCCTTGCGCCCTCATGTCATTGATCCCACAAATAAGTTTGGTTTTAACTATGTATGATATTGATAGCAACAGGTGTTCCAAACTTTTAGTCAACGGACAAACCAAGGCTTCAAGCCTTGGAATAATGCAAATTGAATTTGCACCTCTAGATTATTGTCCGTGAAGGCCGTGAAGAACTCAAGCTACAAAAAAAAAACCAATTAGTGCATGGGCACCTTACTAATTAACCATAATTACATTTCATTTGTGCTTTAAGATTCTACTTATTAAGATTATTTTACATCCCCAAGTTGCAACAAAATAAAACTGTGAATTGTGAGTCCCACATTGGATCTTGACACAAGCTCTTGATTGAAGGACCACAAGAACCTAGCATGAAAGATCTTATTAAAAGAACCAAATACTCCAACTCATTATTACCTTACTTTGTAGGAGGACACAAACACATGAACTAGCCCAATAAAACATTACAATGGATAATTATAAGGAATGTTCAACACATCAACAAGGAGTACAACAGTAATGTAAACATTTTTTAATACTAAAACACATCAACAACTAATAAAACTCTACAAAGAAGACATGATTTAAAGGATTAAGGCATTTGAATTGGGAAAAGGCATTGTTATAAACATATTTTTAAAGACTAAAACATTTCAATAAGTGTAATAAGTACTCCTTAGACATTTCTTAGGACTGAAGCAATTCAATAAGCAATAAGACTCCTTAGACATTTCCAAGGATTGAAACAATTTAATAGTGAGTAAGCACTCCTCAAACATTTCTAAAAACTATATCAATTCAATTAAGGAGTAAAACACTATAGTAGGTCCATATTTAAGAATTGAAGCATTTCACTTAAGAGCAAAACATTGCAGTAGATACCTCTAAGGATTGGAACACTTTAATAAGTAGTAAAATGTTCTTTAGAGGTTTCTAAGGATTGGAACACTTCAATAAGTAGTAAAGCACTCCTTAGAAATTTCTAAGGACTAAATCACTTCAATAAGTAACAAAACATTCCTTCAACATTTTAAAGGATTATGACATTTTTAACAACAAGCAAAGGATTGTGTAGTCTATAATTTTAAGGAAAGAAGCATTAGGCAAGAACCTAAGTACTCCAACAAGCAATAAAGCTTTATAAGAGACATTTCTATAAGGATTGAAGTACAAGTCGGAACCAAAATCCCACATTTTCAAGGATTGTTAAACATTCAAGCACTACAACATGACATATCTATTAAAAGGGCCACATGCACATTGAGAGTTTAGTCATCCACCTTATTGGAGGAGATTAACACCTTAGCATCCAAAACCAAATAAAATAAAGTGACAAAAACATACTAACAACCATGTTTTGGACTTTCAAAAGAAACCCAAAACTTTTGCCACCTAATTTGCACATTTCCAAGTCCACTAAAATGATTAGTATTTGAACATAAGTATTGGACCTTCAATTTCATCATGAACAAAATAACTAGCTACCATTACTTTCCATTAATTCATCAACTCATGACCATGGTTGTAAATAATAATATAATTTGTTCAAGATTTGGAACAAAACAAAATATATAGAAATTTGCATCATGAGTTTTTCTTACATTTCCAGAATCCAAACAAAAAGTCATCATAATGGCTAACACTTATGATTAATAAGATGTAATAGGATTTGCAATAATGTTATATGCAATCCTTTATTGCAAATAACATTCAAGATAACCTTTGAAGGTAACTCAAGTACGTAAATTCTAATCAAACCAAAATAAACATGACAAGATTGAGTGCAAATAATTTGATGCACTTGCATGGTGAGGGTGACAAAACCTATACAAATCCCTAATGTCTTTAACAGCCATACTTTGGTAAGAAAACCTATGTCAATAAAAAAGGACATGTTATTACAAAACGTTTACCAATGGTGATCAAATTAGAAACTTTAAATCCTACCTCAATCTCTTTTTCAAGGGTTAAGTAAATCAATGACTAAGAAACCCCAAATCAAGACATTTAGCACTTTAGAGGGTGGTAGCTTGATTCACCTACTTATAAAAAACTCAAACACATAGACCTAAACAACCCCATATGTTAAATGAAATAAAACACAATCAAATACGTTTAGCACAAGTTTCATGGAAAAACAAAACATCACTTTTCAAGTTTTATTGAAAATTTTCAAAAACACATATATGTCAAGGACAATAGTTGAAGAACTTGTATACTTTGATGACCTTGAAATGACAAATTGTAGAGCTTAGGATGGATAACATAGACACAATATCACCAATCTAAACTAATTAAAACACATAACAACCACCACCCAGTTACACATTATGAAGTTCATTCAATCAAATTAGTGATTAATGTGATCACCACAACCTATTTATAGTCAAACTTAGGGATGTAAATTCAACATTCCTATAATAATGCTACAATGATTATAAAATATCTAAAACCAATAATAAGGCAATAGATTTGAAACCATTTCTTGACAGTCTAAATACTGCAAGACATAAGAGTATTCAAACTGTTAAGAGACTCCAAATGCAACTTTCATCATGAGTGCCAACTAACAAAGCCCTAATATATGATACAATGAATAAAACAATTATGTTTAAATTTAGAAAAAAAGGATGTGTACTTAACATCATGACTAATTGAGACATATATAAAGATAAGCCAACATTAAAGCATGAAACAACAATGAGCTAAGTCACATAATGACAACTTTCTGAGTTTTTAAACATGCAAACATTCACACTTGTGAGACTTAGAGAAAATGGGTTGATGCGTTTCATCCAACTTCATGCTAATGCATTGTCTTATGACATCTTTTGCAATAAAGGAAACATTGGTTTTTAATGTCCATTAGTGCGCCACATAGATTGAGGTAGGGAATTTGAGTGTTTTACTCATCTAGAAGTAATCCAAAATGCATCCTTTGTTGTATCCAATTGAATCTACTGATCCATCACCTTTTGTATATTCCACCTATTTATACCCAACACCTTTGCAAGACCCCTCTGATTGTTTCTTGACTAACCTAATGCCAACATACAAACAATATCCTTGGCAACCACAACTTGTGCCTTTTGTTGATTAGTTAGATGATATGTGATCCCAAATTTCAAATCGGACAACACTTCTTCATGTGCTTTTAAACATTGTAAATTGGTTAGGTAATTAGGAATCATGTTTTGCATTAATGGATGAACAAGGAATTTCTCAATAATAACTTGTTGGACATTGAATTCCAACTGTTTCATTTTATCAAAAACAAACATGGCTATTTTTTTAAACATCTATGTAATGAATTTTTGCATATGATTTTTGTAAGTGTTTAAAGATTTCAACCGAACTACATTTTTTATAGGAATAACAACTTCAAATGAACAACATGCTTGATCTTCTGTGATGTGAACAACTTTTTGCATTCTACACTACTTCACATGTTTGCGTGTATCTACCTTCTTTTTCAATTCGTACCAAGAGCGAATTTGACTTTAATGTCTTTTGACTCACCTTCCTCTTGACCATCAGTGCTTTCTACACTCAAGTTCAAGTTTCTTTGGCTTGAGCTGCTCATGATTGATTTGGGTGGCCTTCTACAAAAATCCAAAACTCCTGAGCATTACAAATTAAAATTGATCTAGCTTGAGTGTAACATCACCAAGAAACCCTAAAGTGACAATAGGTTCAAGAAACATGAGCAAACCCAAATCATTTCAGAAGATGGAATTCATACTTTGCTAACTGTTTGTGAATGCAATTGGACTTTCATGGAGTAATCTTGTCTACCAGCAAGTAGTTCAAGTGATGCTCCAAAGCATTTGACACTAGGCGATGTGTAAAAGTGGCATATTTTGTAAGTAGTTGGCATCCTTTCAGACTTTGGTGAAACATAAAATGAAGCACATTGTGGGTCAAGCAATTGCTTTATAATTGCTTTGCAATAATCTAACAAGGTTTTGATCACCTTCTATTACGATCTTGAAACATATGATCTTCAAGTTCAACAAATTTTGTTTTGACAAGCTTTGAGGAGGGGTGTAGATTATCTCCTTATTGGAGTCATCCTCTTTGTCTTCTAGTGAAATTGCAATGTGCTTCACTTTGGCCCAAACAACAATAACAATTCTATTGACCTCCCTATGCGTAAACCTTCATCTTCTCGAATCTTCCATAGCCAAGGTATTCTTCAATGCCACTTTTCTTCCCACTTGTTACTACCAAAGATGTTCGAAAATCTCCTCGACAATCGTAATTCATCAATGAATCAATTCACAACTTTGTTCTTTTCATTATGAAACATTTTAGGGTTTAGTGCGTGTTTTAAGGTTCACCATTTCTACCCCTATGCATCCTCTTTTTTCATCCTTTTCTATCAACCTTTATCATCCCTACCTTAAATCATTTTTCATCGTAATATATCAAATTTGGCCACATTATTCATTGGAATATGAATTTTAAACCACATAATTTAATTAAGATAAATGTTAGTACTCATCAACTGTATGAGAAAATTATTTAAGACCCATAATATTTAATTTCTTGAATTAAAATATTACCAAAATGCATAGATTCAACATAATGTGCATTGAAAATCATAAAAAGTAAAAGGCTAATTCCAAATCATATATAATGTAATAATGCATGGATTTGAATATAAATATATTTCTTCCAAAAAAATTGGCTTAATTTTTAAAACATTTTACACACAATTCAAGATAGTTAGAAGTGGTTACAATGCTAAATTAGTCATTTTTTACCTTCACACTTTAATGAAAATTATTCAAATTCTGATGTCATCCAAAAATGTATGTTACATAATAATATGAAAGTTATGTGAGTAATTTTAACTTTGACCTCCAAGTGAAAATCAATTTGAATGTTTTTCAATAATGGTTACACTTGAAGTGGTTCATTAATTATATTGCAAAGTTACCCACCTTCCACTCTTGTCAATGCAATGAAACCAACAACTATTGAGGAATGTGGACTACTTGTGTTGTATATTGAGGCCCAATAACTATATCCTTAGCAACATATATTGTATGATAGATCAACGTTGACACTAACCTTTGGAGCATATATTTTGTGATCATGGTCAACTAGTTAGTATCATGGTAACTAGTTGCTTAACTTGTCCAATAGAATGGTTAGTAACATACACTTTCTCACCTTTTGCACTCATATTTGTTTTTGTAGAGTACTATCCACAATTTATCACCATTTCAATGTACAATTCCATTTATACAAAGGATGTGTGCCAAGGGGTATGTGTTTTCTTCTAGTCCATTTGTAGCGTTGCTACCTTACCCAAACCCTTATGTGTAATCAACAAAATACACAACTTAAGGTAAGTATTTACATGGTTTACAAAAATAGACTAATGCCTATTGCCTACAAATGAAGAAGGTTATAACATCTAATCAAATTTGAATAATTATGGGTTGTTTGAAAAGTTGTGATGAGTTAGATTTAGTAGAGTAACATTATATATGTGATATGGTGTGCCTTGAATGTATCAATCAATTGTGCCACCCCCCAAGTTTTTTTTTCTTCTCCAATTTATGTGCTCATCTTTGATGGCTTCATCATTGAAAAAATTAATTGAAGCCTTAGATGATACCAAAATAGATTAATCGTTGTCTACTCTTGTACATCATGTGTATTTAGACAATAATATATTGCAATAGTAGAACATAAGGCAAATAGTATTTGGGATATAATAAGGTGTTATTGGGAGCTTGTTGGGAATCCATTGGGAACTTGGGGAACATGTTAGAAAATCAAACACTTGAAAAATAGTCAACAAATAATCATCAATTAAAATTTTCACTCCACTATAACTCAAAAGTGGATGCCTTGATTTAACAAATTTAAGTTTTCTATTAATGTCAAGAGGGGTCAAAACATGTTAAAACGAGCCAAAAATGATGTCGGATAGTTTTTGAAATTTCAAACTTTTGTAGATATCTTTTAAAAAAAACATTTTAAAGTTATGGTAATCATTCCAAGTCGTGCTAAATGACTAATATGAATGTTAAAAAATTCAAATTAAAAATTCATTTAACTTAGTTTTGAGTTTTGGTTCTAACAAAAGACTCTTCAATGTGAACAATAGTTGCATCAAATTTGTTAATTTCTCAAAGGACTACGCCAAGGACTATCATAGTAAAGAAATTTTGATAGTAAAAAAATTAAGAGGATAGTAATTTATTACTCACAATTAAAAACTTATGGAACTTGAAATTAAAAAAAATTCAATGTTCATTTTTGAATTTGAAAAATCCTTTACCACATGTAAATGAGGTGTAATGCATGTGACATATAAAAAAAAGTTATAGTTCATGATCCAAAAAGCTTAATCCTAATGTAATTGACATGTATTGGAATGAATTGAAATTATGATCATTTTTCAAAATGAAATGCAAAATCTAGCTAAACTTACACACTTTAGAAAATTCATATTCAACGAAGATTAATATAAAAAATGTGATGTATTGGGGAAACTATAAATATTTGTAATAACAAGTTGCAAAATATTTTGTTTGAAAATTCCTTTTTATGCAAAAGTGAAAAGGACCAAAAAAGGATTCACAATCCTTTTACAAAATAATCCTGTTGGCTCATTTTAATGTGTTTTGACCCAGAGATTGAAACCAATTTTATAGTTGGTACTAGATTCTCTTGTGATTTTTGAGTATGTAAGAAATAATTAAGTATGCAATGATGTAAATATTAACATAATATACTAATTTTTGTGTGTATCATATGTGTTGTGACCCATATGCTTATGTTTTGTGTATCATATGCTTTGTGAACCATGTACTTGTCATTTGTGACCGATATGTGTTTGTTTTACCCACATTCACAATAGTCGCATATAAATGTTAAAAATAATCATTGGATTTTCCCCACAAAAAAAAAACCTACACATGTGTCCCAAAATGAACAACATCACAACATTTGCCAATTTTTGCCATACCCACATATAGGTGTGCAAAAGACCTAGACTTGTGAACAAAATGAAATACCTATGTTTAGGTCAATAATCAAATATTGATTCACATGTTTCTTGCAGTTGATATATCATTTTTGTATTTGGGTATTGCATTTTGGGATTGGGTCTTGAACTAGTCAATCCTTGAAAAACATTTACCAAATTATGCAATACCCGCATTTAGGTTAATCATATATTGATTTACATGTTTCTTGCACTTGATGTATCATTTTCATATTCGAGTATTGCATTATGGGATTAGGTCTTGATTTAGTCAATCTTCGAAGAGCATTTACCAAATTATGCAATACACTCATAAAAGGTCTACAAAATAAGGATTGGTTTTAGGATATAGGTTGCAATACCCGAATAGGGCACCTTAAATATGCATTGGTCTTTTGTAGTTTAGGCTATGATACACACATGGGATCCATAAAATGCCCACTAGTTTTTTGGTTAGTTTGTGCAAATTGTGCACTTGAAAGTGTATGATCAATGATTTGTAACTTGGAAATCTATGAATTTACAAAGTTGCAAAGTTGTTCTCTTACAATTTGAGATTTACAATTTTGTAATGTTGTAATTTTTAACATGCACAATTACCAAGTTACAAAAGTATTTGTATGTAGATTTTCACATTTGAAAATTTGAAAATTTACAAATGTGCATTTGCATATTTTAACTTTGCAATTTGTAATATTTTCATGTTGTAAATTCTAGAATTTTAAAAATTAAAAAAAATTACAAATTAAATTGTAATATTGTAACGTGTAAATTTGTAACTTTGTAATGTATGATTTGTGATTTTTATTTTTATTTATTTTGTTACTTGTAAACTTGCAATTTGTAATTTTGTGCAATACTTTCATGTATTTTATTTACTTGTAAACTTGAAAAAATTGTAAGTTGTAGGTTGCAATTTTTCATTTTTCATTTGTCATTTTGTAATTTGTAACTTGCAAATCCTACAAATTTATATGTTTACAATTTGTTCGGAAACATGCAAATTAGCATGTGTATTTATTTATAAATATGCAAAACTGCACTTGCAAAATTTTTAATTTTGGTAATTTTGGTAATTTGGTAATTTTGCATATTTGCAAACATGCACTTGCAATTTGTCAAATTGTAAATTTGTAATTATTGATTTGTAATTTTAAAATTTTTAAAATTTTTCAAACTTGCAAACTTGCAAACATGCATTTGCAATTTGTGAAATTGTAAGTTATAATTATTAATTATTAATTTCTAAAGTTTTTATTTTGCAAACGTGAAAACTTGTAAACTTGCAAACTTGGTCATGGGTTGGTAGTAAGTATGAAAACATGCAAATTTAACATGTGCAAACTTGTAAATATGCAAAAATGCACTTGTAATTTTAGTTTTTTTATTTATTTTAAATTGATTTTACAAATGTGCAATTCTCGATGAGGGTTACAACTTTGCTTTAGATTTCACCTCAATCAAAGGTCTGCACACAAAATTATGGGCCTCCGAGGTCACAAAAATCCCAATTTTGGAAATTTCGGGACTCCCATTTGGGACAAAAATGACATTTGGGTGTTAGCCCCGCGACTAGGCACAAAAAATATTATAAAGGGGAGGGTGGTGGTTTCCCCCAAGTTCGGGCCATGGTGAGTCTTGTGAATCCCTGTTTGCTCGTGGCTCGTCCATGCACCAAAGGTGCTCCAACTTTGCGTTAACCAATTTGTTGTTTAGTTTGTGTAAGTCCATGTGAATAATTGAACCACTTGTCACTCGTTCTAATCCCATCCCGAAGCTTGAACATGCCCCTCTACCCTCGAAATGTTGCAAGCCAAGGAACGCACCCCAACTCCTCCTTCCGTTGTCTTCACCTTTGGACTCATAGTTGAGTCCATCAAGGAGCTTGGGGGTGCATCACAAGGTATCATAGCTCTAATAGAGCTCAATCCACCTATTGGAGAATTCCAATGGCACCAAAAAAGACCTGTAAGCTAGTGCAAGAGACCATGGTGGAAGAACCCACCCAGGACCTAGATGTTCCATTCGAGGCCATTAGGGAGGAGGAACAAGAAGACCATAATAGCCACGATAACTATGGAAATGAAGAGGAGCAACTAATCATAGTCCTTTTCACCCTAGAACAATTGGAGGTTTTACTTTAAATGAATAGGCCCAATTTCACTGAATTGGTTGTGGCCCTCAAAAGAAGATTATCGAAAGGTGTAGGATTCAAGCTTGTTAAGCTTGGGAATTTTGACAGGGTTCGAAATCAAAAGGTTGTGGATGTTTGGCTTGCAAAAATGGAGGACTACCTTCATGCTGCCAAAGTTGGGCAACACTTGGCCATGGAACTTGCCTAATCCTATTTGAAAGGCTATGCTTCCACATAGTGGAGGATAGTGAGGGAAGAGGAAGGGAAGACCCATGGCTACGCATGGGAATTCTTTAAGGAACACATTGAATTGGAATTCATTCCAAAGAATTATGACTACATCTCAAGATGTAAACTCTGTGACCTTGTGAATACAACAAATGACAACTTACGCCAATATGTGAGGGCATATTTCGAACTCATGTTTGAAATTTGGTATATGCATGAATTAAACCACATGTGTCATTTTGTGATGGGGCTTCTGACTTGGGCTAAACACAAGCTTGAGGAGAATTGGCTCGCCTCATTATCCAAGGCCATCATGAAAGTGGAAGGCTTTTCAAATGTGGGACGGGTTGAAAAGTTTAGGTTCAAGAAGGATAACAAATTCCCTCACAAGAAGGCACACCATGAAGGTGAATTGAACCAAAGACAAGATACCTCAAAAGGGGAAAAGCCCAAACAATTTCAAGGCTTGGGTTTCAAAACCAAAGGAAATTTCATCAAGAAGAGGGTTCTTTTAAAGGGGCCCAACCAAAGGGGGATGCTAGTGGGAAGTCCAAAGGAGTGTGTTTCAATTGCAATGAAATGGGGCATTATTCCAAAAATTGCCCTAAACCCAAACTGGGGAATTGGGGCTTTAAGGTAATTGCGCTTATTGCTAACCTAGCCCAAAGTGAACATAACCACCTTATTTTCTTAAAAGGGAAGGTTTCTAAGCATGAAGTGTTATGTCTTTTGGACACATGGGCTTCCCATAACTTCATAACCTAAGAAAGTGCCGAGAGGATGGAGCTATAGTTGGAGGAGCTCAAGGCACCTATTGAGGTGCACTTTGCAATGGGACTCTCCATCCCACCACATTGCAAGCAAAAGATGTGCCTCTTCAAGGGAATTGGAGAAGAAAGGTGGATTTGTTGGTTTCCACCTTAGGGGGAATGGAATGCATTTTGGGAATGGAATTCATCACCTATAACAATGTGCTCATAGAAAGGCACAATAGGTTAGTTAGAATCCCATCCAAGAATGGGGTCTTTGGGTAAAGGCACATGAATTCCCTAGTGTGGGTGGATCAACCATTCACTTGATGTTAAGAAAAACTTTGGAAAAGGAATGCATGGGAGGTTATGGCATGTTGTGTGTGATGCATGTGTTGGATAAGTTTGAGCCAAAGGAAGCTACCAACTTGGTGAGTTTTCCCAAGTGTGTTAAGCAAATCTTGGATGAATTCCCAGATGTGATGCCCAAAGAGTTACCCAATGAGTTACCCCCAAGAAGATGAGTTGACCATGTAATTGAGGTAATGCCGAGAGTGGCACCTTTCGCCAAGGCCCCATATTGAATGAGTCATGAAGAGTTGAAGGAACTTAAGGTTCAACTTGAGGAACTTTTCGCAAAAGGATACATCAAACCTAGTAAGTCACCATATGGGGCACCCGTCCTTTTTGTTCATAAGAAGGACGAGACATTGAGAATGTGCATGGATTATAGAGCCCTTAATAAGGTGACAATGAAAATCGATACTCATTACCTCGAATTGATGATTTGTTTGATCAACTCTTGGGAGATAATGTTGAGAATTCAAGCTCAACTAGTTAGGTTTCATTAGTTACTAGAGTAGGAAAGTAACTAGGTTACTTTCACAAGGTTGAATTAATTTCGTTACTTATTTTAGTTTGGTTATTTGTGGTTTGGTCTTTTAGTTAAATACCTTGGTGTTGATGGTTTGCCTCTCTTTTCTTCATTACACAAGTTTGTGTATTTCTCGTGACAAGAACCTTGG
>Ga0209208_10000958_pt1:22500-39723 | contig 39723 bp, 34 predicted proteins | sample S1TSphfallax_3_FD_187694 | JGI IMG/M metagenome (GOLD analysis project Ga0209208, IMG submission 187694) | Host-associated microbial communities from peat moss isolated from Minnesota, USA - S1T2_Fd - Sphagnum fallax MG (SPAdes) (version 2) | ecosystem: Host-associated > Plants >... | reverse complement strand
ACCATGGACAACTCAGAATCAAACATCGATCTCACTCAAATCCTCGCCGCCCTTCAGCACCTTCAATAAGAAAATGCCGTGCTTAGAGACTCGGTGACCTGCCTACAAAATCAGCCACCACCTCCTGCTCCAGTACCTCCTGCTCTTGCAATGGTCGCCCTAAAGCCCCAGATTAGTCTACCAGAAAAGTTTGATGGAACGCGCCTCAAATTTCGAGGCTTTGTCAGCCAGGTACGCCTGATCATGCAACTACACCCCCGTCGTTATTTTAATGACACCATTCGTGTAGGATTTGTTGGAACCCTACTCACTGGGACAGCTACAGCATGGTTTGCTCCCATCTTGGAGACATCATCCCCTCTCCTACAAGATTTCAACGCTTTTATGGCAGAATTTGAAGTAGTGTTTGGGGACAGTGACAAGGCCATGACTTTAGCCAACAAGCTACGTCGCCTCCGGCAAGGGACACGCTCGGCCATCGTCTACACCTCTGAATTCAGGCAGCTTGCATGCGACGTCAATTGGGAAGAAGCTGCCTTGATTGATTAGTTTCGTTGTGGGCTTGATGATGATGTTCAAGATCTTTTGTTGACACTTGCAAACCCTTCTTCCTTTAGTGAAGCCATCACCCAGGCAATTTGGTGTGATAATCGTTTGTTCGAATGTCGCCAGGAAAAGAAAGTCACCTCCAACGCCCAACTTTGGAACAATCGGCCTACTACGCTCCCCTTAGTTCCCCAAACAACACTAGTTGCCCGACCTGCCTCTTTTGGACCTGCCCCGATGCAGATCGACGCAGCTAAGTTTAAACCTTTGACAGAAGCCAAGAAACTTCGCCGAAGGACAAACAACCTGTGTCTTTATTGTGGCAACCCAGGGCACATAGCTCGCCAGTGCCCTCAAAAGCTTGTCAAACTTCAAGTACAAGCTGTGGAAACTCCCCAAGAGTTGGAAAACAAGAACATCCAATCACAGTAGGAGTCGTGCAATTGGATCCCACCCAACACCACCTTTGCAAAGGCTCCTGTTCTGCTGTTGGTCCCAGTCCCAGTTTCACTCAGTATGTGGACATCATTTGTATTCCAGAAGACATACCACAAGTGTCAACATTGGTGGACTCCGGCGCCACCTCTTCTTTCATCGACCAAACATTTGTAGCCCAACACTAGCTTTCAGCATCTGATGAATGATATCTTTCGGGAGTACATGGACGAATTTGTCGTGGTCTATTTGGATGACATTTTGATCTTTTCCAAGGACCAGGAAACCCACGACAAACATGTACGATTGGTGCTTGCGACGCTCCGAGAGCATGGCTTATATGCCAAGATGGAAAAATGTGAATTCGACAAATCTTCAGTGGCGTTCTTCGACTACGTGATCTTTCCAGATGGCATTTTCATGGACAAGTCAAAGGTCGAGACCATCTAGTGTTGGGCTACTCCATCCTCGGTCAAGGACGTTCAACGCTTCCTGGGGTTTGCCAACTTCTATCATCGGTTTATCAAAGGCTACTCCAAGATCACAACACCGTTAACAACCCTGACTTGCAAAGATAAGCCCTTCTCGTGGAATCCAACGGCCCAGGTTGCTTTTGATACTCTCAAGATGGCATTCACCTCTGCACCCATCTTGATACATCCCGATCCTGCCAAGCCATTCATTGTGGAAACGGACGCTTCAGATTTTGCCTTGGGAGCTATTCTATCTCAATTTGGAATAGATGGGTTGTTGCATCTAGTTGCTTTCTATTCACGAAAACTAACCAGTGCCGAAATCAACTACCAGGTCTACGATAAGGAACTCCTAGCAATCATCACGGCATTCGAGCAATGGAAACCGTATCTTGCTAAAGCTCAACATCGAGTACAAGTTTTGACAGATCACAAGAATCTCCTTTATTTCACAACTACTCGGACCTTGAATCGTTGCCAGGCATGCTGGTCTATCTTCCTAGCTGATTTTGACTTTGAGATTCAATATCAACCCGGCACCCGGCAAGGGAAAGCTGACGTGCTATCTCGTCGTTCAGAATATGAACTTCGAGCGGGGGATGAGGCCTACGGCCAACAAAACCAAACTTTACTCAACCCCGAGCAATTTCGAGTTGCAGCAACAATCAGCACCCTCCCAGACTCATACCTTGTCAGGGACATCAAGATGGCAACTGAGGAAGACACTTGGGCTACCAACATCAAGAAGGAACTCCAGGAACGACCAAGGAACCCAAATCGTGATGATCTGGATCAGTTTGAGCAGCAAGATGGACTTCTCCTTCAAAATAACCTGATTTATGTACGCGAAGGACCTATACGCCTAAAAATCCTGAGAGAATGCCACGACAACACCCTGGCGGGTCATTTTGGAATGGCACGGACTCACGAACTAATGTCAAGGAATTATTGGTGGCCCAAAATGAACAAGCTACTACGGGAGTATGTCAAGTCTTGTGATACATGTGCTCGATCCAAGGCTCCCAGGCATCGCCCGTTTGGACTCCTACAGCCCCTACCGATTCCTAGCCGTCCTTGGGGATCTATTGCAATGGACTTCATCACGGACCTCCCTACTATCAGAGCCAATAATTCAATACTGGTTGTGGTCGATCGACTCACCAAAATGGCCCATTTCACCCCTTGTTCCAAGTCAATCACGGCAGAAGAGACAACTCAGTTAATTCTGGACGAGATCGTCCGACTGCATGGACTCCCCGAGGAAATTGTGTCCGACAGAGGTCCTCAGTTTGCATCCAAGTTCTGGCGTCGTTTATTCGAGCTTCTTGGAGTTGACATTCGGCTATCTTCAGCTTTCCACCCTGAGACAGATGGATAAACCGAACGGACAAACTAAACACTTGAGCAATACCTTCGTTGCACTGTGAACTACCAACAGGACGACTGGCTGGACCTACTATCTCAAGCAGAGTTTGCTTATAACAACACAACGCATGCATCGACCGGGATCAATCCATTATTTGCCAATTACGGTTTTCATCCCAGGTTTAGCCTTGAAATTCCTGGGGACTCCATAAACCCCTCGGCTGAAGAAAGGGCCACGAGGCTTGGACAGGTTCAACATAACCTTATGGTAGAACTCAAGCTAACACAAGAGTGGCAAAAGAAGCAAGCAGACCGCCGACGCAAGGACCATCCAAACTTCAAGGTTGGAGACAAGGTCTGGCTTCTTAGAAAAAACATTGCTACTACTCACCCATGTGCCAAGTTGGATTACAAACGCCTCGGACCTTTCAAAATCACCAAATTGGTTGGTTTAGTGGCTTGCCAGTTGGAGCTTCCACCCCAGTTCAAAATCCACAATGTTTTCCATGTCTCCTTGTTTGAGCCCTATCATGAAAACCCGATCCCAGAACGTCATCGAGAACCCCCAGTTCCAGTCAAAATTGAAGGCCAAGAAGAGTTTGAAGTTTAGGAGGTCTTGGACTCCAAGAAGATTCGTGGAAAGCTCATGTACCTTGTCTTTTGGTGAGGTTATCCTCCTTTTGAAGCTACTTGGGAGCCTGTTGGAAACCTAGTTCATGCCCAAGACTTAGTTAATCGGTTTCACCAATGGTATCCTAACAAACCGGCTCCATCTGGAAGATGTCGCTTGAGGAGAGGATAATGTCATGGCCTAGGATATTTTGGGATACTTTAGGCAATATCATGGCCTAGGATATTTTGGGGATACTTTTGGCAATGTCATGGCCTAGGATATTTTGGGGATACTTTTGGCAATGTCAGGGCCTAGGATATTTTGGGGATGCTTTTGGCAATATCATGGCCTAGGATATTTTGGGATACTTTAGGTAATATCATGGCCTAGGATATTTTGGGGATACTTTTGGCAATATCATGGCCTAGGATATTTTGGGACTAGTATGGTTCAGGGTTATAAAAGGAGATAGTCTGGGGAACAACTCTTCAGCAGATCAACACTAATTGATGGATCAATAAAACTTGTCTTGTCTTGTAATTCTCCACTTGTTTGTAGCCGGTCCATAACAATAGTTCTTAAGAAAATTAGATTATTGTTGCACATAAATGCAAGGGTGGTGTGTAGGGAAAATGTGGCATTGTTGTAAAACATTTTGGCTAATCAAGCTTTGATGTTAGAATCCATTTTTAATTAAAAAATGTGGGGTTAGGTGCTGCACATTAAATGTTCAGACAAATTTCCAAAAATTTGGCTTCCAACAATTGTTGTAGTTTGTAAGGAAAGATTAAGATTAAAGTTTGGGGTTTTAGTAAATAAAATACCTTATTGACATGTGATTCATGTTATTGATTGGCATGTGGCATCATCTTGTATAAGCTAGTTTTTCTTGTTTGTTTTGAACAAATGATTTCCATTGAACAATAAACATTTATGTCTATGTTAGGTGAGGAACATGTTCCATTCACCCCTAGGTTCTTGATAGGCATAAATGAAACACAAAAAGAAAGGTTGAAAAGTTTGTTGTTGCTACAAAGCCTTCACCAATGACGTGGACACGTCCAAGAACTCGTATCGCAAACTTCCAAACAAAAAAGGAAACCCCAATGAAAAATGTTCCAAAACCTCCAAGTTTGTATGGGTTTGTTCACTAAAATGTTTTGGTGCCTTTTGATGTTAAATGATGTGGTCTATGTTTCGAAACTTCCTACATCTTCCTCCCTTTGGTTCTTCATATGATGTAAGTTGAAGAATCAATGATGTTTGATAAAAACATTTCCCCAAGATGTCAACAAGTATTACACTTCACCTTTCTTTGAAATAATCAATCATGATAAGCTAAAGTTTGGAAACATGGGTTTTCCTTGATTTTGTAAATTTGGGCAAGTTGAAGGTGTAGAAGGGAAGCCAATTATTGGGGTGATGTTTTTCCTATCATAAAGGATTGGATTAGAAGTAAGGGATTACCAAGAATATGTTTAATTATGCCATAAAACATTGTTGTAAAAATTAGTTGTAACATTAGTAATTCATACACATTCATTTTGCAAGCACCATGGACACATGTTGCATTATTGGTAGCAACATTTGTAAAAGCAATAAAATTATTGTTACCATCACTTCCATTGTATCCTTCTTACATCCACAATTTGTCAACCTAGTTGGTTTGTAGTCAAGGCGTTGATTTTTGGAACAATTTGGGTTGTGCATTAGATGTTTTAACTAGTTTTTTTTTTGTACCATAAGCATCGAGTCCTCAACAATTTTTCTTTTAAATTTTCATAACAATGTCTTGACTTTCAACTTTGATGAAAGAAGCCATATTGTGGTTTCATACATGACCCAACATTATTAAAATGGGTATTTGTAAATGCAAATAACCTTGGTGCAATTCTCCAGTCCCCATTCATTAAACCAATGAATTCACTACATCCCCATTAGGTCTTATTCAATGTGACTAATGAATTCATTCAAAATCCAATAAAATCACTTGGTGTACATGGACACCTTTTGTTGTAATGATTATGTGAAAGTAAAAAAAATGGTTTTAAAGCATTTATGTAAACATTAATTTGCTTTTTTGAATTCAATATTTCTTTTTAGAACCTCTTGTTCAAAAATTGACCCAAAGTTGGCTTAAACAATTTTTGGGAATATCATTGAACACATAACGTAACATTCAAAAAATCTAGCAAGAATTGATGCCAACATTTGGATAGGGGTAACAACTTGAAAATTGTCTATTTTTATCTTTAAAAAAAACAATTATGAAGTTTAATTTTTGTCAAGCTTTGATGGTAGTGGAGATTTAAACATTGATAAAATGTTGCAATTGGATTTTTGGGTGATCATGCATATTTTAGTTGGGAGTGGTGTGTGTTTACCTTTTGTAAAACATTTACATCTATGAAGGAACAATTGTTTTACTTTCTATCAAATTTGTTTTATAATGAAGTCAACATTTTCTTAAATTATTTGGATCAATATTTTGATGATTAAGCATTTACACTTGGTACTTCAAATGATTTTTATATTGGAAGTGATTTGAGTATGCCAATTCATTGTGTACATTTTCTAAATTTAGTTCGCTTGGTTGCTCTTTTTTAATTTCCATGTGTGTCACATGATTTGTAAAATTGGTTTGGATTGTCCATGAAGGATAATGTTTCATATAAGATGTTACCACAAGCCTACAACATTTGATGGTTTAAATATCCCCATATATATATGGATTTTTTCCAAAATTCACACTTTCATACAACAATGGCATATCCAATAAATAATGCATGTCAAAATCTGTAGTTTTTGCACATGGTTTTGGAAAGTTGGATATTGTTAAAAGGTATGTTTGTTGAAGAGCAGGAAAAGTTTTCCATGTAGGTACCCCAAAGTTGGTGTCAAGGACACGAAAATCCATAAAAACAAAAGTTAAAGGAAAAGTCTAAGTCTAACTTTCAAATAATGAATAAGACAAAATTATGTGATTCAAAAACAAAATCACAACAACTAAGAATAAAAACACGAGATGTGCAAGAAAAACATGAAAACATATATGTATTATGTTAACATATGCAAATATGAATATGAAAAAAACGTGACAAAGTTATGGTGCAAGATCATGCTTAAGACTAATGTTGAACAAACTAAAGGAAATGAAGGGTATTACTTCTATTTATACCCCTATTCAAGGTTTTTATGTGTGCATAAAGTAAATTTTTTTTTTGAGAACCTTCTTAATTGAAAGTCAATTATGAGTTAGCTAAAACTTAATTGGGAGTTAATTATGAACCAACTAGAAGTTAACTAGAGATAACTAGGACTTAATGAAGAGTTAATTAAAAATTAATTAAGATTTACTTAAAAGTTGACTAGGATTTGATTGGGAATTAACTTGGACTTAATTCGAAGTTAATTAGGAGTTAATTAAGAGTTAACTCATATTTAAATAAAACTTAAATAAAATTTGATTAGAATGAACTAAAAGTCAACTAGAAACGAATTATGAATTAAGTGGAAATGAATTAAAGTTTAACTTGAAGTTAACTAAGAGTAAACTAAAATTAGACTAAAAGTTAGATACATGAATGAACATTCAAATGAATGAATTCCATGGCATTGGCATCTATGAGAGTTGGTGTGTTAGGCTACAAGGTCCCATCTTGTGTTTCCTACTTTCCACATATTCCAAATGAATTATATGGAATTGATTTTTTTTTTCCATTTTTGAAAATTTGGTGTCAATTGCATTATATTATATTATTCCATGAAAGTTGATAACATTGGCAAGACTTATTTCTTGATGTTTAAAAATTAATTACATTTTTGTGGTGTATATGCAAGTGGTTGCACATCAAGATCAATTTTATTTTTACAAACATTATTAGAATAATCTTGACTGAAGAACATTCTAACTTGTTTTATGCCCAAAGATCCTGCTCCACCATTGATTCTTCCAAATAGTTTTCATGTTTGTTCTACCTCTAGTACTTGTGAAACTAAAAGGTCCCATTTGAACAATAGTTGAAGAACAAAGGAAAAGGAAATATGCAAATTAATGTGACATGACTAGACATTTTTACTATGCAAGGATTTCATCATTAAACACTTGAAATGGGTTTTATAAAGAAAGAAGTTTGTCTTCAAGGACACCAATTTCCTTCTATTTTTATAAGCCCAATTAAAAAGAAGAATAAAAAAAATCTTTGCATTGCATTTTGTGTCATTAGTTTAAATCTCCCAACAATGCATTGTATGTATGTCTTTCGATAATGTGATACTTGCATACATCAAATTTACTTAACACATAAGACAAGTGGATGGACATAAGCAAATGAAATGAATGAAAGAACATGGTGCTATGATCAAAGAAGGAAGGCAATATAAGTATGTAATTGAGCCATCATTTGATTCCAAGTTGATGAAATACAATATTAAGGGTCAAGGTTAATTGCATTCCACTATGCCCTAGTGGCATAGTTAGTGCATGGAATTATTGTTAATTTGTAATGTGTAATAGGGTTTAGGGTTTCGGGTTATGGTGATGCTATAATGAAGATGCCGAATGTTTGGTGCCGATCAAATGTGGGTTTTTGTATAGGACTAATGTTAGACCATTTTTTGTGACAACATAAAACTTCAAAACATGTCACAATGGCTTGGATGTTTAGCTTCTGAACACATCATTCCTCTCTTAAAGGAGTCTTGGAAATGAATCTTTGTTTACATTAGTGAAAACTTTTGCTAGTATGCATCCTTGTTGCAATGGTAAGAGCACTTGCATTGATCATAGTGACAAAACCTATTATTGTTTCCAATACATCAAACAAGAGATTTAACAAGAACTTCATTAGTTGTCACTCTCCAATGATATTGTTGGTGTTTCTATGAGTTACCCAAGAAAACAAAAATTGAGAATTGAAACTTCAAGCTTTTGAATCATTGTTCGACGATCATGAGTTATGCCTACTTAGTTTCAAAAGTCTCTTTTTGTCATAAAATTGTATTGGTAATGCATAGCAACACATAGCCCAAGTTAATTATTCAACAACCACGTGCTGAAGCTACCAAGGTACTCCGTGGCATTTTGGTGCCACTCAAGAGGAGAAACACATTCAATTTTCACATTGAAAGATCATGATACAAAAAGGTAAATATGAAAAAGGTTCTAACAGGAAATTATCAAGGTGAAACTGTCATCCAAGAAGTCCATCACCCTAATGAAACTTAAAGCTGCTCCTCCAAAGCCGCTTCTGATGATGTACCGCAGACACTTAAATTTCATCCATGTTATCAAAATTTGCGCAAATCTACATCACCATTGGTTGGAGATATCAATTTCATCCAATTTCATCCAAGTGAAGTTTCATCCATCCTTTTGATGTGGCCCTTGTTGAAAACAAACTTTTCGTAACCACAATTTGCGCTGGAAGAAATCAGAAAGATACGAGATTTTGGTGACAAAAAAAATTCATTGCCATAGATTAGGTTGCAGAATATCGATCCATTCCGTGCCGTTGTGAGCTACTAGTAGCAATTTACAGAAGCACATTCGAGCAAGAAATGAGAAAGATACGGTGATTAGGTCGCAGAAAACCCATTGCCGAGTTTGTGAGTTATATTAGTAGCAATTTACAGAAGCACATTCGAGCAACAAATGAGAAAGATATGATAATCAAGCTGCAGAAAACAATCCATTGCTGCGCTTGTGAGCTACAATTAGCAATTTACAGAAGCACATTCGAGCAAGAAATGAGAAAGATACGATGATGATTTTAGGTTGCAATTCATAGGCGCAACAATTGAGCTTTTGTTCACGTCCCTATCCTCATTTCAACCGCTTCCAAAACAAGCTCGCAGTTGCGATTTCGAGGTTAAGCAGTGGGGTCGCAATGCCGCAGCTCAAGCTCATAGGTATGCAATTTCGTCTCAAGCTTTTGCCCTAATCAGCAGTGAAGCTCCCATCTAATGGCAGTTGTTTTTTCTATCGATCGCAAGTCGCCAATTTTTTTTTTCACTGGAGGCGGGGGTTTGTTTTGCAGACATTGGAGCCAATCTCACAGGTAAATAGATCTGCCATCTCTTGTCTCGAATGCAATGTCAAGTTCCTAGCTTCAAGGTTTAGGGTTTAGGTTTAGGTTTAGGGTTTTGTACAAGACAGACTTGTAGAAGATGTGATGGAGACCCACATCCTGTCAGGTTCTTGTCGTGGATTTTATGGCCACCTTTCAAGAATTTTTTTGTTTCACTGATTATCAAGTAAATACGTCTCCATCTCTTGTCAATGCAATGCCAAGTTTGTAGCTTCAAGATTTAGGGTTTTTGTACAGTACAGATATGTAGAAGATGTTATGAAGACCGCTTGTCAGGTTCTTGTATTGCATTTATGGCCACCTTGCAAGAAGTATTGTGGTTCATTGATCAACATCATGCTAGATGTTACGCTTAGAAATTGAGTTTAGCTGCAATGGGGGGGGTTCAAAGAATGATGTGTGAGAAGCTGAGGGTTTTGTTTCACCATGCAATGTTTGAACAACCATGCTGCTCCTTTAGAAATTGTTTGCCTGTGGAGACATTCAGTCACTCTTTGTGTATGATCAAGAAGTCATTTCTTTTCCTTTTGCACTGGATTCTTGTTGAATGTGGCAAAATAGATGGCATGTTTAAGGGAATGTACCATGGAAAGCAGTGCCATGCTGCAGACTTGGTGCATGTGCTGCAGCGAGCTTGGGATGCAGGGGTAGAGCGGATTATTGTGAGGCTAAGCTCTCAAAACCTCTTCATTTGATTTTGCTTTCCAGTCAGAAAGTTTGGGGTTTAGACGTGAGCTTGAAATTTGCTTCACATCAAAGGAGAATGGGGCACTTAGGATAAGAGCTAGCTTTTGCATTCTGAACACATGAAAAGAGGTGGTTTAGGTTATGTAGTTTTCTTTGCAGCAGCAGTTCATTAAATGTGTGGTTGGTCTGCAGAGTTCATTGAACTGCCTTTCCAAACTTGTGGGGTTCAGAGCTAATCACTTTGTCATGGCAGGTGACGGGAGGATCGTTGCAGGAGTCAAAGGAGGCATTGGAATTGGCTGACACAGATGGTACACATCTTCTCCAGCCTTCTCCAGCTTTCTGAAGTGAAATTGGGGAGGACATGAGAGGCCAATGCACAGCACAGACGCCAGCTTCCCTGTAGTTGAAGATTTTGAAGATGCTGCCTTTAGTTTGGTTTGAGATGCTTTTCCCTCTTTCATGTTCATGTTTGGGATGGCAGGTCGGCTGTATTGCACAGTGGGAGTGCATCCAACTCGTTGCAAGGTGTGCTCTCTGCTGATCATCAGTACCAAAACTATTGGATTCATTGAACAAACTGGAGGCCTTTTTCCACTTAGATTTTATAACCATTGTTTCTTGCATGTGTTCTTCAAGCACTTTACTACTTCACATAGTATGTGCACTCATAATGATACCATGAATCTGTGGTTTCAGGAATTTGAGAAAAGTGGAGATCCAGATAAGCATCTGCAAGAACTTTTGAAACTTGCAAAGGAAGGTGCTGCAAGGGGAAAGGTATCCAGTCTGCCCCTTACTTCAATTTCAGTTTTAGAGTGCTATAGTACTGTAAGCCAAGGGATCATGTGCCCTTTTTGCTGATCTTTCTGACATTGGTTTTTAGTGCAGAACTCCAATGTGAATGCTGCTATGACTTCTGGTCACCAGTTGTGGGTTTAAATGATATGTTCAGAGTGAAGGAGGCCCAATCACTACCATCTGTGTATCTATATGGTTTTGGCTTAGATACTTGCTCTTACAGGGAAAAACTAAGATCAGACAAGGCTCACCCTCACAAGCTTGTTGCAGCTTGAACAAGGATGCTATTGACTGGTTGTGAGTAGCTTGTCTCTTGAGTGCTATCTGGCATCATGACTGAGTCTTCCCATTGCTTCTGGAAATGTGGCACGAACTCAGGATGCAGATTTTGTATCATTGTTTGCTCAGATTTGGGTGGATCAAAATGTACTTATCTAAACCCACCATTGGGAGCTGATGAAGTCAGTGAGTAGTCATGGCAGCTTGTCACTGCTATTTGTGATGAACATGATGGTCTGACACTTTGTGAGCAACTCTCATAAGGTCATGACTGCACCCATTGTCATGCTACCCTCAAATTGCTTTTGTGGAGATTTCTCTGCAATTTCATAGATGTATACTATGAATTCTGTGGGTTCATCCAGGAGAAATAGGGACTTGAATGCTGCTAAAATGTCTTGTCATGAGTTGTATAATTCAGGAATGACATTGTTGGTGACCAGGTGGTGGCAATTGGTGAGTGTGGATTAGACTACGACCGGGTCCAGTTTTGTCCTCCAGATATCCAGCGGCAGTGAGCACACATTCACTCTGGCAACTTGATGCATCATCAATTGACATCTCTTTGAGATTTGAATGCATCTAGAAGTCAGAATACAGAACTTGAACGTGAGGCAGAGATGCATGTGTGTTGTTTGCTGTGTTACAGTATCTGGGTACAGAGGCATTAGTTGCAGCTGTGGGTGAATTACTTTGGGTGAGTTGAAATGCAGATACTTTGAGAAGCAATTTGCTATTGCAGAGGCAACTAGGCTGCCTTTATTTTTACATATGCGGGCTGCAGCTGATGATTTCATTGATATAATGAGCCATAATCAGCACAGGTTGTCTTTCTAAAAGACTTGCTATTTTGATGCTTCTGAATATTGTTCATAGGTATGTGACTAAGAATGTACCTTATAATTAGTCCCAAGTTTGGTTGTGGACTTTAGTTGCTGGGTTGTTCCCTTCCAAGGCTGTTGTCTACCCAGAAGATGAGAACTCACAGAATGCTGAGTTTCAATAGATTGGTAACATAAGACAGGCAAAGATTTGTGAGCTTGCTTCCAAAATACATAGTTGATGGTTTATGATTCTAATTGCCAGGTGGTTTTGGATGTCCTGGGTGTAGATTTCATGCAGGAGTAGTGCATTCCTTTACAGGCACTGCAAAAGAAAGGGATCAGTTGCTAGAATTTCCCAACATCTATATAGGTCAGCGCATTCCTTTCACATTGCAATTCATGGAAGCTCTATTTATTTGTAGTGGTCACCTGCAACTGACTACAATGTTGAGGCCATGTCTGGTCTACAATTGCAGAGTTGTGATGGGCTGCAAGGGTTTAGGGTTTAGACTACTCTGGCTTTTCCTTCAATATATTGCATGATTAAATAGTGGAAGCAGATCATCATAGTGATCCAGTGACATTCTGAGGACACCGTGACTGTGGGGTGTGATGTAATGCAGGGATCAATGGCTGCTCACTTAAGACAATGGAAAACTTGGAAGTCATGAGTGGGGTCCCAGTGGAGAGAATGATGATAGAGACCGATTCACCATATTGTGATATCAAGAATACGCATGCTGGAATACAGTATGTTACAACAACCTGGCCTTCCAAGAAGAAGGAAAAGCATGATTTTCAATCTCTTGTGAAAAGCCGAAATGAGCCTTGCCAAATCAGGTTCTGATTCAATACCGTATTCAACATTCATGCGATGTAGTGAAGATAAAACTGAGGAACTTGCACATGTATTTTCAAAGAACAAGTGTGGAGGAGATGGTATGCACAGCAATTGAGATAACCGGATGAAGATTGAATTCTGCAACAGCAAGTTGTGCTAGTGGCCCAATTGGTATTGATTTTCAGGAGCTGTTGGTGTATGCCCCAGTGGGGGCTTATCTGTTTTTATTCGAGTAGTCTTTTTGAAGCTTGTTCTGTTGCAGGCAAGTGCTTGAAGTTATTGCAGCACATCGGAAAGAACAAGATGTAGGCAGCCTTGCATCAACTATATATGAAAACACTTGCCGGTAATATTCTTTTCATTTTGATGAAGTTCTTGGGGAGGGGGCATTTAGTTTTCCTGGCCATCATAGTGAAAGCAAGACAGCCTAACAGTTCCTATCTAGAGTTTCAAACCTCTTAAGAAGTTGCTTCAAGAAATGCAACAGAAGCTCACAATACAGAGGTTTTTGTATGATTGTTTGACTGAAGTTTTGAGCAGATTATAATACACTGATCTGCACCCACCACTGGGAGCTGATGAAATCAGTTAGGAGTTGTGGCAGCTAGTCACTACCATTCATGTGAATGTGGACTGATGACTGAAAATTGTGTTGGTGTGCCTTGCAAACTGAATGTAGTTTGCTGTTATATTGTGTTGCAGGGTGTTTTTCCCTCATGACATTGACTCATTGGTAGGTGCTGTTCTCTCTGGAAACTAGTACTGATCTTCGTCAGGGTCAACCACTGGTGTGCCACAAGCTCATCAATGCAGGCAGTCATTTACTACAGTAGGAAAGCAGGTTCAGTAAATAGTTTGGCATCCTCAGGAATGTTGCAACACAACTGTTTACAATTGAGGGGGCAGCTGAATTGTTTCAGTATACTCTCTCTCACATTTCTCTCATATAATTCCTACATTCTGCTATTCTTGTTTCATTCAGGCTGTAACAATGTATTGGCTGTCATATGCAGAAGCTCACAATTCGAATGAGAAAGTTTTCTGTAGTAATGCAATGGCACTTGGCTTCAGTGGTGAGATGGCTGGAGAGTTGCATCCTTGGAAAATCAGCAGATTGTGATGAGGTCTCAGAATAGGCAGATTTTTACACCAATCGACTTGTTGCAGAAGTCTCTGGTTGGTGTTGGGTTGTCCTAATTTTACCAACTTCTCATATTTTAATTTGAAAGAAAGATTGCAGTATAGAGTAAATTCATCATTGGAAAATCTTTCACAATCTACCTACTTGCATTTGAGTTTTAGCATTGCTGTTCAAATGAGTTGGGTATGTGATCTTGATAACCAAATCCAGACCTGAACCTTCATATTCCATCTATGCTTGCTAACTTTTTAGCGTTGCCTGTCCCCAAAGATTATCCCTGTCACCTTGTTCAAATCCCTGTGCAGGCACATGTATTAAGGAGAGGCTAAAGTGCGGGGCAACTTGCCTCTCAGAGCAAAGATTTTGTGCAATAAGAACATTGAGAAAATTTCTGTTTGAATTTTGATCCAACATCTTTGATACTGTAGTATACCTCAAACAGTTTTTGCACTGGGGTATTATTCATTGATTTATCAAAATGTATTTTGGCATATAGTATAATATTTTCCAAAAATTTTGGGTTCCATATGTTTTAAACAATTGTGTTAAATTTTGACATTTACACAATGGTATCCACCAAACATTTGCACTTATAATATCCCATTTTCCACAGAAGCTTGTGACCATGTTATTAGCCAAGCGGAATGTGTACAATTGTGATGACCAAAAACATTAATGAAGAACATCCCAGTGACCAATGACCAAAAATATTAATGAAGAACATCCTAGTCACCAAGATATATAACCTTTTGGTTTCCACAACAAAGTTTGAGGAGTAAATTCCTCAAAAAATAAACAATTAAAAAAAATCAATTACTAATGAATCCATGAAGGTAGAATGATAAACCAGGTATGCATGCCAGCCTGCTACTTCCACACATTTCAGCTGTCTGCGGTGATGATGATTGTACGAGAAAGACATTTGATATGTATTTCCTAGTCTGATTTCCTTCCTCTCATGTCCCTCAAGCATTTCAACTCTCTGTGGTCTTCATGAAAGTAAAAGAGTGTACATACAGGTTAAAAATGTACTTGATGGGGGCTACCTATCCTTGTTCTTCTTCTCATGTTCTTGAGCAAAGGAAAACAAAAAAAGCATCATGATCTTTCAGTTGAGGACAACAACATATTACTTACTAGCACAAAAGAGCAAAAAAAAGAAATACACTGTTGTGTTCATTTCACAGACAGACAGGAGGGGAGGAGCTCTGCAAACCTTTTGCACCTGAAACACGATCCACCAGCATTATAAACTCATTGCATACATCATTGTGTATATGTTAGGTATGGCCAGACCTCTGTTGCTAGAAATTATTGAGCAATTCTTAGTATTCAATTCAACTGAAAGGTTTTAAAAATTTACACCGACTTGATGATGCTATCCGGGAGTGAAAAGGAGTTGGTGGGTGGTCAGGGGATTTCATCAAAAGGCAAACTTGTGATGACTCAAAGTCGACAACCCAAAAAAAAAGGCTTTTCATTTTTCCTCCCTATAAGAAGAAGAAGAAGATTAGGTAACTATAAATCCGCAATGGATCTTTGCACATTCATGACGACATTCTATGCCTTCAATTTCGGTCATCATATTGCCCAAATTGTATGTACATAATAGATGTCAAACTTTTTGCATGTCAAATTATGTCCAACTTTTAATGTCAAATGGTTGCATGAAATCAAACTACCCAACACTTGTACCTTTGGTGTAACAAAATGTGCAAAGTGATTATTTTGGAGGTATGAGAGAGGCAATCAAATGAGCTAATAATGCCAGTTGACAAAATAAATGATAATTTCTCATCTAGCCTAACTATGTACATACTTTATTGTGTGCTTTTATTTTAAATTTTAAATATTTTTTCCTCAATTTCATGATGGAGCCAGGTTGATGAGCATCCCCCAAGGCAGATTCAGACAGAATTTCTGTCTTTTTAGGCGATTGTAAAATGGAAAACCCCTTCTTTTTCCCTTTGTATTGGTAGCCTTGTTTTTTAAAAAGTAGAAATATGGCGAATTTAATTCGCCAGCAAAAAAAAACACTGAAGTGAAGTGTAAGGGTAAAGCCTGAGGTTGAGTGCATTATTACCAGGTGTAGAGATCTGTCAGAAATTTCCTTTAATAATAGGCAGATTTTTACAAAGCAGACCATCAAAATTGTAAAGATCACTCTGAAATTGTAAATTCCACCCAAAATCATAAACCCCATTCCAGAATTAATTGTTAAAATTATGTATCGCACATGTCCTCCAAATACACTAGGCAATTTTTGGCTAATCTTTACCACATGAAAATGAATGAATGAATGAATTATTGTGCTTGTAAAATTTAATCCACGGAAAGGTGAAATGGGTCTAAGTTTTATTACTTGTTTTTTTATAAGGGAATTTGAGTAAGAGACTACTAGTTTAGCAACTTAGTATTGAGGAGATTACCAAGTGTATAGGGCCACTTCACACTTCATGAGTTGAGGGCCTAAAGACCATGGAATTCTAAATCCCATGAACTCCTTCCAAAGGCCTGACCATGGATCATGAAAATATTTCATTTAAGAGTGAGAGCCTGGGCTCTCAAGTGCAGTGTAATGTCAGAATGGAACATGGTGAGGGACCTTTGCAATTTTTGTCAAAGAAATAAAAGGGCAACCCATGTAGATTCCATACCTCTCACAACTTACTAGTGGGTTACATAATGTATTTAGTTAATTCATTAATTATTAGTCATTTGGAAGTTGAAAATTTGAGGAGAAAATTTGAAGAGAGGATTACTAAATGATGCAACAATAAACATTAATAATAGTTTATGTCATTAGATAATTCAACAAATAGATGTTATCAAAGGTTTTGCCTCAAATTCAATAGGAATAGGAAACTTATCCCAACCACTAGGCTAAAAAAAAAGGGTTCAAAATTAACAATTTAATTTAGAAAGCCAAAAATTTCTTTGAGATCTTGAAGCCTAATCCATAAAGATCCTGAAAATAATTATAATCTTAGCATAAAAATCTCCTTCACACCTCAAACATCTAAGTTTTATGAAGCAACAAGCAAAGTGGGAAAACCAAATCAAAAGACCAACTCGCACACCTTGTATAGATAACATATTACAAGGCATTGAGTGTTTAAACAACCTTTT
>Ga0209208_10000958_pt1:0-17500 | contig 39723 bp, 34 predicted proteins | sample S1TSphfallax_3_FD_187694 | JGI IMG/M metagenome (GOLD analysis project Ga0209208, IMG submission 187694) | Host-associated microbial communities from peat moss isolated from Minnesota, USA - S1T2_Fd - Sphagnum fallax MG (SPAdes) (version 2) | ecosystem: Host-associated > Plants > Peat... | reverse complement strand
AATTTGTATTTGATTGAAGTGGACCGCGTGTTGAGACCTGGTGGGTACTGGATTCTGTCGGGACCTCCAATCAACTGGAAGAATCATCACAAAGGCTGGGAACGAACGGAAGAGAGTCTTAAGGAAGAGCAAGATACAATTGAGGATGCAGCACGTCGTTTGTGCTGGAAGAAGGTGAAGGAGGAGGGTAATTTGGCTATCTGGCAGAAACCGTGGAATCACATTGAATGTGTGAAGTATCACAAAAAAAATACCCAAGTTCTCCCCCATGTTTGCAGTAAAGCTGAGGACCCTGACCATGCATGGTACTTAACCCAAATGCTCACTGTTTTGCATTTTCCATGTCTATTTCAAAAATTTGCAGGCAAAAGCTTTGATTTGAGAGCTTCTGATGTGTTGTTTCATATTGGAAGTTGTTTTCATCATGGTAAAATTATCGATAGCAACTGGATGAGTTCTGAATTTGCTTTTTTGAAAGTTCCCATTCACCCAGGTTCCTGCAATTTTTGAAATTTCTCATTCTGTGGTGGGAACTGGATTAAAGTTGTTAGACTTGCATGCATTCCCTGCCACCAACCACATGGCTCTGTTGTCTGTCATTCACAGGTACCACAAAATGGAAACCTGCATAACTCCACTCCCTGATGCTAAGGATAAAACAGATGTTGCTGGAGGGGGGCCTCTTGCCAAATGGCCAGCTCGCTTGACAGCTATCCCCCCAAGAATTTCAAGTGGATCTCTTCCAGGGATCAATGCTGAGACTTTCATTCAAGACACCAAGGCATGGGTGAAACGCCTAACTTACTACAAGGCCCATTTGATTCCACCATTAGCCCATGGCAGATACAGGAATATCATGGACATGAATGCAGGACTTGGGGGCTTTGCGGCTGCTTTGATTAAGGATCCTGTGTGGGTCATGAATGCAATGCCACCTGAAGCCAAGGACAATACTCTGGGAGTAATCTATGAGAGAGGACTGATTGGAACGTATCAGAATTGGTGATTTACTTCTTCTACCTATCTGGAATAATTTATCATTTGTTTGCAAATGCATAATGAAAATGTCATTTGGAATAGGAACAGGAGGATTCTCTTGGTTTGAGGTTATGCATGTTCAACAAGAGCTGCTGATTGCTTTTGATGCATAATACTGGAGTCTTACAGAAAATAGGAGAAGCATTGGATTCCTGTGTAGACCAATGCGGATTGTCAGTAGGCCAAGCATTGTTGCATTTGGTATTTTTCTAAGGTTTAACATCATCATGGTCAGGTGTGAAGCCTTCTCCACATACCCACGGACTTACGACCTCATTCATGCCAATGGGTTGTTCAGCATGTACCAAGATCGGTAAGATACTGCCACCCAATTGTCGAATGGTGTGGTTCAGTAGATTCCCAAGTTTTTTGGATATTTTAGATTGCACCCTTTCCCCTACTTCACCTTAGAACTCTCTGTCCTGAAGCTAAGCTCTGTTGACCTGCCCTAGTTTGGAATCTCAGTAAGGTGAAATACTGTTTTGAGACATTGCAGCAAAGAATGTGCTTTGATCGTTGCTGCAATCATTCTGTACTTTTTGCCTGAATTTTGTTGTGATTTTTCCAGGTGTGATATTGTTGATATCTTGCTGGAGATGGACCGCATCCTTCGACCTGAGGGTGCGGTACTGATGCGTGATGAGGTAGATGTGCTGACCAAGGTGATGGGGACTACACAAGGTATGCGCTGGGAGTGTCGATTGGCAGACCATGAGGATGGGCCCTTCAACTCTGAAAAGATTCTGGTATGTGTGAAAACTTACTGGGTTGGAGAATATGCACCATCAAACTCAACAACATCGGATTAGTAGGGGGGGCACACCAATATGTGTAACATTATGGTGGCATACATAACTGTTCCTTTCTCTGGCCCACCAAAACAGGCCCCCTGAAGTTTACTTCCAAGGGGTCATTTTGATGTCTAGGGATTTTTCCTTTTGGAAGTTTCCCTTGGGACAAATTCTTCATTACATCAGAGTTGGCGGCAGAAACTAGTGCCTTAGGTTCAGAGAAAGGATTAGCATTTAGGTAGAAGTTTTTTGAATTTATTCATGATTCATTATATTTGACCTGGAGCCTGAATGTTGTTCACCCACTCATCATAAGCATGAGCATTCCCATATTTTGCAGTATTAAAAAAAGCAGCACATTGTCTGTTTCTACCCACTTGGGCATCTGTTAGTAGATTAGAGTTGACTATCTGCCCACTTTTGTTTTCTGGCTTTTCCACTGTGAGCTCAGGTCTTTTGAGGCTCAGCCTTATTACAGTTCTCATTCTGGTTTTTGAGCCTGATTCATAGCAGTCTGAGTTTAGCTGTGGGATGATGGTGGAACAAGTTGCAATCTTACAGTTGCAAAACACATGTGAAACTTGTTTTGTTTCACAGTGTGCCTTGTTACTTGCTCAGGTATGTGTGTATCAAATTGCTAGATCTCTGCTGGCATATTTGGGCTTTGAACTGGTATTTCCTCTTGGTCAGAAAATTCCAAGTTTGTTCCTTTCATATCTGCCATGGGCAAGTAGCTTTCTTCACATGCTTAAAAGTAAATGTGGATTTCAGCTGGTCCATTCCTGCATCTGTACGTATCGTGCTTGGCTCTCGTCCATGTTCTGTTTGTTTATTCAAATCATAATAGAGTTGGATGGAGTACACAAAACTGGCACAAAGATGTCCCTGCAGGCAGACCTAGTGAGATGATCTGCGGTTTCTGTTGTTTGTGAAAAGATGTCTAGTGCTCCTGGATCCTGGGTTCTGCAGCTATGCAATCATTGTTATGGAATTGGCACATGCCCTTTTTGTCTTAACATCTTCTCTTGCAGAGAACGAAAATGTTTCTACCCAGGTTCCAGATGAAGAGCCACATGAGCCAAAGGTGGGAACGATTTGCTGTTCTGCTCCCTAACCTTTCGCTTAAATCAGATGCTTGCAAAATTGGAGCCTGCTTTTGAAATGCTTATAAATAAGGGAAGCTCCACAACCCGAATTTGTTGGATTTTGTTGTCTGGCTTGGTGAATTTGTATTTTTCCTTTTGTTAACAATTCCTGCTTGTCATTGTTACAGAGGCACAATTTGAGAAGATGATTGAAATGGGTTTACAGAAGACACCTGAAGGAGTGTTGCTGATGTCTTTGAAGGCTGTGGTCTAAAAGCAAGGTGCACAAAACCATTCTGGCTTGCATCCAACCTTCCACTCTAATGAGGTACCACTGTGTTCCAAAATGCTTAGTCCTCTCAGATAGCTGGATGGTTCAAGCTGAGGCTAACATGAAATTGAATTGGGGATTGAGCAACAATCCCAGCAAATGCCCAGTTTTACCAATGTCAGAACAACATACATGCAAAAGCTTCCATCTGCTTCTCTACGTGTTCCCATTACCCACCCAGTTCAAGCATGTCTACCTTCCACATCTTTGAGATGAAGCATGTGAGAATCAGCCTGATCAGTCTTTTGATTTTGGTTTGGAATTGGAACTAGGTTTATACTCTTTTTAGTAGTCTGGATATAAGGCAGTGGCATGAGTTTAGAGCAGTTTCATCACACGTTCTGGGTTGTACATTGTATGATGGCAGCAACCTCATTGGCACCAATTGAACTTTACAACTGCAACCATGGGAATGGAAATGGTTCACTTGCAGGTGTATGCAATTCCATCGGTGAACCACCTGATTTCATATACTATGAAACCTGTTGATTGGCCACAATTACATTTGTAGTATTTGGACAGGTGATTGTGTAATTGTCCAGGCCTCTTCTCACTTTTTCTTTGTATCGATTTGGGTTTAGGGTTTTAAAAGCTCTTTGTGAAACTGAAGTTTTCTCCCAGCTTGGAATCAATATGTGGACTTATACTCAACTACCCAATCATAAATCCTGGTGTATTTTGTGCAAGTTCAAACTAATTTCCTGTAAAGTTTGCAAGTTTGTTCATTAAGAAGGTTTCCTTATATTCCTCGTTGCACATGTCCAGGGTTTTATTTCTTTTGTTATAGCTAATGAAGGTTTGTTGGGTGCTGGTGGCAGGTGATTGATATCACCTGATGTGTGCATGGTGGTGCACATGACCAACATTGATCAGTTAAGGGAGTGTGAATTTGTATCTCCACGAACAAATGCAACACAAAATGCAATTTCTGATGGTGATTGATGGAAATGGCAATCCATTGTCACTACCCATCAAAACATTGAAGCTTTGGTAACCAAAGCAGCAGTAAGAAACTTGACATGCTGAAACTTCATAATTTTCGAAAGTATCATGAAACATAATTCTCTGCCAAAATTAGTGAAAAAGTTTGAGAGACTGGTTTGTGGTTTAGGGTTTCTGTATAATCTCATTCAATGTTTAGCTGTTTGTGGCATGATTTGTTACTGACTGTCAAAAGGTTGCAAAGAGTTAGGTTAAGAAGTGTAGGGTAAAGCCCTAGAGTGGGGGCATTCTCAAAATAAGGGGTCTAGGGTGAGGTGATAGCTGAGTGCAGCCACGTGTTTTGGCAATGTTGTGCACCCGGGGCATTTTACCTGTTGCACACAAGGCAGAGGTGATCATGAACCTAAACATTTGCAGATTGTGAGGTGTAGGACTGGGAGGGTTTTTACACCTACTCCTTAAGAGTGGGAGGGATCTTACACAAGTTATTCGTACGTATACACTTAATTTAAGTATAAAAGTAAAGGCTAGCAAGTGTGTGGCAGTTTTTGTAAGACTAGTATTTCATTGTTGGAGTAACACAACCATGTGACTTATTGCTGTTACATTTTGTCTTTCTTGTCATCCTACAGATCCAAGATCACGAAAGGGTTGTGGTTCACATTGGACTCTTGTTGCTATGAGGTTTGAAAAGAGTAAAGATGCACCACACACAGAGATCTTGCTTGCTATGTAAATTACATCCTTTGTCCTAACCAAAATGCAACAACCATCCGTCTATGAAAACCACTTTCACTAGACCCTTATTTGATTAATGAATTTATGCTTGACAATCTAGAGACATTTAGACCTGAAAAGTTCATGTTATAAGAATATGCATCAATGTACAATGTAATCCATCAATCATACATCTTTCGATTCTCTCACACATGTCTCTTGTTCTTCTTGTTGCAATGAAATCCTTTTGTAAACATCTAAAAGCTGTCAACTTTTGAATGGAACAACATTAAGTGCATCAGGTTTAGGTACAACTAAATCAACTACCCTAGTACCTAGGCGTGTTAGGCACTAATTAATTGCTTTTCGGAATTGCTGAAAATTCTGAAACATCTGTGTTTGTCATGCCAAAAATTTGAATGAAGCTCTCAAGCACATTAGCTTCATTATTTAGTATGTAGTTGAATTGTAAGTTATTATTATCTTTCGTGTGGGACATAACTGACCGAAAAAAAAACCATTAGGCACCTTGTTACCAAACCAGCCTAGGTTACTAGAGTAATTTGATCAAACCTATTAACTTAGAGAAAATGATATGTGAAATGAGGGTGATCAAGCTTGTAGCCCATACAAATGAATCTATGGACCAACTTGAAATACTTGAACACCATACTATTCATGTCATTGTTGTCGATAAATATAGATGATCAATATATATGTGCATATTCAAAGGCTCCATTGATTGCAAGAACTTATGCCAAAGGTTGGATTGATCATGGTGTGTAGTTGTTGATAGTTATGAACTTTGAAGGAGGGTGGGAGTTTGAACTTTAGAGATTTATAATGAATTTTGGAGGTTTGCATTGCATTTCTCAATTTTAATTGTTTGCTTGAAGATGATTGTTTGTTGTTGCTTGTGTGTGTAGCCTATGCATGAGTGTGTGGTTAGCCATTGTAGCAAGAAAGTGATCATGTTTGACATGTATTTTTAATCCCAATGGATTTTTGTGATGCCTCTTCTGTTGATCCCCAAAAAATTCAAGTTCAAGCCAATTTTCCTTATTGTTGTTAATGAAATTGATCTTGATTTGCATGTGTTCAAAACTATCATCATAACTTTTTTTCTTTATAAGAGTCTCTAAAAATCCAAGCCTTGTTTGTCCAAGTTTGGTAACAAGGAAGAAAAAATGATGAAGATAAATGAGACATGATAAATGGGTGGCATGGGTAGAGTCCATAGTCGATGCCATAGGCAATGTGCATCAAGTTTGTTCTACAATTTGTTCAAAGCTTGATATTAGGGTGCAATGCTAAGGTTGTTAATCTAGGTGTTGGAGTTGGTTCTTTCTATCTTAATCATAACAACGTGTCATGTAATGAAAGAATCTACACTACTTGTGACCATCTTTTGACTTTGGATCTTATTGTTTCATAGGTTCTTCAAGGCAAAAAAAAGAAAAGTTTGTTAAGAACTTGTTATGATCTATCATTTGTTCTCTAGGGGTTGGGCAAGGATAGATTTTGAAAGCTTGAAATATTTTTTCATTGTGTTTAAAAGTCAAGCACACACCCAAAAAAATGGGAATAACTCTACAAGTTGGGGTATTGTTGAGTCCATGAATCATTTGATATTGGAGTGCATTGAAAATGTTATCATTGTTGCAAATTTCTTATATGTGAGTGCAATACTTGTATTTTTTTCACCTATATGTTGTTGATGGTTGGAAGTGAATCTTTCTTTTGTTAATTTTTGTGACAAGGTTGATTTGTAGGAGATAATTAATAGTTCATGTTTCATCTAATGCTCAAAACTTTAATGACACTAGTTGGGGGGTGTGAGTATTGAAAAACTAGAAAGTAAGTTCATTTCAATGGACTATGATGGCAATATAATGTATTCTAGAGTTCTTAAGCTAGTGTGATCATTCAAATGAAGGAGAATGTGACTTTGTTTTTAATGGGAGTACAGTGTTTTGTTCATAGAGTGAACTTGATTCTATTGCTCTTCTTGAAATTCAATCTCTAATGGTTTGTTCAAGGAGATATTCCTTTTGGTTATGTATATATTATTCTTTTAGTCATGGGTGGATGCATGGTAGGGTAGATCAATTTTGGTGTAACATAATCCATTTTTCTATTATTTATGTGTGATTGTAATTGCCATATTCTATTCTACATATTGGAATTGTTAAATGGGATTTGTGTTGAGGTTTTAAACTTCAATATATACATGATGCAATTATTTGGTATGCAAATTTCGTAAAATCACATGCTATGGACTTTTGAAGTTGAAAACCAAAGGTTGTAACATTGGCAACAATTAAGGGAATGGACTTGGGTTTGGTTCAAGTTTGCTTCTAATGATGTCTTTTATATCATCTTAAAATAGCCATTACTTGAAAAAAAAATGTTGAAAATTATCTTTGTAACATTACAATTCACTTTGTAATGTATTTCATTAAAAATGAATTTTAACACCTATTTAAATTTTTTTGACTTAAATGTTATTTTAGACTTAATTCAATTTAGGGGTGGGCCCAATCCATCCTTGGGCACTAGAATAAAATAGAAATCATTAATTTTGGATAATATCCTCATTTTTATAAAAAAATGTAATAGAGTTTTAGGTGTATTAATGTTAAATGTACACAAAACCTTCCACATGACTAACATAAATATTTGAGAAACAACAAATACTTTTGCACAATGACAAAATTAATAGACATGATTTCTATTGTCCACCAAATTTTAATTTCCGATATTTAATGCATTGAAATTCAATACAAAAACATATATTTTTTGAATATTTCACAAAAGGGGGGGAAAAAAAAACCAAAATCTTTGTTAGGATATTTTGATGACATGGACATCAAACTAGTGGTCACCAAGTTTTCATCCTTTATCCCTTAATTTAAAATTAATTAACCAAAACATAATTTCTAGAAATAAACTTAGTGAAACAAAAAAAAACACTACTGACCATCATGTCACCAAGTCAATAATATCGATTTCTTCAAGAAATGTGAAATGTAAAAAAATTGGTATATGAGAAAAATCAATCCACTAATTTGATAAATAAGATTAAAGTTCACCTATATGGTTGCCATCCAAATCAAAAGTTTTTAAATATTATCATACATGTATTTACACATTAACATTAAATTCTAACTACACAACGTCATAAGTTGAAAAATTCTTACATAGCCATCAACTTATTAATTATAAACATAATGAATTCATAAATATAATTATACATCAACAAACTTAGTTGTTGCATTGAGGTTTTGTTCGACGTTTGCTAGCACCAAAAAATAAAATAAAATCATAATCTTTGATTATATCCTATATTTTGATTTCTATATTTTAATGAATTAAAAAATGTCAAGTATTATAAAATATAATAACTTAGACCACCATGTATATCAATTCCATCAATATCATTCACTTTGTGTCCATGTATATGATGAAACATGATTGATAAATATTATAAATAATCAATACAATGGGGTGATGGTGTGATATCATGATTCATCTTCGGAATAAAGATTTTTGAACATGCTATATTTTTTCTATTTTTTTAATACTAGGGATTAATTTATATCTTATATTAATTATATGTATTTTTAAACTTTTTAGAATAAACATAATCTAATCATGTTATAGAATTAATTATTGTAATTTTTACTCAACAACCAATATATGGGATCTTATATTTATATTCATGTATTTTGTAAATTCAAAAAAAAGTGTCGCCCTTGTAGTTTAATATCAAAATTATCTGGTTCCAATCCCATTGATCCTAGCTTTTACAAAGAGGAATCATGATGAGCTTTTTGAAGATAACAAGCTTAACACATAGAAAGAAAGAAAAATGTAACAAATGGCCTTAATCAACATTGGATACCCAAAAGGAATGCCATATTGAAAATTAACTCTCCAATTTACAAAATTGAACTATGGATTATATTGTAATTGTTTTTTATCAAATTTTAAATTTGGAATGATTGATGAATTTTATGAGTTGCAACATATACAAAGATGGTTCAAATTTTAATTTGGTGCACGATTTGATTGATTAAACCCCTTGAAGATTGATAAGATTTTGTCACATTTCACCAAATTTGAACTACAGACAATGTTTTTTGGACACAATCACAATCAAGATATCCCCTTAGAAACCAACATTAAGTTCTAAAAAGTCTTAAAAGCAAAAAGAAAATAGTTTTGATTGTGTGACACATGCAACTTAGGTACATGTACTTGAAAATATTTCATGTTTTGTGTAATTTTTTTTGCATTTAGCAAATTTAGCTTACATCTAGATGTTCCATATGTGCTTGACAACACATCAAATAATGTGTATTTATTAGTTTTTATGCTTGTAGGTTCTTGAAAATATTTCAAATTTTGACTTTTCAAAAAACTTATTAACATTTTGGAAAATGTATATATGTTATAAGTTTCATGGAATTTGATATTTAACATCAATTTTGTTTATGGTTCAAATTTGGTGCAATTTGACATAATTTTAATTATTTTTATTCATTCTTACACCATGTTATAGTTGTCATGACAAGGATTAAAACATATATTTTTAGGAATCTTAAGGACATTAAATTGTGCATCAAATTTAAAGTTGAATCGTTCTTGTGTTTATTGCAACTTATAAAATTCATTGCTCATTCAAAACTTAAAATATAATATGAAGGAGGACCATAGTCTATAGTTGAATTTTGTGAATTGTAATTCTTTGGAATCTAACATTCCTTTTGGGGTATCTTGATTAAGATTAGCCTTTTGTTAACTTTCAAATACCATTAAATTTATGACATCTACACTTTTTTAGACCCTTAATAAAATGTTTGAAAAATGAAAATTCCAAAAACTTTCTAGTAAAGCACATATGAAACATCTAGATGTAAATTAGTGCTAGATGCCAAAATGTTTTACAAACCATCAACCCATTTGGGTAATTGCAAACTATTGAGGACCAATTTTGACACAAGAGGTGGTCATAATAAATTTTTTATAGTGTATTTTGAATGTGATTCCAATGTGATGTTATTGAATGCCCATGTTTTAGATTAAAAAAATCATTTTTTTCAAAATTGCCTAATGATTACCTTTTAATACATCCCAAGATACAATGTTTATTTATTATTTGAATTTAATTTTCACAAAATTCATGGTGTAATGGAATTCACCATTTTCTTTCAATTCTAGCACTCCTAAAAGTCCTTCAAATTTTCATATCACCTTGAAATGGTTTGGATACCCACCATGAATTACTTATAATGTTTATCAATGTTGGAGATTGATAAATAGACCCATCATTATAAACCATGATTATGGTGATTCCATTTACAAGTTTATGTATTATTACATAAAAAGTAAAATGCATTAAAAGATTCCCCATTTGATGTAAACCATATTTTTTTAAATAATAAAACTATTCCACTTAATTAGATTACATAAGAATAATATATTTGGGTGCTTTTTCATAAAATTCAATTTTGTTTTTACAAGAAACACATCATTGTCCAAGGGGTGTAAAAACAATTGCCATGTTACATAAATAGTGGGCATTTATAACTTGCATGTGGAACAAAAACTAAAATTGGCCAGAATAATGGTCTATATACTTTTTGGACTACAAGGTCCAAGTAGTGTGGGTTCTTGATGGGGGTACCCTAAAGCGTGATTGTGGTCAAGTATGATAGAAAGAAAGAAGGGGAAAAAATAAAGAAGAGGAGATGAGAATTATTATAAAGGCTAGTCCTAATTAGTAGTGGGGTTGCTTGGATATTTTATTGAAATATAGAGGCATGAGGAAGGGCTGGCTTGGCAATTAGGGAGTCTAAGAAGGATAGCAAATAAATGTGAATAGTTTTTAGAAACCTAACTAAGCCTTCTAGGGTTCAAAGAAGTTGGAATTAGGGAACATTTAAAACCTTTTGTTACAATTGACAAACCTTGGGTTGCATTCCGCAAAAAACGGTATGTGACAATAGATGCAACGGTTGGGCACATATCTTGAACAAAATCATTAAGATTTAAATGAAATTTTTTGTGACAAATAATATCAGGAGATCTAAATTTTGTCAAAAAGAAAGCTTCTTTATGTGTATTTTGAGGGATTTTCCCGAGCAGAAGAACCCTAGGGCATTATGACAAGGGAGCTCCTCCAATTTTATATGTTCCCATGTTCCCATGGAAATTTTTTTTTTTTCACAAAATCGATTTTTTTTTTAAAAGCCAAGATTTCAACATTTCTACAAATAACGTAATTAATGTGAAGCTCTACCAAGGGTAGCATCAGATTGGAAATGTTATAGCAAAATGAAGCCCATACAAAATGTCACTAGCACCAAAACTTTTTTCAACCCAATTGGAGCCAAGTAAGGTTGTTCCATACATGATAAATATTGGGATTTTTCTTTCTAACCAGTCTTTCAACTTTTGAACTTCACAATCATTAAACACATTAATGGCATATTAGCCTAAAACATAGGTATATTTTAATTCCTACCCATGTAATATTGGCATACCTAGAGATGTGTAATATGGGAAACTCACAAAAATTGTTACTTGTTAGTTTGTTGTATGAATGGCAAATAAGGGGAAAAAACTTATGTCTCCACAAACTTTCATCTTGAATAAACAACTAACAAACGATTGCTTGGATCACACACCCTTCACTTCACACAAGCATAAAACATCAACCTTTCCCAAACCACACATCAGAAGAAGTATTCATTCACAACACAACACAAGTTATTTATAATGGGGAAGAAGGTGGATGATACATATGTTGTTAAAAGAAGGTTTATGTCCTTCTCATTGTATGACACACTCCCCAAGGTTGGAGATTCTTTGGGTATGGAGTTTTACAACAAATTCAAATTAAGAACCCGTGTTACAAGTAAGGAGTTTAACAACAAATTAGAAACTAGTCACCTACCTATAAAGTTCAGCTTACTTGCCTACTTACAAAAACCTGAACCCTTTGTTCAAGAAATTTCTTTCACAATTCTGGGGTTGGTTCTGGTTCTAGCAAAGGTTACCCACATGGTCTGGATGGTGCTTGTGCCATTCGCATGAACCTGAACTCCTAGGTTTATAACATTCCAAACCAGGAACCTGTCAATGACGCTGGTTGTAACCACTCCCGAACTCCTATGCATTTGTATATATATATATTCCATGAAGTTTGATTTGCTGCAGGACGGTGTTCCATATTCATTTCCATTCTTTGAAGCTTACATGTTTGTCAAGGCTTAAATTGTGCAACAACACATGCAACCATGTTCAATGTATTGAGAACTAGTAGTTGGTACTGTACTTTCTGAATTGTTAGGTGTAAGTAATTACATGATTATTAACATGCTTTCAACATGCGTGCACTTGAAAGCAAGTCTTTTTCAGCTGCAAATTGCAAAACTAACTTCCATGTTTGAATATGAGAGTAAAAAACTTATTATTATGTATATTATGTACGTTGTCGCACTTTTCCCATACTCTTGGTCTGAACAATTTGAATTATGCTTGATGCATAAGATTTGTATGCTTTTGTCTTGGGAGAGTGCGGTTCATATTCTGGGGCGCAGTTTATGATACTGAAATTCTTGCAAGGGACAGACAGTTGCATTAGCTAAGGTTTGAAAACAACTAGTTGCTCAAATACGTGCTTTTGGGAATTGGGATGCAGCCAATGGGGGAAAGGATGGGGATTGAGGGAGCTGAGTTATTGCATGGCATTTGTGTTTGAACATGGTTTGCATTTGCACTAGTGTTGTCTAGTTCATTACTTTGAAACAAACGTTTGATTTCATTTTAATTTTTTTTGAAAATTTGATAAAATCTTTGGTGGTCTGAGAATGGTTTTCTGGATTAATAAATGTTTCAATTCAAAAGACAAGTTTCCCAAATATTTGAAGTTGGGGTCTAGTTTAAGGATTGGGTTTGGTTTCATCTACATTTGCATCAAACTTGAGCTCTACATTCCTGTGCACTATTAATGACAATCAATTTTGTTTTTCTCTCTTCTTATGTTCTCATATAGTTTCCTTTAGTTCATCGTTATATATGTCAATGTCAAATTTAATTTGAATTAATATAAATATTATGGACATGAAAAAAGCACATGTTAATTTCCCTTTTCATATCCATGTTGGTGGGTAAGGAAAAGGAGCAAGATGGTTATGAGATAGAAGTTAAAACTACTTGAAGAGTTAGTAAAAGAGGAGATAGTTGTTACAAAAGAAGTGAGATAGTTAGAATTGGAAATGAGGTAACTATAAATTGTCTTTGGAATTGTCCAAAGACAACCTTGCAACATATTATGCAAAATTAATTGTGCAATGAGGACCATATGAAGGATTATGTAACATATTTCATGTACTAATTAATTTTTTTTGAAGATTGAGTTTGGTTCTATCTACATTTGCATCATTTAATTTTTATTTTTTTTGGGTAGTACTCATTTTTTTCCAACTATTGTAGAACAACAAAGAGAAAAGATTGTGTATTAACTGCTATTTAAAGCTAATTGAAATTAATAACTTGCCTTTAAAAAAAAATGTTGTCTATTGCACTTTTCAAGAAACTTATATGGCTAAAGAGCCTATACCTATTTAAAAAGGGACAATATCCTAGTCCATGTTTAGATTTCAATTTCAACAAGAGGCAATTTCATGGTGTAGACCCCAAATCTAGATTTAGCAAAATTAGGAACTTCCAATTTAGATACCCCACAACTTAACCTAGAACTTGATCCTGGGCAATTACATATATGATATCAAGGGATTCTTTTTCCCAATTTGGTGATGTTGTTGCACTAGTGACCATCCACATGAAGATTTTTAGCCATGTTTGGCAGATTTAGCCACATTTGGTTATAGACCAACTATGAAAGTAGAAAGTTATTAAAATGTGTTTATATCTTGGCCACTTGCTTGAATAGTGTGTAGAAACATGGCAATTTAAAAGATTTTTTTTCAAAATTTGGCGATTAATTTTGAAAATTAGTGGAATATTTCACAAAATATTGTTTTGGGAAAAAAATTGCCAAATGGCAAAAATTCACCACCTAAAAAAAAAGTTGATATTATTTGGTTAGAACCTCAGATTATGGATATGTTTATAACTAGATATATAACAGCAATTGACAAAATCTATTTACCAGAACTTATGGATATCTGGCAATTGGGAAGTTGTAATAAACGGCAATTTAATGTAACTGTCTCATTGGTTAAGGTAACATAATCATAACTGTGAGAAAATGTCAAAAGGTTTCTTTTCCAGCTTAGTGGTCTTGGTTATGTCGCTTATTTCCCATGTCTAAAGTGGTGGTTGTTACTTGGATTTTTTCTTGAGAGAGTCACACCATCTTTCACAGCCAACAACTTTGTAACCGACAATCTTTAGCTGCCAGCAACTTTTTACCTTAGACTAGATTATCAATGAAGCAAAAGAGAGCATTTGTTGGTGCTTTGTGATTGCGATTTAAACTTAGTTTCTTCTTGTTTCTCTCAACATCATGTAAGCCAATTCAAGGTAAAATGTAGCTTCTTTTGTGTGCAAGAAGGATGTTGGTTGAGCATAAGATAATCTTAACCGGACATATTTTCTGCACATCCACCAGGTTATGAGACAGATTGCAAATTAAAGCTGCTTATATCTATTTTGTGCGTGGATGAAAAGAGTCCTAGATTTGTTATGTGTGTGGATAAAAAATGATTCACATCCATCTCTGCTCATGTTTGTAACCATTGGTACCTGTTTGTTAGGTGATAATCCATTTTTATCCCAACAAATTCACCCAAATCTGGATGCAAATATTGGTAGCGAACTACACCCATCTTGTGTAAAGAGTGACATAAAACTTTCCACTAGTGAGCCACATACCCAAAAAGAAAAAAAACAGAGAGTCGATTAAAATATTGCAAAATATTTTAAATTTTCAACATGCAATCTTCAAAATAGTAAAATAATTTTTCAACTATGAAATGTTGAACTTGTCCTGGTACATATACTACATAAAATATTTCATGTTTATAACAATGGGTCCCTGTTCGTTAAGTGATGATGACAATCATGATAAATTCAGCCAAATCTTGATGAAATTCATAGTGAACTACGTGGTGGTACCCATGTTGTGGAGGAGTGACGTAACACTCTCCAGTATGAGCCACATACCAATGAAGAAGGGACATGGCTGTTTCAGGGTATATATGCAATACTGGGTACTACTGATCTGCACAGATTTTGGTGAAGCTGTACTATACACATAATATTGTGCCAGAGTCGAATGTTATTACAGCAGTCGAGGATCCACAGAAAACCTCCAGCTTCAGAAAAAAAAGAAAAGCTCAGACTGATCTCAATTCATGTACTGATTTGGCTCAAGCTGTACCACATACATCCATATATATATATATATATATTAGGCCAGAGAGTAGTCAAATATGAATATAGCGGTTGAGGATTTTGAGCAGAAGCCTTCGGATTCAGAAAAGCTCTGATCTCTCAGTTCATGATTAAAACTTACATACCATATTACATTACAGACAGGTAGTTGTTGCATTTTGACCACTACAGTACAGCAGTCCTGATCCTTTCTATCCCCAGTGACCTAACCCACCCGTGTTGTGCGATTACTTGAATTTGTAAAGAATCAGCATTTCAGGTTTTTTTTTAACGATTTTGGGAATCAGAGAACTGCCGGTTCTGATTCTTTATAAAAAAATTCAGAATCAAAGAACTCATGTCAATACTGGTCAATTGGAAAACCACCTTAAAGAAATTGATGGTTTTCATGAAATAAACGATAAAGAACTGACAGTTTTGATTTTGGCGGATTATTTTGATTTTGTCAAACATTTTGAGAACTGCAGATCTATGTATGTATACCAGAGGCAGGTGTTTGGTTTTTGAGAACCACATGTATGAATCCCTTAAGGACCTCCCTGCAAGATCAACCAAACCCATCAGGGTCTAGTTGTGTTGTTTTCTAATTATAACCTCCTCAACACTGGACCCTAACTAACCCATATGGTTTCATGGCTACGAGACTCTGAGAGTTTAAATTGTATATGCTTTCCAGCAGCCTAGCTCATAATCAACCCACTGATTCAATAACTGCCCTGCTCAGCAATTTTGATCTTAGCATGTGACACCAGATACCATTTGACAGGGGGGGGGGGGGGAAATTTTTTTTAAAAATCAATTGATGACAAATTCCTATATTGGGAATGTTGTCTTTTCAACTACACAAACTAGGCCTTGTTTGTAGTAGTTGGTACTTGTGTACACTGTACATAAAGCATGGATTTGGGAGCTGGGTGGGATTTCTAACAGTATCCTGATTACGTCAAGAAAGTTGTGACAAAAGGGGGTTCATAAAAATAGTAGAGAGAGAGAGAGAGAGGTTCATCCAGTTTGCAGCCAGCAGTGGCACATCATCAGGCATATATATATGTTCTTGGGTTGGTGTGTCCAACTGCAGATCATGTGGTGTTTGCAGATCTCATTTCTTTGTTGGAAAAAAAGTTAGGTTTTGGACCCTTCCATCCAAACATAGCAGCAGCAGCTAAGCCTAGGGGCCAGATAATATCTACTACTATTTTCAGATTGCTAGGTGGATTCAATTTTTAGGTGGTAAAAAGTAGTACCCCCAAGTTCCAATGGGTGAGTTAATATATTCATTGGTACCTATCCAGGTAATCAGGATCTATTATAAGAGAGAGAGAGAGTGAGAGAGAGAGAGAGAGAGAGTTTAATGTTGTATTACAGATAAGGAGGATTATTCTTAGAAACCAAATGATTCATGTGATCATGGATCAAAAATAAAATTTCAATACTTGGTTGGGTGGTTTAACAACTCCTTCCAAAAAAACACTAGACCAAGATTAAAAACCCTTTTCAACCCAAAACTTAACACAATCCCAAAAGTGTATGAAATAGAACCCAAAAAAAAAGGCTACTATTACCAATGGCCATAAACTATGGTATGGAATATTCTGGAGCCCTTAAACGCTCTTGACCTTGATAAAGGGAATATTTCATTACAAAATGGTCGGGTTAGCAATGTTGGGCAGATATCACTTTTTGGGATATCTGTCAACTAAGGATATCTACCTTTCTTTTGTTTACTGGATAAGGATATTACATTTTTATTATTTTTTAAAATTTAGATATCTTGGTTGGATATCAGATTTTCACATTTTTAATCCGACCTGGATATTAGTGTTCCTGGATATTTTCATCGTTTATTTATTAGTCAAATATCAGCGGATCTGGATATCCAAAATTAAAAAATTTGCTTGCCAATTATGTTTGGTGCTATTCTTTTTTTGGGGGGGGGGCAAAAAAACCTTCAAAAGGCAACATCCTTTTTAAAAAAGGGAATATATTTTGTCACAAATATTTTTTTGTCTCAAAAAATTAAAAAATCATAAATTAATTTTTCAAAAAAATATAGACATAGTAATAATCACTACTGACTACAACTTTGAAAAGACCTCCAGAAATATGTCCCCAGAACAGTTTAAAATTGTATAGGGATTCTCAATCAAGAAAAAAAAAAAAAAAAAAAA
>Ga0209208_10000957_pt1 | contig 39732 bp, 28 predicted proteins | sample S1TSphfallax_3_FD_187694 | JGI IMG/M metagenome (GOLD analysis project Ga0209208, IMG submission 187694) | Host-associated microbial communities from peat moss isolated from Minnesota, USA - S1T2_Fd - Sphagnum fallax MG (SPAdes) (version 2) | ecosystem: Host-associated > Plants > Peat moss >... | reverse complement strand
CCACGAAGGGACTGGCTGCCAACAGCAACCGGCTGTCGGCGGCAATCTTGCGGCCGAGATCCCGGACCGGCCGGTCGAGCATGTGCCGCGCCAGGCGCGCGGCGCCGGCGGTGAAGTGATGCTCTGCTTCCTCGATCGACCAGTCGTAGCGCACCTGCACCGCGCCCGGCGTGGCGACGCCCGAGTCGTACCACAGTGTTGGGTACACCGGCAGCGATCCCTCGTCGAGCTCGAGCAGCAGCGTTTCGGGAAGCTGCGGCGCTTCGAATCGACGCCAGGGCAGCGGATACGCTTCGCGCGCGCACCGGTCCAGCTCGCGGCGGGCGTCGGCCGCGAAGCGCCGCCGCAGAGCACCCAAGTCGCGGCCGCCCGGCTCGGATGGCGAGTGATCGCGGTCGAGTACGGCAAGTTGCGGGATGAGATGCAGAGGCACAGCGCGCGGGTCGAAACGAATCTGCGCGGCCGGCACGGCGCGAGCGTCTTCGAGCCAAGCGGCCAACCGACCTGGATGAGTGCTCGGGCCACTCATGAATTCGAGGAATGCCTTGGCGGTGCCGGCGATCGGAATCAGGCTGCGGCGTACGTCCTTCGGCAACGATCGGAGCAGCGCCTCAACATGGGGCGCGGCCAGCCCCGGCAAAGCGGCATCCACGGCGGCCCGCGTCACCAGCGGCACGGCCAGCAGCGGGAGCTGCAACGTCGCTCCGTCGCGCGCATCGCCCGGTGCGAACCGGTAATCCACCGATGCGCGCAGGGAACCCACAACCACCGTTTCCGGGAACTGCCGCAGCACCTCCGGATCCGGTGGACGCGCGTAGATATCATCGGCTTTGAGGGCGAGCGCGGTCAGCTGCGCCCCGCTCAAGTGACGCGTAAAATAGTCGAGCGTCGCTGCACTCGACACCTGGCGCGGCAACCGCCGATCATAGAACTCCACAAAGGACTCGAGCGGCTGCACCAGACCGCGAGTGCGCAGGCGATCCTCCAGGCGCTGCGCCGCGAGAATGGCCGAGTCATTGGCGAGCAGCCAGGCGGGGCGGCGCGTGAGCCGGCGATAGACGAGCGCCTCACGGGCGAAGATCAAGCGCGATTCCTCGGGCGCGATCGGTCCATAGTTCACGATCCGGTTGGCGCTCAAGATCAGGCCCAAGAAGCCGATCCGTTCGCGCGCGACCACTTCCTCGCGCGTCTCGTCCCAATCGGGCTCGAGGAACTCGCGCTTCAAGAGATGATGAGCCGCCGCCTCGATCCAGATCGGTTCGATGTCGGCCACCTTCCGTGCGAACACGCGCGAGGTCTCCACGATGTTTGCGGCCATGACCCAGCGCGGACGGCGCCGCTTGAGCGGGGAGCCGGGCAGGAGATGAAAATGCACGCCGCGCGTGCCCAGATAAACGCCCTCTTCCCCCCGGCTCCCCACCAGGGTGCAGAAGCCGGCGAGCAGCGAACGATGCAGACCGGTATAGCTCGCCGGCTTTGCATTCGCCACGATTCCCAGGTCGCGACCGCGCTCGGCCACCTGGGCGTACACATCGTCCCATTCGGACAAACGCAGGACCGACAGACCCCGTTCCTTGCACCAGCGGCGAAGTTCGCGGCGCGGACCTTCCCGCGCCTTGCGATAAGCCCGCCACAATTTCACCATCGCGGAGAACTCCGACTTGCTGTCCTCGAAAGCGGCCGCCGCGGTGGGGCCCTCGTTCGCGCCATCGGCGTTGGCGATGCGCGGGTCGGGAACGCTCAACCCGGCAACGACGGCCAGCACTTCGCTCTCGGCATGGAACCGCTTGCTCTCGAGCAGGGCCCGCGCGAGCCGAGGATCGAGCGGCAGCCGCGCCATTGCGCGTCCGCGGCGGGTGATCCGCCGGTCCGCATCGATGGCTTCGAGTTCTTGAAGCACCCGGTAGCCGTCGCCGAGCGCACGCGAATCCGGTGCGTCGATGAACGGAAATTGCTCAGCCTCACCCAAGCCGTCCGCCGCCAACCGCAGCAGCAATGCCGCCAGATTGGTGCGCAGCACCTCGGGTTCCGTGAACGCGGCTCGTGCCTCGAAATCAGCTTCGGAGTAGAGGCGGATGCACAGGCCCGGGCCCAAACGCCCACAGCGTCCCTTGCGCTGCTCGGCGCCGGCGCGGGACACCGGCTCGATCGGCAACCGCTGCAGCCGATTGCGCGGGCTGTAGCGGCTCACGCGCGCGAGGCCGGAATCGATGACTGCACGGATGCCGGGAACGGTGATCGACGTTTCGGCGACGTTGGTCGCGAGCACGATGCGCGGACGGACACCGCGCTGGAAGATCTTGCTCTGCTGCTCCCATGACAGCCGCGAGTACAGCGCCAGCACATCCACCTCGGATTTGAGGTAGCGCTCCAGAAGCTCACCGACATCGCGTATTTCACGCTCGCCGGGCAGGAACACCAGCACATCGCCGTGTCCGCCGGGCCCCGGTGAGGTCACGATCTCTTGATAGGCAGTAAGCACCGCAAGCGGCAGATCCGGATCGAGAGCGTCGTCAGCCGCCCCGCCTTCGACCGGCGCCGTGTAGCGCACCTCGATCGGATGGCTGCGCCCGCTCACCGTGATGATCGGCGCACCGTCGAAGAACCGCGCCACGCGCTCCACATCGAGCGTCGCCGAGGTCACGATCAGCTTCAGTTCCGGGCGACGCGGCAACAGCCGCTTGACGACTCCGAGCAAGAGATCGATGTTGAGCGTACGTTCATGCGCCTCATCGACGATGATGGTGTCGTAGCGACGAAGATCCGGATCCGCTCCGAGCTCGGCGAGCAACAGGCCGTCGGTCATCAACACCACCCGCGTCGCGGCCGACACCTGATCGGCGAAACGCACGCGAAAGCCGACGGTGTTACCGACGGCTTCGCCGAGTTCCTCGGCGATGCGTGCGGCGAGCGCCCGCGCGGCGAGCCGCCGCGGCTGGGTGTGCGCAATCAGCCCAGGGCGCCCCCGCCCGAGTTCCAGACAGATCTGCGGCAATTGCGTGCTCTTGCCGGAACCCGTGTCGCCCGCCACGATGATGACCGGATTGTCCTTGAGGGCGGTGGCAATGTCGGTGCGCCGGGCGGTGATCGGCAGTCCGGGGTCGCCGTTGAGAACAGGAGAATCTCCAAGCATTTCACGGGAGCCGCAGTGGCCGGGCCTCATTCACCACGTTTGACCTCTTGCCATAGCGCCTCTTGCTCGCCGAGGCTCAAGGTCTCGAAACTCTGATCGCGTTCCCGGGCGAGCCGTTCCATCCCCTGAAAGCGGCGCTCGAACTTGGCGTTCGCGGCCCGCAGCGCCGCTTCGGCATCCACACCGAGTTTGCGCGCCAGGTTGGCGGCGGCGAACAACAGGTCACCGACCTCTTCAAACACGGCTGCGTCGCCGCCGGTCTGCGCCCCGTGGCCGGTCAGCACCGCGTCGCCGGTCAGCACCGCGTCGCCGAAGTGCGCCGCCGCCTCGCGCACTTCCCGGAGTTCCTCGGCTACCTTGTCGGCAGTCTCTGCCGCCCGCTCGAAATCAAACCCCACCCGCGCCGCACGCTTGCTCAACTTGATCGCGCGCAGGAGCGCAGGCAGCGCCGTCGGCACGCCGTCGAGGGCACCGGTTACGGCGGCTCCGGTTGCGGTCGCGGCTCGTTCCTGCGCCTTGATGTTCTCCCAAAGCACCAGCGTTTGCGCCGCATCCATGGGCGGACCGCCGGTGGGCAGAGCGCCGGCCGGCGGCTCATCGGACGGCGGGCGAAATACATGCGGATGGCGACGCACCAATTTGTCGCGGATCGCCGCCGCCACGCCTTCAAAGTCGAAGTGCCCGGCTTCCTCCGCCAGTTGCGCTTGAAACACCACCTGGAACAACAGATCGCCGAGTTCATCCTGCAAATGAGCCATGTCGCCGCGCTCGATCGCATCGGCCACCTCATAGGCCTCTTCGATGGTATGCGGCGCGATGCTGGCAAAGGTTTGCGCACGATCCCAGGGACAGCCGTCGGCGGCCCGCAAGCGTCGCATGATCGCCAGCAATTCCTGCAAGCTCGACGGCGGGGACGAATCGGCGTTCAGACGGCGCGCTCCAGAACCCTGCGGCGCAAGGTGAGCAGCATGCCCGCAGTGGCGCCCCAGATGTTCCGATCGCCGTAAGGAATATCATGCGCATCCAAGGTCATGCCCGCCACCTCGAACTTGCGCAGCTTGTGATTGGCGGCATCGAGAATAAAGTCGAGCGGAACCTCGAAGACGTCGTGCACCTCGGCGGTCGCGATCCGCAGCGTATAATCCGGATTGACGAAGCCGACCACCGGGGTGACCTGAAAGCCGGTTCCGACCCAGTGATCGGGCAGGTAGCCTGCGAATTCCACATGGTCTTCGGACAAGCCGATCTCCTCCTGCGCCTCGCGCAATGCCGCGCGCCACGCATCGGCGTCCGAAGGCTCGATCCGGCCGCCGGGAAAGCTGATCTGGCCGGCATGGTCCTTGAGCGTGGTCGCGCGCTGCGTGAGGAGCACGGTCAAGCCCTCCGCGCGCTCGACCAAGGGCACGAGCACCGCCGCCGCCACCCGCCGTGCCGGAAGGGTGGAGCGCAAGCGCTGCGTGATCTCGGCGGTGTGACCGGCGATGAACAGCAGGTCATCGTCGCTGGCCGAGGGAAGCGCCGCGAGCGACTCGCGGATTCTTTCCTTCACGACCCCCCGCCCGCGCCCGTGATGCCGCCCCCGGTGAGCATTCGCGGATCGAGCAGACGTCGCAGCTCGTCCTTCGACAAAGTGGTCATCTCCGCCGCGACGTCGAGGATCGGTCGCCCCTCGGCATAGGCTCGCTTGGCAATCGCCGCACCCTTCTCATAACCGATCACCGGATTGAGCGCCGTCACCAAGATGGGGTTGCGATCGAGCGCGCTGCCGATGCTGCGCTCATTGACCGTAAAGCCGGCGAGCGCGTGGTCCGCGAGATTCCGGCAACCGATGCCGAGCAGTTGCAAACTCTGCAGCAGATCATAGGCAATCAGCGGCAGCATCACGTTGAGCTGAAAGTTGCCGGACTGGCCCGCAACGGTGATGGCGGCATCGTTGCCGATGACCTGCGCCGCCATCATGGTCACCGATTCGGGCACCACGGGATTGACCTTGCCCGGCATGATGCTGCTGCCGGGCTGCAACGCGGGCAGCGCGATCTCCGCCAACCCCGCGAGCGGACCACTGTTCATCCAGCGCAGATCGTTGCAGATTTTCATCAAGCTTACGCTGAGCACCTTGAGCTGCCCGGACAACTCGACTGCGGTGTCCTGGCAGGACAACGCCTCGAAGTAATTCGGATTCGGCCGAAATTCGAGTCCCGTGCGCAGCGTGAGATGACGGGCAAAGGCAGCGCCGAATTCCGGCCGCGCGTTGATACCGGTGCCCACCGCCGTGCCCCCCTGGGCCAATCCCAACAGACGCGGCAGCACCGATTGCAGTCGATCGAGATTCTTGCCGATTTGCGCCCGCCAGCCCGACAGTTCCTGGGCCATGGTGATGGGCATGGCATCCATGAGGTGCGTGCGGCCGGTCTTGACCACACCGGCCAGATCTCGGGTTCTCGCCTCGAGCACCTCGCCGAGATGCTCGAGTGCCGGCACCAAGTGCTGGGTGAGCAGCAGTGCCGCGGCGACGTGAATGGCCGTGGGCACCACATCGTTGCTGCTCTGCCCCATGTTGACGTGATCGTTGGGATGCACCGGCGCGCCCAAGGCGCGGCTCGCCAGCATGGCGATGACCTCGTTGGCGTTCATGTTGCTGCTGGTACCCGAGCCGGTCTGAAACACGTCGACCGGAAACTGCCCATCATGGCGGCCATCGGCCACCGCGAGCGCAGCCGTTTGGATCGCGTCGGCGATCGCCTGCGGCAGATCGCCGAGTTCCGCGTTGGCGCCGGCCGCCGCATGTTTGACGAGCCCCAAGGCCCGCAAGAAGGCGCGCGGCATCGTCAGCCCGCTCGAGGGAAAATTTTGAATCGCCCGCTGCGTCTGCGCGCCCCACAGAGCGGCACCCGGCACTTCGAGAGTGCCCATGCTGTCGCGTTCCACGCGCGGTGCGTTGCTGGTCATCGCGCCTTACCCCGCCCGTTCGAAGATGTTTACTGTAGTATCACAGTAGTCTAACACTGAGTGCTCCAAAGGCTCCGATGATCGCCACCGCCGCTCTCGCGCTTTCTCCACTCGACGGCCGTTATGCCCACAAGCTCGGCGACGTGCGTTACGTGTTCAGCGAGGCGGGTTTGATGCGCGAACGCGTGCGCGTCGAAAGCGCCTGGATGCTCGCCCTCGCGGACGGCCCGGCGGCGGCGCTCACCACGCTGCCTGCGGCGGCACGCGACTGGCTCGAGGCCCTCGCGGCCGATCCGCAGAGTACGGACGTCGCTGCGATCAAACACATCGAAGCACGCACGAATCACGACGTCAAGGCGGTCGAGTATTGGATCAGGGCAGAGCTCGCAAGACTCGGGGCGCTGCCTGCGCAACTCGAATGGGTGCACTTCGCTTGCACCTCGGAGGACATCAACAATCTTGCCTACGCGCTCATGCTCAAGGCGGCGCGCGCGGCACTGTTGTTGCCCGCGCTCGATCGCATTGCAGCGGCACTCGATGAGCGGCGGGATCTTCATGCCGCGGTCGGCATGCTGGCACGTACCCATGGCCAGACAGCGACACCCACCACGGTGGGCAAGGAGTTCGCGAATGTTGCGGCGAGGCTCAAGCGGCAGCGCGAATCGCTCGCCCAGGTGGACATCATGGGCAAGTTGAATGGTGCCGTCGGTAATTTCAATGCCCATGTGGCGGCGCTGCCGCAGGTCGACTGGCCGGCGTTCAGCGCACGGTTCATCAGCGGCTTGGGACTTTCACCGAACACGTTGACGACACAGATCGAACCGCACGATTGGATCGCCGAGTATTGCCACGCCACGATGCGGGCGAACACCGTCCTCACCGACTTCGCACGCGACATGTGGAGCTACATCTCGCTCGGCTACTTCAGGCAACGGCCGGTGGCCGGTGAAGTCGGCTCCTCGACCATGCCGCACAAGATCAATCCGATCGACTTCGAGAATGCCGAGGGTAATCTGGGTGTGGCGAATGCGCTGTGGGGCCACTTCGCCGCCAAACTGCCCATCTCCCGGCTGCAGCGGGATTTGACCGACTCGACCGTGCTGCGCAACCTCGGTGTGGCGGTGGGACACTCGGTGCTGGCATGGCAATCGCTGCTGGCGGGCCTCGACAAGCTTGACCTCGACCGGGACCGCATTGCGGATGATCTCGACGACGCCTGGGAAGTGCTCGGCGAAGCCGTGCAAACGGTGATGCGCGCCCATGGAATCCCCGATGGCTACGAGCGGTTGAAGCACTTTACGCGCGGACAGCCGATCGATGCCATCTCGATGCGTGATTTCATCGGTTCCCTGGAACTCCCCGTCGCCGCGAAACAGCGGCTGCTGCAGTTGACCCCCAGCGGCTACATCGGTTTGGCAGCTGAGCTGGCGCGCGGCGTCGCCGGGTCGTTGCCGGCGCACGGCGAGTGCAAAACGTGACGCAGTTGGCACGATGACGCTTGGCTCACCCGGTAGTATCTGGCGCGTTGATCACTTAATCTCGAGGGCGAAAGCCCTTCAATCTCCATGAGACCAGCGACTATGGCGGGTGATGCTGACGAATTGACCAGGCCCGCGGCGGGTTCTGTGACCCCCGCCGAACCGATCCCGGGCAGTGGTACGCGCATCATTTTGAGCACCATGCCGGAAGTGCGCGAAGCAAGCCTCAAGGTTGCCAAGTCGGCGCAGCGGCTGCTCTCCATATTCACCCCCGACCTTGAACCGCTGATCTATGGCGAAGAGCCGTTTCTCGAAGCCATCAAACGCCTGGTGCTGGCGCGCTCGTACGCGAAGGTGCGGGTATTGATTGCCGATCCGTCGCGCGCCATGGTCGACAACAATCGATTTCTGGGCCTCGCCCGCCGTTTGACCAGCTGCATCGACATGCGCTCGATGAGCCCCGAATTTCCGGCGAGTGCCGGCGCCTTCATCATCGCCGACGACCGGGCGCTCGTCCACCGTCTTCAGGCCGATCGATGGGACGGCATCTCGGATATGAATGATCCGCCGAATGCCCGGCGCTATCTGAACTTCTTCGACGAGGTGTGGCAGACCAGCATGCAAGAATCGCAAATGCGGCAGATGTTGATGTGATCTCCTCGCGCCGGCTCCCCGGCCGGCCGTTCTGCCTGCGCTCGCAGGTATAATCTCGTCATGCTATCGCTCCCCGAACCCGGCACCGCGGGCACCGTCATCGTCGGCATGTCCGGGGGTGTCGATTCCGCCGTGGCCGCCTTGCTTCTGCGCGACGCGGGCTTCACCGTGCAGGGTCTCTACATGTCGAACTGGGACGCGGATGACGATGCCTATTGCACCGCGGCGGAAGACTTTCAGGATGCGCGCAGGGTATGCGAAACCTTGGACATCCCGCTGCACCGGGCGAGCTTCGCCACCGAGTACCGCGAGCGCGTTTTCGCCCACTTCCTCACCGAATATGCGGCCGGCCGCACGCCCAACCCCGACGTGCTTTGCAATCGGGAGATCAAATTCGGCGTGTGTCTGGACTACCTCCGGCGGCTGGGCGGATCGTGGATTGCCACCGGCCACTACGCCCGGATCGAACGGTCCGCCGGCCGCGTGCGGCTGCTCAAGGGCCGTGATGCGGCGAAGGACCAGAGCTATTTCCTCCACCAGGTGCCTCAGGCCGCCCTGGCTCAGACCTTGTTTCCGATCGGCGATCTGCGCAAGGATGAGGTACGGCGCCGCGCCCATGCCGCCGGATTGCCGGTATTCGACAAGCCGGACAGCACCGGCATCTGTTTCATCGGCGAACGTCCCTTCGAGCAATTTTTGAAGAAGTATCTCGAGCAGCCTCCCGGACCGATCGAGACCGACGAGGGCCGGCTGATCGGTGAACACCGCGGCCTCGCTCTTTACACCCTGGGCCAGCGCTCGGGTCTGCGCATTGGCGGCCGCGCGGGTTCGGCCGCGAAACCGTGGTACGTTGCGGACAAGCGACCGGAGCGCAACGCGCTGATCGTGGTCCAGGATCCACGCCACCCTTTGCTTCTGTCCGACTGGCTCGACGTCGCGGACGCGCGCTGGTTCGAGGAGCCGCCCGGACAGCGCGCCTGTGCCGTTCAAACACGCTACCGTCAACGGGACATCCCCTGCCTCGTCGAGCTCGAGGGCGGCGTCGTCAAGGTGCGCCTCGACACGGCGATCGGCGCCGCGACGCCGGGTCAATATGCGGTTTTCTATGATGGCTCCGTGTGCCTGGGCGGCGGCGTCATCGCCCGTCGCGGCAACACCCAACTCGCGCGCGGCGCCGCCGTGATCGCCTATAATTCTTAATTTCCCTAAGGAGGGCTCATGACCGATAGCTTCAAGGCGAGAACCACGCTCCGCGTGGGCGAAAAACACTACGAGATGCTGTCCTTGAGCGCTCTGAAGGAGCATCGCGTCGAGCGGCTGCCCTTTTCGCTCAAGATCCTGCTCGAAAATCTGTTGCGCTTCGAAGACGGAGTCAATGTCACCAAGAGCGACATCGAAGCGCTCCTGCACTGGGATCCGAAGGCGATGCCGAATCACGAGATCGCCTTCACGCCGGCGCGCGTCATCATGCAGGACTTCACGGGCGTGCCCTGCATCGTCGATCTGGCCGCCATGCGCGAGGCCATCGTGCGTTTGGGCGGCGATGCCGAACGGGTCAACCCGCTCGCTCCCGCTGAGCTGGTCATCGATCACTCGGTGCAGGTTGACGAGTACGGCGCCGCCGACTCCCTGCGCCGCAACAACGAGATCGAGTTCGCGCGCAACGGCGAGCGCTACATGTTCCTGCGCTGGGGCCAGACCGCGTTCAGCAACTTCAAAGTGGTGCCGCCGAACACCGGCATCGTGCACCAGGTGAATATCGAACGGCTGGCGCGGGTGATTTTCGCCGATGATGGACACGGCAAGGCCGTGGCCTACCCGGATACCTTGGTCGGCACCGATTCGCACACCACCATGGTCAACGGCCTGGGTGTGCTCGGTTGGGGGGTCGGCGGTATCGAGGCGGAAGCCGCCATGCTCGGCCAGCCGGTGACGATGCTGATTCCGCAGGTCATCGGTTTCAAGCTCTCAGGTTCGCTGCCCGCCGGTACCACCGCCACCGACTTGGTGCTGACGGTGACCGAAATCCTGCGCAAAAAAGGGGTCGTCGACAAGTTCGTTGAATTTTTCGGCGACGGCTTGCAAGGCCTGCCGCTCGCGGACCGGGCGACCATCGCGAACATGTCGCCGGAGTTCGGCTCCACCTGTGCAATATTCCCCATCGATGAAGAAACCATCCGGTATCTGGAACTGACCGGCCGGCCCGCCGAGCAGATCGCGTTGGTGGAGAGCTATGCGAAAGCTCAAGGGTTATGGCGGGTACAGGGCGCCCCCGCTGCCGACTACACCGATGTCGTGGAATTGGACCTATCGACCGTCGAACCCTCGCTGGCCGGACCGAAACGGCCGCAAGATCGGGTGCCGCTGCGCGCCGCGAAGACGGTTTTCCAATCGGCCTTGAAGAAAATGACCGACGAACGCACGCAAAAGAATCCGGCTGCGACCGGCAAAGCCGCCGCAACCGTATCGGGTACGACGTTCGAAGTCGTCGATGGAGCGGTACTCATCGCTGCGATCACCAGTTGTACCAACACGTCGAATCCGGCGGTGTTGATTGCCGCCGGGCTGTTGGCGCGCAACGCCAATGCCCGCGGTCTCGTTTCCAAGCCCTGGGTGAAGACCTCGCTCGCGCCCGGCTCCCGCGTCGTCACCGAGTACCTGCAAAAGGCCGGGTTGTTGCACGAGCTGGAAGCCTTGGGGTTCTATACCGTGGGCTATGGCTGCACGACCTGTATTGGCAACTCAGGGCCGCTGAAGCCGCAGATCTCGGACGCCGTCAAGACCGCCGACGTCATCGCGACCTCGGTGCTTTCCGGCAATCGCAATTTCGAAGGCCGCGTGCACCCGGAGATCAAAATGAATTTTCTCGCCTCACCGCCGCTGGTGGTGGCCTACGCATTGGCCGGCAGCCTCGACATCGACATCACCACCGAAGCCTTGGGGCAGGGCAAGGATGGCAGACCGGTGTATCTCAAGGATATCTGGCCGAGTGCGGCGGACGTGGCGGCAGCGGTGGCCGCGTCGGTCGACCCGGCCATGTTCACCAAAGGATACGCGAATGTCTTCGCCGGCGACGCCAACTGGAGCAGCATCAAGACTCCGGCCGGCAAAATTTACGAGTGGGACGGCAAGTCGACCTACGTCAAGAATCCGCCCTACTTCGACGGCATGACCATGACCCCGGCATCGATGGGCGATATCAAGGGCGCACGCGCACTGGCGGTGCTCGGCGACTCGGTGACCACCGACCATATTTCACCGGCCGGCAACATTGCAAAGTCGAGTCCGGCCGCGAAGTATCTCCTTGCCGAGGGCGTGCAAGCGGCGGATTTCAACTCCTACGGCGCCCGCCGTGGCAATCATGAAGTGATGATGCGCGGCACCTTTGCCAACATCCGGTTGCGCAACTTGTTGGTACCGGGTATCGAAGGCGGAGTGACCGAGCACATTCCCAGCGGCGAAGTGATGTCGATCTTCGATGCATCGGTCAGGTACAAGGCCGCGGCCACGCCGTTGGTCATACTGGCCGGCAAGGAATACGGGACCGGCAGTTCGCGCGATTGGGCCGCCAAGGGCACCATGCTGCTCGGCGTGAAGGCCGTCATCGCCGAGAGCTTCGAACGGATCCACCGCTCGAATCTGATCGGCATGGGCGTGCTGCCGCTGCAATTCAAGGACGGTGAGAGCGCGCAAAGCTTGCGCCTGACCGGCAGGGAACGATTCGAGATCGTCGGGCTCAATCAGGGAACGGCCAAGGTCGTCACGGTGATCGCCACCGCCGACGACGGCCAACAAACCGAGTTCGAGGCGCGCCTGCGCATCGACACCCCGAAGGAACGCGATTACTACCAGCATGGTGGCATCCTGCAGTACGTGCTGCGGCAGCTGGCGGCGGCCAACAAGGCCGCCTGAGGCTTGTTGGCAGGCCCACCGCCCGCACGGCTGCGGTGTCGGAGGGCCTTATCAACGCACCTCGTCGGTCCAGACCAGGAATTTCGTCAAGGCGTTGGGCCCGAACGTCATGCTGATCGCCACATCCGCGGCGTCGCGACCGCGGGCGATCAGGCACCGGCCGATGCGGCGCTGATTGTTGCGCGGATCAAAGGTATGCCATGCGCCGCCCAGGTAGGCCTCGAACCATCCGGCGAAGTCCATGGGAGCATCCATGGGAGGCACGCCGATGTCGCCCAAATATCCCGTACAGTAACGGGCGGGAATGTTGAGCGCCCGGCAAAACGCGATCGCCAGGTGTGCATAATCCCGGCACACTCCGCGACGCTCGTTGAAAACCTCCCATGCCGTCTTCGTCGGACGCGCACACTGATAATCAAAGGCGATGTGGTCGTGGACGAAGTCGACAATGGCCTGCACCCGGTTCCAGCCCGGCATCATGCTGCCGAACATCTGCCACGCCGACGGGGACACGAGTTCGGTTTCGCAGTAGCGGCTCGGCAGCAGGTAGACGAGCGTCTCGTCGGGCAATGATTCGACCGTATGTTCGAAGGCATGCGGCACCGCCGGTTCGGGGATGCCGCTGTCGTTCAGCAAACCGTCGGCCGTGATCCGAAACCGGCCGGCCGGCGCGACCAGGCGGGTGCACCAATTGCCGAAGCCGTCGCGGTACATCGACAGCGGTACGGCCGGATCGGTGAGAATCGTGTCCGGGCGCACCAATTCCTGGCTGCGGCTGTAATGGACGTTCAAATTGAGGATCATGGGCGTGGCCTGGGAAAATTCGTAGACCAACTCATAACCCATCCGAATCAGCATTCCGCACCGCCCCAGCATGACAAGCCGGCAATGTGACATGCCTGCACGATGACACCTAGAGCGGCTTGGCCGTAGCGATTGTAGGCAAGCGCCTACACAAGATCGGGCGACCGGTTCACGAGCCTCATCGATCCCGACTCAGGTTTCCAGGAACAAGCGGTGCAGGCGCTGCGATTCATCACGCGTCAGGCTTTCCAGCAGCTCATCCAGCGGCTCGGGTTTGCCGACATGGTAGCCTTGCGCGTAATCCACGCCGAGCTTGCGTACCTCAACGCGGATGGCTTCGTTTTCGACGTACTCGGCAACGGTCTGAATGGCGAGGCCCCGGGCCAGTTCGACGATCGCCCGCACCGTCGCCTTCGAGTTCCGATCGGTGAGAATGTCGCGGACGAAGCTGCCGTCGATCTTCACGCGGCCCACCGCGAGCGACTTGAGATAGGTCAGCGAATTGGCTCCGGTGCCGAAGTCATCGAGGGCGAATTCGCATCCCAGGGACTTGAACTGCAATATGGCGTCCGTGGCGCGCGCCAGACTGCCGACGGCGGCCTGCTCGGTGAGTTCGACGCTTATGCAGCCTTTGGGCAGATTTGCCTCCTTGAGCCAGCGGCAGAACTGGGTGATGAAGGCTTCATCCGAGATCGACTGGCCCGATACGTTGATCGAGATGCCGAGGCCGCGGCTGCGCAACATCGCCCGGTGCGGGCCGAGCATCTGCAATGCCCGCCGCACCACCCATCGATCGATCGAGGGCAGGATCTGATAACGCTGAGCGGCATCGATGAACGTTCCCGGCGCCACCAACGTGCCGTCCGTCTGCTGCAAGCGCAGCAGGATCTCGTAGCCCCCGGGCAGACTCGGGTTCTGCAGCGGTGCGATGCGCTGCGCATACAGAATCATCCGATCGGCTTTCAATGCCGCCCGCAGTTCGCCGACCGCGATGGCATCGCGGTGCCGCCGCATCATGCTGCCGTCCTCGACGGCGTACAGCTCGACGCGGTTCCGTCCGCGGTTCTTCGCCGTCTTGCAGGCGAGTTCCGCCGCGGCAATCGCGCGCGCAAGCCCATCCGGCATCGCCAACAACGAAGCAACGCCGCAGCTCAAGGAAATGTCGACCACTTCCTTGGCCGGTCCGATCACCAGCCGTGCGACCGCCGCCTGCAGCTCCTTGACCATGTGCACCGCATCGGCCGGGAGGATGCCCGGCAAAACCACCGCGAAGCGGTCTCCCGAAATTCGCGCCGCGAGCGCGCCCTCCGGCAGCAGCGGTGCCGACAGGAGGTCCGCCACCCTGACGATCAGTTCGTTGCCGAGCTCGAAGCCATGCAATTCATTGGCGATGTGCATGTGATCGATATCGAGATAAATGATGCTGCTCTCGACCGTCTCGGACATCTCGTCCAGACCCGTGTACATTTGATCGAGGCCGCTGCGGGTGTAAAGACCCGTCATCAAGTCGAATTGCGCCTCGACGATGCTCGCTGCCTGGCGCCCGATGTGTTGCGCGAGAAAGGCATGGCGCTGAAGGAAATCGGGTGCTTCCGGTGGGTTGTAGAACGTCAGCGCACCGACGACCGGTCCGGATTCGCGCACGACGGGCACGCACAGCACCTTGCAGCGGATGATCTTCGTCGAACTGCTGCCGGCGCCATTGGAGAGCAGCGGACGTTTTCGCCTCTGTACCCAGGAGAGCAGATGAGACTGCATCTGCGTCCACGCCGGCCAGAGCTTGAGGGCTGCGGCTCGATCAGCCTCGAATTTGACGGTCAAGTGCTTGTCCGGAATGTGCAGGATTCCGAGCACGCAATGCAACCGTTCGGTGGATGCCGACAGCAGCTCTTGGATGATCTTTTGATCGTCCACCGCCCCCTTGAGGTTGCTGGTGACACTGAATAACCATTCGAGCTCGGCGGTTCGTTCCGTCAAGTCCTTGAGCTTGCCGCGGGCAGGGACGGCGGCCGCGAGATCGCGGTGCACGCAGTCGAGCAGCGGCTTCAATCGCTGCGCCAGATCGGCGGCAAAACGCGTCGGTTGGGTTGGCGGCCGCGGCTGGCGTTGTATGACGCAGAACACCCCCAGCAGCAGTCCACGAGTATCCTGCAGCGGAATGGCGACCCACCAGTCGAGCGCCTCGCCGGCCCGGGCCGAGGGCATGCGCTGCAACACCTCGGTCCAGCGCAGTGACTTCACCCACTCGGCGAAGGCCGTGATGGGAAGTCTGCCGGACTGATGGGTCGGATTGATCGCCTCATCGAGCATGCCGATTCCGCCGAGATCCGCAACCAGGCCGTTGGCCAACGCCACGTAGGAGGGGAAAATCGTATCGGGCGGCTCGTTAGGCAAATTCCGTTTCATGGTGAACGCCTGTCACCACCCGCTTGGCAATCCTCCATGCGGGAAGCGGCTCGATGAGGGTAAAGTGTCGATTTGATGCGCTGAGACCGCCAAAGGTACCTCATGAAGAAAGTCCCGCCTGTGAAACTCGTCCCACTGATTGCCATCCTCGCATTGACGACGAACGCCCGCTGTCTTGCACAAACCAAGGACGTGCTCGATGCCCGGGTCCTGGAGACGCTGCAACAATTCAATGTTATCGACCCACAGCACGCAATTCTTGAAACCAAGGCCGCTGGAATTTTGATTTTTCCGCAAGTTTCCAAGGGCGGGATTGCCCTTGCGAGCGGTTATGGTGAAGGTGTTCTCGAAATCCCGGGCAAGCCGCTCGAGTACTACAGCATCGCATCGGCGTCGGTGGGCCTGACGGCGGGCGTCGGCGCGTACAGCGAAGTGATTATGTTCATGACGGCCGAGGCGCTGGATCAGTTCAGGCACAGCAAGGGCTGGTCGCTGTCGGCCGATTCAGGCATCGCCGTCATGTCGACCGGTGCCGCGAAGGCTTATGAGGGCGGCGCCACACGGAAGCCGGTGTTGGTGTTCGTATTCGGAGAGAAGGGCCTGATAGCCGATCTGTCGCTGCAGGGTTCAAAGATCAACAAAATCGTCAAATGAGCCCGAAGCGCGGCGTGGCGCTGTTCGATCTCGACGGAACGCTCACGTGGCACGACACCTTGATGCCCTACCTCGCCGGCTATGCGGCCCGGCACCCCGCGAACTGGCTCCATCTCTGCCGAGTGCCCATCGACGCCCTGGGGTTTCTGCTTCACCGTGACCGCGGAGCTCTGAAGTCGCGGCTCATCCGGGCGGTGATGGGCGGCAACCCGCGATCGCAAATCGATGCCTGGTCCGAAGCCTACGTCAACGGCCTGCACGCCAAAGGCGCATTCAGGACGGCGGCGCTCGAGGTGCTCGACACGCATCGGGCGGCCGGCGACCATCTGGTGCTTCTCTCAGCGAGTCCGGACCTCTACGTGCCTCTGATCGGCCGATTGCTTGGTTTTGAGCGGACCATCTGCACCGAACTCACGTGGAGCGGCGGCCTCCAGTCCGAGCAACGCCTGGATGGGCGATTGCGCACACCGAACCGCCGCGGCAGCGAGAAAACCCATTGCCTCAACCAGCTGCGTGCCGAATACCCCGGCCTACCGGTGGTCGCCTACGGCAACAGCGACTCGGACCTCGCACACCTCACCCGGGCAGATCGCGCTCTGCTGGTGAACGGCAACAGCCGGGCACGGCGCCTGGCGCGGCTCGAAGGCATCGAGATTTCCCAATGGACTTGAATCGGGCGCGCGTCGGTCCCGTGCCCGCGCACGTGCCCCTCAACTCAAGAACGCACCCGCCTCACTTTCCATGCGCTCGCCTCATGCCTCATGAGGCACCCGTTCCAGGGACTCGTGCATCTTCAGCAACAACGCCTCGGTGGTCGGCCAGTCGATGCAAGGATCGGTGATCGACACCCCGTACTCGAGCTTGCTCAAATCCTTCGGAATCGGCTGACTGCCCGCCTTCAAGTTGCTTTCCAACATCAGTCCGACGATGGAACGGTTTCCGGCGGTGATCTGGGCGATGCAGTTCTCCGCCACCATGGGCTGGAGCGCCGGCTCCTTGTTCGAATTTCCATGGCTGCAATCGACCACTATGGTCGCCGGCAGCTTCGCGGCGGCCAACTCCCGCTCCGCCACGGCAATGCTCACCGCATCGTAATTGACGCGGCCGCCGCCGCCGCGCAGGACGAGGTGCGCATGGCGGTTGCCGCGGGTGCGAAACACCGCGGATTGTCCCTGTTGGGTGATGCCGAGAAAGTGGTGCGGATGACGCACCGACATGAGCGCATTGATCGACGTGGCCAGTGCTCCGTCGGTTCCGTTCTTGAAGCCGACGGGCGTCGACAGACCGCTGGCCATTTCGCGATGAGTCTGCGATTCGGTCGTACGCGCGCCGATCGCGGTCCACGTAATGAGTTCCGAGAGGTACTGCGGCATGATGGGATCGAGGGCCTCGGTGCCCGCCGGCAGGCCGAGTTCGCCGATGTGCAACAATAATTCGCGGGCCATGCGGATGCCTTTTTCGATTTGAAAGGAATCATCCATGTCGGGATCGTTGATGAGGCCTTTCCAGCCGACGGTGGTACGGGGTTTCTCGAAGTAAACCCGCATGATGAGCAGTAGAGTCGACTTTACCCGCTCAGCCAGCCCCCGCAGGCGCTCCGCATAGTCCCGCGCGGCGCCGACATCATGGATCGAACAGGGACCGACCACGACGAACAAACGCGGGTCTCGCCGCTCCAAGATGTCGCGCACGATTTGGCGGGACCTAAAAACCGTCTCGGCGGCCCGGCGGGTCAGCGGCAGGCGCCGCTTTATTTCCTCGGGAGTCGCGAGCAGGTCGCTCGACGCGACATTGACGTTTTGCAGTTCATCTTGGACATCAGCCATTTCGACCTACCTCTTGAACACCCACGCCGGCACGGTCCGCCAGCCCGCCAGGAGTTCACGGTCCAAGCGGCGGTATTCAGGTTCGAGCTTTTCTACGAGGCGCCAAAAACTGGCGGAATGATTCATGTGCTTGGTATGTGCCAGCTCATGAAGAAACAAGTAACGCACCACCTCGGGCCGCAGGAATACCAAAGAACAGTTCAAGCTCACCGTGCCGCGCGTCGAGCAGCTCCCCCAGCGGGTGCGCTGACAGCGGATCGCGACGCGCGCCACGGGATAATTCAACGCCTTGGCGAGATCCAAGAGCGGCGGCGCCAGGCGCTCAGCCGCCGCGCGCTTCAGCCAATCCTGCAGCAAATCACGGGCCGCAGCATCATCCGGCGCATGCAGCTCCAGGCGATCGCCCTGCATCGACATGCGGCGGCGCCCGGCGTGGTGCCATTCGACCCGAAACCGCTCCTGCGTGAAATTGAATTCCACGGCCTCGGGCACGAGCGCGGTCGGCTCGACGTGGCATTGCATCGCGGCCACCTTGCGATCGATCCACGGGGTGAAACGCTGGACGAAATCACGAACGGCTTTCGCGCTCACGCCGACCGGCACGACGATCTCCACCCGGCCGCCCACATGCACGCGCGCGGTCAATCGGCGCGCTCGCGCACTGACTCTCACAGCGAACGGGTCGTTGGAGCTTCGAGTCTCGAACAACGATAGCTGCGTGCCTTGTGCATTCATCGCGCACAATGATACCAGGTTAGGAGTCGCCGGCGGGCAGCCATACGCTGCCGCCCGGCGGACCTCGTACTCGGAACAGGAGACCGGCATTGGCCGTTTCGTTGATCGATATCGGATCGAATCTTACGCACGAGAGTTTTACGGCGGACCGGAACCGGGTCATCGAGCGTGCCATCCAGGCTGGCGTCACGCGCCAAATCGTGACGGGTGCGGATCTTGCGAGTTCGCGTGCGGCGGCCGCGCTTGCCGCGGCCGATCCAGCCCACCTGTACAGCACCGCGGGCGTGCATCCGCATCATGCGGCGAGTTTCGATCCGGCCGGGCGCGAGGAGTGGCTCGCACTGCTTGGATCTGCGCAAGTGGTTGCGGTCGGTGAATGTGGTTTGGATTATTTCCGCAATCTAGCCGCGCCGACCGCCCAGCGCAGCACATTCGTTGCGCAGCTGGAGATCGCAGTCGCCGTCGCCAAGCCGGTGTTCCTGCATCAGCGCGATTCGCATGCGGATTTCCTGGCGATCCTCAAGGAGTTCCGCGGCAGCCTCACGGGCGCGGTGGCGCACTGCTTCACCGGCAACACGCATGAACTCGGCGACTATCTGGATCTCGGCCTGTCGATCGGGATCACGGGTTGGGTTTGCGACGAGCGGCGCGGCGCCGCCCTACGCGATGCGGTTCAGCACATACCGGCAGACCGGCTCATGCTCGAGACGGATGCACCCTACCTTCTGCCGCGCGATCTCAAGCCCGTTCCCAAGACACGGCGCAACGAGCCATGCCATCTCGAACATATTGCACGGAAGGTCGCCGAAATCCGCCGGCAATCCTTCGAGGATCTTGCCAGCGCCACGACGCGCAATGCCGAACGGTTTTTCGGGCTCCCGGAATCTCCCGGCGCAGCACACTAAAGATTGGTGAACATATGCGGACTCGGCCGCAACTGGGCGATGAGCTGCTTCCAAGCAGCAGAGTACGCTGCAAACTCCGGGAACTGGGTTTGACTGCGGTCGACGGCCGGAAACTCCACCTCGATGCCGTCGAGCATGACCACGTACTTGGGGCGGCCCTTGGTAAATTTGCCGTGATTGGAGAAGAGCAGACGGCCTTCCACGGGCACCTCACCCACGAGCGCCTTGACCGCGGCGATACGGTCATAAAGAGCCGGCTGCGGATTATCGAAGGTGAAGCGCCGCCGCCCGATCACCGTCCAATCGCTCATTTGATCGCCGCCGAAAATCAATCCCGCCACCCGGCGGGTGTCGAGCACCAGCACCCCGCGGGGCGTGAGCAACAGATGATCGATGTGAATGAACCCGCCCATGCCGTCCGGCACCAGAACCTGGTGGGCCGCCTCGAAGCCGATCCGTTCGAGACGCGCCAAGAGGCCCAAGCGGCGCGCCCGCCGTTGATAGGCGCCATAGGCCATGTAGCCGCCGCTGCCGAGCACGATCAGCGCCGCGCCCGTCAGCAACCATTGCGGTTCGATCCGCAAATCGTTCATTCGAGCGCTGCGGCGACCGCCGGCAGCGTGGGCGGCAAATCGAGGAAGTGCTGGGGAAGCTGCAACAATTTGGCAAGACTCTCGGGCACATCGATGCGCTTACCGATGAGGGGTTCGACCACATCGTTGAATTTCGCCGGATGCGCGGTGGCCACCAGAACCCAGGGATGCTCGCGCCGCTCGCCCTCGCTCAGGTTGGCATAGACCTCCGCGGCGGTCGCCGTGTGCGGGCACCACTCCCGCCCATACTCGAGGAAGTCGTGTTTGATCCGAGCCTGGATGGTGGCATCGTCGACGCTGTACGCGCTCAAGCGGGCGCGGACCAAATCCAGCGAAGGATACAGAGAGCGAATGCGCTCCATGTTGCTTGGATTACCCACATCCATCGCCGAGGCCAGCGTCGGTATGCTGGCACGGGGCTCCCAGACCCCGCTGCCGAGATAGTCCGGCACGGTTCGATTGGCATTGTGAGCCAGGACGATCCGCCCGATCGGAAACCCCAATTCCCGGGCCCACACGGCGGCGAAGGCGTTGCCCAAGTTGCCGGCCGGGATGATGTAGCAAGCTGCCTCGCCCGTACGCCGCTCGACGTCGAGGCTCGACGCCGCGTAGTACACCATCTGCGGCAGCAACCGGCCGATGTTGATGCTGTTGGCGGAGCTGAAGCGGTGGCGGGTGTGCAGCGTCGGATCGACGAACGCTTCCTTGACGAGCCGCTGACAGTCATCGAAGGTGCCGTCGATGCGCAGAGAGATGACGTTGTCTCCCCAGCAGGTCAGTTGTTGTTCCTGGCGTGGGCTCACCAAACCCTTCGGGTACAGGATGACGATGCGTACCCAGGGTCGCAGATGAAAGGCGGCGGCGACCGCGCCGCCGGTATCGCCCGACGTCGCCACGAGAATCGTGAGCGGTTGAGTCGTCCCGCCTTCCAAGCATTGCAGGCACTCGGCGAGGAAGCGGGCACCAAAATCCTTGAAGGCGGCCGTCGGTCCGTGGTAGAGCTCGAGCGCAAACAGCCGGTCGTGCGCGCCGACCGCTGTGGTCGGCGCCGCGAGATCGAGCGCAGCATCCGCGATCTTGCCAAGCTGCGGCTCCAAACGATCGCCCGTGAAGAAACCGCCCAGGGACGCCCGCGCCACCTCCGGCAGACGTGAAGAGCCGCCCAGCGTCGACCGATCGACACCGGGTAATCGCACCGGGACATAGAGGCCGCCATCCGGAGCGAGACCCTGCCGGATCGCCTCGCTCAACGTGATGACCGGGCAATTGCCGCGCGAGCTGGTGTAATTGGGGAGAGGCATCAGGCCTTCACCACCCGGGCGCCGTAATTGGTCAGCGGCGAGATCCAGCAATCCGACTTGAGGGAATGTGCAGCGAAGGCGGCCACCATGGCACCCCGCACCGCCTCGGCCTCCTGGATCTCCGCCCAGGCGAATATCGTGGGGCCTGCGCCCGAAATGGAACAACCCAGCGCGCCCGCCGACATGGCTCCGCGCTGCACGTCCTTGAAACCGGGAATCAGGGAATGACGCTGCGGCTCGATGATGACGTCATTGAAGGATTCGCGAATCATGTCGAGGTCGTTCGAATAGCAGCCGCTGATGAAGCCGGCGAGATTGGCGGACTGCCAGATGAAATCCGACCGTGAGATATCAGGCTTCAATATCGCCCGCGCCTCGCGCGTGCCCAAGAACATATGCGGATGAACGAGCACGCAGCGCAGGGTCGCCGGCACCGGGATCTGCTTGACCCGCGGATGGTCGATACCGACGGTGAGCACCAGGCCGCCGAACAGGCAGGGGGCGATGTTATCGATGTGCGCGGAGCCGCTGGCGACGATCTCGCCCTCCATGGCAAATTTCAGCAGCTTCAAGCGCGGAATCGGCTGCTCCAGGAGCGCGTTGGCGGCAACCACCGCCGCGACGGCCGAGGCCGCCGAACCGCCAAGGCCCGACGACAATGGAATTCCCTTGTCGATGTCGAGTTCGAAACCATGGCGAAGATTGAGCGCCGCATGCATGGCCTGCACCGCGCGGCCGGCGGTGTTGCTGCCTGCGTCGACCGGCAAATCGCCCGCAATACCGGTGACTGAACGGATTCGCACCACCGGCTCATCGATACGGCGAAGCCGCACGCGATCGCCCACCGCTTCCACGGTATGGCCCAAAATATCGAAGCCGATGCCCACATTGGCAACGGTGGCGGGGGCAAAGGCGGTAACGTCGGTGAGCACTAAAGATGCGCACCCAGATAGGCGGACAATCTCAGCAAGTCCGCGAAGACGCCACCCGCCGTGACCTCGGGGCCGGCTCCGGGCCCCTGTACGATGAGCGGGTTATCGCAATAGCGCCGTGTGGCGAAGCGCACGACGTTGTCGGTGAGCGCGATGTTGGCGAATGCGTGCCGGGCCTCGAGCCGGGTCAATCCCACGGTGGCTTTTCCATCGGCCTCGATCCGCCCGACGTAGCGCAACACCTGCTGTTGGCGGATCGCGTCCGCCAACAGAGACGACATGTCGGCATCGAACTCCGGCAGCCGCGCCATGAACTCCTCGAGGCCGACATGCTCGAGTGCGGGCGGCACCAAGCCCTTCACCTCCACGTCGGACATTTCCAAGGTCAGTCCCATTTCTCGCCCCAGAATAATGAGCTTGCGTGCCACGTCCAATCCCGACAGATCATCGCGCGGATCCGGTTCAGTATACCCCTTGAGCTTGGCGGTTCGGACGATGGAGGAAAACGCCTCGCTGCCGTCGAAGACATTGAAGAGATAAGCCAGCGTGCCGGAAAAAATGCCCTCGATACGGGTGATGTCGTCACCGGTTTCGCGCAAGTCGCGCAGCGTCTGGATCACGGGCAAACCCGCACCCACCGTGGCTTCGTACAGATAATGCGAGCCCGTCGCCCTCCCCGCCTCCTGCAACGCCTTGTAGTAGGGCATGGGACCGCTGTTCGCCTTCTTGTTGGGAGTTACCACATGAATGCCGCGCGTGAGCCAGGTGCGATACTCCGCGGCCACCTCGGCGCTCGCCGTGCAATCGATGAGCACGGTATGCGGGATGTAGTCCGCCTGGCAATGATTGGCGAACTTCCCGAGATCCAGAGGCTCACCCGAGCTCGCGAGCAACTCCGGCCACCGCTTCAGATCGATCGAGTCTTCCGACAACAGCATGCGCGTCGAGCTCGCGATCCCGCGGATCCGCAGATCCAAGTTCAAGGAGCGCAGCCGCTCGACCTGCGTATCGAGCTGTGCCAACAGCACCCGGCCGACCGTGCCGGGGCCGATGACCCCGATGGAGAGGGTGTTGGGCGACAAATAGAAGGCAGCGTGCACGGCCCGCAGGGCCTTGGCCGCCACCTTGCCGTCGACGACCACGGAAATATTGCGCTCCGATGCACCCTGGGCAATGACGCGTACGCTGATGGCCGCATCACCCAGGGAATTGAAGACTTTGGCGGCAACCCCGTGGGCGCCCGCCATGCCGTCGCCGACCACCGCCAGTATGCTGAGGCCGAGACCCACGTCGACCCGTTGGATCTGGCCGTCGCGCAGCTCCGCATCGAAGGCCCGGCGCACCGCCGTTTCGGCGCGTGCGGCCTGCGATTCCGGTATCGCGAAACAGATCGAATGCTCGGAACTTCCCTGGGAAATCAAAATGACGGAAATGCCGGCGTCGCGCAAGGCACCGAAAAGCCGATTGGCGGTTCCCGGCACACCGATCATGCCCGCACCCTCGAGATTGACCACCGCCACCGGATCGATGGTGGTGATTCCCTTGACCTTCAATGCCGACTGGGGCGTGGCGCAAATCAGCGTGCCGCGCTTCTGCGGCGCGAACGTGTTCCGGATATAGATCGGGATGTCGCGGGCAACGGCGGGTTCCATGGTCTGCGGATGGATCACCTTGGCGCCGAAATAGGCCAGTTCCATCGCTTCACTGTAGGAGAGCTGATCGATGACCTGGGCATTGGGGACGAGACGCGGATCGGCCGACAGCACCCCATCGACGTCGGTCCATATCACGATCTCCTCGGCTTCAAGCAAGGCGCCGAAAATGGAACCGGAGAAGTCGCTGCCGTTGCGGCCGAGGATGGTTTGTATGCCCGCGGTCGTGGTTGCAATGAAGCCGGTGACCACCAGCCGTCCGGTGAAACCCGGCGGCACCCGCGACTTGAGATTCGCCTCGCTGGTCGCCCATTGCACCGCGGGGCCAAGCGGTCCCCATTCGACGATGACGACCTCACGGGCATCGATCCACTGCACAGCGCCGGCGATACGGCCGCGCTCGCGCAGAAACGGCGCGAACAGCCGTGTCGACCAAATTTCGCCATACCCCGCAACCACGTCCCGCATGCTTCGCGGCGCGGAGCGAATCAGCCGCACCGTCTGCAGCATACCGGCAATATCGCGGCAGTCCTGCGTCAATTGAGCACCATAGACGGCCGAGGCTTCGGCCGAAACGAGCTCCGCGGCGAGGCTCAAATGGCGCGACTTCAGTGCTTCGATGGCCGCCATGAAATCGCCGTCAGGCCGCTCGGCCAATTGCACCAAATCGAGCAGTGCGTCGGTTACACCTCGGCAGGCGGAAAGTACCACTGCCTCTCGGGGCCGGTCGGAAGCCTCGATGATGTCCGCCACCCGGCGAAAACACCCGGCGTCAGCGACGCTGGAGCCGCCGAATTTATGAACGATCCATTTATCCATACTGCAGTTCGCGCGTCACGCCGGCCAGGCATTCCTCGCCATCCCTTGAGCTCTCGAGTTGATGACTGCGGCAGCAGCCGCGAAATAGGCCGGAACTGTAATCGTACGGCAGAGTGCCAGCAAGGGGAAAACGCCGGGAGAGGGAGCCTGGCGGAACAGACGGGCTCCGCGACTAGCCGGCGCGCCGCTTCGCGTTGGGGGAGGGCTGCGGGTTCTTGCGCGGGGATGGCTGCCGGAGCTTTCGGCCGCCCGATGGGGGCAAGCCGGTGTGTTGCGTTCGAAAGGGCCCCGACATGCGTACCCCGGGCATACGCGCCCCCGCCACGGGCTGGTAGGCGGGAATGAGGTGGTGCTTGCCATTCCCAATCAGATCCGCGCGGCCCATGCGTTTCAGAGCCTCGCGGAGCACGGGCCAATTGTCCGGATCGTGATACCGAAGGAAGGCCTTGTGCAGCCGACGCACCTTGATTCCCTTTGGAATCACCACCTCCTCGCTGGTCCGGCTGATGCGACGAAGCGGGTTCTTGCCGGAGTGGTACATGGCTGTCGCAGTGGCCATGGGCGAAGGCAGGAAGGCCTGAACCTGATCCGCACGAAAACCGTTTTTCTTCAGCCACAATGCCAGTTCCAGCATGTCCTGATCGCGCGTGCCGGGATGGGCGGCGATGAAGTACGGAATGAGGTACTGCTCCTTGCCCGCCTCACGTGAATACTTGTCGAACAATTCCTTGAAGCGGTAGTAGGTCCCCACCCCGGGTTTCATCATCTTCGACAGTGGACCGTCCGCCAAGGCCTCGGGAGCAATTTTCAGATACCCACCCGTGTGGTGGGTTGCCAGTTCCTTCACATACTCCGGCGATTCAATCGCGAGGTCATAGCGCACCCCGGAGGCGATCAGCACCTTCTTCACACCCTTGAGCGCGCGCGCGCGTCGATACAATTTGATGAGCGGCGCATGATCGGTGTTGAGGTTGGGACAGACTCCGGGAAACACGCACGACGGCCGGCGACAGGCCGATTCGATTTCCGTGCTCTTGCAGTGTAGTCGATACATGTTGGCGGTCGGACCGCCCAAATCCGAGATCACACCGGTGAAGCCCTTGACGGTATCGCGGATGGTTTCGATCTCGCGAATGACCGAGTCTTCCGAGCGGCTCTGAATGATCCGGCCTTCATGCTCCGTAATGGAGCAGAAAGTACACCCTCCAAAACAGCCGCGTTGAATCGACACCGAAAACCGAATCATATGATAAGCGGGTATCTTCGCCCCGCCGTAGCGCGGATGCGGCAGGCGCGCATAAGGCAATTCATAGACCGCATCCATGTCCGCCGTGGTCAAGGGGATGGGCGGCGGATTGAGCCAGACGTCGACGGTGCCATGACGCTGCACCAAGGCACGCGCATTGCCGGGATTCGACTCGAGGTGCAAGATGCGCGAGGCATGCGCGTACAACACGGCGTCGCCCTTCACTTGGTCGAACGAGGGAAGTCGAATGACGCTGCGCTCGCGCTGAGCGTTCGGCACCTTGCGGTAAAACTTCACCACCTGAGCGGCGGGCGTTGCATTCGGCCTCGGCGCGACGGGGCCAGGCGCCGCCGCACCGACCGCTGCGGCGGCGGGCGTTGCCGCAAGCGCGGGCTCCGTCACGTCATAAGGATTGCTCGGCGGCGCAAGCGGTCCGGGTGCATCGAGCTCCGTCGAATCGATCTCGATCCAGTCACCCGGCACCGCGCGGCGTACGAACGCCGTGCCGCGCAGATCGTTGATGTCCTCGATGGCCGCGCCGTCATGCAGGCGTTGCGCGATGGCGCCGATCTGCCGCTCCGCATTGCCGAACACGAGAAGATCGGCTTTGGCATCGACGAGAACCGACCGACGCACACTCTCCGACCAGTAATCGTAATGGGCGATGCGCCGCAGGCTTGCCTCGATGCCGCCCAAGACGATGGGTACGTGCTTGTAAGCCTCGCGGACCCGCTGCGAATAAACGATCACGCACCGATCGGGCCGCTTGCCGCCGACGCCGCCCGGCGTATAGGCATCATCGCTGCGGACGCGGCGATCCGACGTGTACCGGTTGACCATGGAGTCCATGTTGCCGCCGGTCACACCGAAGAACAGCCGCGGCTCGCCCAGCACCTCGAAGTCGGCCGTCCCGCGCCAATCCGGCTGGGCGATGATGCCCACCTTGAATCCCTGCGCCTCCAGCACCCGCCCGACAATGGCCATCCCAAAACTCGGGTGGTCCACGTAGGCATCCCCGGTCACGATGATGACATCGCATCGATCCCAGCCGAGCGCCTGCATCTCGGCGCGGGTCGTGGGCAGAAAGGGCGCCGGTTTGCAGCCGGCGCGATTGGCTGCCGTTTCGGTGAATAAGGGAGCGGCCGAGTTCACACCGGGTCCGCGGCTCAACCCTGGCCCAGAGTTCATCCCAGATCGATGGGGATGTAAATCTGCGCTTCCTCGCGCTGGATCAGCAGCGCAACGCTGCGACCGGCGCGCTCAACTTCCCGCTTGAGGTCAGCCACGGTCGATACTCCCGCGCCGTTGACGCCGAGCACCACATCGCCCGCCTGCAGTCCGGCCGCCAACGCCGGGCCGCTCACGTCTTCCACCACCAGGTGCCCGCGAGTGTGCAGCTCCTGCTGTTCGTCCGGCTTGAGCGGACGCACATTGAGTCCCAGCCTGCCGCCCCCGTCTTCGCTCGACACCTTCGCAGCCTGCGGCGGAGTGTCCTCGAGCAATACGGTCTTGACGGTCACTTCGGTCTCTTTTCGATCATGCCAGATGCCGAGGCGCGCCTCGGTCCCCGGCGGCAGCTGGGCGATGACGGCCGGCAAGTCCCAAGAATGATCGATATTGCGTCCGTTGACGCTCATGATGATGTCGCCCGGCTTGAGGCCGGCACGCTCGCCCGGACTCTGCGGCTCCACCGCGCTGATGAGCGCTCCGTGAGGTCGGCTGAGGCCGAAGGACTGCGCCAGCGGCTGGCCCAAATCCTGCACCGCGACGCCGATGCGACTGCGGTTCACCTTGCCGGTTTTCAACAGCTGGTCCTTGACGCTCAACGCCACATCGATGGGGATGGCGAATGACATGCCCATGTAGCCGCCGGTGCGGCTGTAAATCTGTGCATTGATGCCGATCACCTGGCCGTCCAAATTGAACAAGGGCCCGCCGGAATTACCGGGATTGACGGCCGCGTCGGTCTGGATGAAGGGCACATAGGCGCCGCTCTCGTCCGGCAGGGTGCGGCCGGTGGCACTGACGATGCCGGCGGTGACGCTGTTCTCGAAGCCGAAGGGCGAGCCGATGGCGATCGCCCATTGTCCCGGCCTGACCTGCGAGGGATCGCCGAAATGCACGAACGGCAACCCGGTGGCGGCAATCTTGATGAGCGCCACGTCGCTGCGCTTGTCGGCGCCGATCACCTTGGCGGCAAATTCTCGCCGATCCGTAAGCTTGACGGTGACTTCCGAGGCATCGGCGACCACGTGCGCATTGGTGAGCACGTAGCCATCGGAGCTCACGATGAATCCCGAACCGATACCATGGCTGGGCTGCGCATTTTGCGGCGGCATCTGGAAGCGATGGAAGAACTGCGACAGCGGATCATCGCCACCCTCGCCCGGATCGCCGCCCAACGACTTTTGCGGCTTCTCCGTGACGCTGATATTCACCACCGCGGGACCGGTCTCGGCAACCAGGCCGGAGAAGTCCGGCAAACCCGTCACCCGGGCTGCAGCCGGCGCCGGCGAGGTGGGAACGGCGACGGCGGGCGGCGACGAGGGAGGCGGCCCGACGTCGGCGCTGGAGCGCTGATGAACCACCACCACTATAAAAACCGCTGCGACCCCCGCCAGCGACCAGGTTCTCATGCTTCCCATTGAACTCACCCTATGCAATCAGATGGACTCGACGTCAGAGTGGCATGGTGGGGCGTTGGTTTCAAATTTCCAGGTTCCAGGTCAAGTAAATTTACCCTGACAGCGGCGATCGACCGCCCACCTTCCGCACCGGCAGGCCGGAAAATGTGAAATCCCGACGTGCGCGACGGCGCCGTGACGGTTTATCGTAAGCGGATGGCAGTTGCGACCGATCCGGTGCTTTTGGTGTTCGGGGGAGATAAGAAACGCCAGCTGTGGTTGAGTCATCACGTGACCAGCCATTGGCCGGACGCCCTTGTGACCATCGCGCCGTTCGAGCATTCCGCACCGCTCGAGCAGTTTTTTCAAGAACGCTCGGCCGACGCCGTACTCGTCCATGTCGACTTTCGCAGCGACTCATCGGCGGCTGCAGGGCTCGATTTTCTAAAGCAACTGCTCCGCGCCCAAATCGACCTGTACGCCATCGTCCTGGCCGAGAACGGGTCGGAGGCTGCCGCGGTACGTGCCATGAAGACCGGTGCCAAGGACTATCTGCCGCTCGCGCAGATCACGGGCGATGCTCTGTTGCAGGCGATCGCTGAAGCGCAGGAACTTAGGCGTAGAGCCCATCGCGCTGCGGCGGCCGTGTTGACTCCCGCAGCGGCCGAGACGGTCCGGGTGCCCGGCTACGCCATTGTCAAGGAAATATCGACCAGCAACTTCTCCTCCGTCTATCTGGCCCGCAGCGAGCGCCTGCGCCGCAACGTGGTGCTCAAAGTGATGAGACGCGGCGGGTCCCAGCGCGAACTCGATGACGCCGAGCGGTTCCAGCGAGAGTACGAAATCATTTCGAGCATCGCCCATCGCGCCATCGCCGAAATCTACGATTTCGGCGTGCTGCCCGAGCATCAGTATCTGGCCATGGAACACATCCCCTGCGGCGACCTTCGCGACCGGCTGAGGAATCCGCTCAGCATCGACGAGAGCATTTACTATCTTCGCGGCATCGCAGAGGCGCTGCGCGTCATCCATGTATTCGGGATTTGGCATCGCGACCTCAAGCCCGCGAACGTCATGCTGCGCGAGGACAACTCACCGGTGCTCATCGATTTCGGCCTGGCACGCCGCTCGGCCGACGATGCGGGCACCACCGGTGCCGGCCAGGTGTTGGGATCGCCCTATTACATCAGTCCCGAGCAATCCCAAGGCCTGCGGGTCGATGCGCGCACCGATCTCTACAGCCTCGGGGTGATGTTCTATGAAATGCTGACCGGTCAACGCCCGTACACGGGGCGAAGCGCGATTGCCATCATGGCGCAGCATACCGGCTGCCCCATCCCCCGCCTGCCGGCGAATGTTGCCTTGCAACAGGCGCTGATCGATCGACTCATGGCGAAGGATCTCGCCGACCGTTACGAATCGGCGGAGCAACTGCTGGCGGATCTTGGACCGGTGACCTCGGCGGTGGCCTGACCGACGCCGGCGCACCCGTGTGACTTGGGTCCCAGTCGGGCCAGGATCGAACGCGACAGACGAGCGACCTGTGACCACCGTCCTGATTGCGCGTGCGGGTCTTTGGCACGCTCTCCCCATGTTCATCAGTGTCAAGCGCCACGAGCGCGAAAAACAGGAATTCATCGCGGCCGGCAACCGGGTTACCGATGCACTGCTGAAATGCACAACGCAGGGTTTTTTCCTGCTCAATGCCAAAGGCAGGATCCTGCCGCCGGTGTCGTCGGCAATGACGACCCTGTTTCAATGCAAGGACTTCAGCAATCTCAGCTTCGAAAAACTCCTCGCACCACTGGTGTCGGTCAAGGCGTTGACCGCGACGCGCGGCTTCCTGGCCGAGTTGTTGAGCGCCGAGTCGACGCCGCCGTCGACGGCAGCCGCGGAGTTGTCCGGCGATGGCACGATGCGCTACGAGATCGATGTCCGGCTCGCGAAACCTGACGGCTCCTCGGACGCATTGCATTATTCCTTCGAATTCGACCCCGTGGATACGGGTGAGTCGCGCACGTGGCTCGTGCGCGTCACCGACCACACGTTGCACGTGCAAACGGTTCGCGACCTGACTGACCTGCGGCTGCAATTCCAGACCCAGCGTGAAATCCTCCGCGCCATCTTGCAGAAAGGCGAGACCCGCTTCAGCGGCTTCCTGGTGAAAGCCGACGCTTCCATGAAAACCATCGCGGCGGTCATGAAGAAGCCCTCCCGTGAAGATGCGGCATTCCGGCAAAAGCTCGACCAGATGCTCGATGAGGTTGACCGCATCCGACGCGAAGCCGCGGCCTTCCATTTCTCGGCGCTCGAGAACGCCGCGCGGAGCTTCGAGGACGCACTGCACGAGCTGCGCAAACGCGCCGCCATGAGCGGCAGTGATTTCCTGCCGCTCACCGTCAAATCGGATCAGCTCTACAACGCCTTCGACCTCATCAAGAGTGTGGCCGCAGCGGCGGGCCCGATCCGCGACTCAGAAGGGTCGCTGCCGGCGCCGTCGATGACGACCGGTGGCACCCTCATCATCGAGGCGCCGAAATTTTCATCCGAGAGCGCGGTACCCGCGACCTCGGCGGCGGAGCGGCCCGTATCGGCGGGAAGCCTGGATGGCGCACTGCTCGCCTTGACCGAACACGTGGCCCATGAGCACAACAAACAAGTGGTGCTGGAGAGCACCGGTCTGCACCTGGTGCCGCCGGGGTTCCAAGCCGCCATCAAGAATATCGCCATTCAACTCATCCGCAATGCAGTGATGCACGGCATCGAGACGCCCGCCTCCCGATTGGCCGCGGGCAAACCGCCCACCGGGCTGCTGCGCCTGGAATTCCGGCCGCGCGCCGAGTACTACGAGTTGCTGTTCGAGGATGATGGCTGCGGCTTGGTTCCGGAGGACGTCCGTGCCACCGCAGTGGCGCGAGGCATCATCACCGCCGCGGCGGCCGAACGGATGCGCGATCGCGAGGCCATCAAGTTGATCTTCAGATCGCGCTATACCACCCTCGGGAAAGACGCCGACGGTGCACGCCACGGCAACGGCATGTCGCTGGTGCGGCGCTATGTGCACGACGCCGGCGGCAAAATCGCCCTGGCGAGTCTCGCCGGCTACGAAACCCGTTTCAAAATCACCTTACCGGCGGCGGCCCCTCCCGCGGAGTTCCCGGAAGCCGAAGCCCGGGTGGCCTGAAAACGAGTAGAATGCCGCCTCATCGGGTCAAGACCCAGTGAGGAAAGGCATGCTCTACGACAATCGGCAATTTTATATCGACGGCGCCTGGGTTGACCCGCTGGAACCGAAGACCTTTGAGGTCATCAATCCGGCCACCGAGACCGTGGCGGGCGTCATCTCGATGGGCGGCGCAGCGGATGTCGAACTTGCGGTGACGGCGGCGCGTCGGGCCTTCGATGCCTATTCGCGCTCCACGCCCGCCGACCGACTCGCCCTCATGCAACGCGTGCTGTCCGCCTACAACGATTACTATGAAGAGATCGCGGCGGCGATCTCGACCGAGATGGGTGCCCCCATCACCCTCGCCAGAGGCTCGCAGACGCGGATCGGCGTCGGCCACATCAGCGCCATGATCGAAGTGCTCAAGACGTTCAAGTTCGAGGAAGTCCGCGGCAACGTCACGCTCGTCCAAGAACCCGTCGGCGTATGCGCACTCATCACACCGTGGAACTGGCCGATGAATCAAGTGGCCGCCAAGGTCGTGCCGGCGCTGGCCGCCGGTTGCACCATGGTGCTCAAGCCCTCGGAGTACTCGCCCTTCAGCGCCATCCTCTGGGCCAAGGTGATGGATGCTGCCGGAGTGCCCAAGGGGGTGTTCAACCTGGTGAATGGCGATGGTGTCCACGTCGGAGCGCCGCTCTCCTCGCACCGCGAGATCGACATGGTATCGTTCACCGGCTCGACGCGCGCCGGCACCGAGGTGGCTCGCAGCGCCGCCGCGTCGGTGAAACGCGTGCACCAAGAACTCGGCGGCAAGTCGCCGAATGTGCTGCTCGAGGACGCGGATTTCGAGCGCGCCGTCAAGCAGAGCGTGCTGCACGTGTTCCAGAATTCGGGACAGTCGTGCAATGCACCAACCCGCATGCTGGTACCCGCGTCGAAGCTGGCCGAGGTCGAAGCCATCGCCAGGCGGGTCGCGGAAACGGTCAAGGTGGGAGATCCCCGCTCGCCTGAGACCGCGGTGGGTCCGGTGGTCTCGAAACTGCAATTCGATCGCGTCGAGAGCTACATTGAAAAAGGCGTCGCTGAGGGCGCGCATCTCATCACGGGCGGCCCTGGTCGTCCGGCCGGCATAACCCAAGGCTATTTCGTCAAACCCACGATTTTCTCCAATGTGCGCAACGACATGGTCATTGCACGCGAGGAGATCTTCGGACCGGTGCTGTGCATCCTCCCCTATGAGACCGAGGAGCAGGCGGTCGCCATCGCAAACGACACGCCCTACGGCCTGGCTGCTTATGTGTGGTCCGAGGACAAGCTTCGTGCGCGGCGAATCGGCAATCTCATTCGCGCCGGCCAGGTTGCGTTGAACGGTGCTTTCGGCGACATGCGGACTCCCTTCGGCGGCTTCAAGATGTCGGGCAATGGTCGCGAGTACGGTGAGTTCGGTTTGCGGGACTTCCTCGAGGTCAAGGCAATGATCGGGGTCGACGCGGCGTAATGCCTCACCGCCCACGGTGACTCACCCAACCGTTCTCAAGCTTGAGCACGTCGTCAAGCGCTATGGACCGGATCGGCCGCCGGTATTCGAGGACCTTAATCTGGAATTGCACCAGGGCGAGTATCTCGCCGTCATGGGCGAGTCCGGTGTCGGCAAGTCGACCCTGCTCAACCTGCTCGCCGGCTTGGATGCACCGGATTCCGGCAAAGTGCTGCTCGAGGGCGTGGATCTGGCGGCATTGGATGACGACTCCACCACGCTGCTGCGAAGACGCAGTGTGGGTTTCGTGTTTCAGGCGTTCCATGTGCTGCCGTATCTCACGGTCGCGCAAAACGTCGCGCTGCCTCTCGAACTGTTGGGCACTCCCGCGGCCGAGCGCAGTCGGCGCACCGCCGTCATGTTGGAGGCGGTCGGCATCGCCGCGCTGGCCCGGCGCTACGCGCGCGAATTGTCGGGTGGCGAAGTGCAGCGCATCGCCATCGCCCGCGCGCTGGTGCATCAGCCGCGGCTGCTGCTCGCGGATGAACCCACCGGCAACTTGGATCCACGCAGCGCCGCGCAGATCCTCGATCTGTTGCGCACGCAGTTGAAGGCCACATCGGCAGCGGGGCTGCTCATCACGCACTCGCGCGCGGCGGCGGAGACCGCCGATCGTATCCTCATCCTCGATGGCAGCGGCCTCCATCCGGCGGAGCCCGGCCGATGAGCCTCAGGCTCTGGCGCACGCTCTTCCTCGCGCAGCTCAGGGAACAACCCGGTCGGCTGGCGGTGACGGTGCTGGCGCTGGCACTCGGTGTCGCCCTCGGCGCGGCTGTATACCTCGTCAATACCACGGCGCTCAACGAGTTTGGCCTGGCGTCAAAGCGGCTGGTGGGAGAAGCGGACATCATCGTTCGAGGTCCGCAAGCCGGCTTCGCCGAGCAGTGGTACCCCACCCTCGCGCGCGACCCCGCGATCGCCGTGGCGAGCCCGGTCATCGAGCTCGCGGCGGCGCTGCCCGGGCGACGCGAACCGCTGAAGATCCTGGGACTCGACCCGTTGCGCGCGGCACAGCTGCAGCCGGCGCTGCTGGGTGACATCGGCGCCCGCCTGTTCGAGTTGTTCGACCCCCATGCGATCTTCTTGAGTGCGAGCGCGGCCGATCAACTTGCGGTCAAGCGGGGCGACTCCATCGAGGTGACGGTGGGCAGCTCGCCGGTGACGCTCAAAGTCATCGGCGTACTCGCGGACGCCGCCTACCCACAACCGCTCGGCATCATGGACATCGCCTCGGCGCAATGGACTTATCATATGCTCGGCCGCATCAATCGCATCGATCTGGGCCTGGTGCCGGGTACCTCGGCCGCGGGCATGCGTGCGGATTTGCAACGACGTTTACCGCCCGGCGTGCTCGCTGTAACCCCGACGATCGAACGCACCCAGGCCCTGACGGCAACGCGTGCATATCGCGTGAATCTGAACATGCTCGCCTCGGTGGCATTGTTCACCGGTGCATTCCTGGTGTTTTCGACCCAATCGCTGTCCGTGCTGCGGCGGCGGCGCTCGCTCGCTCTGTTACGCGCCCTCGGAGTGACCCGCAGCGAACTGCAATGGGGGTTGATCGCCGAGGGGGCGGCGCTCGGCATGGCGGGCGCCGCACTGGGGCTCTTGCTCGGGTATCTGAGTGCCACCGCCCTGCTTCGCCTGCTCACCGGCGATCTCGGCAATGGCCAGTTGCATGCGGGCGTCAACATGCTGCAGGCGAACGGGCTCGCGCTCGCTGGATTCTTTCTCATGGGCACCGCCGTGGCGAGTGCGGGAGCGTGGCTGCCGGCGCGCACCGCTGCCCGCCAATCACCCGCCCGCGCACTCAAGGGCGGTGATGCCGGGACCGAGAAGTCAGCGGTTTCGCATTGGCTCTTGGGTACCGCACTGCTCGGGTTGGGTGCCGTGCTCGCGCGCCTGCCCTCGGTTTACGGGCTGCCGCTGTTCGGCTATGCGGCCGTCGCCCTGTTGCTGTTCGGCGCAGTGCTGCTCGTACCCTTCGTCACGGTGACCTTGTTGAAGCTCGCGCCCCGCGTGAACCGCGTGGTGTGGGACACGGCGATCGCCCAATTGCGGGAGAATGTGGGGCTGTCGACGTTGAGCCTCGCATCGATCATCGTCAGTTTCAGTCTCATGGTTGCCATGGCCATCATGGTCTATTCTTTTCGCGTATCGTTCGAACACTGGCTGGGCAAACTGCTGCCGGCCGACCTGCAATTGCGCGAACCCATGGGCAACGACACCGCCTATTGGGACCCCGCCGAACAGGCGAAGCTTGCGGGTGTGCACGGCATCGCCCGCGTCGACTTTCGCCGCACCCGGACCCTCCTGTTGGATCCCACGCGGCCTGCGGTCACGCTGATCGCCCGGGGCACGAGCGATGCAGCGGCCCGCCAGGAACTACCCATGGTGCAGAGCGCGCCGGTGCAGGGCGGCATACCCGCTCCCTCGCTGCCGCCGGTCTGGATCTCCGAGGGACTTGAGGATCTGTACGGGCTCAAGGTCGGCTCGAGCCTCACTCTACCCTTGGGCGGCAAGAACCAGGAGTACCGTGTCGCCGGCGTCTGGCGGGACTACGCCCGCGCGTTCGGCGCCGTGGTGATGTCGCGACCCACCTATGTGGCCGCCACCGGCGATCAAACGGCGAATGAAGCCTCGGTGTGGCTCGACGGCCGCCGCTCTGCCGCCGCCGTCGAGGCGGACCTGCGGGCAGAAATGGGACAGGAAAATGGCGTGGACATCATGACGAGCACTGCCGTGCGCGAGAAATCTCTGCAGATTTTCGACCGCGCCTTTGCCATCACCTACGCGTTGGAGGCCATTGCCGTCATCATCGGATTGACCGGTATCAGTTTCGCCGCAAGTTCAACCGCACTCGCGCGGCGCGCCGAGTTCGGGATGCTGCGGCATATCGGCATGCTGCGCCGACAAGTCATCGGCATCGTCGCGAGCGAGGGTCTGCTCACCAGCACATGCGGTGTCCTGTACGGTCTGACGCTCGGCGTGGTGTTGAGCTTGGTGCTCGTCTATGTGGTCAATCGACAGTCGTTCAACTGGAGCATCGATCTGGCGGTTCCGGTCTGGCAACTGGCGACCCTCAGTGGATTTCTGATCGCAGCGGCCGCGCTCACCGCCATCGTCAGCGGACGCGCGGCGACCGGCCGGGAAGCCGTGTTGGCGGTTCGGGAGGACTGGTGACCAGGCACCGGTGTTCTTGCGGCGCGCTGATCCTCGGGCTGTTGATCGCCGGGGGCGCCGTAGCCGGGGGCGCCTTAGCCGGGGGCGCCTTAGCCGGGGGCGCCGTAGCCGGGGGCGCCGTAGCCGGGGGCGCCGTCGCCGGGGGCGCCGTCGCCGGCAGCGTGCCGGCCGACGCCGTACCGGACTATGCGCCGGTCACACCGGGGAGGGTGCTCGATTTCCCCCGCGATTACGGCAGTCACCCCGAATTTCGCACCGAGTGGTGGTACATCACGGGCTGGCTCAGCGACGCACAAGGTGAACCAATGGGCTTCCAAATCACCTTCTTTCGCGCCAAACCCTCCGCGGTTCTGAACAATCCCAGCGCTTTCGCCCCGCGCCAACTGGTGATCGCGCACTGTGCGATCAGCGACCCGAAGCGTGGCCACCTGTGGCAGGACCAACGCGTCGAGCGCGCCGGCTTTGGACTTGCAGGAGCCCTGACCTCCGACACGGATGTGTGGATCGACCGCTGGAGCCTGAAACGCGACCGCAACGTCTACCAGGCCCAATTGGCTGCCGATGGCTTTGCGCTGACGCTGGCGTTGACGCCGACGCAGCCCGTGATGCTGAACGGCGATGCCGGTGTCAGCCAAAAGGGCCCGGCGGCACAGTCGGCGAGCTATTACTACAGCGAGCCGCATCTCAAGGTCACAGGTCAGGTGACGCGCGGCTCGGTCACGACGGCGGTTACCGGTGAAGCGTGGCTGGACCATGAGTGGTCCAGTGAATACCTGGATGCCAAGGCGGTCGGCTGGGACTGGATCGGCATCGATCTCGACGATGGGGCGGCGTTGATGGCATTCAGGATCCGAGGCGCCGACGGTGGCACACGCTGGGCGGGAGGCACGTTGCGCAGCGCCGCAGGTGAGGTGCAAACCTTGCGGCCCGATGATGTCAGCTTCCTGCCGCAGCGCCGCTGGCAATCGCCGCGTACCGGCATCGTCTACCCCGTCGAGTGGCGCGTCCGGGCGGGAGCGCACGACTATGAACTCAAGGCCCTGATGCCCGATCAGGAGAACGACACGCGGTTGTCCACCGGCGCCATCTATTGGGAGGGAGCGGTCAGCGCCTACGAGGATAACCGGCTCGCGGGTCACGGCTATCTGGAACTGACCGGCTACGGGAAACCGCTGGCCCTACCGTAGATGTCGCGGGCGCCGGCCCGGCGAATGCCGGTGCAGGTCCGGATCATGCGGGCACGGGCCTAGCGGGTCTTGTACAACACGCTGAACGTCGCGAGGTCATCGCCGTAGCGAAAGCTCAGCGCATCCGACGATCGTATCGTGTGAATGTAGGAGAGGCTCAGCTGCAGGAAGTCGCGGGGCGAATAGTTGATGTTCGCCCGCTCCACCGTGATATTCGCCTTCAACGGCCCCCCGGCAGCCACGACATAGCTCTGACTCTCGGGGATGTATTTCTGCGATTCGTATGACACGAGCGCGGCGAACGATAGTTTTTCAGTCGCGAACCACGTGGGCGTGATGCTGCCGCCCTCGGATACGAAGTAATTGGATTGCGCGACCAGGTAGGCATGCAATTCATGCCACGCCGCGATCGCCACCTGCGTTTTTTCGGTGGGCGTCCAATTGAATGTGACGCGCCACACATCGCCGGCAAACGAACCGATCGATGTAGCCGGATAAAAGCGCTTCTGGTAGCCGACCTGGGCAACCAGCTGCGTTTTATCGCTGAAGGAGTGCTTACCCACCAGCAGGAGGATGTCGTCGTGGAAATTCGGGCTGAAGGTCAAGGAACCGTAGGTAAACACCTCCCCGGAGTTGAATTGACCCTCGTCGTAATGGTATTCGGCGCTCACGGTGTCGGTGGCATCGAATGCGTATTCCACTCCGGCGTCGCCATTCTCGGTGCGGAAGTCGCTCGATTGCGCGGCCGGCGCGCTGTGCGCCACCCGCGAATCGTCGACACCCCCGTACACCGACCAATGCGGCCCCAACTGATAGCGACCCGTGACCAGATAGTCCTGGACGGTCACCAGGTCCCGGCCCAGGTACAGGGCTTCGCCGTAGCTGGTCAGCGCATGCGAGTAATTCGCGCCGGCCGTGCCGGTAAAATACGGACCCACTTCCCAATTGACGAGCAGCTTGCCATAGCCGGACGTGTTGTTGAGGGAGGTATTGCGTTCGAATCGGTTCTCATCCAAGTGAAGATCGAGCAGCACCGTTTGACGATCGTAAACCCGCTGAATGTCCGCGCCGACCGAGCCCGTTGTTTCGATATCCGAGCGCGATGCGTTCGGATCAATGGCATCGCTCGGCGTAAGCCCCGGCGCCAGCCGGAAGAGGTTTCCGTCGTAGAGTTCCTGAACACCGGCGTAGAGATCGGTGAAGTCCCCCTGCTCGGGCAGCGGCGGCTGTGCACCCACCCCCGCGTTCGCCGGCTGGTTCATCAAGGCGGTCAATGCCACCGCGGTCGCCATCCAACAGCGCGAAAACGCCCTCGTTACCACCCGTTCAACCTGAGCCAAATAGATCCCCCACAGCGCAAAGCACGCTAGTTTACGCTCCGCGTCCATAGGAATCAGCTAAAAATACTCGCATCCTCACGCGGCAAATTTTGCGAAACGAGGCCCGGTTCGCGCAAAAATGCGCTCACTGGGGCCGCTCCAAATGCAATGGCTCACACGTGAAGTGTTCTGTTGACGCGAGCTTCGCCGCCAACGCCGACGCCTTGCCACGGCAGTAGGCACGGCTGGTGTTGGATGACCACAGCAGCCGGGTCTTGCCGTTCTTGATGTAGTCGACGCGGCAGCCCGGGCGCTCCTCCTCGCCGCCGGCCGACGCGCGGGAGACGTACGTCTTGACCTCCCGCACCTCGGAGTTGGATCGGCAGATGAAGCTCTCCGACGTGGCGCTCCAATCATCCTGGGCGTGTGCTCCGCCGACCATCGCCCAGCCGGCAAGTAAGGCGGCCCCGAGGCGGTGGCTCAAGTTCATGGCGACAAGCTTACCTCCGGCGTGCGCAGTAATCAGCTCGAAAATGCCGGCCGCTTGACATATTGAATCGTCATCGTGTCGTCATCGTGGGCCCGAATGCCACGACCGGCTGTGGGGCCTCGATGGTCGGAGGCGCCCGCGTCACGTCATGAGCTGACGCTGGGCGGGGAGCGTTTCACGACGTGACGTCGACGACGGCCGTCGCCGTCGTGGTACCGCCGGCG
>Ga0209208_10000956_pt1 | contig 39742 bp, 32 predicted proteins | sample S1TSphfallax_3_FD_187694 | JGI IMG/M metagenome (GOLD analysis project Ga0209208, IMG submission 187694) | Host-associated microbial communities from peat moss isolated from Minnesota, USA - S1T2_Fd - Sphagnum fallax MG (SPAdes) (version 2) | ecosystem: Host-associated > Plants > Peat moss >... | reverse complement strand
AAAAAAAAAAGGAAAAAAACAAAAAAAAAAAAAACAAAGAATTTGAATGAAAACAGTTTCAGATTTTTGCAACCAAAATTTGGTATACCAGATGTAACTTCTGAAGTTGAGAGCTTGAATGTGGGTTGGGTTTTCAAGCATGATCTGCAAAACAACAAATAAATGTACCAAACAACCAAATTGGAGAAGAAGGAGGAGGAGCAGCAGCAGCAGCAAATTTGGTTGTTTGTTTGTATATATTTCTACTAAAATATATACACTCAGGAGGAAGTTGGAGCTTGGTTAAAATTGTGTGTAAATTGTGTACTGAAGATGATGATGATGATGATGATCTGTGAAGGAAGCTGACAGTTTCATAAATTTTAATCTAGAAACAACAATAGTACAGTTTTTTTTGTGAATAAATTTGCTTCAGTGAACAGATTTGGGGTGTGAAGAAGTTAAGCTCAGTTGTGAGAGACAACACACAATTGCAACAAAAAGATTTGGGTTTGTTGAGGCACAGTTTGTATGTGGTGATGTGAGACATCACATGTGTGTTTGAGAAAGACTGTGTGATTCTGAGAGACTTTGATTCATTGTTTGAAGAATTCAGCTCAAAGTTAGTTAGTAGAAGAAGTTTGATTCGGAGTTCCTGGAGGTGTGCTCTAGAGTTTGAGGAAATTTTGAGAGAAAATGTCGAACTTGCAGAAGCAACCAAACGCGGAGCGGAATATGGAGGAAGGATTGCCAGTAGACTGGGTACAACCAGAGCCAGCTCCCCTTCTAGATAGAAGCGAGCTCTTGCGTCCATCTCTGTACCGCGCCATCATTGCCGAGTTCGTTGCCACTCTCCTCTTCGTGTATGTGGGTCTTTTAGCTTTGATGGGAGTCGACAGAGCAGACGGAAGCAGCAGCAACGGCGCAGCAGCTGGAAACACAGTGGGTCTGTTGGGAGTTGCATGGGCATTTGGAGGTGCCATCTTCATCATGGTCTATTGCATCGCTGGGATCTCAGGTAGTGCATACTTGTGTAAGATCTCTGTTGTTGTTTGTTGATCAGCGGTCAGCTTTGCATTCCTCGCAATTCATATGTCCATGAGCTTGCTTGCTTTGATCACACATGGATGTGCATTGTTACGACAATGAGAGAGATGTGCACTATTGTTGTTGCAATAACCTTCTTTGACCCTTGTGTGTTTCTTCTTCTTCCTACTTTGTTGCTGCAGGTGGACATGTGAATTCGGCTGTCACGTTCGGCATGTTTCTAGGACGGAGAGTAACGCTGGTGCGAGCATTGGCGTACATTGTAGCGCAGTGCTTGGGCGCCATCTGTGGAGCAGGTCTGGTGAAAGCGTTCCAGAAACCTTCCTTCGACCGCCTGGGAGGAGGAGTGAACTTTGTGCATCCTGGGTACAGCATCGGGACGGGCTTAGGAGTCGAGATTTTGGGTACTTTCTTGCTCGTCTTTACCGTCTTCGCCGCAACAGATCCTAAGAGCAACGCTCGTGATTCTCACGTCCCTGTAAGAAGTTCTGAACCCCATGATCACTAGACAACCCAAGAGTAGTTGCAGCACATCTTTTTCTTTGTCCGTGAAGCTCGAGTGAGAACCTGATCGATTGACTGAAGCTTGAACCTGAGCAATCAGCTGCTGCTGCTGCTTCAGGTCTTCTAAAACTAATTTGTGGAATTTTTTTTGCATTGTGGAATCATGATACACAGGTTCTGGCACCACTGCCAATTGGGTTTGCCATTTTTGTAGCGCATTTAGGGCTCCTTCCCATCACTGGAGCAGGCATCAATCCAGCTCGAAGCTTTGGTGCTGCTGTGATTGCCAACAGCCATCAAGGTTGGCATGAGCATGTAAGAACCCAAATCCTCTAAACCCCAAAACACACACACAAGTTCTCCATCTACTCATACATCTCTCTCTACCAAGTTTGCTGCACCATTCATGCCATTGTTTGCAATTTTGGAATTCTCAAACTTGTGTGATTTTTTAACACCTGTTTTCTAATGTGGGAAGAAATCTGTCTGTCTATCTGTCTGTCTGTCTGTGTAGTGGATTTTTTGGGTGGGGCCATTGTTGGGAGCTGCATTAGCTGCTGCTTATCACCAATTTGTTTTGAAAACTGGGACTTTTGTCAAACTCTGAAGTTTGTGATTTACTCCACAGCACCAGCGGTGGCATGTATGTCTCCATCCATCCACTTGAAATGCCTAGCTCATGCACACAAGAGTGAGCTCTCTCCAGGCTATTAGAAATTGTGTGCTCTCCTAGATTAAGCTCTTCTAGATCCTTTACGACTAAGCGGATATCTATCACACGATATAAATGATTGTACAGAATTCTATTGCTTTTTGATACTCATGTTTTGCTTGAAAGCTTTGGATATGGTCTTGCTCTCATGCTACCACCACCAGCAAAAGTGTGAATTTGTCAGCAACTTGTAAAATCTAATGGGTCAAAGATCTTGGGGGTGGGTGAGTTGTGCTTCCAACCCATGAATGCTATTCCAGCTGCTCATACAAATTCAGCCACCAACAACCCATGACAACTCAATGCTTGCTTTCTACCCCACTGATATTCAGTTTTGTTTTCAGTCTTTTGTCTATGGAACTAAATTGCCAAAACATTTGATTTCACCAGTCAGTTTTGTGGAGAGACATACAAAACTGATATAAAGTTTCTGCAATAAAAAGACAGGTTGAGATCTGAAGCAAAACACATCCAAAAACTGATATATTAAATTTTCTGTAACCAGAAAGAGAGGTTGAGATCTGAAGCAAAACATACCCAAAAACTGATACCCATTGAAAGACATGAATAACAATTACCCTATGTAGACAAAACTCTGCTATTTCACAGTTGCTCATCCTCTACTAAACTTGATGCTCCAGTTCTAACAATGCTGTAATGGGTGGTATTCACTGCCTGCCATTTCATCTACCAAGACAATTGCTGACTAGAAAGTCTAAGAAAAACAAACTAAACTTGATCCATAGAGAAACACAAATCTGCAAATGTCTGCTTGTCACCAGATTCTTATCACAGTGTACCCATTACTTCATTCCATTTTTTAGCATATAAAAAGCAACACATGGTGGAAAAAGACTGACAAAATATATACACACATTCAACAACAATGAGCTTGGCTTCTTTACTGAAGTCCAAGCAGCAACAGATTCAGAAGCTAGAAAGTGGTGCTTCTTCTGCCCCTAACTAAACCTTCCATCAGTGGCACTACCTTTGGGTATTCCAGGGTAAAACGTCAATAGGCGGAGGGACTTCTGTCTGTGGTTCCTCAAACTGCTGAAAGAAATTTGAGAATAATTCCCCACCTCTCTGTTGCCGCAATGTTAGCTGGGCAATACCTTTGCCTGCTGACATCCAGTCCACTTGAGGACGGTCAAAACTGCCCTTCACAGGTATCTACAGCCAACATACTACATGTCAGTTTTTCAACAAGAGACCTTCTGTCTCCACAATAAAGGAAAGCATGAATCTCACCAGCCTTTCACCCTCCTTCCTATCACTGGGATGCCCATTCAACTGAACTAAGAAGGTTTAGAGCTTAGGGTCTAAGGTTTATCTACAAGCTAATCAGGTAATCAACTTTGGTTCTAGATTTACCCATGCCCAAACTTCTGTGATAGTCCCACCAGTAATATTGCTCAGTTTTAGGAACACACTTATGTGAAGGGTTTCAGGGTGACACTCTGGGTTCCATCTCCAGGAATAAATGCAGACCCTTGTTTTATTGCAGTAACAGATGACTCAAAGTTGAAGATGCAAGAGAAAGATTCTTAAAAGGAGTTGCTCTTGACCCAACTCAGAAGAGTAACAAGGAATTATACCTTCAAGTAATAGTCATGGGAAAGCTTTGAAAGCCCAAGAAGGTCTCTCAAGGTGCTTCCTGGTATTGCAAGAGTCATTTGAATGGTCTCCTTAGCAGTATCCATGAGTCCCCATGTGGCAACATGTACTCGATCTGCAAACACCAATTCGTGAAGGTCATCTCACTAGAATGCCAGAAATGAGTGGGTTTGCAGGGAAAATTTGAATTAATGTGGTCCATGTGGGAATTTTCCTGTCTGCAATATACTTGATTTAGTCTTTTTGTCACTAAATGAAGGTGATGAGTTGTGTGAAAGTGTTGGAGGCAACAGAAAAACAGAGAGGAAGAAATGTAGGGTTGATACCAGCAATGAGAAGGTCCATTCGAGAACAGGCAAGATTGCCATTCGCATTCACTGTTGCCTCAATGGGTGATGTTTGCATGGTCAGCTGTGCTCTTCCTTTAGCCAAGTCCTGCCTTGATACAAGAGATAGGACTCCATCCACTAGTTGTCCCTTTGCCAATGTCTGTCACCAATTGAACAAAAGCCAATGCCATCAGTGCCAGATACACCCTGCATGTGATGCAAATTGTTCGATCAATGTACTCAGAAATGTACCTCCCTCATATTCTGGACAGATGATACCTTACATCCTTCACAAAGATAAAGGATCATGACAGACAAAGCTATTGCAGGTGGCTCATGCTCCTCTGATTTCAAACTCAAAGATCTCTTTAGCCAGACTTTGATCTAGTCTACTTGATATTCATCTTCTGCCAGCATGATATTAGTATGCCGCCTTACCGCTCTCAGGGGCTCAATGCGGATTGAGTACTCATCTGCAGGCAGAACAAAATCAGCAGGCGCCACATATACAGTGACATCAGGCAAATCCTCCTCTCCAATAGCTGGTCCTACAATCTCACCAAGTAGGGGATTCACACGTGCCAGATAAAGCTTTCCCATGGCTGGTGTCAGATCCATCTGCACAGAAAGTCAAAGTTATGCAACCACACTGATATAATAGGTCAAGGTTTTTTCATGTCCAGAAGCTTGACCTGCCATTTGTAGCTCTTTCAAAATTCAGCAGGCTCGCTCAAGCTCCCACGCTGTGAAGTACACAGTACCTAGATCTATGTATGCAAGCACTTCTGTGAGTGTTGTTGTGCCTCGAAAAAGAATTTTTTCAAAACCTATTTTGAACCTATTTGCACAATTGACCTCATGAAATGAGCAGACTTCGAAGTTTGATTCTGCAAATCTCCAAGCCAGCGTTTTGAAGAAATGGTTAGGGATGATAGTCTGACCTCAGCTTTCAATGGCCTCAGCAGCTCCATCTGTCTACTTTTCAAGTTCAAGAACCCCAATGCCTCTGCTTGAGCACGATCCGACCACATGTTGAACACCACTGGGACTCTCCCCGGGTGCTCATGCACTGCTTCTCGCAGTGCATCATTCTCATCAGTAGCAAAATTTCCAGTTGCTACATCAATATACACACTAGGTCCAATCACAGCTGCTGCATCCTGAGGCAATGTAAGCTTTGCATTTGTCACTTCTAACCCTCCATTTGGAGATTTCACCTTGGCTGTGACAGCTACATCAGCAGGAGGCTCTGCAGGCACTGGGTGTGTGGGCTTCTTGTTGCTTTTCAGAAGCTTTTCTAGAGGGGTGAGTGCCAGTGCAAGGTGAGGTTGGCCACTTTTGGGGTCTTGCTGCAGGTCCACCACAGGTGCAGTGACAACAGTCTCACCTGCTCAAAATCCACAAAAACCCATCCAGCTCAATTGCATCATAGAAACTTGAGAAACAGGCCGTGCATGACATTGGAATTGATGGAATGGCCATGTAAATACCTACCAAGCCCAGATCTGCCTGTAACAATAGACCAGAGAGGAGCTCGAGTCAGTATTTCTGGAATCGACACCACAGTTCTACCATCCACACCTTTCAAGGTGATCCCTTCCACCTTAACTGGCTTTCTCCATCCAAGTGATGCACATGAAACCGAAATTGTGCCTACAAGTGAACACACCATCATGCTGAAACATTTGATCTTCTTCAAAGGATTTTGTAAATTTAAGCTCTACACACCATTGTCAATCTTGACGCTCAAGACTCTGCTGTTCCTTCAACTTAGCACAAAGTTGTGAAAAGGCCATCATTTATGTACTATTCCACGTAAGCCTCTGTTGCGCTATCCATCAGAGACTTGGTATTTTTCAATGAACTGCACTAAACTCTACAAAGCAAAGACACACAGTGGTCTCCACAATGGTAGGTCAGAGATGTTCAAGCATCACACAATTCATTTACAAGAGAAAAACCAACTAGCAGATGAAACAAAAAACCTGGAATGGTGTGATTTGCTAAGGAAAGTGCCATTTTGAGGCCTGTAGGCCATGACAGAATTGAAGGAGCTGCAGCAACAACCACTGCAGACACCAGAAGAATGACCCCCACCAACTTCAACACACGATGCAAAATGCTCCTTATCAATTCTCCAAGACCTCCTCCTCTCTGTTTGTATGGTTCATCCACAGGGGCCCAAGAGTCTTTTCCCCAGCGGTTGCCTCCTTCAGAGGCCCACACATATAATGTCAAGCTTCTATCCTTGGTGCCATTTAACTCTTGCTGATGTACAAGAAAGTTGCCCACATTTCTGTTGAAGAAGTGAGAACTCTGGTCACACAAAGATCCAAACATCCACAAAACAGATCAACAACCATTCTCACACTTCCTACTAACTTTCAATTGCTCAATGGTCCTAAATCACCCATGAATCCTAGCACAGATGAGAGAGAGAGAGAGAGTCAGTATCCATAGTCATCAACAAACAAAATACACACAATACATCAATGCACACAAAGAGCATCATGGGTGCCTGCTAGTCTGAGCATGCTTGAGCAAATCAATGGCATGAAAACAAAAAGCTTGATGGATAGACAAACCCGAAAGCTCAGTTGTACTGGCTGAGGAGGAGACTGCCAGTGTATGAGATTCCCCAACCTCTTCCCGCTCAAGACTCTAAAATGGAAAAACAAAACAAGACATTCCTTTCAGAACCTTTTCAGTCGGTGCAGGAGAGATGTCAGGAGGAAGAGGCCAATTTCCTCTCCCACACTCTCTCTCCCTCATGGCTCAGTTGTCAATCCAACACTTCACAGCTTGTCTTGCAACAAGGTGCCAAATGCCAGTAGAATGTGATAGAGAATGTGATCCTCCTCCTCCCAAGATCAAATCCAGACATGCAGGCACAATTTCTCTCTAGAAGTTCTCAGGACAAAACTTCTCTACCCCATGCAATTTCCAGTAGGTAATGTCAAGGTGGATAAAAACACCCAAGAAGAAAAATGTGTCTTATTCAATCATGGAACAAAATTTTGTTGAGAATTTTTTTCACCCATCCACATGACACTGTGGAATCAATCATTTTGAGAACTTGAGGACATGAAGCAAGAAAACCTAAAGAAGAAGAAGATTAGGGTTCTGGAAGAACGGTTTGGCAATTCACCTGGATGTGCTGATGGATCCCAAAGATGATGAAATTCCATTGAATCTGATGATGTTGTTGTTGTCGCAAACATGCGCCATCATCACAACAGGCTTCTTGAAGCAACTAGACTTCTTGCAAACAACACCACATGCGGATTCAACTGGCAATAAGAAGAGACCCATTCGTACTTTTCCAGCATTGCACCTTTTGGACATCCAACAAGCAAAATGTCTCCAATTTAGTGACGACACGTTGCGGGTTTGGATTCACGACTGTAACTGAAATTCCGAGAGCGGTAGACACATGTCGGGAGATCTGACCCCCGAAAAGACTCTCATGCTGATGAGATTGAACATGTGAGGAGGTTCTGACGCATGGACATCCTATGAAACAAAGATTCAAGCTGATTGCAGTGTATTGTGTTGCATTTCCGGGGATGGATTTGTCACAGAAAAACTCTTGTTACAATGAGAGAGAGGATCATCAGTAAAAACCAACGTTCTGATGATCTTTGGGATCGGATGCAGGGATTTGGAACCCACCCAACCACCTACAATGAGATTGTGCATCAGAATTCCAGCTGCTGCTTCTTCCTAACTGACGATGATCAAACCGGCTGAGATTTTTTTTGCTGTGCGATTTCTTCCTCGTGCTGGCTGGTTCTTGTGGAAATCAGTTTGGAAGCAAGCAATCAGTTCCAAGATTGCTTGCTCCTCCACAAATGGGTGCAGTCCATTTCCACAACCAGAGTGCTACTATAACACTGGCTGGCATGAACATGAACATGAACATTTGCAGTTGGTGCTAAAACAAGTCTACTACTAGTCTAGACATTCAGCAGAAAGCAAAGCTTGCAATCTGGAATTTTATGTGCAAATTTGGCTACAGTTTCAATGGCATTTCACCCATGCATTTTCAAAGCTAGGAACAATCAAATCTTTGCTGCTGCTGAATTCTTCTCCTTCTGTAGGTGAATCATGAGCCATAATCCACAAGATTGAAGCCAAACTTCAAGAAGATCAATTCTCATACAACCTTCATACAAGAATCATACATACAAGAAGATCAATTCTTATAACAATCTTCCTACAATCTTCAAACAAGAAATCATACATACAAGAAGATCAATCTTCATACAATCTTCATACAAGCATCATAACAGAATCATACAAGAAGATCAATCTTCATATAATCTTCAAACAATAAGGTGTCACAAAGATTGCGAGCTAGATGCTGTTGCAGCTGCAAAATTCCTATACTAGGTACCATGAATGAAAATCTGAATCTTTGAGGATTCATGGCAATTTACTTGTTCAAGAGAAATTGGAGCTTTTAATTAACACAATACCTTGCATAAGATCCTACTTAAACAACAACTTTGCACATAAGATCCTACTTAAATAACAATCACACCCATCGCTCAATCAATCAAGTATGCTTTTTTGGTGGGTGATGCTATCCAATGCCTTTTGTGAAAACAACAATTTTAATCATGTATTTAAAGAATCTCAAGTTGAACTCTCACTTTTGAAGTAAGACAAATGATTTTTTTTTCCCTCAAAACTTTTGAACTTGTGTTTGAATCTCACCCATTGTCATGAATGCTTTTTATCTGCCTCATCAGAATCTATCTACTTCATAAAAAAACACAAAGAAACCAACACACAAGAAGAAGAAGAACAATGGGGGAATGTTTATGCTCATGTTCTCTTCCAGGACATTTTAGGTTTAGGGTTTAAGGTTTAAGTTGTAAGATGTGTATCTTAAAAGATATAATCTTCTTCCTAAAACATCCGAGACACCTGAAAAATGAGAGGGATTTTTTCTAGTTTGTTTGGTGGGCATATGTCATACACAACCATAAAGACCTGCTCCAATTCTCTGTTAAGAGCATCCCACCGGTGCTTAGTATGTGACTCTGCACATTAAAATCAGATGAAGAAAAGTCAAAATGTGCCGGTTTAGCTCAGGAAAATAGTTTTGGTCCTGCATATGTGCTCCGTTTGCTGGCGCAGCAAAGTTGTGCCATAGTTATGACATTCTTGGTGTGAGAATGTTATGGAAGCCCAAAGAAGTAAGAATTTTAACGAATTTTATAGATCAATCAGTGTAATTTGGTAAACATTCGCAAGTCAAGAATGTTTTGACAAGGTGCTAATGAAGAATCTTAAAAAAATTTAATGTGCAAAATGAAGAATGTCATCACTAGGAGTTGTGCACATCCTAGAGAACAGTGTAATAAATATGATTTGACTGCTGATCCCTGTTTTTGATTGGAAAATCATAATGATTGGTCCAAGTGGTTTGCTATTAGTAGTTCCCACCTATTTACAGTCCTAGTTTCAGTTTTATGAGTGGGGTTGCAAAAAAAGTAAATAACTAAACTTGGATGCCAGAAATATTTTTGCAGGGTCACATACTAAGCACTAGAGGGGATGCTCTAATTGGAGGGCATGTTACTTACCGTTTTTTTCCCTCCATGATTTGGGTGGATTTTGAAAAACAAAATGCCTACCATGACAAGGATTAGCTCGCATTCCATTTTTTGAAATACTTTGATTTTTTCTTTTCTTTTCTTATGATACCTTTTGAGTGTCACAAGAAATTAAAATAAAAAATGTCGATTATTACACTTGGTAAAGAGCAAGGCTGATAAAGCCCATGGCCTCCATGTTTACCCTACACATAATGCACCTTTGAAAATAGGAGGCACCCTACACCTACAAAATACCATTTACACCTATTTTCACCTACTTAAAGGTGAAGGCCTAGTAGAGGTAGGTGTAAGAGGCCTCTTGTAAGCATAAGGTGCCTCTTGATCCTAACCCCTCATTATCTATATATATTTAGGCTTGTGATAACATTTACCCTTTGCTTTACATTAGGCTAAGTCCCTTATGTGAAGGACATTTCTCAATGGACTCGATTACTACTTTCTCTTAGGCCCCTTATTTGGGGAATGTCCACACCATGGGGCCTTACCTTACACATAACAAACTATGGGGAATTGTAGGTGAGTTCCAAAAGGGTAAAAGTGAAGGGGTAGCCAAAGGACTAGGTATCATTAGTTAATGGACCCTGCACTTATACAATATTATGTAATTCGTTGGGATGGGAAGCTATGATCTGAGGGTTCGGCACCAAGTTTAAGCAACTGAGTTTTGTAAGGAGAAAAATCCTACCAATTTTTTGCAACATTTTAACACATTTGGGCTTCATAGGTCAATGAATATTTTTCTTTGCAGTTTTCAAGGATGATGTGTATTACTTCTTACGGATGTAAAGGCTCACAAGTCTTACTTTTGGAGAATGTTGTACATACATTTTACTTCATGATCATGTTTCAATTTGTAATATGATCAGAATTTGTAAATAGAACCCCATGGTTGGCCAAGGAAAAGCTTTGGATTTATGGAATGTATTTCTTCTTCTTTTTAATTTAAAATTTTTTTACCTCAAGATTCAATTTGAAAATGTGAAAAAAGGTAAGAATAATGGTAAAGGAGATGGAGGTTTATCAATTGTAATATTCGCCCCCCTTCTTCCCTTTTTATTTCTTCACATGTTCTCATATGGTTTTCAATAGTTTCATGGTTATTTATGTCAATCTTAATTTTGATTTTATTATATAACATGGACATGAAAAGGCATTGAAAAATAATTATTTTGAATAATATTTTTTGAATTACACACATACATATATATGGACTGCTTGAAATCATAGATTCTAGATTAATCCAAAGAATAATCACACAATCTCCTAAGCATAAAATGATCACAAGGTTTTAATGCATGTGCCTACAATAGACTCATGTTAACTAGGTCTAATCAACCCAAAATGTCACCCCAAAAGAAAAAAAAAACATGAAATCACAAAATGAACATGGATATGCATAGCCCATGAGTAATGTATCAAATGTGCACATGTGTATCACTACATGGTATGGACTTTATCACCATCCATGTAATCATGTAGCATAGTGCCCTTTGTCATGTTTGTAATGCATCCCTCTAAGATTCATTGATGGCTAGGGTTTGCATTTGTCTATTATATTTTCACTTTCTTTGTAATTCAATGTGATGTTGCAATTATTTTCTATCTTTGTGATTTGGGTGAAGGATTTTGTTTGCAATCTAAGTGTTTTTATTTTCACATGGTCTAAAAGGAGTAGGAAAGAAACAAAATAAAAGTTCATTGACAACTAGAGTTTGCATTTGGTTGTTTCATTTTCACTATTTTTTAGTGTGTTGTTGCAATTTTTTTATCTTTGCGATTTGGGTGAGGGATTTTTTTTGTAATTAATTATTTTTTATTTTCACATGATCTAGGAACACTACGAAAAAGACAAAAGTTTAGTCATGGGGCCAAAGAATGAACTTTGTATCCAAGTTGTCCACCTTTAAGCTTCAACAAAGTTTGTGTCCCTTGCATTTTGCAAAACGGATGAAGTCCCTTCAAGTTGTGTAAAAGGTCAAGGGCTTGAAAATGTTCTATAGAACCTCAACTTAATTTTTTTTTCTCTTTTTCCCTCCTCCTCTCAACTTTCCTTTTTTTTTCTAATTTCTCCCCCCCCCTCTCCCCCATCTCTTCTCTCTCTCTCTCATTCACTATATTTCCCCTTCCCCTTTTTTTTTCTTCTTTCTCAAATGACATAGCAATGACTTTCGACCCCAATCCTATCAACTCCTAACTCCTTAAGGACTTTCAATTTTGAGTCACCAATCCTTGACATCCTTAGCATCACCCCCACCTCTCGCCCCCCCTTCCCTTAACAAGTTCCTTAGGTTATTGACAATGAATTTTTTACAATCATGCCTACAACATATTTTACAATTGAAGTTTATTAAGTGTACCACAAAATTCTTACAAGATGTATATGTATAATTTATTTGTTTTCACTTAATTATTTCAATTACTTTTATTGTTCAATGCCAAAACTTCCAAAGGTGTAACACTTTGGGTTTTTTTCACAGTTTTTTATCTTTTAAACACAAAAATTTGACTTTTTTTGGATTTGTTTCCTTTTAATGTACATTCAACTACTTTTACTTGTTTTTTGGGGAAAAAATCAATATCACATTTTGCCAACTTCGTTGATGTGAACAAAGAAGGTTGAACAAATGTTTTTGGAATGTATTTTAAGACTCAACATCAAAAATGACATTTTATTATAATTTGCACAAACAACATGAGTTATCAAGGTTATCATTGTGATTTAAAATGTTGTGGTGGGTCTTTTGATTCTAAATTGTTTAGGGGAATTTTTTTGGGACTCTATATTAGAGTCAACATCTTATTGAAATTTTCAAAACCAATTTTATCAACGTCATCAATATGAACTTAAAACCTTGTAGTGGGTATTTTGTTTCCATAATGCTTTGGGGAATGTTTTTTTAACTTTACATTAAAATTGACATTTTATTGTAACTTGAAAAAACAACTTTGTGAAAGTCATCATTGTGATTTGAACCTTGTGGTCTTTTATTTCCAAAACATTTTAGGGAATTGTTTTTGTATTCACATCAAAATTGACATTTTACAATAATCCACACCCTAAATCTATGGATCAATTTTTTAATTTATATTATGTAATTTTATGTTAAAATTTTACAAGGTTTGCATGCAAGTTAAAAAGCTCAATTGTGGTCATAATTATAATTAAAATGTTAAATGTATCAATGTTGGCTTGTATAAGGTTATAATGTTGGTTTATATCGTTGATACCAAGTGTAGAAAGCTTTAATGTTCAATGTTGTAAACAAATTAATTCTACTTTGGGTCTATTTCAAATGCAATTACACATGTTTAATGATTAAAAAAAAAACAACTAATCAACTATGCCTTCTTGAGCCAATTCACATTAGGCTACAATCACATTAATAGAAGTTCAACTAAGTGTGACCAATCACAATCACATTAATAGAAGTTTAACTAAGTGTGGCCAATCACTATTACAAAATGTAAGTGCAATTCACTCTTCTTTCACTAAACAAATGAATTCATTACATCCTCATTAGGTTCTATTCACTAGGACCAATGAATTCATTCAAAATCCAATGAATCATTTGTTGTACAAGGACACATTATGTTGTAGTGAATGCTTGATTTTTCAATTTTAGTTTCAAAATTTATACTTAAATTGTAAGTTTGTAATGTGTTTACATGAAAATGTTTCAAATATATTGTAACATGTGAAAAAAATTGAAATGAATTTAATAAATATAGACTATTCAAAAGAACTCATAAAGAAATAATAATTATACATGTTTTCACTATTTTTTTTCATTTAAAAAAATACATCAAAACAACACAACCACCATGTATAATGATTATCCATGATTTTAGATGATAACAATTTTTTCTTAAAAATTGTCATGAGTATTTTTTGCCATTATAAATATCATGGATTTCTAATCCATCTTTTTTTAAATAATTATAATTTGCCACTTTTGGCAAGGCAACCTAATGCTTTCTAAATAATCACCCAAGTAAGTGACCCTATTTTTCATTAACATGTTTGAACCTACTACCAAAATTTACAACCAATTAAAAGGTAGTAATAGGCAATCTAACTTCCTATGTAAACAACAAATCAAAGAAGAATTTGTGATAGCAATTTTTTTTATAATATTTTTGTTCTTCCCCACCTACATATGGTCTACAATCTATGAACCTAGTTGATTGTTCCACATTCACACATGCACCAACAATTTTGAGAATTTACAACTACCTTATATTAATGGTTTAAATTGATTTAATTTTCTTAAGTAGATTCAATCATGCCCCAAAAAACATTATTTAGTGAAAGAATGCATTAGAAGAAAAGTATTTAAATGATAAAAATTTGGCAAACTTACCTTTATGGTATAAAATGTCACTTGTAATTTTTATTCAAATATCTTATGGCAAATACACGTACAAGATTCAACATAATCCTTATGCAAGGAAGTCCAACTAATTTCCAAGTGTATGTTAAAAAATTATTAAATATAAAAAAATTGATGTCCCAAGTAGACAAAAAATTTCCCATATATATATTCCAATGTATTAGTGTGGAAAATCTTTTTTTTTCTATTCAATTATGTTGCATGTATTTTGATTTTAAAATTGTGTGGACTTATTTTGAATCTTCATTGGCCTAAAACCTTGTGGTATACCTATAAATCTGAGCAAAATATATTTCTTTTTTGTTGTTGGTCATGTCTATGTTTTTTGAACACTCCATAATATTAGGTAATGGTCTAATGTGTATTTGCTAATACATATTTTCTATTTTTAAAAAATTCTTGTATTTAATTTTTAATTTTTAAAAATGGTCTTTATGAATGGTGAAGTTAATAATGTTGTGCCCTAAAAGGGAAAATTAGAAATAAATAAATAATGCGAAATTAAAAGTTCAAGAAAAGAAAAAAATGAAATTGTTTTTGCCATAGGAACAAATCCTCATAAATGTTATGAGCTTGGATGAAATGTTATGAGCTTGGATAAAATGAAAGTAAGGACATTTGTGCAAGAGTTCTAATTGTTCTAGAAGGCAATTGATCCAAGTACCAACTCTCAAATCAACCATTAATTATTTACAACATTCATGAATGAATTGAAATGACTTTAAATCTATGACCAATTTTTTTATTCTAAAATTATGTACTTTGTGGATTCTTTGTAGGATTTTTCAAGGTTTAAATGCATGTTGAAAGGTTAAATATGGCCATGTATTAAATTATCAATGTATTAATCTAACAATGTTGTGCACAATATGTCAATGTTTTAGTGTTGGTGTATATTAATGTTCCAATGTGTTAATGTATTAGTATAACTACATCTATATATTATATTGAAATTTCAAGATGTCAAGCCATCAAATGAATGTTCGTTTATTTAAAGTTTTCCAAAGATGTGAGGGTTGTCAACATCCCTATTTTGTAGGATGTCCCAAGCTAAAATTTCAATATGTAAGATGTCCTTAATTTGGGTGATTTTAATAAAAACTAAGTTTGTCTAAGATTTTTTTAATCAGAGGATATCACTACATCCAAATTTGGACAAAGACAAGTGTGGTGATAAAAGGACAATGGGGAATAACAAAGGGATGATGGGGGCACCGATATGCACATCAAGGGGACGATGGGAACATTCAAAAGTATGTGGGAAAATGAATTTTTTCTTTGGATGATGACAAGGATGTCAAGTTGATCTAGAAGGACATAAAGGGGATGATCAATGTAAACTACAAGTATTCATGGCTTTTCAAGATGTCCAACTTGACTACCCTATTTGTTTTGATTAAAAATTTGGTTAATTTTATTAAAGGCCTTGGTTGTTAAGAGACATGATTTTTTGACTAGTTCAATTGACTAAAATGACCTTTTTAACATTAAGTCAAACATGACAAAAAAATGAACACCTCTAGTAAAAAAATATAGAAATGTAGTAAAATGAAACATGGAATCAAATAAAACAAGTAGTCAAATAAAACATGCAATCATAAATTTTGGAAAATAAATATTATTAATATTTGTCCACAAATTATAGGTAGGTTTTAGATAGGTAAGGAATTGGTAAGTTACAGTAGGGTAGTTAACTAGGTAAAGTAGGTAGGATAGGTTGAAGATAAATAATTATTTTTCCATTAATATTTTAAGGAATTAATCGTAAATTGAAATTATAATTCATCCCATCAATAACCTAGTCCAGGTAACATGTCAAATGTGTTAATTTAGTTTTTTGGTTAGGTTCCAGGTACGAATAAACCAAGTTAACATAATTGTTTAGATTTTTATTTGAAATTGATTTAATCGTGAATGGGGTTTGAAATATTATGTGGATGGGATAAATCCCAATTTTTGAAATCTCAAATCACTTTTGGTGATTTGAGGTTGTAGCACACTTTATTATTATATGCAAAAATATTGGGTTTTGTGTTTGGTATTAATCTTTGCATTTTTGTTGTGTGGAAGTGTTAAGCTTGGACTCTTGTTTTCATTGAAAGTGAATGACCATTTTGAATCACCAAAATTGTTTGGTGCTATAATTAAATTAGTTAGGTTAACAATAGGATTTGTTGTTTATGTTTTTGCACATGATTCTTTTGCAATTGTGTTATGGTTCAAGTTAGATTTGTTTGGATGGTGTGGTGTGGGTATTTACGTGTTAACTATTCATAGCTAGCACTCCTCATGGATTCAAACCCCAACAAGGTTTAATTACCTTGAAATGTGGAAAAAAACAACAAAGTTGCTGGAGGAGCCTTTATAAATGTGAAAAAAAAAATATTAAACCCACAAGTACGGCCCTTTCATTGTTGCAAAAGGTTTTCCCTTTCTCTTTTCTCTTTCCATTTTTTTTCCCATTCTCTCTTTTAGCTACATAAGAACAACAAAACAATAGTAGTAACAAAAACATTACCACCACCCCACCATTGTTGCCACCAACCCTAATTTCAAACTTGGTTGGCTTGTTAATGTTAATAGCAAAAGGGCCAGGGCAAAGTAAGTTGAGCTCCTCTCATAATCATCACCATCATCGTCACCATTGTTGCATGACAACTATAGTAACGAAAGGAGGGCACAAGAAAAGTTTTCCTACCACCATCATTTTTTTGTGGTTGTTGTTTGGTCTTGATAGTGTTTACAATATAGTGATAGAAAAAATTAAAAAGAGTAAAAGGAGAAGGGGAAAAAATAAAAATAAAAAAATAGGCAAAAGTGTGGAACTCCATGCTATGATTACGTGAGCTTTCAAGATCACTTGAACATGACTTGAACTTGCCATGTTTGACAAGCTTGGGAGGTTTGGGTGCTTCGAGCTATGCCTGGGATAAAACAAGAGGTGGGTACAATTCAATTTTTTTTAATTTTCCATTTTTTTGTTTTACCAAGAAATTGAAAAGATTGTAGGAATTTTAGTGTAAGCCTCATGAGAGTTTATAAAAAGCCTATGCACAATTGTGTAAGTTGATCATGGTGACACAAGGCATAATGTAAGCCCAAGTGATTCAATTTTGATATGGGATCTAAACAATGAACTTAAACATTGGGTGTGGGATGCCATGTTACTTTCGCCCCCACAATCCACTTTGGCAAGTGTGTTTCAATTATTGGAACATGTCAAGATGAACGTGGTGGAGGAATAGGTGGTTACACTTGAATTTGACAAAGAAAACCCAAGGAATGCATCCAAACCATTGGTTCAACAACCTTGTGGTTCACCCAATAAAACCATTCCACAAAATACCAAAAAGGTCAAATGGGGGTCAAATGGGTACAAGGTGGTTTCACAACATATTATACTATGCAAGGGGGAGAAGATAAGTGTTGGAAATGTGGTGGACCTCATTAAATGAAAGGTTTGCCCTAATCCTTCTCAAGCCATTACCACCAACCCTAACCTTAGCCAGTAAAATGTCATAGAATTGACAAATAACACATTTTTATTAAGTGGGTGATGCATTTGTTGAACAAGGGGGTGAACACTCAAAGAAAATAAAAGAAGTCTACCAAACAAGGTTTTTGGCCTTGTGTCGGTTTTTACTGCGCTTCTATCTCATTACTTTATTCAAAAACAAACTCTACCTCCTTCTACCTTGAAATATAGGGGTAGATAATAATAAGAAAAAAAAAGATTTTTGTGCTAGCGCCTTTCTAGGTCTCTTTCAAATATGCAAGTACTACAAGCCCTCTACCCCATTCAAAGATCCAAACATCCTGTTTTACATTTTGGATATGAAGTTTCATTTAAAGTTTTAAACAAGGGTGCTATTGAAATCTTAGGGCTTTATGGGATTTCATACACATTTTGAAAATTAGCCAAGCAAATCACCTCTTTGATTTATTTTTTAATTCTCTCTTTTTTTGGATACAATTCAATAATAAAATAAAGAAAATGTGTCAATCCCCACAAATATTTTGGCTACGCCCTAAAAAATTATTTATTTTTCATATCTTTTCTTCCCTCTTTGCTTTATTGGCTCTAAGAAACTTGCCCCAAGCAGAAAAGGAGGCCATAGAGCAAATATATTTTCTAAGCGCTGTCCATGGCCCAAAAGGCCCGATAAAGTGAAAAGTGTTTTTTAAAGCAAGTCATGCATGCCCTGCAAATAACACATGAATACTTGCACACCTTCTATGAATGAGGCAATCGAAGATGGCGTCAAGCAACGACGGGGGAAGGGGAGTACTTGCAGCCTTCTTGTTTTGGTATAAATGAGTCCTAATGTCGTAGAACATTGGCTTTCGCCAACAGGAAACTCTAAAAGGCCACATGACGCAACATGGGTTAAGACCTCCTATTACTCTGTCGCAAACATATTACCATTCTCCTGCAAAGGAGGTAGCATTATGATATGATTAACTAACCTAACCGAACATGCTCAAATTGGTATCTTACCCACACCTCACATTCATGAATGACCCATTCGACTATCTTTTAAAGACATGATTAGAAAAGTTTTTAAAAGTTAGTCAACCCTATCCTTTCCTTTTGTAACATGCTATTGTTCTAGTTGGTTTAAATGCTCTTTTTAAAAAATAAAACAAGGAAGGGCAACTTGTTGCCAATTGTTACGCCCTTGTACAAAGATGGAATATATATATAATTTTATTTTTTCATTTTTTCCATGACAATATATTGTGGAGAGTTTGTGCGCTAGCAAACAAATAGGCAACAAACCCATTATTCAATGACTTCCTTCCTTTCGTGGAAATCGTGCATTCTGGCTTCATCTTCAAAAGGTATAGAGTTAAAAAAATCATTTTTTCCCCCTCTTTTTTAGCCAACCTTTTCCGCACTACTCAAGTGTGCGATGTCAGTCCATCAATTTAGGCTCCTTCCCTTCTATTGTAAAGCAACACTCTTTCTCTTTGTTTACATGGTTCTGAAAGCAAAAGGTAGGCAGGTATTACGAGCCCTTTGTCCTATGCATCTATCTAAAAGGATGTGTGGTTCACTAGTTTCACTAAATGTTCCTATCTCTCTACAAGATTATGGGATTCATATTGAATCCTAGTTTTCATTTTTAACCTTGGTGCACTTGCTTTAAATCTTCAACACACAAGGAAAGATGTTGTGGGGGGAGGTTAAACCCATAAAATGACAAACTAGAAAAAAAATCTTTTGGGGATGTATTTTTTTTACTTTGCACTTTTTCCATTTTCTTGTTTTATTTTTTCCTCCCTATGAACAAAGGCCAAAGAAGTAAGAAGAAAGTTTTTTTTCTTAGCCTAACATGTCTAATTGGTCATTCCGCTGGCATCTTTCATTTACAATATTATTTATTTAATTGACACTTAGGAATGTAATTGGAAATACACCAAGGGTTGGCTTTAGTCATCTCTTATGACATGTTATTGTTGTCGTCATATTCTATATGTCGATTAGTCATATTTTCTTTGCTGTAGGTTTCTACAACACCTAGTCCTTTTAAGAGGAGTTCATTTGGTGACTTCACAGTTGCCCTTTAAATGATCAAAATAAGGTAAAGCTTAAAGGTACATTTTATATTCAATTAATTTGACCACGATCTATAGGAGCCAAGCTATCTATTGCTTTCAATCCTATTTGCATGGGTTCATGCACAAATTTACGTGCAATAATATGAAGGGCTTTAACTTCTACATGTTTTCATTCTCAATGATTGATCACTATTTCCACCAAAATCTGGTGCAATCAAAAGAAAAGGGATTCAAACTTGTTCTCACTACAACATTTATGGTCATGATGTGGACCATTATTTCACATTACATCCAATGTTGAAGTAGGGCCAATCATAAAATGTTGATAATGTCCAAGGTTCTAAAAAGGGCTAAAAATGGATAAACATGGCCAACAAGGGGTTAGCCACCAAACCATCTTAGGGCCAATTTAACACCATGGAGGCTAGGTTTGCATTTTGCACAATTGGAAATTCTATTATAAACATGGCAGCTTGGGTCAAATCTAAAACATTTGGGTTAGGGAAGGCAAAATATTAAGAAGATGGCCAATCTTATAGTTTGAATGCCAATTTAAGATTTTTTTGAAAGTTGGTTCTTTAATATCAATGGCTCCAAATGAGGATATGTTGGATGTTTAAAAAAACCATGATGATGAAAACCATATTGGGGTTCCCATTTAAATCAAAATGTTTTCCATGGCTACACCAATGACAAGGGTTAATGTTCAAGTGTAAAAACCACAAGGTGTTTACTATCTAAGTAAAAACTTGTGTTTGGTATCCTTGTTAATGGGTAAAAATATCTAAACTAATTAGTTCCATAGGCCTATTAATGACTAGTAATTATGAATGGTAGACTTACCGTCCCTTACCCAAGGGGTGAAGCCAATGGGATTAGGTAGTTCAGGTTAGTGAGTGGTTGGGGGTAATCCACCCAATCATCTAGGAGGTTTCTAGGAAGGGATTAGGATAAATAAAGGCCCTATTTTCTAGGGGTCAATGTGGGCCTTGTGTGTGGGGAAGGGGGATAGAGGAAATGGGAGAGGATGAGGGGATTCATAAAAAAGTTATGTGGGATATGGAGAACTCTCTTTGGAGAGTGGTGGGAGGAATGGAAAAAGATGTATGTACTTGGTATGTGATTTTAATGGAGGATGGTTTAAGGATTCAAGTCCCTTGTGTTGCATTATTATTGTACTAAGTGCAAAAGATAAAGTAAGGTATGTTATGTAAGTAGGATATTTCTTAGAATTGGTATTTTTGGATTTTTTATAGGATAAAAAGTAATGGGGCTATCCATGGGTAGCCTCTAGAACACTGAACTATTGGATGCCATGGGAGGGTAACAACCAATTTTTGGCGGCGAGAATAAGAGAAGGAACAAACCAGCAAGTTACCCTTGCAAACTAGAAGGTATTGTTATAAGTGCATATGTTATGTCCTATGATGTATTGTTTGGATGTGTAGTTTTGTGTCCCTTAGAAATTACCCTTGATTTTCAAGGAAAAATCACATATTATCACCTGGGATGGGTTTGAATTATTGGAAAGTAACATCCATAATCAAAATGAACCCCCAAATGAGGAATTGACAAGGTTCACTAAAAGAAAAACATGTATTTTTGACTAGTTTTTGCAACTAAATTTTAGACACAAGAGAAATTTTGCAACTAAAATCCATTTAGTTGCCTAAAACAAGTCGCATGTGATAAATTAGTCACAAATGACAGAGGGTACTGTATGAAAGAAAAAGTCAACAAATACATTTCATCCATTGACTACATTATATACGTATTGTCACATGCGATTAATATACAACTATTTTGGTCACAATTGAGAAATGATGTGTTGCCACATGTCTTAATAACTTATTATTATTATTATTATTATTATTATGAAATGATCTACAACATTCAATTCAAATATTTGGATGATCTTATATTATGACACATGGCCCAATGAAAGTATGCCGCATTGCATAAAAATCAGGTTGGTAAGTACCTAGGTAGGTACATAATTAAGGTCCTACAAACCTAGGCTACATATGAACCTACCTACTTAGGTAAAAAAAATAGGTAGGTAGGTTTTACCTTCCTAGGTAAAATACCTATTCGTATAGGTAGGTACATAGGTCAACCTAGGTGGGTAGGTCAAACTAGGTAAATAGGTAGGTTACGAAGGTAAATACTTTAAATATGTGCATAATTTGTTTTTTTGTTTTGGGTTGAACATTTTGATTTGTTCATCCCATGTGCACAAATTTATTAATGTGAAATTGAATGACCACACCCCATTGTTTATATAATGTTCAAAATAGGAATGAAGAACAAACAATATGGGATAAGTTTGAAATTGTAACTTCTTCAAAAACTAAATTGTAATTCCAAAATTTTCTTAGTTTTTAGATTTATAAACAATTCAAAAAAATAATCATTTATTTAATAATGATTAAATTTACATATATTTAAATTATAAATTATACACTACAAATATTCATTATCAAATTTTTAAATAAGCAATAACTTATTAATATTTAACAAACTAGCTATCTAGTAACTCATAAGTTATTACTACATAACTCATAAATAATAAAAACATTAAAATATTTAAAATATTTTATTACTTTTCAGAATCTAATCGTATTACATATATATATAATTAATGTAAAACTAGTTTAATGACTATAATTAAAAACCTATCTATTTTAAATATTTATGTTAAAGTTATAAGTAATGAATTAACAATTGCTATTAGAAAGTAAATTCTTACACAAATTTTTAAAGAATTATTATTCAACTAATTACATTACTTATTGTATAACTACATTTATTGTTGTAAAAATTATTATAGATCAAGTAGTTTTTTTCTCTTGATAATAATTAACTATAAATACAATAATTTGTCAAACATAACATTAATATTCATAATTACTATAAAATTACTATAAAATATTTATCATAAATGAATAATCACATAATTTTTAATAATAATAATATAGTAATTCGTGAAATTAAAATCAGTAAAATAATTATTTTAACTACATTATAATTTTTCCAAATTTTTAATTCAGGTTTGAAGTTATAAATTACAAAGTGTGAATAATTAAGTTCAATTAGATTATGATTATGCACATACTAATTAATTCTTATCTGAAGTAATTGCAATGATTTTAAAATAATGTCACATTAATTACATTAATGAATTTATTTTGTTATAATAATATAAATTATATAATATAAATATCTATGTTATGACAATAATTATTTAGTGTAACTTAGATTTAATAAACATAATCATTTATAATTATTTATAAAATTATTTATTATGGATAACATTAGTAGAAAAAACCCTTAAAACTCAATCAATAATTTTTTTAATTAAAATGTAAATTTAACATTCGAAAATAGTAATTCAGAATTCAAATAATTTTTAAAAAGTTCAAATCAAAATATTTAAAATCAAAATGTCGAATTTTTAGACTCAATAAATGTTTTTGAATTGAAATAGTAATTTTTAGATTCGAAAATAATTTAGAATTCAAATATCAATTTCTAGATCAAGTAAGTTTTTTGAATGTAAATAATAATTTCCAGAATTCAAATGTCAATTTTCAGATTCAAATAATAATATTCAACATTGAAATGTCCATTGTTTTTACTCATTTACTAATTTTCAAACTAGAAGTATTAATTTTGAGAATCCAAAATAATAATTTGGAATTGAAATTTCAAGTTCAAATCAAATGATTATTTAAAATTTAAATGTGAAAATTTCATTGTTGATATATAAAATTTCATATGCATATAAAAATATTCAAAATAAAATATTTCCATTTTTATTATAAAAAAAAATTCTGAATTGAAATACTTATTTTTGGATTCAAAAAATATCAATTTAAAATTCAAATATCAATTTTGAGGTCGAATAAGCATTTTTGAATTTAAATTGAGTATATCATATTCAAATAAAAAATTTGAAATTCAAATAATTTTTTAAGAAACTGAAATAACAATTTTCAAATTTGAATTAAAAAATTCAATGTTTAAATATTAAATTTGATATTCGTTATATGAACAATATACATATATATATAATTTTAGGACATACATTAAAATACACTCTTGTGTCATTGTAGAAGACCTTTAGGTTGCAACTAATTTGTTGACTATTACAACTAATGGGACATGTCAATCTATTAATGGATGAAAATAAATGCAAAATCAATCCAACCAATAAGATGAAAATTTTAATAGTTGTGAGAATGACCAAAATAGTTGAAATTTGGGCTTTTAGTTGCAAAAGCTAGTCGTAAACGACTTCAAATCGCATGTAGTCGTAAATGGACTAGTTACATTTTGGCTGATTTCTACTAGTGGTTAAGGTCATAGGAGATGCCATTCATTCAGGCTTCCACATTGGATGCCAACCCACTATGGAGTACATTGACCAAATTATAGGTTTCGACTAGTCGTTTCATTCATTAGACTTGACACATTCTACTTTCACCAAGCCCATACAAATTTGTGGATGTTGGTAACATGTCATTAGGATTGAGTTCATTAGACATTAAGGTTATTTAGTTGGATATGCCCAAGGATGGGATATGCCTATTAGAGTATAACATTGTTCTAGTTAGGGATTTAAGTACAATGATACCATTATGTGGAGCCACATGCTAGGCATGTTTCTAAACATCATGTTATGGTGTTATAACAACAACATCCCATTTTGTTCCTAGAATAAGTTATTCAAGGTTACCAACATTCCTTGCAAAATATCATCACATTGTTGGGGGTGTAAAATTTGGATAGGATTGGGCGATTATATCTAATCATTTTAGAATGGCTATGTCGAGGTCTTTGAGGTTAGCATAGATCAAGAACTTTCACACTTTAAATCAAGAATTTTTCGAAAGGTGATTCATGTGTTGTAGGATTTACAAATTGTAATGGAAAAAAAAGGCAACAAACCTATTAGCTTCTAGCATAGTAATAAATAAGTCAAACATCAAAGAAGGAAAAATGATTTGAGCAAAAGGACAAAACAATAGTTAATTATGTGAAACAATGATTAGTTATTCAAATCAATTAATCACAATGACAAGCATAATAGTTATGCCAAACAACCATTAGACATTTACAATCAACTTATGTATTATTTATTTAGCATAATTGGAAGAAGTAAAAGGTTGTTGATTATACATGAAATGAGTAGTAGAGTGTGCGGGGGAGTATGTGAAGAGGTCTAATCAAGAATTGACTCATAACATAAGGGAAAATAAGATTTTCACATTAAGAACAAAATGTAAGGAAGAAGATAAGAATGTTTCATTGGAATCAAAATTTACACCTCTAGTAGTTATTGCAAGTTTATTTTTTCTTTGTAAATAAATAATGGATTAAGATAAGTCTTAATTATTATGTTTATGTAATATTCATGTTAATAGGGTAAAATAAGTATCCAATAGTTATACAAATTATATTAATGGAATTAAATTAACCTAATAAAATTGTATTGCTAACACAAACCATGGAATTGTAATCGTGTGCATACATGTTGGAAAATGTCCCACCATTAGGAGATTCTCAACCAATTATTTTGGCCATATGGCACTAGATTGGGGGTTGGATTTGTAAGACAATGTAAATTAATGGTATAGTAGTTGGTTCATGATCACATCAATTTTGTTGTTGTGGATTAACTTAACACTGCTACTAGAGGTGATCTAACAAACATATTAACTCATCCCTAGGTCACTCACATGTTTGATGAATGACATATTGATTCACAATGCCATTTATGTGTGGTTTGTCATGATGATTATCCACCTTTGGTTGTGGTCAACAAGGTTGGTTTTCCACAAATAGCCAAGTATTGACATTTGGGATTACTATTTTGGCATTCTTTGCCATGCTTTCACCCAAAATAAAATTTTATTGATGTTAAGGATGTTAAAGATGGATTTTAAGGAAGTCCTTTTTAGCAACCTTAGAAAATGGAACTTATAATTACCAACATCAAAATTGATGTGAAAGTTGTTTCAAATTTTGTTTACCAAGGCTTGGCCAATGTCCAACAAAAAACCCCTCGGTGTTATTAAGGCCAATTTTAAATGTTGTTTTTATCATACCTCTTTCACCAAGAAAATCCATTCGAAATCACCATTTATGTATATAGAAGGTTACAATAAAGCCTTGGATGAGGAAGGTAATTAAATTGTAGTAAAACCTTATCCAACATTTGCATCTAACCACTTGGGGGAAAAATGTGTTGTGGGAAACATTTATATGTGATTAAATAAAAATTTGGGACAAAAGCAAAAAGAAAGTTCAAAACTATATAAGAGCCTTATAATGAAATAATAAAACCCACAAACAAAAAAAAGATGGATTCAAATGTGAAATATACAATGCAAGCTATTAAAGTGTGCTAGAAATTACACTAAACCCATTATGAAGCTATTGATGTTTCAACTTTAAAGTCCAAAGGTGTGAAGTTCCTTATTGTGATTGTTCATTTTAAACAAATCCTAAAATGATAAGTTATTTGCACTATTTCATTCACCCAACAAGGTCCTTTGTATGTGTAGTTGATGTTTGTTTTCATTAATGTATTGATTCCCATCTAGATGTTGTGACCCCAATTTGGGTGTGAGACCAATTCCTAATAGGGTCGCACAATGTTACTTTTGAATGTAGTACATCATAAACTTCCAATATCACAAAATTTCAATAGATTTGTGCCAAAATTGTAAAATAATATGTTTGTACAAAATTTGTGGGCTTCAAAATGTAAAAGTGACATTAAAAAATAAAATTATTTCTATATAAATGATATGTCTTTTTTACTTGTGGTGTTTTGATATGTAGTATGTACAATTTACATTGTAACTAAATCTATGCAATTATCGTGATGTAATTTTACATAAAATTATGTAAATTTTGTGTCTTAAACATGAACATTCACGTATGTCATTCAAAAAAATGTGTCATTGTTTGAATATTTAAGAAATTAGATACATAAAATATTGTTCATATTAACCATAACATGAAATTCATGTGGTTTTTGTATGAATATATAAAAATTGGATTTTGCACAAAATTTGTATGAATATGTGAAGCCCTGATAAGTATTTGATGTAAGTTATATGTTTGCAAGTGGTAATAGGTTGTGATTAGGGCAAAAGGCTCGTGGTAGGGAAATCATACTAGGATTTTTTTGGAATTTTGAACACATTCCAATTTCCCACAAGTGCATCACAAAGGTGGGAAAATGCAAAGGAGGTGAGTCCCAAACATTCCCAAATGGAAATCACTTTGGGATTTCCAAACTTGGAATTAATGTTTTAAATTTATGGGACAAAAGTTTAGGTAATAAAATAGGTCCAAATTGACCCCCAACATACAATTGAAAAGTTCTTGAAACATATATATCAAAAGTGGGTTTGCCATTTTATATTTCAAGTTGTAATCTAACAATTATGGCCAAAAGAAAGGTTGAGAATTAAATTGGTGGTTTGATTCCTAACCATTAAAACCCAAGAAATATGGGTCAAGTGACCACCCATTAAGGCATGCACTATGGAGTTGAAACAACGTTGATGAGGGCTACAAAATAATATGATCATATGCTTAAAATAGATATTTTTGAGAAAGTTATGTGGCTTCAAATTAGGTTCAAGGCATTGTGTGTTTTAGTTTTGGGAATTCATTTTAAGATTCCCAAGAGTTTTGGCCATTTCAATTTAACCTTTGTTGCTAATTATAGACCATATTGTAATGGAGGAAATGGTGACTTTTCCCAAGTTTAGGCCTTGTAAGTTTTAGATGAATCTATGACAAGTTTGTGACCTAATTTAACTCCAAATGCACAAACCACCATCTTTTCTTCATTTGTGCATTTTCACATGTTTGAAAATTCAATTTGAAGAGTTTATTTTAATCCCATTAAAAAACTTTCATACACCCCTTTAACTTGCAATTGTGAGGAGCTAACTACCTAGAGTGTGCCCAAGGCTTTTAATTTTGTCACAATGCATTGCATTTGAAAGTTTGGGTACCCCCATAATTTGTGGGAAGCCTTTAAAGGTACATCATAATTTCTCACATTTATAGCAAATGTTATTTTTTTTCCTATAATACATTAATAAATTTAGCACTTGATGTGCTTCCTTTTCTTCAACTAATAAGTGGTACAAATGTTGGTTTTTTTCACTTTCCACCTATTAATCCTTTGATTGTAAAGAATATGAATTTGCAAAATTAACTTCCATCAAAACTTGGACAATGGTTTGGACAAAGGTCAAAAAAGTTAAAGATTAATGAGGGATGAAATGATTTTGTTCATAAGGTTGCCCTTGATGTCACATAAGTTAAAGAGGTATAACAAAATTTTAAAAATCACAATTAACATTTGCTTTTAGTTTGTCGTACCCTAGTACCTTGGTCAATTTGACATTAATTATATTATTTTCAGAATTGTTGAAAATTTCAAAAAAAATTCTTCCAAATCAAAAAATATTGTGAAGGATAATAATGAATATTTAAGAATATTCCATTTGTTGAAATGAAAGTGTCAAAATTAATTAATTATTTGATGAACATGTGTTGAAATGGCCAAGGTACTATGGTGTGTACTAGAAGGGAAAATGAAGCTTAAATTTAACTAGGGTAATTAGGAAGACTAAACTCCAACCCAATTTGTCAATACATTCATCTTCATGATGATAAATATTTTAAATTAAAACCAACCTTCAAACAATAGTTAGGTGATGGTATTGTATTGGGTTGGTAGGTTCAAGATTCACTCTAATTGTTTATTATAAATGTTGTATAACATTTTCAAAAAACATTTTTGAACAAACTAGTTTAGGTTTTTAAAATAAACAAGTTCATTTTTTTGGGAAAGCTAATGAATAGGATAAAAAATATAATTAAATATTGATTTTATTTAGTTGTTGAAGTTTGTACTTATGAAAAAAAATGTTTTAAATTACATTGTAAACCTTTGTATCTATACAACTTAAATAACATTAAGGAATGTGTAATCATGCACCCTTAAGTTTGTTAAGTGATATTGGAGATGGAAAACTAGTTGATTTTTGATTTTGCAACAAAATGTAAACACAAGGTGCATTCCTTAATCCTCATAAAAAATAAGGCTCGACAGCTATGGGATGGGAATATTATGAATTCACAAACAAAAATTCAAAATGTAATCAATTTGGATAAATCAAGAGATAAGACAATTAATGCAAATTAAAGTCAAAATAACGAATGAATGAATCATATGTAACCCAACTCACAACGCACTTCATGATTTGAGCTTGGGAAGAGTTCATCACTTTCATCCTTATAATGTATTTTGTGATTGTTAGTAAACAACTTGCTTTTATGTCTTTTTTCCAACAATGTCTTAATGTGAATTTCATTATTCCTTAGTAGATCATTTGATGATTATGGGACTATTCAAGACCTCACAAAGTTTCTGCTTTCATCTAGTTGATATTTAACCAAGGATGCTTGGTTAGGTTTTAACTAATTTGCACGGGTTTCCTTTAAGATGCAAGGTTTGCCACAATGACATCACCAAGATCCCCAACAATGTATCATGGACTAACTTGAAGTTTTGTGTGGTGAGGCTTTTATCAAATTTATAAAAGTTTTGAATTTTTTTTACTTTTTCAAGTTTTGAATCTCACAACTTTGGGAGCTCATAACTCTCGCATTAAAGCTTTTTGATTGAGATGTTTTTAATAAGAAAGTTCCCATTTGGCTCAAGCAATGACGAGAGGTTCAGATTTATGTGATCACAATGCACTCATTGTCTTTTTTATGCATTTTTCATCATTTTTCATGGTGACTTGGATGTCTTGGTCCTCCCATTGTCCTTTCTAGTGTCCCCATCATCTTTCCTAACATGCATTATCATCCCTTGTCATCCTTCTTGGTGTGCCTTGTCACTAACATACAAAAAAATGCTTGCTCTTTTCCCTCATTGCCAATATTAGAAAATAAATTTTCTTTCCACCCAGGGATGACAAGGGATTGCTACGAAGGATGACAAGGAGTTGCTGGGAAGGATGACAAGTTGTAGGGGAGGATTGTAGGAGTGGGTTCTCCTGAGGGAGAGTTGCACGAGGGCAATAGCCCAAGGGCGTTCTTGACTGATGGAGAACACATGAGTATGGGAACCTCCACGAGCGTAAAAAATAAATAAAAATAAATCTCGTCTTTTTTCTTTTTTCCATTCTTTCCTTCTTGTTTTTTTGAATTTTCCTGATCTGTCCCATCAAAAAAATCTTTTCATGGGAACATGGGAACATAGAAATATAGCAGGATCTTCCCCACCTCATAACTCCCTAGGGATCTTCTGCTGCGGGAGATCCCTCAAAATAAAAAGAGAGAGTGCGAGGATGAACACTAGGGTGTCCAAAACAAGCATGTATGGAATTTTGCTGGGACTGTTTGAAGGGACGCAGGGAGGGACGATCAGGACGTCGCGGAATGTCCTATAAAACGTCCTAAGTGGTCCCAGTTGTATGGGACGTCCGCCCTGGCAACCCTGGACCGATGGAGGCGTCGTGGAGTCATTAGGCTCTCTTTTAACGGAGAGTTCAAAATGCCAGGGCAGATTGCTGGAGAACAGGATGCTGATAATTGAGATTCAGAACTTGACAAGAGATCATCATCACTGCATGAAAGCTTCATGTTCAAACACTTTTACCATGTTTGCAGTTCTTTAAGACACTCAGATCTCTCTTTGTTTGTTTGTTTGTTTGTTTGTGGTATGTTCTCTGTTTTTTTGTTTTGTTTTGGGTATTAGGTTGGTTGGTTGGTTTGTTTTGCATTTGAGGCATGATTGTTACTGTGCATGTGGTGTGACCACCTGATGATGATGAGGAGGAGGAGCGAGAATTCAGATCAAATGGAGTAGCGGCAGACCCACTCGGATGTGTGCAATACATTATCAAAAGGCCAAAAAAAAGCACAATGGTAACCATGGATGTAGACAAGTTGGTAGAAGGAAGCCACCCACCAAGTGTGGCAACGGTTTCTTCCATACCACCTTTGAAAGAAATCGATGAGCTGCGGTATTCGCGGCTGATCTTCACACTGGGGAGAGCAGGGATGAATTCCCTTTCCAGGAGCCGGGTTTTGGTAGTGGGTTGCAAGGGGCTTGGAGCTGAAGTGGCCAAGAATCTCATTCTCTCAGGTGTGCGAGTACTAGGTCTAGTGGATGATGAAGTCACGTGCATAGCTGATCTGGGTGCACAGTTTTTGCTCACAGAAGCAGATTTGGGTCACAACCGTGCAGCCGCAACTGCTCGCAAGCTGAAGGAATTTAACCCTCTGGCAGACATAGTGGCAGTACCCAGTCTGGGATTGGAGAATACGGTGAGAAACTACACTGCTTTGGTGGTGACTACAGGTCCCATGCCCTTTCTGATCCATCTGGACTCCATTTGTCGATCACATGGTGTCCTGTTTGTTGCTGCCATCTCTCGAGGTCTTTTCTTTTCTGTGTTTGTGGATTTTGGAGACACCTTTCTGGTTTCGGATGACACTGGAGAGCCTGCTGGCTCAATTCTCGTGGAGGGCATCACCCAGGAGTTTCCAGCCACCGTAACTGTTGTGGAAGAGCAAAGGCATGGGCTTGAAGATGGGGATGAGGTGGTTCTCAGTGGGATCAAAGGGATGGAGGAACTCAATAGGGATGCTCCCTACTCTGTTACCGTGACGGGTCGCCATTCTTTCACCATTCCTGTGGATTCAAGACCATATGGTCGATATCTTTCTGGTGGGTATTTTCAAAAGCTGAAACATGAGCGAAAACTAGGGTTTCTCTCAATGGAGAATGCAATTAGGTCTCCAGAATTCTGTATCAGTGACCCTGTGAAGTCGTCCCGCTCCCTCCATCTTCATGTTGCCTTTCAAGCGGTGGATGAATTTGAGAGGCGCCAATGTGAACAGGGTTCTACCTTATCGCCCTTGTCACCATCATTCAAAGATGAGGCTGTGGAGGAAGTTTTAGGGTTGGCACGGGAAATCTGGGAACAATCAGGTTTCAGTGTAAGGAACAGTGACTGTAGTAATGGTTTTGCAGTGGGAGAGGCTTCAGAAGTGGTGGAAGAAGAAGGGGCCATTGATGGCATTAGCCCTGCAGAGAGAGGTGTGGCTGAGTCAGGACTACAAGAAGATGGTGGTGAAAGTATTTCCAGTTCAGCATTACCCACTGGGTCAAGCTTGTCAGGCTTTCCTGCCAGAATGTCAGGCAAAAGGGTCAGCATTGATGAAGACATTGTGCGCCATCTTGCTCAAAGTGCCCATGTTGAGCTTTCTCCCATAGCTGCTATTGCTGGAGGCATTGCTGCTCAAGAGATAATGAAGGTGTGCACATTTCTTCAATCTTTCCTTTTGCTCTCTATCTAGCTTGATGGAGGGTGCTCTATTCAGCTATCACCAACCATCCATCTTTATTTGAGATGCACTAAAGGATTGAAAGGTTGTCTTGTGAATGGCAGGGTATCACAGGAGTATTCACCCCACTGAAACAATGGCTCTATTTTGATGCTATTGAGTGTTTACCCATGTCCATTCCCCTTCCAGAGGAGAGGGCTTTGTGTAGGTCTCGGTACGACCTCCAGACATCCTTGTTTGGCAGACTTTTCCAGGAAAAACTGGGGAGTCTACAGGTAAATTTCTAGATTTCAGGATGCCAGAAACTGCATCCCAAGCTGGAAAGAAAGACACAATGGCGTGTAACAGTGGTCTCATTGGCAATCCCATTGCAGTGGCTTGTTGTAGGAGCAGGTGGATTAGGCTGTGAGGTTTTGAAGAATATGGTGCTCATGGGGGTGGGCTGTAGCCCTGATGGGTGCATCACAGTCACTGACATGGATGTAGTCTCAAAGCCCAATTTGACGGATCAGCTTTTGTACCAACTTGAGGATGTTGACCGCCCCAAGACTCCTACAGCAGCAAGAGCATTGCGTGCAATAAACCCAGGGGCCCAGATTCATGCTCTGCAGGTATGCAATCAGGACAGACCTTTGTGGTTTAGGGCATAAACCCTAATTTAAAACCACTACTATTCATTTACAAGGGGAAGCTCCTTTATGAGCCAGACATCGAATGATGGTGTTTGTTTTCCGTGTCCTCCATGAGAAACCTTGAGACTCTCTTTCTCAAGGAGACCTTTCACAGTGAGCAGGGTGTTGCACACACTGCTTTTCTTACCATTTTGCATGCTGGCAAAGGAGACAATAAAGACATGAAGAAGATTGAAGAATGCTAGATGTGATTTTTATTTCTCAGTATTGCTGAGGGAACATCATTGTTTCTTCAGGAGAGATTTGAACCAGAAACGGAAAACATTTTTGATTCCTCATTCTTCAATGCGATTGCAGGTATGTCCTGCTTCTGCAATTTCCAAAGTTCTCATCTGACATTGTCAAGCCTTTTTGCTAGGGTCTATGATCCACCTTCTTGGGCAAGCAGGGTACTTAGGACTGCTCACTCTAACTGGGCTTTTATGGGGGCTACATAGGTGTTTTCTCAACTGTGGACACTGCCTCTTCTCGGGTCTATTTGGACATGCGCTGTGTTGCAAACCGGACGCCGATGGTGGATGGTGGCAAGCATGGCACCAAAGGCAGTGCTCAGGTAAGGGTTCTGTTTCCTCTTGGTATCCTCTTGAGAGGCCATCAACCTTGGCTTCCCACAATACAGCTCCCTGTTGTTCTCATTCTTCATCTCTGCAATCTAAGTTTTGCAACTCTCGGGGCTTATGCTCAAGGGGGTGGGGATGCATGAGGTAGGTGTTCATTCCATTCCAGTCAGAAATGTACTCATCGACCCGCGACCCTCCAGAGCATAAGGAAGTCCCAATCTGCACTCTGAAAAACTTTCCATATGCGACGGATCATGTGCTGAGATGGGCTGTTGATGCTTTTGAGATGCTTTTCAAACAACGACCAATTGATGTAAATGCCTACTTGTCCAGTCGGGACTTTCAGGAGTCTATTCGCAAGTCTGCACCTCTGTCACGCCTCCCAATTTTGGAAACACTTCGTGACGCACTCTTACGCCACAGACCCCTCAGGTCTTGACTGTCACTAAAGTCATTGTTGATGCTCTTTTTTTCCCTTTGCTCTGCTGTTGATATTACAATGTAAGCTGCAGGAAGTACAGGCAGTTCTACAAACTTGCCATTGTTAGGATGGTGACTGTGGATTTTGGAACTTGCTCAACTCTGCAGTTTTTCTTCTCCTCTTTCTTTCTGTCAAAGTTCCTCTATCCAAACCGTGCATGGAGTCTATGTGCAAGTAAAATGTCTTTCTGTTGAGTGTCTTGTCATGAGGCTTGTGGTGGGAATTATGGAAGGCTGATACGAGTGAATTTGGGGACTGGTTCAGTTTTGAGGCCTGTGTGCAGTGGGCACGCTTGCAATTTGAAGACTTGTTTTGCAACAGCATAAAGCAGGTATAGCAACTGCCTATTTCATGCTTCTTTCACATTGTCAGTCAGTTGTACAGTCTCCTGAACTGGAGCTAAGATTCTTCATAGCAAATAATTGGTTGATCTGTTTCATTCCTTGTTTGTAGTTCAATCCATTTGTGAAGTCATCTTTGCACAGCATTGAGAGTTCAAGTTCTTCACAGTTGCTTGAAGATGAGTTTTGTAGCTTTTGTATTCTAAATGCACAATCATGAGTAGATGAGTGACAATTGGTTCTCTTCATTTGTGCACATTGCCATGTCAGCTTTGTTTCAACTTCCCCCCAGGCATGACCACAACTGCTGGTGCTCCTTTCTGGAGTGGGACAAAGAGGGCACCAACACCTCTCAACTTTGATCCTGGCAACTCACTACATCTTGACTTCATCATGGCTGCTGCCAACCTTCAGGCCACTGTCTATGGTCTGCGGGGTTGTCAGGATCGTGCTCTTTTTGTGGACCATCTTCGCAGTATTGCTGTTCCTGCCTTTGAACCCAGAGTAAGAGGCATCATTTATGCATTTTCCAACTGGATTTTAGCTTCTGATGCAACCTGTGAGAAATTCCACAATGTATTCATCAGCTGCATTATCTGTTTTCTCTGACTAATTGTGGTATGTCCCTTGCAGGAAGGTGTGAAGATTGCAGTGACAGATAATGAGTTACGGAACACGGGTAGCCAACAAAGAAGGGGTCGATTGAGCTCTGAAGACACTGATGCTGCAGATGCCTGTGAACAAATCTTGCAGGAGCTTCCAACCCCAGCTACCCTAGTGGTAAGCAGAAGGGTTCCTCTCAGAGTGGTCTCAATAAACCAGAGAAGCTAGCTAATTTGAAGATGCTATGAGCATCCCTGTGACTGCTGTTTTCTTTTGATGCCTCAAAATTGTGATTTGACATAAGTATTGATGCCTGTGGACATGGTGGATACAGGGCTACAGATTGACACCCATTGAATTTGAAAAGGATGATGAGCGCAACTTTCACGTTGAGTTTGTAGCAGCAGCAGCCAACTTGCGAGCACAGAACTATGGCATTCCTGCCACAGACAAACTGGAGGTTGAGTGTGAACTACCCATCTCTCTGCCTTTCTTCTTTGTTCTGTTTCCATGGAGTTTCTTTTACATGTCCAATCATTGGACATGCAAGGGTTGATGTTACAGTCATTGCCAAGTCCAATCTTGCCTGGTGGAAACCCACATCACAAAGCTCCAGAGATCTTTGGCAGCTTCTGATCATCTGAAGTTCTTAGTCCCAAAGACTGAGGAGGTAGAAGGTTCTTCTCACAGATAATTTGCAGACTAGTTACTGTGGAGTTTGCAAGTTGGTGTGAACCATGCCATCTTATTGGATATACACTTGAACTGAGTCAGAGGTGAATGATTGCAGGCAAGGCTGGTTGGAGGAAGGGTGACACCCACAATTGTCACCAGCACAGCAGTAGTGGGAGGCTTGATGTGTCTAGAGCTCTACAAGTTACTTCAAAATAAGCCACTATCTGACCACAAGCATGCCTTTTTCAATCTTGCTCTGCCACTATTTGCTTTTGCGGAACCTTTCAAAGCTATCCAACACACAGTATGCACCTACTTCCACATCTCTCTCATGTCTCCTTTCTGGTGTTAGAAATTGTTCATTTTCACTCTCTGAACTAGAGAAATTACTTGATATTCAGATTGACATATGGTGTAGGATCAAACCACTTAGGAAAATGGATTTTTTTATCAGCTACCATCATCTTGGTATATTGATGCCATTGGAATTCTCTCTTTGCTAGTCCTGGGGAAGGATATGCTCCTGAAAAAAGTACAGACACGACAATGGTCTTGCTGGTGCCATTGATCAGCTTTATTGGGTCTGATGAATAGCTCCATTTATTCACATACATGATGTAGTGTTATTTGGGGATTTTGTGCAACATTATAGCTCAGAATAGGAAGAAGCTATATGCTTGGTCCTAGTATGTGTTTTTTTCCAGATTATCTGTTGACCCACCCACATGTACAAATGCGTCTGTTTTCAGAAAAATTCTGTGATCCAAGTATTCAGGTGAAACACGGTGCAGGATCAGGTCTTGAGGTTTGCGCATAATAAACATGTTTGATTCAAGGACCACAAATGCTATCAAAAATATGGTGATGAGAAATTTTTCATTTAGGTCACTCTTTGCATGGCTGGCAGGTTGCAAGACGGCAAGCAGCACCATTGGTGTGGACACTCTGGGACAGGTTTGAGATGGATTGCCTAGGCCTGACACTCGAGGATTTCCTGGCAGAGTTCAAGCGCCAGCAAGGACTGGAGGTACTGCATATATCTTGTCAAGAACCTGTCATTGGGATTGTTGATACTATGTTTTGATGAGAGGCTGCATTTTTCTGTAAAAAGAATCTGACCTTGTTTGCAAAGAAAGAAAGGGAAATACCGGTATGCTCATTGTCCAAGAGTTTTAATTTTGTCCCAAACAAAAGCGTTAGGGTTTGTTGTTCTGAATCAAGGTGTGAGTGCAGGGACTAATTTTTTTTCTATTGAAGGTATTTGGAATGTATTTTACATGTGGGATGTTAAGAAAAGTTGGTGAATGGGTTTGTTGGTGGGAGCAGATCACCATGCTTTCATTTGGGAAAAGCTTACTCTATGCAGAGTTTCTACCTAGAAAGAAGCTGCAAGACAGAATGCCTCTGTCTTTGGTTGAGCTTGTCAGTGTGGTTGGCAAGGTGGTTCTCTCCACTACAGAAAGCAAGATCACTTTCTCCATCTCGTGCACAGATGCCAATGATGAGGATGTAGAGGTACCTGATGTTGTTGCAAGAGTGCGCTAGTTAGCCATACTCATGCAGGTCACTGTTCTCCCTCATCAGCCCTTTTAGAACACGGGCCATCCTCCTTGTATATTCAAGTTGCTGTTTCTAGAAATGCACTTGTTGTCTCCTCATTTTGTTGGAGACCCAGTGTCAAATGATACTTGCAGCATCATGATGGTCAGCCTTCTGGTCATGGATCCTTGAGTGTCATTCCTGTTTTGGCATTAGAATGCTGAAAGGTAGCATGATAATGTCCTGATTATTATGTTCTTGGAAGCCAGTAGCATATGCTCAGTTACAACAACATGATCTTGCAACCTGAGATTTTCTTGTGACTGGTGATTGTGAATTCTGTGCATGTCAAATTCTCTGCTTGGCTTCAGTATTTGACTGTTCTCAAAGGATTCATCGTCTATTAGACCTCCTGTGCTTAGCATCCATCACTCTCTCTAGTATAGTTACTCTCCTCCTTTCCACCTTGAGAATTCAAAACAGTGCTCCAGAATTGGCACACCCAAAGGGCTTGTTTGCCCCTCATGATGGTGGTCCCCAAAATTTGAAGTTATTCAAGAGTCTGTTTCAATGTTTTCTGCTCACCCACAATCCAATCCCAATTAATTTGGTCAAAATATGGCAAAAGGGATTTTATGTTCAACTCACTATTTCTGAACAAACTTTGAAAAGAACCCACACTGGCAGTTGCAGGTGTAGAGAGGGAAGGCGACCGAAACCAAGTCAGAATGCTTTTGCCCTTGTATATGTATGTCATCAATAGTTTAGAAGGATTCTGTATGTACCCAAATTTGTACCCTTTGGAAGATCACCACTTTGACTGCATCATGAAATCCTTAAAGAAACTCTGGTGGGAGGTCAGTACAAATATTGGGTGAGTAGGAGATCATAGAAATGTACCTAGGAAGTAAATATGACTGGCCGAAACACAATATTGATCTGTACATAAAAAAAGGGTGAAGTGTTATTGTTACTTTTGGTTATCTTTTAGGGTTAGAGTGTGAAAAGGATGTTACTGGTCTATGTTTAAGCATCAGAAATCAACCCGTATTTTTAAAAAAATCATTCATTCAAGTTGGATTCAATTTGTGAAGGAGGTGGCAACAATGATGCAAGTTATGAAAGAGTGAAGTTCTTGGGATTACACTTAAAATAAAAGTATGTGATCATGTTGTAGTCATTTAGAACCAAGTCTAGAATGTCACTAGAAGGGAATTGAATCATCTCCAGAGTCACAAACCAACTTCTTAACCATCCAACCATACTTCAACTTGTGATATATTTCAAACCTTATGCATCATCATATCATAATTTAATTATGTAAGTTCATAGTGAAAATTAATTTCACATTTTAATTACAAAATTATAATTTGTTTAAATAAATATTTATAGTTCAGTATTCAAATTTGATGTTTCAAAATTCTGATTTCAATTATAAATTAAACATGCTTTATAATATCCCCCTCAATTTAATATTTTTTAATTTGGTTTATACATTTAAATTGGATACCTAGTTAATGCCAATTTATATTATAAATTTCTGATTAAGATTTTGAATTAGATTTAATCCATGGATGTATTTAATTCCATACTTCTATAAAAATTATAAATTTGAAATTTTCAGATGTAAGTATATTACATAGATTTAGAAAATCTATTTCAAAAATTTCATTGTAAATTTTTAAACTATAAACATACACATAAATATCACATGATTTAACTTTTAAAATAAATTTAATTATCATTGATTAAACCTTTATATATGTATGCATGTCAATTGTAAAAATAACAAATTAAAATATAGCATTTTCATAAATCCCAAAAAATGATTTCATTTGAATTTCATATACACATGCATTTTCATGTAATGCATACATGACTATTGCCATTACCAAATGACCTATGAAAAACTTTATGAATGTACATGTTAAATTATATTTTATGATGTATGATGCCAATTATTATCTACATTTTCAATATAACTTATAATATGCAATTATGTTATGACTAATGTGAGGTGGGTATTTGTTTTTGTGCTAGTTACTAACTAGGTATCAAATAGGTATATGTATATATGCCCCTTAGGTCTTATTTTTAAAAAAACCCAGACCCCCTTCTTATGTGACATTTTTTGAAAATTAGCACTCGTCCCCACTTCATAACTAATGATTTTAAAATTTTAAATATCCATAATCGAACTCTACTTGAGAAAAATAACAAGGTAGGCCAACTTTCAAAAACTTGGATGAATAATTGTTTCATACTTGGATTGTGTTGCCTTCAAATTGAAAGAAAAAAATTCCAGTTTTTTTGGTTGTTACAAATAATCAATTTGCATTCTCAATTATAATTGGTGTTTATACATTCAAATAACACATGTGCTCAAACTTGCAAAACATTAGTGTCATTTTAAACTATTAAGAGGTTGCCTTGTAAGCTTAAAAAATTTAAAATTGTTTGTCAGCAGGACCCTGAGCAAGGTCAAGCTGAGTGCTGCTAAATTTTTGTTGAAGTCAGACAAGATTTCAAACAAAGTCATACAAAATGTGCAATTCTGGATACATATTATAAATTGCAGTTGATATAGAAATGGAATGCATTTATATATATATGCATTGCACACTTTGAGTAAAGTGCAGACAGGGCGCTCTTTATTCTAAGAAGTATTCTACAGTCGCTATATA